>Ga0209169_10001079_pt1 | contig 16668 bp, 13 predicted proteins | sample HubBroMetageWRM4_FD_188346 | JGI IMG/M metagenome (GOLD analysis project Ga0209169, IMG submission 188346) | Warmed soil microbial communities from the Hubbard Brook experimental Forest, New Hampshire - Hubbard Brook CCASE Soil Metagenome WRM 4... | ecosystem: Environmental > Terrestrial > Soil... | reverse complement strand
CTCACGCTCAACAACGTCTTCGCCGACGACCAGGAACACTCCACGTGGCACGTTAAAGACGCCGACGTCACCATCGGGAAGATGCGCGGAAACCTCGAACCTCACGGCGACGACGCGACCGTGCAGCAGACCGCCGGCTCACAGCCCGGCAAACCCCTCGAATGCGACGCGCGCTTTGTTGCGTTCCCTTCTCTATCGACTGCGCCGGAGATGGCGGGGACCGTTCCCGCGGAAGACAATACTCTCTACGTTGCCGCCGACGGCACCGGCGACTTCTATTCGATCCAGCGCGCGATCGACGCCGCTCCCAAGGACGGCGCGCTGGTGATCGTCGCTCCTGGAACCTACCGCGAAGTGCTGACCATCGACAAGCCGAACATCCGCATTCGCAGCGCCAACAGCGACGCGTCGAAGACGATCGTGGTGATGGACAAGAGCGCCGGAACATCCGGTGGCACGCTGCATTCAGCCACCGTGAACGTATCCGCCGACAACTTTTTCGCCGAAAACATCACCTTTGAAAACGACTTCAACCGCACTCATCCGCAGCTGCCAGCGGGTTCGCAAGCTCTGGCTCTTAAAGTCACCGGCGACCGCGCCGTCTTCCACAACGTGCGACTGCTCGGCAACCAGGACACGGTTTACGCCGGCAGCCGCAACTGCGCGCCGGATGGGCAACCCTGCACTCCGGCGCGGCAGTATTTTTCCGATTGCTACATCGCCGGCAATGTCGATTTCGTCTTCGGCGACGGCAAGGCCGTCTTCGACCACTGCGAAATTCACAGCACCGCGCACGACGGCGGGTTCATCACTGCGCAGGCAAAGCACTATCCGGATGAAGACTCCGGCTTCGTGTTTGACCATTGCAAACTTACCGCCGACGCCGACGTGACAAAGCCCGTTTATCTCGGCCGGCCATGGCGGCCATACGCGACTGTCGTCTTTCTCAATACGGAGATGGGCAGCTTTATCGATCCGGCCGGATGGCGCGAGTGGCATCCCGGCGAGACGCATTCAATCGACACAGCCTTCTACGCCGAATACAACTCGACCGGCCCCGGCGCGCGAAAAGACGACCGCGATACGCACACCCACTTCCTTACGCCGCAGCAAGCCGGGCAATATGAACCCTCCGTCTTTCTTCGCGGCAGCGACAACTGGAACCCGGCCCAAACCATTCAGTAACGCATCGAGGCCCGGCGTCCTCGCTCCCTGTCATCTGCGGCATTTCCTGTCATTGCCTTATCGAGTCCTCACAAGAACGCCCAAGTAAACCGATTATGTGATAGACTTCTGCCGATTCAAGATGAATGCGATTGCGGGAGGATACACGCACGATGAAGAGGCTTGGCTGTTACTCGGCGCTGTTGCTGCAGGCGAGTGTGGGTGTGTGGATGACCGCGTGCGGCGGCAGCTCTTCCGCACCGATCACCCCACCCCCAAGCGGACCAGCCGTCACCTCGATCACGGTAACACCGACAACTGCGACCATTGGAGGATCGCCAGTTCAATTTGCGGCCGCCGTTCAAGGCACGGGCGATTATAGTTCCGCGGTCACCTGGTCCATCGCGGGCCCCGCGGGCAACACGCTCAGCACCGGCACGCTCAGCACCACTGGCCTCTACACCACGCCTTATCCGGCTCCGCCCACTGTCATCGTGACGGCGACCAGCACGGAGGACCCGACCATCAGCGGCTCAGCCACCGTCACGCTGTCGCCACCAGCAACCATCGCAGGCCCCGCGGTCACCATCGACGCAAGCCAGCAAACTCGCGCGATCAGCCCCTACATCTACGGCATGGATGCTTATCTGCTGAATGCCACGCCGGCCGATGTCGCAGCCGTCGCCAAAACCAACATCACCATCGACCGCTGGGGCGGCGACTCCACCGAGCGCTACAACTACCAAGCGGATGTGACCAATTCCATCGCCGACTATTACTTTGAGAACTCGACCGGCAACGGCGGCGACGGCTGGGCGTCGGTCAAAGGCGTTTCAGCCTTCAACAATCTCGTTCAGACCAATAATGCGGACGGCATTGTTACGCTGGGCACGGTTCCGGTGCTGGGCTGGGTAGCGAAGGACAGCACCTCCTGCAGCTTCCCTCAATCGACTTACCCGAGCCAAACTTCCTATTCCTCCGATGGCCGCAATTGCGGCAACGGCATTTATGCGCAGGGCGTGAATGGCTGCACGAATGCGAACGGCTGCGAGATCGTCGGCAACGACCCCACCGTGACCAGCATCGCCGAGCCGCCACCCGCGCCTCCGTTGCCAGCTGCCGTGAATAGCGCGTGGGCGCAAAACACATGGGCCGGCGGCTGGGCTGCTTCCCTGGTAAATCAATTCGGCGCAGGAAATCCTGGCGGCGTCGCCGGCAAGGGCGTAGCCATTTACGATCTCGACAACGAGCCGAGCTGGTGGGACTCGAACGACTTCGACGTGCACCCCGTTCCATTCACCTATGACGAAGTAACCGACGGTGGCATCGGCACCGCGCTGGCCATTAAAACAGCCGATCCGACTGCGCAGGTCAGCGGGCCGGTTATGGATTTCTGGTGGAATTATTTCTACTCTAAAAAAGATGTCGAGTCCGGATGGTCCAGCGGCCCGTGCTACCAGCCGTGGAGCAATCCGGTTGATCGCAAGGCGTCTCCGCACAACGGCACACCGATGATCGAGTACTATCTGCAGCAGTTCGCAACGGCAGAAAAAACCTACGGTACGCGGCTGCTCGATTACGTCGATCTGCACACCTATTACGCTGCAAGCTATAACGGCAAATCCGTTGCGTTCACCACCGCCGGCGATACAGGCGTGCAGCAGGCACGCTTGAATTCCACCCGCGCTTTCTGGGATCCGACCTACACCGATCCCGGCATCATCCAGCCGAATTACTCTACCGACGCGAATTTCACATCAGGCTGCTCGCCGCCAGCGCAGTCTCCGCAACTGATTCCCATGATGCAGCAGTGGGTGAAGAACGATTATCCCGGCACCAAGCTGGCCATCGACGAATACAACTGGGGCGGCATGGAATCGATCAACGGCGCGCTTGCCCAGGCCGACATTCTCGGCATCTTTGGCGCTTACGGCCTCGATCTCGGCACCCTGTGGCCCACCAGCGATCCCTCCGGACAGATCCCCGGAATGATGGCCTTCGCCATGTATCGCAATTACGACGGGGCCAAATCCACCTTCGGCAACATCGCGCTTTCCTCTACCAGCGCCAACCAAGGGCAGCTTGCTGTGTATGGAGCGCTGCGCAGCTCGGACAATGCGATCACCATCATGGTCATCAACAAAACCTATGGCGACCTGACCGAGACGTTGAACCTGGCGAACATAACTTCAAGTGGAACAGCCGAGGCTTATCTCTACTCGAACGCCAACCTGGCGGCCATTGTTGGCCCGGCCAGCATTACGGTGACGCCCGGCACGGGAAGCAACCCCAGCACACTCTCCACAACATTCCCGGCGCAATCGATCACACTACTGGTTGTGCCGCAAACCTAAAGCCCCGCTTCATTCGTCTCGATCGCATCCCGCTTGACGCAAAGCCGTGGCCGCCCCTGCCTTTATACTTAGATGTTTGCCAAAGGCAGACGCGCGGGCCGGAAAAAGGCCTGCGGAACAGGAGCGAAGTTTGGCGCAAGCGGAAATCGGCATTATCGGCGGCAGCGGTCTTTATTCCATGCCCGGCTTCACCAACGTACGCGAAGAGCGCGTGGATACGCCCTTCGGCGAGCCATCTGAGACTTTTGTGCTTGGCGATCTCGAAGGACGCAAGGTCGCCTTTCTCGCGCGCCATGGACGCGGCCATCGCATTCTTCCCTCCGAGCTGAACTTCCGCGCCAACATCTACGCATTCAAGAAGCTCGGCGTCGAGCGTATTGTTTCCGTTTCCGCCGTCGGTTCGCTCAAGGAAGAGCACAAGCCCACGGACTTTGTCGTGCCCGACCAGTTCATCGATCGCACCTTTCATCGCATCTCGACCTTTTTCGGCGAAGGCATCGTCGGCCACGTCGCGTTTGGCGATCCGGTTTGCGCCACCGTGGCCAAAGCCGCGGTCGGCGCCTGCGCCGCTGTGGGCGTAGTCGGCAAGTTGGGCGGCACCTACGTCTGCATGGAGGGCCCGCAGTTTTCGACCCGCGCCGAGTCGAATCTCTATCGCAGCTGGGGCGCGGACGTGATCGGCATGACCAACCTGCAGGAGGCCAAACTGGCCCGCGAAGCCGAAATCTGCTACGCCACCGTGGCCATGGTCACGGATTACGACTGCTGGCGCGAGGGTCACGACGCCGTCACTATTGAAGAAATTGTGGCCGTGCTCCATCAGAACGCGGAAAACGCGGCGAAAGTGGTGAAAGCTGCAGTTGCGGCATTGCCAGCCGAGCGCAAGTGCGCATGCGCCTCAGCCGCGAAGTACGCAGTGCTCACGCAGCCTGATGCAATTCCCGCAGCGGCAAAGGAAAAAGTGGGACTGCTGTTCGGCAAATACCTTGGATGGTAGCAGTGGCGCCGGAGGGAAAGTCCGCATCCACTGTTTTCCAACAGAAGATTACTCCGTTGAAAGAGGAAGAACGAATGGCAATTACCGTGGTAGGCAGCGTTGCCTACGATAGTGTTGAAACTCCCGCTGGACGCTACGAACGCAAGCTTGCCGGTGCAGCAACCTACTTTTCGCTCGCCGCAAGTTTCTTTACCGATGTGCGCGTCATCGCCGTGGTCGGCGAAGACTTCGGCCCCGAGCAGGAAGCAGTCTTCAAGGCGCGCAACATCGACACACGCGGCATTGAGCGCGCTGCCGGCAAGAGTTTTTTCTGGGAAGGTTCGTATCTCGATAATCTGAACGAAGCCAAAACGCATAACACCGAGCTGAACGTTTTCGCTTCCTTCAATCCGCAGATTCCGGATGCCTATCGCGATTCGGAGTTCCTCTTTCTCGCCAACATCGATCCCGTCCTGCAGCGGCGTGTGCGCGAGCAGATGCCCGGCGTTCGCCTGGTTGCCGGCGACACCATGAACTATTGGATCAAGGACCACAAGCCGGCCCTGCTTGAAATGCTCAAGGGCCTCGACATTCTGCTGATCAACGACACCGAGGCACGCATGCTGGCCGGCAACAACAATCTCGTTCAGGCCGCGCGCGGCGTGATCGCCATGGGTCCGCATACGCTCATCGTGAAGCACGGCGAATATGGCGCAACTGCATTCTTCAGCGGCCGCAGCTTCGCAGGCAAGACTGAAAAACCAAGCCACCCGTTTCGCGCGCCGGCGCTGCCGCTGGAAGAAGTCGTCGACCCCACCGGCGCCGGCGACAGCTTTGCCGGCGGCTTCTTCGGTTACCTGGCCTCGCAGAGCGAGCTCACGCCGGCGGCCTTTCGCCGCGCCATGTTTTACGGCAGCGTGATGGGCTCCTATGCCTGCGAGCGCTTCGGCACCGAGCGCCTGCAACAGCTGAGCCGCGAGGAGATCGACGAGCGATTTAACGTCTTCCGCGAGTTGACTCACCTTGACTAAGCGGCCCATTGCGCACCACTCCAACGCGCGGCCGGCCATTGCGCGATCCGAATGGCTGGCTGTGCTTGCCTTGTGCGCAACAGCTTCATTTCTTGCAGTCTTGTGGAGCTGGCGCAATGGCGCGTTGCTCAATTACGGCGATGCGGTTGCGCATCTTCATATTGCCCGACGCGTCTTCGATTCGCACCAGCCGCGCTTTTCACAACTCGGCTCTGTATGGCTGCCGCTGCCCCACATCCTGCTCCTGCCGTTTGTGCAGATCTACAGTTGGTGGGCCGACGGCCTCGCCGGCGTTGTTCCCTCCGCGCTCGCGTATCTCGCCGCGTGCGCCGGCTTCTATCGCCTCGCGCGCCGCTGGCTCTCAATCCCCTCCGCAGCTATCGCTCTCGCCTTCTTCGCCGCGAATCCCAACCTGCTCTACCTGCAGACCACGGCGATGACCGAGCCGCTGTTCCTCTGCGAAATGATCTGGATCACCGTCTGGCTGGTTGAATGGCGCGCAGGCCTTGACGCCAACCTCAGTCGAAGTACGCGTCTCCTCTGGCTGATTGCGTTCGCCCTCGTCGCCGCCGTCTTCACGCGTTACGACGGCTGGATCATGGCGCTTCTGGCGTGGCTCGCCATTGGCGTCACGCTGGCGCGCCACGGCCAACTGCGCTCGCGCGCCTTCTGGCTGGCAAGCGCGCTGGTCGTCGCGGCGCCCATCGCGTGGTTCGTTTACAACGCCGCGGCCTTCGGAGACTGGCTCTACTTCGCACGCGGTCCTTACTCGGCCAAGGCAATCGAAATCCAAACTTCCGTCCCCGGCTTCCCTCCTCATCCCGGCTGGCACGATCCATGGGTCTCGCTGCTGTTCTACATCAAGGCCGCCGAAATGGATTCAGTCGCAGCCGCATGGGGCAATGCCCTGCTGATTCTCAGCGTCCTCGGCGCGGCCTGGGCATGGATCACGGCGCGCCGGCGCAGGCTTGCCTGGGCGCTGTTGCTTGCGCTGCCGGTTCCCTTCTACGCCTACTCAATCGCCTACGGATCGGTGCCGATTTTTCTCCCAGTCTGGTGGCCTCACTCTTACTACAACCTGCGTTATGGACTTGAACTCCTGCCCGCCATCGCATTCGCGCTGGGATTCGGCGCGCAGTTTCTTCTCTTCGTCGTACGCGAGTTCAAACCCGGCGCGGCTCAATCCCATTGGTCTGCATACACAGCTGGCGCACTCGTCGTCGTCGTCGCACTGAATGCATATCAAATGATCCGCGAGCGTCCGCTGGTCTATGTGGAAGGTACCAAGAACATCCAGGCACATCGGCCTTACGAGCTCGAAATCCCGCCTGTTCTGCGGGTGTTTCTCGTCCAGCGGCCCGGAGCCGTCATCCTCATGGACACCTCGATCGATCCGGAAATCATTGCCCTCACCGGAATTCCGCTGCGCCAGACCATCAACGAAAGCGACCTCGAAGTTTATCGCGATGCTCTCGCCGCACCCGCCGCTCATGCAGCCCTTGTGCTCGCCTACGATGGAGACGAGATCGACCACGCAGTGCATGACCATCCTGCAGGACTCACCGTCTATCGCCGCTTCTCCGCGCGCGATCAGCCCACCATCACGCTTTACGTCTCCGATACTCCCGGCTCATGAGCCTTCAACAATTTGCGCGTGGCGGTGATAGCATCGCTCAAGGAAACCCATGCCCTCATCCCCGGCGCTCATTCCGCTACCCGGTGAATTCGACAGGCCTCTCGCGTGCTCTGCCCGGGAGGCCAATTGATCCCCTTCGCCAAAGCACATGCGTGTGGCAACGACTTCCTCATCATCGCCGAGGAAGACGCAAACGGATACGACTGGTCCGAACTCACGCAGCGCCTCTGTGCGCGTTCAACCGGGATCGGCGCCGACGGTATTGAGTTCTTCGCCTGGAACGACGACAAAAACGGGCACAAGTCGGGCCGCATCCGCCTGCATAACGCCGATGGCTCCGTCGCCGAGATCAGCGGCAACGGCACGCGCTGCGCAGCCGCGTGGATGGCCCGGGAACTGCGCGCGCAGCCGGGCGATGTTTTTGAAATCGTCACTGACGCCGGGGCGCGCATGTGCCGTATCAACTCGCTGAGTGCAGCAGACGGGTTCAAAGTCGAAGTCACCACCGCAATGGGCGTTCCTGCATTCGAACCACATTCCGTCACCCTCGCCGGAGGATTGCGCGTCGTCGGCATCCGGATCTCGATGGGCAATCCGCACTTTGTCATCGTCGTCGACAATCCGGAGTTCACCGTCGGAGGCAAGCCATGGCAGGCCATCGGCGAGGAGATCTGTTTCCATCCCGATTTTCCCCGGCAGACCAACGTTGAATTTATTCGCGTGCTGAGCCCGAATCAAATCGAGATTCGTATTTTCGAGCGCGGCGTCGGTCCAACCACTTCTTCGGGCACCGGCTCCTCGGCTTCTGCCACGGCCGCGCTGGCGTACATGAGCTGCACATCCCCCTTGACGATCGCTGCGCCGGGTGGCATGCAGTCCGTAACCTGGGAAGGCCCCGGCGCCGAGTTGATGCTTACAGGTTCGGCCTCGCTTATCGCTCGCGGGGAGGCTTTTTAGGCGTGACGACCCTGCGCAAACCGCCGACCGTTCCACACGATGCGCTTGTCGCAGTCGTCTCGCCGGCTTCTACGCCGCAGGCAGATCGCGTGGAGCGCGGAATTGAAGCGTTGCGCTCACTGGGCTATGCGCCGCAGCAAGCCGATCACGCTCTCACCCGCGGACCGCTTTATTTTGCCGGCACATCGGAGATGCGTCTGCGCGATCTCCATCACGCCTTCGCCGACGATGAGGTGCGCGCGATTTTCGCCACCCGCGGAGGGTACGGCTCCAACTATCTTCTCGATTCGCTCGATCTCGACCTGATCGCGGAAAGCGGCAAGCCATTTATCGGCTATAGCGACTTGACTGCGCCGCAGTTGTGGCTGCTCGACCAGATTCAATTGCCCGTCTTTCACGGGCCGATGGTGGCCGCGGATTTTTCCCGCGAAGACGGCGTGCACTTACCCAGCCTGCAGGCCGCGTTCAGTGCCCAGCTTTATTCCGTGGGCACGGCTGAAGGTTTGCGGACTCTTCACCCCGGCCGCGCGCGCGGCACACTTTACGGTGGCTGCCTCAGCATTCTGGTCGCATTGCTCGGCACGCCCTATGAGCCGCACACCGAAGGCAAGCTGCTTTTCCTTGAAGACTTCAACGCCAAGCCCTACCAGGTTGACCGCATGCTGTGGCAGTTGCGCCAGGCCGGCAAACTCGACGGCGTCAAAGGCATCGTCTTTGGCGAGATGCTCGAGTGCCAAAGCCCAGGCGCACCACCCGAACTGCTCGATGAAGTGATCCTGCGCGTCTTCGACGATTTTCAGGGCCCCATCGCCATCGGCTTGCGCAGCGGCCATGTTTCCCGTTCCAACGTCACGCTCACCTTCGGCGTAGACGCCGAACTTGTCGCTGCCAGTCAAGCAGAGCTGAGTATGTTGCAATCGGCGGTGATGCCGTGAAAAAGCAGGGAATAGATGGGGCCATTAACGATCGGACGGTGAACCGATGACCGCATCTCCTCGCCACATCCACTTGAGCGGCATCTGCGGCACGGCCATGGCTTCGCTCGCCGGGCTTCTGCAATTGCAGGGTCATCGCATCACTGGCTCTGACAAGGCCGCTTATCCGCCCATGAGCGATCTGCTTCAATCGCTCGGCATCCCTGTGCAAACCTTCTCTGAAACCAATCTCTCGCCTGCGCCGGACCTCGTCGTCATCGGCAACGCGCTCTCGCGCGGTAATCCTGAAGTCGAATACGTGCTCGATCAGCGCATCCCGTTCGCTTCCATGGCCGCGCTCACGCATGACGAATTTCTTCGCGGCCGTGAGTCGCTGGTCGTCGCGGGCACGCATGGAAAGACCACTACGACCAGTATGCTGGCATGGATTTATCAGGTCGCATCGAAAATTGATCCGCAGCGCGAGCCGTCATTTCTCATCGGCGGCGTGGCAGAGAACTTCGCCACCAGCTTTCAACTGCGCCCCACGCGCACGTTCATCATCGAAGGCGACGAATACGACACCGCCTTCTTCGACAAGGGTCCGAAATTCCTTCACTACTTTCCAGATGCGCTGATTCTCACCCACGTCGAATTCGATCACGCCGACATTTACGCGGATCTCGAAGCGGTAAAGATCGCATTCAAGCGACTGGTCAATCTAATCCCGGGCCGCGGCCTCATTGTTGCATTCGACGGCAGCGCCAACGTCACAGAGTGCCTGCAGCCGGCGCTGTGCCGCGTCGAGCGCTACGGCTTCACTGAATCCGCCGATTGGCAGATCCGCAATCTGCGTCATCAAGATGCATTGACGCGCTGGGAAGTTTGGCGCGGCGGCGCACTCTGGTGCGAGTTCGAAATGAATCTCGCCGGCGAACACAACGCGCTCAACGCTACCGCCGCCGCCGCGCTTGCATCCGGCCTGGGCATCGGCAAGGAATCGATCCAGACCGCACTGGCCACCTTCAAGAGCGTAAAACGCCGCCTCGAAGTCCGCGCCGTTGTCAATGGCATCACGATCATCGAAGACTTCGCGCACCATCCCACGGCGATCCGCGAAACCCTCCGGGCACTCCGCGCTGTTTACCCGCTTTCGCGTCTGTGGGCAGTACTGGAACCGCGCTCCAACACGCTTCGCCGCAAGGTTCTCGAAGCCGACCTCGTCGCCAGCCTCAGCCTCGCCGACCGCGTCGTTCTCGCCGGCGTCTATCAGCAGCAGCGCATTCCCGACGCAGAGCGCCTGCATCCGGAGGACGTAATTGAATCGCTCTTAGCGCTTGGCGCAAAGGCCGAGCTGCACGCCAACGGCGACGCAATTGTCGATGCCATCGCACCTCAACTCGCTCCCGGCGACGTCGTCGTCCTGCTTTCCAACGGCGCATTTGACGGCATTTATGAAAAGCTGCCTGCGCGCCTCAAGGCACGATTTCCTAACAGCTCTGAAGAATCCGGCCCGCAATGATCCGCGCGCTGGTGTTGCTGTTCACCATCATTGTTCTCGGCGCGCCGACGGCGCTGCTCTTCATTCCCTGGGCTGCGCTCACCGGCAATGTACTGCCGCTCTACAATGCCGCATTGGCCATCGTCCGCATCGGCTACTGGCTGGTCGGCATCCGCGTTGAAGTGCACGGTCGCGAGAATGTCCCTCCCCACACGGCTTGCATCTTCATGGCCAACCACGTCTCCAACCTCGACCCGCCCGCATTGCTTCCGCGCATTCCCGGCCGCACTTCCGCATTCGTCAAGAAGCCGCTGATGAAAATTCCCGTCTTCGGCTGGTGCCTCCGGCTCGGCGAGTTTGTTCCCGTCAGCCGCGACGGCAGCGTCATGGGCGCGCAGGAGAGCGTCGCCGCCGCTCGCCGCGTGCTCGAAAAGGGCGTCCACATCACCACATTCGTTGAAGGCACGCGCTCGTTGGATGGCCGCTTGCTGCCATTCAAGAAAGGCCCGTTTTATCTGGCCATGCAAGCCGGCGCGCCATGCATCCCGGTCTCGATTTACGGAACCGAGGCCATGATGACAAAGGGAAGCAATCGTGTCAGGCCCGGAGTCGCGCACATCGTCTTTCACCCGCCCGTCGATCCTGCGGGCTTTGCCACGCGCGAAGAATTGCTGTCTGCGGTGCGCGCCGCCATTGCTTCCGGCCTGCCGGAATGGATGCGAAATTGATTGCCTGAAGGCCGGGAGCTAAATGCTGCACGTGAATGCGACGGGGCCAGGCTCGGGCCGAATTACTGCTGAATTACCGCGTTGTACCCATCGTTCAGCAGCTTGATCCGCCACTTTTCTGCCTCGTCGCTCGTCTTGAACGGCCCAATTCGTACATGGATCAGCCCATCCAGCGGCGCGCGCTGCGCGCCAACGGTGTAGCCGTGTCTGCGCAGCGCGCCCATCAGCACATCGGCATCGGCCTGCTGGGATACGGCGGCAATCTGCACCATGAACGAACCCGCTGGCGCATTGGCCGAGCCAGGCGCCTGCCCCGCACCCGAAGCGACTGGCGAACCGGCCTGCGCCGGAGTGGGTCCGCTTCCAAACGCCGGCTTCACCTGCGGTGTCCCAGGTGATGCAATGCTTCCCGCAGCAATCGCCGAACTCGGCGCGCCGCCGCCGGCTGCAATTGCATCCGCATTCAGCGGTTGATTGGGAGGCGCGTCCGGCTGCGTCCCTGCTCCGCTTGCCAGCGCGTCGGCTGAGGGTTTGGGCTGTCCATCATCGGCGGGCGCTGCGGCTTGCTCCTGGTTTGGAGGCTGATTTGCCGACGAGGTCACGGGTGGAAGCGCTGCGACCACGTCCTGCGTTCCGCGGTGCCCTGTCGTGTATCCCAGGCCAAAGCACAGCCCGCAGAGCAGAACCAACCCGAAGAAGATCAACAGCAGAGTCGCCGAGCCAAGCGTGACTTCCCTCTCGCGGCCAGTCTCAGCCCGCTCGATCTCCCTGTCGTCGAAAACTCCCCTCATACACCGTCCCCGAATTCAGCCCGATTCGGCAATGAGCCCACACTCAATGTTACATTGGACGCGGCCCGGAACTCGCTGGTCATCCATTCGGATTCCAGGCCGCCCATCCTGAGTCAACTACTCTGTCTTTTTCTCGACCGGTATAACTGGGGTTCCCAGCTTATTCAATAGCGTCATCATCTCCAGCGGAAGCGGGAATACGATGGTGGTGTTCTTTTCCACCCCGATGTCCGAAAGGGTTTGCAGGTAGCGCAACTGCAGCGTCATGGGCTGGGTGGCCATCAGAGCTGCCGCGTCCACCAGTTTTTGCGCGGCGTTGAATTCGCCCTCGGCGTGAATGATCTTCGACCGCTTTTCGCGCTCCGCTTCGGCCTGCTTGGCCATGGCGCGCAACATCTGTTCGGGCAGGTCCACCTGCTTCACTTCCACCGAAATCACCTTCACCCCGAACGGCTCAGTCCGCTGGTCAATGATGCTCTGGATGCGGAGATTGAGCTGGTCGCGATGGCTCAGCAGCGTATCGAGCTCCACTTCGCCCAGGACCGAGCGCAGCGTGGTCTGCGCAAACTGTGAAGTCTGGTAGACGTAGTTCACTACCTTGATGGCCGCGTCGTTGGGATTCACCACGTAAAGCGTAACCACCGCGTTCACCTTGATGGTGACGTTGTCGCGCGTGATCACGTCCTGCGGCGGAACCTCCAGCACGTCCTGGCGCAGCGAGATGCGCACGATCTGATCGAATGGCCGAAAGACAAAAATAATTCCCGGCCCCTTGGGCACCGGCAGCGCGCGGCCCAGACGAAAAATCACGCCGCGCTCGTATTCACGCAGGATTTTGATGGAATTGAGCAGATACAAAACAACGATGGCGATGAAAACCAGAACTGGAGTCGCTAACATTTCACTTCCCTCACTCAGGACGGATTGTACTCCCGCCCGGCCGCATCCACTGCGACAGGCCTAGCCGCGAGAACCCGCGGCGTGAACATGTTCCAAAGGCTCAACGCGCAGCAGATACTGCTCGTGACCGACCACGCGCAGCGCCGCTCCGGCATCAATCGGCTCACTTGCCATTGCCTGCCAGATCTCTCCGTCTACAAGCACATGTCCCTCCGGCGCCAGCGGCTCCATCGCCTTGGCCAGGCTGCCAACCATGGCGTCCACACCGAGCCGCGACTTCATGCGCCGCGCGCGAATTGCCAGCCGCAGCAGGAAGACCGTAATCACACCAAAGGCCGCGCCCACTCCCAGCGCAATCAGTGGGCTCACGCCCATCTCCGGCACCGGCGCGGCCACCAGCGTGAGCATCCCGAAGGTCAGGCACACAATTCCCGCAACGGCCAGCGCGCCGTGCCCACCCACTTTGGCTTCGAGCACCAGCAGCGCCACCGCCGCAATCAGCAGCAAAACCGCTGTGTAGCGAATGGGCAGCAGATTCAGCCCGAAGATCGCCAGCAGCACCATCAGCGTTCCCAGCGCTCCCGGTACGATCGTCCCCGGCGCGTTGAATTCGAGATAAATCAGCAGCGCCCCGCCCACCAGCATCAGCAGCGCAATGTTGGGATCGACAAGCCAGCCCAGCAACTGCTCACGCACCGATGGCCTCACGGTCACAATGCGCGCACCGGCCAGGTGCAGCGCTTGCCTGGTTCCGTCGAGGCGCGTAATCGTGCGCCCGTCCAGCGCGGCAAGCAGCGCAGCATCGTTATTGGCAATCAGATCGATCAGGTGCTGATCCAGCGCCTCTTCGGGCGTGTAGGAGTGCGAGGTATGCACGGCTGCGTCCGCAGCTTCGGCATTGCGGCCGCGCTTGGTCACATACGAGCGCAGAAAGGCTTCCGTGTCGTTCTCGATCTTCTGCGTCATCGTGGCGTCCGGCTGCCCACCAAACTCAAGCACCGGATGCGCCGCCCCGGCGTTGGTCCCCGGCGCCATCGCCGCAACATCCGCCGCTTCCAGCAGAAAGAAGCCCGCCGACCCCGCCCGCGCGCCAGCCGGAGCCACGTACACAATCACCGGCACACGCGAGTTCAGCATTGCGCCAACCATGCCGCGGGTCGACTCCAGAAGGCCTCCCGGCGTATTCAACTCCACCAGGAGCGCCTGAGCGCCATCGGCGTTGGCCTTCGCAATCGCGCGATCCAGCTCTCCCGCCGTAATTGGCTGAATCGTGTCGGAGAGCACCAGCTTGTCTACAATTGGCTGTTGCGCAAAGGCGGGAAATCCCACTAGAGCCGCAGCAAAGAATCCCGACAGAACCCAAAGTACGATACCGCGTGCGCGCTTGCTCATGGCTTGCTCCTTCCGCGCCGGCTCTCAGGCCACTACTTCATCTGCGCTTGCCTGGCCTCAACCTGCTTCTGCAACTCCTGCACCGCTTTGTTGCCGGGCTCAATCCTAAGCGCCTCGCGCACGTCGTAGCGGGCTTCTTCCATGTGCCCGGCAGCCAGATCAAGCCGCCCCATCACAAGATACGCCTCGACCGACGGCATCAGTTCCAGCGAAGTACGCGCTTCCTTGCGCGCATCCGCTTTATCGCCCGTCCGCTCCCGCACCTCGGCCAGCCCGGCATGCACTGCGGGAATGCGATCGTCCGAAGCCAGCGCGGTTTGATAAAGCCGCTCCGCTTCAAGCAGCAGCCCCTCGTCCAGATAGCCCCTGGCCTGCGCCGCGAGCTTCTCCGCACGCTGATCCGGCGGCAGCGCGGAGAGTCGCGCATCGTCCACCTGGTCCAGCATCTGCGCCGCCTGGCGAAACGCAACCGCATCGAAGTTGCGCGCAATCCGCTCCAGCGGGTCGGGCTTCGCCTGGTCTCCGTCGGCCGAATCAGCCGCTGGCTCCTGCTTCCCGGCCGGCGACTTCCACTCGGCCGCCAGCGCCTGTGCCTCGGCGTCATTGGGCCGCAGCTTCAGGCAAGCCGTAATTTCCGCCAGCGCTTCGGCCGCATTGCCGTGCCGGTTAAGGCTCACGGCCAGGTTGAAATGATAGTCGGCCGCATTTGCATCATCCGTCACTGCCTGCTGAAACAACGCAGTTCCATCGTGCCCTTGCCGACTCACAGCTACACCTTCGTTATTCACGACTTCGGCCAGCGGCAAGACCTGCGCCACGCCCGCAAATGCCTGCTCGGCCTTTGCATAATCGCCGGAAAACAGCAGTGAAAGCCCGCGATAAAATCCCGCTTCCAGCGCATCCCGGTCGCTCGGCCCCACCTTGGCAAACGCCGCCGCGGCCTGGTCGTACTGCTGCGCGTTGTAGTCCTCGCGTCCCAGCGCCATCCATGCCGGACCATACCCCGGATTGAGCGTTACCGCCTGGTTCAAATGCCGCAGGCGCTCGTCGTGATCCGACTCCGAGATTCCGCGAATGTACTGCTCAAATGCATCGACACGCATCCCGCTGCCGGCGGCCACAAATGTCTCTTCCGCCACATTGAATTGCGGGTCCATCTCCTTGGTCAGCCGCCAGGCCAGCGTATCGAAGACCTCGATCAGGTCCTTCATCTCGCCGCGCGCCGATACCGCCTTGCTCATGCGCAGATGCGGCACGTCCACCACCTGCGCCTCAGCGATGATTGCGCTGCCGTCGGTGAGAAAACTGCCCACAACAATCGAGTCCGCGTCCAGTGTCTGCGCCAGCTTCAGCGCCGTGGCCCGCGAGGGATGAAACCCCTCCGGCAGTCCCAGGTGGTCCAGCGCATACAACCTGTCGGTGCGGCTCATGGGGGCGAATCCAGCCGACAAGAACCGGCTGCCCAGAATCTCCGGCGCTGCCTCGCGAATCCATTCCAGGCTAGGCTGCCCGCTGCGGTTGTCAAAGGGAAGAACGAGCAGAATTCGCCCACGCCCTGCGCCGTTGTCTCCTGATGCCTGCGCGCAAGCCGCCGCGCTCATTGTTGCAGCCACCACAAGCCCCAGGCCCAGCGCCGCCATTGCCCGCGCAGCCCGCCGAAATCGCGAGAAAAAGAAAGTATTCACTTAAGCCTGATTATAGGCGTCAGGGGGCGCGGTTGGCCGCCGCGAGCCCGTGTGAAGGGTACGCGGCGAATTCAATTCCCCGTCGGAATGATCCCCGCATTCTCCACCATCAGGATTACCGTCCGCTGCGGCGCGCGGGTGCGGTGCACAATCCCTCGAGGCACAACGAAGCCCTGCCGCGGCGCAAGCTCGACGACGCGGTCTTCGAGGTCGATCAGGAGCTTGCCCTCCACCACGTAAAAGAACTCGTCGTCTTCATCGTGTTTGTGCCAGTGGTATTCGCCCTCGATAATGCCCACGCGCACCACCGATTCGTTCACCTTGCACAGCGTCTGGTTGAACCACTTGTGCTCGCACGCATCGGCCAGCGCCTTCTCGTCGATCACTTCCAGCGGCGCATGCAGAATGTTCAAGCGGGTTTCGTAAGGAAAATCAGCGACTGAATCCGCCATAACGGCCTCCATCATCCATCGATCTCTGCGTCTTCATAGTATTGCCGGTTATAGCGCTCCAGTTCCAGCCTTCCGCGGCTTCCCGCGTCGGCCTTCCCGAAGTAACGCGTCACGCCGCAATTCACCGGCTTCTCATGCTCGTCCAGATGAAGAAAATCCTCCGGGCCCATGCGCTCGAAGTTCGCCC
>Ga0209169_10001078_pt1 | contig 16675 bp, 16 predicted proteins | sample HubBroMetageWRM4_FD_188346 | JGI IMG/M metagenome (GOLD analysis project Ga0209169, IMG submission 188346) | Warmed soil microbial communities from the Hubbard Brook experimental Forest, New Hampshire - Hubbard Brook CCASE Soil Metagenome WRM 4... | ecosystem: Environmental > Terrestrial > Soil... | reverse complement strand
CGCGACTGAGCCAGCCGCCCGGTCCGCCGCGGCGGCACCGCCCGGCATAACTTCCGGTCGTTCTGCCGGTGGAACCTCATGGAGATAACCACCCAGGCGCGACACGATTCACGAAGGTGCGCCGGCGCACCACTCCGCATCTAGTCGCGTGTCCTGAAGGAGGAGCACATTGATTAGCCGCATCCGCTCGCTGGGCGACAGCATGCTGTCGGTCCTCTTGCCGAGCGAAACCGCGTCGGCATGCATCAAGCCACAGCCCTACACCACCTGCAAGCTGGTGCACAACGCCTGCTACACGGTGGTTACCGGGCCATACAAGTCCGAGTACTACTGCGTCAATGACTGCGCGAACAAGATCGTCTGCACCTATGACGGCTACTGCTGCATCACCTGAGTAGTCCAGCCCTGGTGCCGCCAGCGCTGGCTGGCACCAGGGCGTCAGGCAGCACCTTCGTCCAGGCAGGTGGGTGACAAGCAGTGGTGTACGTGGCTCTGAGCTGTCGCTGCGTCATGGCGATAACGTTTGGCTTCTCCTTCTTCAGCAAGATCAGGAACGGTAACGCCTTCAGGGAATTCGCGGCCTGGGTCGGCGGAGTGCCGCCGGTCAGCCGCCGGACGCAACTGCCCGTCGCCGTCACCCTGGTGGCCGGCGAGCTGGTCGTAACCGGCACGGTGATCGCGCCGGGGACAGCCCGGTGGGGCCTTACGCTCGCGGCGCTGCTGCTCACCGTATTCGCAGCGGGCATCTACGCCGCGCTGCGGCGCGGAGTCCGCGCGCCCTGCAGATGCTTTGGCGCCTCCACCACGCCGCTGGGGTGGTCGCAGGTCGTCAGGAACACCCTGCTCGCGCTGGTTGCCGTAGCCGGTGCGATAGCTCAGGGCAGCCAACGCGGCGTGACTGTCCCCGGCGTCATCCTCAGCCTGGCTACCGCTGCCCTGCTGGTGGTGCCGGTGATCTTCTACGACGACCTCGCCTTTCTTCTGCAGAGGCAAGCGCCGACTTCCGTGGCCCTGGCAGCACGTCCGTCACCGGAGAACTAAGAAGCACGTTGGGAGTGTCATGGTTTACCTGTCAGCCGCGGTTGTCCTGGTCGGGATCGTCGGGATCGTCAATCTCGCGCTGTTGCTGGCCCTGGTCAGAAAGCTGAGGAGCGAGGCCGGCGCGCGCGGCGCGGCGGACGTGAGCGTCATCTCCCCTGAGCTGCTGGCGCCGGGAACTCCCGCGCCCGGATTCTCGGCGATCGCCACCTCCGGTGCGGAGTGCAGCCTGAGCACACTGCTTGGCCGCACAAGCATCGTCGGAATCTTCTCCGGGGACTGCGGGCCGTGCCGCGATCACCTGCCCGGCTTCGTGGCGCTGGCGCGGCAGCTGCCGCAGGGCCCGGACGGTGCGGTCGCGATAGTGCGCGGCGACGAGCACGCCGCGGCCGACTTGCTCGCGGCTCTCGACGGTTCCGCCACCGTGATCATGGAGCCCGAAGGAGGGCCCGTCGGAGAGGCATTCTCGGTCGAGACCTACCCCTCGATGTATGTGCTCGATGAATCTGGCGTGATCGTGTCCGCCGGGCATCTGGCCCGCCAGCTCCGCATGTTCGCCTCGGTCTAGCGACAGTGTTCCGGCAACCGGCAGGCGACGGCCGGATCGGGCTGCGCGAGCTGACCCGGCGGACGCGGCACGCCGTCGGCCTGGTGCTGACCGCTTCGCCCGGCCTGACCGCGGCGATAGCGCTCCTCGCCGCGGTCACGGCGGCGCTGCCGACTTCCATGGCACTGCTGCAACGCGACGTCCTCGACGGGCTGACCGTGCGGCACCCCCACGTCGGCGCGCTGCTGCCGTATGCGGCCGGCCTGGCGGCGGCCGGACTCACCACGACCGTCGTCCCCGGCCTGGGCGCCTATGCGCAGAACCAGCTAAGCCGCGTTCTGGGCATGCATACGCAGGCCCGGCTCTTCGCGGCGCTGAACTCGTTCGCCGGGCTGGCCCGGTTCGAGTCACCGCAGTTCATGGACCGGGTCGAGCTGGCCAAGAATGCTGGCGAGTCGAGCCCGCTCGGCGTGGTCACCAACGCGCTCGGCGTGGTCCAGTGGGTCATCTCGGGCTGCGCGCTCAGCGTTGCGCTCTGGCTGGTCAGACCGGTGCTGGCGGTGCTCGTGCTGGCGGCGGCCGTGCCCGGGCTGATCCTGCAGCTCACGCTGACCCACGAGCGAGCCAGCCTGCAATGGCGCCTGACCGGCCGCACCCGCCGTCAGGTCTTCTACAGCGTCCTGCAGACTGACCTGCACGCGGTCAAGGAGATCCGGCTCTTCGGTATCGGCGACTTCCTGCGCACCCGGATGCTGACCGAGCTGGGCGCGATCAACGCGGCCCAGCAGCGGCTGGACCGGAAGACGTTTGTCCGGCAGAGCTCGATGGCTGCGCTCGGCTCAGCCATCACCGGAGCGGGCGTCGTCTGGACGGTGCTGCAGGCGGCCAGCGGAAGAATCCCGATCGGCGACGTCTCGCTGTTCATCCTGGCTTCGGCCGGCGTCCAGGGCGCGCTCGGATCGGCAGCTATGTCGCTGGCGGGCTGCTACCAGTCACTGCTGATGTTCGGGCATTACCGCGACGTCGTGATGGCCGAGCCCGATCTGCCCATCGCCGCCGAGCCGCAGGAGGCGCCGGCGCTCCTGACCGGAGTCGAGTTTCGCGATGTCTGGTTCCGGTACGGTCCGGATAGCCCGTGGGCGCTGCGCGGGGTCAGCCTGCTCCTCCCGGCCGGAAAGTCGGTCGGCCTGGTTGGCCTCAACGGCGCGGGCAAGAGCACTCTGGTCAAGTTGCTGTGCCGGCTGTATGACCCGGAGGCCGGCGGCATCTACTGGGACGGCATCGACATCAGGGACCTGGATCTGGCGACGCTGCGCAACAGGGTTGGCGCGATCTTCCAGGACTACATGGCCTACGACCTGACCGCAGCGGAGAACGTCGGCCTCGGCGACGTCACCCAGCTGGCCGATCTGACCAGGATCCGGGCGGCGGCGGCGCTCGCCGGAGTCGATCAGGTACTCGCTGAGCTGCCCAGAGGCTATGAGACGCTGCTGAGCCGGATCTTCTTCGACAACGCCGATCGAGACGATCCGGCGACCGGGGTGGTCCTGAGCGGCGGGCAGTGGCAGCGGGTAGCGCTGGCCCGCGGCCTGATGCGCGCCGGCCGGGACCTGCTGATCCTGGACGAGCCAACTTCCGGCCTGGACGCCGAGGGCGAGTTCGCCGTGCATCAGCGGCTGCGGGACGCCCGCGGCGGCCGGGCGAGCGTGCTGATCTCGCACCGGCTGGGGACGATCAAGGACGCCGACATGATCTACGTGATGGCCGGGGGTGTCATCGTCGAGTCCGGACGCCATGATCAGCTGATGGCCGCCGGGGGCGAGTATCACCGGCTGTTCCTGCTGCAGGCCAGCGCCTACCAGGCCGCCGGAGCTGACCAGGCCACCGTTGCCGGCGACGTCATGCAGACGGCGGTCTAGTCGTGCCGGAGTACCTGCTGGCGAGTCTGATCGCGGCGGCCGGGCTAGCGCTGGCGGCGCGAGCCGTACGCCGGCGCTTTGCCGTCGTCCTGGTTCGCGGTCCGAGCATGCAGCCGGCCTTGCAGCCCGGTGACCGGGCCCTGGTGCGACGAGGCGGCCGGCGCCTGAGGGCAGGGGACATCGTCTTCTTTCCCGAGCCGTCACCGCCGCTCGGTCCGGGCCGCGACCCCAGTGACGTGCGGTCTGAGACCTGGATCGTCAAGCGGGTCGCGGCGGTAGCGGGCGACCCGGTGCCGCCGGCCATGCTTGGTGCCGCGGGCGGCCAGCTGCGCGTGCCGCCGGGAGCGCTGGTGGCTCTCGGTGACAACCGTGCGATGAGCCGGGACTCGCGGCACTGGGGCTTCATACCGGAGCAGACCGTACTTGGCCGGGCAGTGCGGACGCTGCACGGCGGGCCGGTGCCGGTGCCCGGCGGCGACATGCTGACGGTCCACGACGGTGACCACGCGGTGGTTGCCCCCGCCGGGCGCCGGGCGTCCCGGGCCACGCCCGCGGAGCTGATGCTCAGGAATGGCCCTCCGGCGACCGAGTAGGCAGCAGGCCGCTTGCCCTGACCAGGCCGAGCTGGTTCAGGACGGCCGCGCTGATGACGCGGGTGGCGTCAGCGCTGCTGACGTGGACGCGGATCAGGCTGGAGACCGCGGCGAAGTCGGTACTGCTGCCGATGTACTCGGCGAACCAGCGGCCGCCGAGAATGGCCTTGTAGTGCGCGGAGAAGTCGCCGCTGGCGTTAGCCGTCATGTGCTGCTTGTAGCAGTACAGGGTGTTGTCGTTGATAAGGCACAGGTAGATCCGGCGGCCGCCGAAGCCCTTCCAGGAGCTCAGATGCCGCCAGACCCGGCCAGAAACCGAGACGTAATCATCGCGGCCCGTGCTGGTCGGCGAGATCCTGAAGCCGGTGATCCTGGTCGTCGTCTTGAACCGGTGCAGCACCGATGACGTGCTGGGCAGCAGGCCGCTGCTACCGGGGAAACGCAGCCGGTAGTAGCCGTTGGCGACCTTGACGTTGTAGGTCCCCGACCAGGTCGCCGCGCTGTCACGGCAGAAGTCGGTGCCCTGCTGGCTGTAGGAAACCGAGCCCAGGTTGTGCCACGGGCCGCTCTTGCGGGTGGCGTACTGGACGGTGAGGGCGACCGGGTTGAAGTCCTCCTTGCTGGCACCGATCGTCTCGGCGAAGCAGCCCTTGACGTGCAGCTGGTAAACCGCATTGAGCGAGGCGCTGAACTGAGTGATCTGCGTCGGCATCGCCACAGTGACCTGCACGTTGTTGATCGACTGAGGGTCCAGGTAGTCGGAGCCTCCGGCCGACACGGTCCAGTAGCTGGTGCCGCCAAGCGCCTCCAGCTCCTGCGCGGTGAGCGTGGCCGTGTAGTTGCCGCTGCTGTTGGTGGCCGCCGTCACCGTCTCGGTCGTGTACTCGTACGCCGCGGTGAGCGTCACGGTGGCGTTCTGGAGGGGAACGTAGGTACCGCTGGGGTCATAGGTGACGGTGCCGGTGATGGTGTCGCCCTGGCCGTAGTGCACCGACGGGTGAGTGACGCTGGCGGTCAGCGTCACCGGATCGTAAGTCGCCGAGACGCTGACCGCGTTGGAGGAGGCGTACCAGGTGGTCGCGGTCTCGCTGATGCTCGCCTGGAACGGGCTGTAGGCAACGTTGACAGCTTCCGGCGCGGTCTGGAATGTCCCGCCGGTCACCGTGGTGGCGCGGTAGGTGTCCAGTCCGGCCGAGATCTCCACCGGCGTGCCGCTGAGCGGTGCCGAGGTACCGTCAGGCTCCAGCCCGGTGACGGTTCCGGAGAAGACCACGTCCTGGCTGTCGTAGTCCACGGTGGCCGGCGTGGCCGTCAGGGTGATCGTCGGGACGACGACGAAATCCAGGGTCCCGGCGTCGGTGCCGGTCACGGAGTCGCCGCCGGAATCGGTCGCGGAGGCGTCCACGGTGTAGGTGCCCAGGGGAAGCTGCGTGGTGGTGATGGGCGAGTTCAGCGTCCAGGTACCTGAGGTGGTGCTGCCCGAGGCGAGGCTGAAGTCGCTGAAGGGCAGATCCAGCTCGTCGGTGGTGCCAGACATGATCGACACCGAGAGGCTCGTCAGCGGCGTGGTCGACTGGACCGTCACCGACAGCAGGCCAACGCTGGTAAGCGGACTGCTGGCGTTGCTGACAGTGATGCTCCCGCTGTCCGCAGCGGCCAGCGCCGGGGTGACGAGAGTGACTGTGGCGGCCATGGCGCCGATGCTGGCCAGGACTAGGCGTGTGAGCCGCAAGGATGCCCCCGGTGATGAAGTAAGCCAGATTTCTACCATTAATCGGTATAAGCAAAACCAATAGTGATCTAACAGGGTGCCAGCCCGCAAGTGGCTATGTGCGGGCGCCGGCGCCGTCTGCGGCATTGCCCAGAGAGACCCGGTTCCTGGCATCGCCGTAGCGCTGGCAGGGACCGGGCCTTTGGCCTGCTTGCCGCGGCAAGCTACACGGTCAGCGGAACCTCCTGCGAGATGCGGGCGGCGGCAGTACTCGGCCGCCTGAGCAGCAGCACGACGCCGGTCACTATCGCCCAGACCGGCGCGACCAGGAATGCGATGCCGCCTAGCGGACCCGCCGCGGCAAGGACGCCGAGTGCGACGGTGATCCAGCCCAGCCACGCTGGCACGGCGCGGCTGCGGAGCATGCCGACGCCGGTGGCGAGCGCGAAGATACTCAGCCCGATCACGACGGGGAAGAAGTCGTCGTTAGCCAGGAAATTAACGCTCTGGATGACGGCGGCGCTCCCGTGATGGCTGGCGTCGAGCATCGCGGTCTGCAAGGCGGCGGTGAGCAGGAGGCCGCTGATCCACACAGCGGTTCCGAGCGCCGATACCGTCATCAGGCCACGGTCCTGACCGACCGAGGGGAAGGCCGTGCTGCGCAGGACGCCGGAGAAGAACGCGAGCGCAATGCAGGAGAGCAGGACGAGGAAGATCCCGGCTTGCGAGCTTGTGTAATGGGAGGTGTAGTACCGGGCGACGGTGGCGGCGCTGGCATTGATCCCCGGCCCCTGGTTGGTGGCGACCGCCGCCACTCCGAACAGGATGCCGTAGACGAGGCCGAGCCCGGCCAGCCACTGGCGGCCAGGGGTCCGATGGTCAGGTTGCTGAGTCATGACGTGCTCCAGGGTCTGCTGGCGGCGGTAGGTGGTGTCCTCTGCCGCGCTGGTTAGGTTCTGAAATCCACGCTAGGCAGGCGGAGTGGCGCCATCGAGGGCGCTGACCAGTGAGTTCGCGGGGGATACCAGCACCCTGAGGCCCAGGTGCTAGCCGCCGGCCCTGGGTTCGACGCCGCCCCCTCTGTCAGCTGGCGGGCCGGACCCGGAAGCGATGAGGGTCCGCCGGATCCCGGTCGGCGACCTGGATAGGCGGCCAGGCCCACTGCCAGACGCTGACACCGGGCGTGCGCGAGAACCGGATGTGCCCGCGGGTGCCCTCGACCGTGACGCTCGGCCAGGATTCGGCAATGCGCGCCCGGTCCGTGCCAGCAGAACGCAGCACGCTGGCGAGGACGGCGACCGTGTCGTACCCCTCGAAAGCGACGAAGGAGGGCGCTTCGGCGAGCCGCCGGCGCAGCTCGGCCTCGACTCGTGCGCCGAGCGGGCTGAGGCGCTCGGGCAGGTAACGCAGGAACGGGATCTCGGCGCCGGCGCCGCCCAGGAGCGTTGCCCAGCCGGGGAACTCCGGTTGCCCGGCCGGAGCGCCCATCATGATCGTCGCGAGGCGCCGGTCGCGGCGGATAGCCGTGACGATCGACGCGGCCGGCTCGGGCTGGCCGACCAGAAGGAGCAGCGCGGTCGCGCGATTGCCGGCTAGCTGGTCGCAGACCGCGGTGGCGGCGAGCGCGCGCGTGTCGAGCTCGATGACGGTGCCGCCGCGCGGAGCCAGGTAATCCCGCAGGATGCGGGCTCCGGATGCCCAGTAGACACTCGGCTCGGTTGCCACTGCGATTCGGCGGTGGCCCGCGCTGAGGAGGAAGCGTGCATAGATCTGCCAGCCGTGCGACTGGGCCGGAGCGAGTCGCGCGACCCAGTCCGTTGGCTGTTCGGTAAGCGCGTCGAGAACCGCTGACGAGCAGAGGAACGGCAGGCCTAGGGCGTCGGCCCTGGCGGCGGCCGCGCGCGCGACGACGCTGTGGTATTCCCCGGCCAGGGCAGCCACGCCCAGGTCGGCCAGTTCGTCTACGGCCGCCGAGGCGCGCCGCGGATCGGCCGCGGTGTCTTTGATCACCAGTTCGAGGGATCGCCCGGCGATCCCGCCGGCGTCATTGACTTCGTCCGTGGCCAGCTCGAGCCCGGCGAGCAAGTGCCGGCCCGCCTCGACCCAGCCAGGCCGGGATAGCGGAACGAGAGCGCCGATCCGGACTGATGATCTGTCAGTTCGCTGCACTTCAGGCGGCGATGGTGGCGTTCTCATGCTTAACTCCCAGGACCTCGGTCGCAGGCCTGTTTACTTGTCATGACGCGGCGCAGGACCACTTCAGCGCGCGGACGCCGTCGAGAGGACACGTGATGGACAGCTTGCCCATCGGGGAGTATGCGCTGCTCTCGGACTGCCGCTCCGCCGCCCTGGTCAGCCGGGACGGCTCGGTGGACTGGCTCTGCTTCCCTCGCTTCGACGGGCCGTCAGTGTTCTGCCGCCTCCTTGATCCGGCCGGCGGCCATTTCGCGATCCGGCCCGCGGGCGACTTCCAGGTGAGCCGCCGGTACGCGGACCAGACGCTGGTGCTGGAGACTACCTTCACCACCGCTGGCGGTACCGCGGTACTCACCGACGGCTTCGCGTTCGGCCGCAATGAGCGCGGCCACCACCTGGGCCTGCACTCCCCTGGCACGCTGCTGCGCTCGTTAGCGTGCACCAGCGGCGAGATCGAGGCGCAGATCAGCTACGAGCCCCGGCCGCAGTACGGGCTCCTCGAGCCGGCCCTGGTTCCTGCCCCTGGCGGGCTCGCCGTCGCGGGCGGCGACGACCAGTTGTTCTTGTCCGCGCCAGTCAGCTTCAGCGTGAAGGGCGCCACCGCTACCGCCGTGGTCCGGCTGAGCGCCGGGCAGTCCGCGGTGTTCGCGCTCGGGCACGCGGACATGGCCGGGCCGCCGCTGGCTGCGTGGACCGCGGCGGAGATCACGGGCCGGCTGGCCGACACGCTGGCTGGCTGGCGGTCCTGGTCAGCGCTGCACCAGAACTATGAAGGGCCGTGGCGCGAGCTGGTGCGCCATTCCGGCCGGGTGCTGCAGGCCATGACGTTCGCGCCGACAGGAGCGATCGTGGCGGCGCCGACCACGTCGCTGCCGGAGACTGTCGGCGGCGAGCGGAACTGGGACTACCGCTACACCTGGGTGCGTGACGCCAGCCTGACCATGGAGGCTCTGTGGGTGGCGGCCTGCCCGGACGAGGCGAACAAGTTCTTCGCCTTCCTTGCCGATGCGGCCACCTCCGGGGCCCAGCCAGGCGCTGACCTGCAGATCATGTTCGGCGTCGGCGGCGAGCGGGACCTGACCGAGCGCGAGCTGCCGCAGCTGCGCGGCTGGCGGGGCAGCCGCCCGGTCCGGGTCGGCAATGGCGCGTGGACCCAGCGGCAGCTCGACGTCTACGGCGAGCTGCTCCTGGCCGCGCAGCGCCTGGTCGACCAGCTCGGCGAGCTTGATGCCGAGACCAGGCGGTTCCTGGCCGGGGCCGCGGACACCGCCGCGGCGCGCTGGCAGGAGAAGGATCAGGGGATCTGGGAGGTCCGTGGCGAGCCGCAGGATTTCCTGTATTCGAAGCTGATGTGCTGGGTGGCGATGGACCGCGCGATCGCCCTGGCCAGCCACCTCGGCGCCGAAGACCGCGTGGCTGACTGGCAGGCTGCCCGTGCTGAGATCCGGGCCGCCATTCTGACCCGCGGCTGGAATGAGCGGGCGGGTGCCTTCACGCAGGCGTTCGGCAGCGAGGACCTCGATGCATCGAGCCTGATGCTCGCCATCACCGGGTTCATCCCGGCGGCTGACCCGCGGATGAAGGCGACCATCGACGCCATCGCGCGGCGGCTGACCGATGAGCGCGGGCTGGTGTACCGGTATCTGGCCCACGACGGCCTGGCCGGCGCGGAGGGCACGTTCCTGCTCTGCACGTTCTGGCTGGCCCAGGCGCAGGCCCTGGCCGGTGCCGTCGAGGCCGCCACCGCGACCTTCGAGCGGGCCGTGGCCGCCATCAATGACGTCGGCCTGCTCGCCGAGGAAGTCGATCGCGGCAGCGGCGAGATGATCGGCAACTACCCGCAGGCGTTCAGTCACGTGGGCCTGATCAACGCTGCCTGGGCCATCAGCCAGGCCCAGCAGGGCGCCGGCCATTCCTGAGCGCTGGCTGCTCCTTCGTCAGCTCGGTCAGAAGCACCTGCGCCGCATCGCGCAGGCCTGAGTGCTGAATGACCTCCAGGGCGCTGAGGGCGCCGCGGAACGTGCTAGTGGTGGCGGCGGCAGCGCTGACGCACAGGGCGGCCATGCGCTGGAGACCCCCGGATGTCTCTGCCAGCCCGCACGCGCGCACGGCCACGTCGCTGTTCGTGATACTCACCTGAACCTCCCAAGCGGAGAAGGGTCGCTGAGTGATGAGCATCCCGGCCGGCTGTGACCTCGGAGGGACCTGACCGTGACGTGCCGCGGCGGGCTCACGCGTGCGCGGCTGCCGAGCGGTCGATGGTGAGGTACCAGTAGCCGGCCGCGAGATTCGGTGCCGCGATGGCCAGGAAGAAGGCGGCCCAGCCGTCGACGTCATACGCATGGCATATGACGCCCGCCGCGCCCGCGACACTGCCGCCGGCGATGCGGGCAACCCCGAAGAGACGGAGGTGGCGGTACTCCCAGGGCGCGATCATCCGGTGCATGCCGGGCCGCGGGGGACTCAGCCACCACTCGCGCAGGCCCTTGTCCAGGTTGGCGATGGGCGTGTAGTCGAAGATGGCCGCGTTCATCGCGATGCCCTCCTGTGGCCGTGGTGCCGGCCGCCCGAGCACCTGTAAATATGATATCACTTTGATAGTGCTCGTCAACGCGAGCCGGCGGCGATCAGCCGCCTGGCCCGCCAGCGTTAGCTGAGGGTGTTCACGGCGATGGCGCTGATGTTCTCGCCGGTGGTTGCGCCCGATCCGGCGCACTGTACGGCGATTGTCGTGGGCGCCGTCAGCGTGATTCCGGCGGTCAGCGGAATCGTCGTCAGGCCGTTGTTAGCCGACACAGTTCCGCCGCTGGCATTGCCCGGCGCATGGGTGAGAAAGCACTGCACGATATTCTCCCCGGTCACCGCCGTGAATGAGACCGTCGCGTTGACGATGTAAGAACCGGCAGGAAGCTTCGGGGTGGCCACGACCGTCGTGTTCGACGAGTTGCTGAGCGTATGACCGTCGATCGATTCAGTCGAGTAGCCGTGTGAGACGCCCGAGGAGCCCTTGGGCCCGGCCTGATTCCAGTTCAGCGAGGTATACCCGCGCGGGCACCGAGCAGTGCTGCGGTTGTTGATGACCTTCAGGGCATGGGCCGTGCCGGCTGTCTGGTAGCAGCCGTGGATGACGCCGTGCGAGTCGGGGATCGAAGCCAGGGCCACGCTGGCTCCGCCCGCGAGTGCTGCGGTGAGGACGACCGCCACCATGGCGGCGCGCAGGGGTGTTCTGACAAATCGACGTAGCATCTGATTTCTCCCCTAGGGACTTCATGAGCCCGGCCGAATGCCGGAGCCGCCCGCTATCTCCCAGCATCGCCATCCTGGTCCAATGGCGGTCTCGGGTGCCAGCGGAAGCCTCGCCTAGGGTGCTGGCCATCGTGCACCGTCAGGAGGAGAGATGACCGTCGTCCTCGAAGCGCGGGAAGACTTCACGCTCGCGGCGTTCCGCCGGGTTACCGTGGACGGCGAGGACGCTGTTTTCGGCCCGGCCGCGCTGGCCGTCATGGCCGCCTCGCGCGCTGGATTCGAGCAGCTCCTGCATTCCGGCAGCCAGGGGTTCATCTACGGGGTGACCACCCGGCCCGGCGTGGAGGTCAGCACGGCCATCCCGCCAGGAGACTGGCGCAGTTACGCGAGCCGGTTCCGCGGAGTGGGCCGGGGCTTTGGCCGGGATCACCTGGATGAGCGAGTCGCCCGGGGCATCGTGTTCGCGCGACTGGCTGACTTCGTCGGCGGTCACGCCAAGGTGCGTCCGGAGCTCGCCCGGCAGGTGGCCGCGCTGCTGGGCGCGCCGCTGCCGCGCCTGCCACTCGACGGGCAGACCGGCGCGGGGGAGATCCTTCCGCTCATGCACCTGATGGCGGCGATCGACGGTGACCTCGTGGAGGGCGAGGGCATGGCGCTGATCAACGGCTCGCCCTGCGCCACCGCCCTGGTCTGCGACGTCGCCCTGCACGCTGAGCACCGCCTGAGCCTCGCCGAGGCAATCTTCGCGCTCGCGATCGAGGCGTACCGCGCTCCCCTGGACGCCTATGACAAGGCGCTGGACGAGCTGCACGGCGATGAGGCCGAACGCGCGGTCCTGCAGCACCTGCGCGGCTACCTCGACGGCGCCAGCACATCGGCCCGGCTGATGCATCAGGCGCCGGTCAGCTTCCGCATCCTCCCGCAGGTGCTTGGCCAGGCTCAGCGCGCGGTGCAAACAGTGAAGCACGCTGCCACCGCTGCCCTGGGGTCGGTCACCGAGAACCCGGTGTACCTGGCCGCCGATGCCGATCACCCGTCGGGCCGGGTGCTGTCGGCCGGCGGCTTCCATAACGGCGCGGCGGCCCCGGCGATGAACTGGCTGACCGCTGCCTGGGCTGACCTGGCCCTGGTGGCGCAGCGCCAGATGACCGCCATGCACGGCCCCGCCTCCGGACTTCCGCACCTGCTCGCGCCGGCCGGCTTCATCGCCGGGGCGTCAGGCGGGGCCACTAACCTCTTCGGCTGGGTCGCCACCGGACTGGTAGAAGAAGCCCGGTTGCTGGCGTCGCCCGCGCTCCTTCCGGCCAGCATCAACGACTCCCAGAATGACATCGCCTCGCCCGCCTTCGGCGCCTACCGCAGCCAGGCCAGGGCCGCCGAATGCCTCGACAGCGTGCTCGCGATCCTGGCGCTGGTGTCCAGCCAGGCGCTGTTTGTCACCGACCGCCGCCCGGCGCCGCCGCTGCTCGGATTGCTGGCCGGAATCCGCTCGGTCTTCCCGCCCGTCGAGACCGAGCGGCCTGGCCAGGGAACGGAAGCGGGAGAGCTCGCGGACATCCTGCACCGAGCCGCGCTGACCGGCCGGCTCGACTTCCCTGGCTACTCGGGCCTGGCCGGCTCGCCGGAACCGCCTGAGCCCAGCGGGACCCGGCCTTAGCAGCCCTGCTCGCGGAAGTCCCGGTCGTTGCAGTCCCGGTTTCCAGCCGGTGCCATGAAGACCGGTGGCCACTAGGCGGCCGAGCGCGCTGCGATCTGCCGGGCGCGGACCGGTACGCTCTCGAAGCCGCGCAGCACGAGCAGCGGACGCCGGGTCGGCGGGCTGGCCTGCTCGAGCGCCGGGTACCGCCGGGTCAGCTCCTCGATGGCAACGCGAGCCTCCAGCCGGGCCAGGCTGGCGCCGAGGCAGTGATGCAGGCCGAGCGAGAAGCACAGGTGCCGGCCGGGATCGGGGCGGTCAATCCGGAACTCGGCTGGCTGCTCGAAAACGCTGGGGTCGCGGTTGGCGCCGCCGATGAACACGAGGACGGGCCGGCCCGCCGCGATCACGCTGCCGCCGACCTCGACATCTTCGGTGGCGATCCGCTGGGTCAGCTGGACCGGGCTGTCGTAACGGAGCATTTCCTCGATCGCCGCGGGCACCAGGGCCGGATCCTCGCGGAGCCGGTTCCAGCTGTCCGGGTCGTCCAGCAGTGCGACCGTGCCGTTCCCGATCAGGTTGACGGTGGTCTCGAACCCGGCGATCAGCAGCAGCACCGCCGTGCTCACCACCTCGTCCGAACTCAGCCGGTCACCGTCCTCCTCAGCCGCGATGAGCGCGGACAGGATGCTGGCGTCGGGCTGGGCCCGGCGCTCGCGCACCAGGTCCTGGAGGTAGCGGGTGAGCGCCAGCTCCGCGGCCCGGGTCTCCGCCTGTGCGGCCGCAGCCGTCTGGGGGTCCAGGGTGGCGGCCACGTCACGACCCCATATCCGGAACTGGGCCTGATCCTCGGCCGGCACGCCGAGCAGATGGCAGATGACCGCGATCGGGAGCGGGAAAGCCAGCGAGTCGATGGCATCGAAGCCGGCCGCGCTGTCCGCGGCCGTCAGCAGCCTGACCGTGACCTCGCGGATCCACGGCTCAAGCCCGGCGATGGCCCGCGGGGTAAAGGCGCCGGCCACGAGCCGGCGCAGCCGGGTGTGGTCGGGCGGGTCCATCGTCAGCAGGCTCTCGACGGGCAGCTCGGCCCGCGGGTCGTCTGGCGGATAGGACGGCGGCCGGTAGCCGCGCTGGTGCACCGGCGAGCTGCTGAACCGCCGGTCTCGCAGGATGCTCGCCGCGGCCGCGTGGTCGGCCGTGACGTGCAGGCCGAGCGAGCTGCGCACCAGGCCGCGTCCGTGCAGCTGCGAGTACAGCGGGTACGGGTCGGCCTTCGCCGCCGGGAGCAGCATCCGGGCGACCGGATCTCCCCGCCACTGCAGCAGCCGCAGCACCGCCGGCTCGACGACGTGGTTCTTGACTCGCTCTCCTAGGCCCATCCCGCACCCTCGTCCCGCCGTACTGCGCGATTCATATACTGAAAGTATCTGTATTTCGAAGGTATCTGTATGCCTTCGGTATGTCAATGTGACAGCATGGCGACATGGCCAGGATGACCCGAGCGGAGTCCAAGGAGCGCACCCGGCAGCGGCTGCTGACGGAGGCGCAGCGGCTGTTCCGGCAGCGCGGCTACGCCGCGACGTCGCTGGAGCAGATCGCCGAGGCGGCGGAGGTAACCAAGGGCGCCATCTACGGGCACTTCGACAGCAAGGAGGACCTCATGCTGAGCGCGCTCGAAGCGGCTCCGGCCCCCGACTACTCGGCCACGCTGAACGACGAGTCGCGGCCGCTGCCCGACCGGCTGGCCGCGTTCGGCCGTGCCGTCGCCGCGGAAGACCCGGGGGACACCGAAGAGCTGGCGGTGTACCTGGAGTTCTACGCCGCGCTGCTGCGCTCTCCGGACGCGCTGCAGCGCTACAGCAGCGGCCGCGAGCGCAGACTCCAGGACCTGGCCGATGCCGACGGGACCGGCAGTGATGACCTCGCCGCGGGGGTCACGTCCGTCCAGGTCTGGGCCATCGGGCAGGCGATGCTGCTCGGCCTGCAGATCGAGAAGCGCCTGGCCCCCGGCCTCGTCACCGCGGAGTTGTTCGAGCGCGCGTTCGGCCTGCTGGCTGACCTGTATCGGGAGCGGTAGTCAGGGCACTGATGGCGTTGTCGAGATAGCGCGCCGCCGCGCCGTGGTCACGGGCACGACGCCGGTGGCCGAGTGTGATGTGCTCGGTGATCGCGCCGCCGGGATCAGGGGCGTACCCACAGTCCGGTCCCGCCGCGGTCGGGGACGAACCCGGCAGACTGCGCCATGGCGGCCGCGGCGGCGAACTCGCGGCCGATGGTAACCGGGTCGTGTGCGTCGCTGCCGAAGCTCACCAGGCTTCCGCCTTCTTCCCGCCACCAGGCCAGCATGGCGGGGTCGAGCGGCAGCCAGCCGCTGGTGTTGATCTCCAGCGCGCGGCCGGTGCTGGCCAGCGCGCGCAGGGCCGTGCGGTACTCGCGCTCGAAGTCGGCGCTGCGGTACTCGCCCTGCCGCCCTGGCCAGTACCTGGCCGCGTAGTTGATGTGCGCGAGCACGGTGAAATGCCCGGACGTCTCGATCATCGTGGTGACCTCGGCCAGGTATTCCCTGACCACTTCAGCGTCGGGAATGTCGGCGTAGCGGTCAGCGACGTCAGCGAACCCGGCCTCGCGGCGCAGGGAATGGACCGAGCCCACGATCAGGTCGAAGTCGTGGCCCGCTAGCTCGGCTGCTTCCCGCGGGTGCAGATGCGGGTCACCCAGCTCGGCCCCGGCCCGGATCTCCAGGCCCGTGAAGTCCCGGCGGCACTGCCGCACGGCGGCCAGGTACCCGGCGACCGGCAGCGGCGGCGGACGGTACATGCCGTCGGTGACCTGACCGCCGACGGCGCGGATGTAGGCGGCGGCATCCGGCGACACGGCCAGGGCCGTGAAGTCGGCGTGATCGGCGAATGTAACTCCGCTGAGCCCAAGTTCGACAGCCCGCGCGCAGGCCTGGCGCATCGACCCGCCCGGCGCGTCGGCCGACCACTCCGTATGTACATGCTGATCAGCGGGAAGCACGCCGCCATTCTCCCGCACGCTCGGCGGTGAGGCGCCGCGACCGCGGCGCCTCACCGCACTGGACCCAGGGTTAGCGGCCTGATCGCGTGATCAGCGCGGTCATGTCGGGAGTCCCGATGCCCGTGGCCATGTCATAGCCAGGCGTGGTCGGGAACAGCCCGTTGCTGGTCGCTGCCTGCTGGGCCGGCCCGATGCCGGTGATGTCATGGAAATACCGACCGGGCGCGCTGCTGAACAGGGCGTACAGCAGCGGATTGATGTTCCCGGCCCGCGATCCGGTGTAGCTGTCCCGGTCGGCCGTGATGGACGCCCACATCGGCGTGGACAGGCTGGTGCCGCCGACCTCGAACCAGCCCGGGTCCTGCTCGCCGGAAAGCAGCGAGTTGCACCAGCTGTTCGTGTTCGCGGGTCCGTGACAGTAGTCGGCCGGGCCGGTGAAGATGTCGGCGTCGGCCGAGATGTCCGGCGTCTCCCGGCACGGTGTGCCGGCGCTGGCCAGGGCGCACTGGGTCGAGCCGTTGCCGTAGGTGCTGTACGGGCTGCTGACGCCTGGCCCGCGCTGGTAGAACGGACGGCCCCACCACTGGCTGGGCCCGCCGCCGCCGGCGCCTGCCCGCGAGACAACGGCCCTGGAGCACCAGGAATAGCCGCCCAGGTTGCCGTTCGACGGTGCGGGGGACAGGTTGCTGCACAGGTTGTGGGGGTTCCAGACTGTCTCGGCGCCCTGCGGATACGCCGGATCCGGGTTCGTGCCCGGGTTGTCGGATTCCA
>Ga0209169_10001077_pt1 | contig 16677 bp, 9 predicted proteins | sample HubBroMetageWRM4_FD_188346 | JGI IMG/M metagenome (GOLD analysis project Ga0209169, IMG submission 188346) | Warmed soil microbial communities from the Hubbard Brook experimental Forest, New Hampshire - Hubbard Brook CCASE Soil Metagenome WRM 4... | ecosystem: Environmental > Terrestrial > Soil... | reverse complement strand
GCGCATGAGGAGAGATAGTGGCCGACATAGTGGCCACGCAGCTCGCAATCCGGCGCCTCCCATCCGCCCAGCGGATCAGCGTCAGAGGCAATGCCCGCGTTGATGCGGAAGTTGTGCGCCAGGCGCTCGTTGGGCAGGGAATAGAGATAGCTGCGGTTCAGCTCCATCATGTCTTTCCAGAAGCTGGGCAGCAGGCGCACATCGGGCATCGGGAATGGTTTGGCCTTCCACTGCACCTTCGCGACCGATGCGTTGGTCAGATTCCGATTTGCTGTGTCCTCTGCTCCGCTCCTCGCGTCTGCCTGTTTGACCGCAGTAGCGCCAAGCGCGGGCGCAGTGGAAGGAATAAGGGTTGCGGCTCCTGCGACTGCGGCGCGGCCCAGAAAATTTCTGCGACTCAACCGATGATTCATTGCTTCACTCCGTGTAGAGGGCGTTAACTTCGCCGTGGCCTGCTTGGGTTCGACGTAGATCTGATTCGTTCATCCGCGCGCCGACTTGCCTGTCCACTCGTCAGGGATGGGTCGGGTGCTCGCCATAAAACTTCCAGTTTGTCTTGAAGTCCCCGGTTAGTTTCTGCTGTTCCAGGTCGGCCCGCAGCAGTTCGATCGGCATCGTGTTCTCATGCAGGATTGCGTCGTGAAATGCGCGGTCGGTCATCTTTCCCGAGCCCACCAGATCCGCATGCAGAGCGCGAAACTGCAGCGCACCGAGCAGATAGGCGCTTTGATAGAGCGGCCCCACCGAACCGTCAAAGGATCTCCGCACCTCTGCCGCCGCGTTGTCCGGCTCAAACCCCACGTTGTCGATGAGATATTGAACGCACTGTTGTGGAGTCCAGCGGCCCAGATGAAAGTTCATGGTGAAAATCACACGCGCAGAGCGGTGCATGCGCCAGACGAGCGCGCCCACGCGCTCTTCGGGCGTCCGATCGAATCCCTTGTCCCAGAACAGCATCTCCCACCAGAAGGCATTGCCTTCCACCCAGAAAGGCGTGTCGAAGATGCCCCGGTAGGGACGATAGCGCTCCTGCATATAAAACTGCAGGAAGTGGCCGGGGATCATCTCATGAAAGGCAGTGGCGCGCGCAAACGGAATATTGTTGCCGCGCATGCTCATCTCGCGCTGGTCGAAGGTCATCGTGTCCGTTGGATAGGAGACGCTGATCTCGTCGCCGCCGGTAAAGAACGGATTGACCAGTTGCCGCTCCGGAGTCATCATGACCATACGCCAGGTCTCGTCGGCAAGCGGGGGAACGGTGACCAGATCGTTCTTTATTGCGAAGTCGCTGCCCTCTGTCACCAGCTTGCGGATCAGTTCCGGCTGTTCGCCGGGTGGCACATGCATCTGCTTCACTTTTTCGACGGCTGCATGCCAGTTGTCGCCATACCCCATCTCGTGCGAGGCCTTGAGCATCTCCTTCATGCACCAGTCGTACTCAGTCTGCGCAATGGCAATCAGTTCCTCGGGAGTGTAGGGAATCATGTTGTCTGCGAGCTCGTCGAGTAGCGCATCGCGGCCAACGGGGTCGCCGATGATGGTGGTCTTGTCGCCCGGCGCGATGCCCGCCAGCTTTTCCTTCAGGAATGTGGCGTAATCCTTCAACGCGTCCTGAGCGGCTTTGTAGGGTAGAGCGGCCCACCATGTAAGCTCCGGATCGTAGCCGTTGTATTGATCGAACCATTCCTTCAGGTTGTCGCTCAGTTGCCGCGTAGCCTGCGCCGCGCGGTTGGCCACTACCGGATCGATCTTCGGCTTCTGGCCTGCATCGGCATGGCTATCGGGCTCGAGTTTTGCGCACGCCGCCGCAACCTGCTTCACCATTGCACTCAGCGCTGCTGCATCCTGCTCCGCATCCGGACGCTGCATGAGCATCTTCTTCGTCATCAGGTGTTCAATGGCGGCCGCAAAGGGCAGCAGCGGCGTCATCTCATCGATCTGTCTCTTTTCGAGCGCAAGGTGATGCTCGCGGGCGTTCACATGATTCTTCAGCAGCAGGTAATCGACCTTGTCTTCCTGCGAGAGCGCATCGAAGTTCAGGGCTGCGAGCTTTGTTTGTGTGTCGGCGTAGAGTTTTTCCAGCCGTTCTCTGCGTGCCGGCGATATTTCCACCTCATAGGTGCGCTCGAGCGCGTCATGATCGGCCGCGAACTCGCGGATCACTTGCGGCATCTGGTCTTCAGGCCTCGCCTGTGCGGCACAATAGGCGCTGTGCATCAGGCCGGCTGCCGCCAAGGCGCACACCAGCCGCTGCAACACTCTCATGATTTCTCCTTATCGTGTAAACAACTGGACATGGGCGGCCTGCGGCCGTCAAAACAGGCGCATGAAACGAACGATACGCCATTTCCAAATTGTATACAACATAGTATTTGATTCTGCCGCCTCAATCGGCCTATGATCTCTTGGACGCCAGGACTGCAGGCAGGAAGAGGGTAAGTTGAACGCCCAGGAAATCTCCATCACCGTGAATGGCAAGCCAGTCTGCATCGCTGCGGGCGCCAGCGTGGCCGCTGCGGTCCTTATGGCCGATGAGCCTTGCCGCTTCTCCGTCTCTGGGGAAACCCGCGCGCCGCTCTGCGGCATGGGCATCTGCATGGAATGCAGGGTCACGGTCAACGGCGTGCCGCACCAGCGAAGCTGCATGCTCGTCTGCGCTTCCGGCATGGAGGTCGTGTCAGGATGAGGGCGCGCTTCGATGTAGTGGTCGCCGGAGCAGGGCCGGGCGGAATTGCCGCGGCGGCTGTGGCTGCAGAGGCAGGCAAGCGTGTCTGCCTGCTCGACGCGAATCCATCCCCCGGCGGCCAGATCTGGCGGGGTCTGCGCAGCGAGACAGCGCAACACTCTCCGCACGGGTCTGGATTCACGAGCTGGACAGCGCGTCTCAAGAAAAGCGGATGCGCCGTATGGAGCGGCTGGCAGGCCGTTGACCTGGTTGCACCCGGCTGCCTGCGGGTCGAGTCCGAGAGCGAAAGCCGCGATGTCGAATTCGAGCGAGCGATCCTGGCCACCGGCGCGCGCGAGCGTTTTCTGCCGTTTCCCGGCTGGACGCTGCCGGGCGTTATGGGCGCCGGCGGAGCGCAGGCGCTCGTCAAGGCAGGACTCGATGCTCGCGGCAAGCGTGTAGTCGTGGCCGGCAGCGGACCACTGCTGCTCGCGGTGTCTGCTTTTCTTACGCGAGCAGGCGCACGCGTTGAGGGCATCTTCGAACAGGCGCCGCTTGCACGGCTGGCCGGCCTCGGCCTGCACATGACGCTCGCCCAGCCCGGCAAACTGGCTGAGGGCGCACGTTACCGATTGCAGACATTGGGCGCCAAATATCACGCCGGCTCATGGGTCACTCGAGCCGAAGGCCCCGGCCGCGTGGAGCGCGTGTGGATCGCGAGCGGCGGCAGAGAGCGCGCGCTCGACTGCGACTGGCTGGCCTGTGGATACCATCTTGTGCCCAGCCTGGAGCTGCCGCGGCTGTTCGGCTGCCGCATCGCCGCAGGCTACGTGGCTGTGGATGTGCTGCAGCAAAGCTCCGTGCCGGGCGTCGCGTGCGTAGGCGAGCTCACGGGCATCGGCGGACTTGAAAAAGCGCTTGTCGAGGGCCAGACTGCTGGATACGCTGCCGCGGGACGCGAACTGCAGGCACGTTCCATGCAACAGCAACTGCGCCGCCAGCAGAACTTTGCTTCGCGTCTGGATCATGCCTTTGCTCTCCGCGCGGAACTGCGCTCTCTGCCTGCCGCACATACAGCCGTCTGTCGTTGTGAAGACATAACGCACAGTGCGCTGGCTGCATGCGCATCATGGCGGCAGGCCAAGCTGCACACACGCTGCGGCATGGGCCCCTGTCAGGGGCGAATCTGTGGAGCCGCGGCCGAGTTTCTCTACGGCTGGAGTTCCGCAGACTCAAGACCGCCCGCATATCCCGCTCGCGTTTCCACACTGGCCGCTGCATGCAGCGGGGCCGGTCCTGCAAGCAGCTAACTGCGCAACACGTGCTTCCGTTCCCCGCTTCGGCGCGAACTTCTGTCGAAAGGACTCTCTTCGATGCATCGACTCGCATACAAGAGGCGCAACTGCCCGTTCTCTCTCTGCCTCCCGTTCCAGCGACTCACACCAGTCATAGCTGCAATTCTTCTTCCGCTGGCCGCTCTACCTGCATTCGCGGGCGCACAGCCCACGCCGGCCGACTACGAGCGCGCGCTCAATTTGCAGGCGAAGTATCGTGGCCTTGCGCTGCATGTGTCCGACGATGTGAAGTGGCTTGAAGGTGTCGATCGGTTCGTCTATCGCAGAACCATTCCCGGCGGACACGAGTACATCGCGGTCGACGCAGAAACCCAGGCCATGAAGCCGGCCTTCGACCATGCCCGGCTTGCCGAGGCATTGACCAAGACTCTGAATGAGCCAGTCAAGCCGGAAGCGTTGCCTATCGAAGAGCTCACGCTGGAGCCAGATGGTACAGCGTTGCGCTTCAGGCATGGCAAGGACCCTTGGCGCTGCGATCTGGCAACATACACCTGCGCCAAACTGCCCGTGCCGGAGAGAGCGCCAGCTGCGGATGACGATGGAGGCTACGATTCGACACCCCCGCCCGCTAACGGCACCGCACATGACTCCGCGCATGGCCTCGCATCTCCTGACGGCAAGTGGCTTGCCTTCGTCGAGAATTACAATGTCGCGGTGCGCCCCGCGCACGTGAAACCAGAGGATGCGGAAAAGCAAACGGTTGTGCTGAGTGAAGACGGCTCAGAGGGCAACTACTACGCCGCGCAGACGCTGGCCTGGTCCCCTGATTCGAAGCATCTGGCCGCATATCGCATTCGGCCTGGCTATCGCCGCGTGATTCACTACATTGAATCATCGCCTGCCGATCAGCTTCAGCCTCAGTCCTCGTCCATGGTCTATCCCAAGCCAGGCGATGTGCTTTCGCTGTATCAGCCGGTGCTCTTTCAGGTGGACGCAAAAGAGGAGCTGCCGATCGACAATGCTCTCTTTCCCAATCCCTACGAGATGTCGTCGTTCGAGTGGTGGAAGGACTCGCGCGGGTTCACCTTTGAATACAACCAGCGCGGGCATCAGGTTTACCGTGTGATTGAAGTGGATGCAGCGAGCGGCAAGCCGCACACGCTCCTCGAAGAGAGCAGCCAGACGTTCATCAACTACGAGCCGCTCGAGCGAAACCAGTTCGATCATGGCAAGCGTTACCGCTACGACATTGACGACGGCAAAGAAATTGTATGGGCCTCTGAACGCGACGGCTGGGAGCACCTGTATCTCTTCAACGGACATACCGGTGCGCTCGAGGGGCAGATTACCCACGGCGACTGGGTTGTCCGCGCCGTCGATCGCGTCGATGAGACCGGCCGCGAAATCTACTTTGAAGCCAGCGGCATGAATCCCGATGAGGACCCGTATTATGTGCACGGCTACAAAATTCATTTTGACGGCACGGGCCTCACACCACTCAGCGCGCCGGAAGCCGATCACACGCTGAGCTACTCACCCGATGGAAAGTATTACGTCGACACGTATTCGCGCCTCGACCTGCCGCCTGTCATGGAGCTGCATCGCTCTGGCGATGCCAGCCTGGTGATGGCCGTCGACAAGGCAGACGATACGCAGTTGAAGGCTGCGGGCTGGCATCCCGCCGAGCCTTTTCATGCTGCGGGGCGCGATGGCAAGACGCAGATATGGGGTGTCATCTACCGGCCCGCGAACTTTGATCCGCGGAAACAATATCCTGTCGTCGAAGACATCTATGCCGGTCCGCAGGGCTCGTTTGTGCCCAAAAGCTTTTCCGCGCGTTCGGAACCGCTCACCGAACTCGGCTTCGTGGTCGTGCAGATTGACGGCATGGGCACCAACAACCGTTCGCGCGACTTCCACGACGTGGCCTGGCACAACCTCAAGGATGCGGGCTTCCCTGACCGCATCCTCTGGCACAAGGCTGTTGCGGCGAAGTATCCGTGGTACGACATCGCGCGCGGCGTCGGCATCTTCGGCACCTCGGCCGGTGGACAAAGCGCCATGGGAGCGCTGCTCTTTCATCCCGAGTTCTATAAGGTCGCCGTGGCCAACTCCGGCAGCCACGACAACCGCATGGACAAGATCTGGTGGAACGAGCAGTGGATGGGCTGGCCGATTGGATCCTGGTACTCCGAGTCGTCAAACGTGGACAACGCCTGGCGCCTTCAGGGCAAGTTGCTGCTGGTCATGGGGGAGATGGACAAGAACGTCGATCCCTCCACCACGCTGCAGGTCGTCGACCGCCTGATCAAGGCCGGCAAGGACTTCGACTTCCTCTTTGTGCCCGGTGGCGGCCATGGCGCAGGGGGCCGTTACGGAGAGCGCAGACTGCTGGATTTCTTCGTACGCAATCTGCTGGACGAGCCCACTCCGGACTGGAATACTCTTCCGAAAGCAAGCGGGAAGAGTCCTGATACTGAACAAAATCAATGATATAGAAGATCTTTGGCCGCAAATACTGTGTGGAGGGCAGGCAGGCTGGCGGTCATTCATCCCAACGTCGCGGCAAGGGTGGCAGAGATTTTTCTTGCAATAAATACAAAATTGCATTCATAATTCGGTCCTAGATTGAATTTGAGAATGCGTTTTCTTCCCGCGTCGCGAAATACGCGTGGCGAGCAGGCGAACAGGCGCTGCCGCGGGCGTGGTGAACAAAGGCACACGTGAAGACTCATTTTCACTTGAGAACGGCCAGTCAACATGGAGGAATGTATGACGCAAAGATTTTCGAGAATGCTGTGCATGACCGCGGCACTGTTCGCACTGTTCGCGGCAGCCGGACTCATCCGGGCGCAGTCGGGCTCGCAGGGAACGGTTTCCGTGACCGTCGCCGACGCCAGCGGCGGCGTGGTGCCTGCAGCCTCATTGCTACTGGTTGATTCGACCACCAACGATGCACGCAAGGCCACAGCCAGCGGCAGCGGCGAATACACCTTTGTCAATCTTCCCGTCGGCGTTTACAGGCTCACGGTCACGCGCCCTGGCTACCAGACGGCTGTGGTGGACGATGTGAACGTGCATGCAGCGCAGACAACCGACGTGGCAGCAATTCTGAAAGTGGGTACGCCAGCCGAGTCGGTGGAGGTGAATGCCAGCTCAGCCTCGCTTCTCGAAGTTTCTTCCAACGCGATCGGGACTGTCGTGGATATGAAGCAGATCGAAGACCTGCCCTTGACAGGCCGCGATCTTACGCAGCTTGCGACGTATACGCCGGGCTATGCAGGAGCCAGCGGAACCGGCGAGTGGAACGGCCAGCCGCTTATCAGCCAGGGCACAAACATCGACGGAACACTCGGCTCATCCAGCCGGATGAAGATATTCGGCAACGCCGAGCCCGCGGTTGAGCCGCGCGTCGAAGACATATCCGAGATGACCGTGCAGACCGATCAGCTGGATCTCGATCAGGGCTTTGGCCAGGCGGTTACGCAATCAAACTTCGTCACCCGGCGGGGAACGAATCAGATTCACGGACGCGTCTTTGAAAACTTCCACAACAGCGGGCTCAACGCCAACACCTGGAGCAATAACGTGAGCGGGTTGTCGAGGGCCAAGTCAATTTACAACGACTTTGGCGGTTCGGTCGGCGGTCCCATCCTTAAAGACAAGCTGTTTTATTACGGCACCTACGCGATGGAAAAGATTCCGGGCGGCTTTACCGCGTCAAACTACTACCTGGTGCCGGCTGCGCAGACCGGCAACTTTACTTACACCGGCACTGATGGCAATCAGCACACGGTGAATGTGCTCAACATCGCGCACAGCTATGCGAGCAGTTTGCCGGGAACTGTGAACTCTGTCGTCGGGACGGAACTCAGCGCAATCAATACGTCGCTCACTTCGGGCAAGACCAACTCGATCTCCGATCCAAATATCAACCAGATTTCGTGGAACAACAGCAACTCGCAGACAATTTACTTTCCGTTTGTCCGCGTTGACTACAGCGTGACTCAGAAGCTGCGCATGAGCCTTTCCTGGGCTATGACCGACACGCTGCAGCCGGGCGAAAATGCGGCCACCTTCCCGGGCTCCGGCTTCAGCGACATGGTGGCTGGTAACAAAACCAAAAACTACACCTCCTCCTATTCCGTCGATTGGGAGGCCTCGCCGCGGCTGGTCAATCAGTTCAAGTTCGGTTTTCTCTACGACGTGAACGAATTTGCTTACAACGCCAAGCAGCTTTACCTCACCGATCCCACGGTGAACTGGGCCATCAGCGTGAACTACAAGCCCATGTCCGGCCAGTCGTACCAGTTGCCCATTACCTCCTACTATCCAGCCTTCAACGCAACCGATACGGTCACATTCCAGAAGGGCAGCCACACGCTCAAGGCCGGTTTCACCGGCTATCGCGAGCAGGACCACTACTGGAACGCGCCGTCGGGATTTCCCAACTACAATCTCGGATTGACTACAGGCGATCCGGCTGTGAATGCATTCACCACCAGCGCCGGAGGCACAGTGCCTTACGCCGGCAACAGCTCGCTCAGCGAGGCGGAGAATATCTACGCGACCCTTGCCGGCCGCATCTCGAGTGTGGGTGGAACCGACGCTTACAGTCCCGCGACCGGCGGCTATCTCAAGCCCGGAACCATTGGTTCCTACGCCCTGGATGAAGCGACGCTGGCATGGGGCCTTTTTGCACAGGATTCCTACAGAGTCTCGCCGTCGTTCACGCTGAACTATGGCTTGCGCTGGGATTTTACCGGTGAAAGCACCGACAAGAGCGGCCTTTACCACAACGCCGATACCAGTTCGGTCTACGGCCCAACGGCCGTCGGCGATCTCTTCCATCCCGGCCAGTTGAATGGCAATCCCAATCCCATGCTGGTTGCGCGTGCGCAGGCCTACGCTCCGTGGCATGTTACGCCGCAGCCTGCCATAGGCTTTGCCTGGAACCCGAAGTTGTCCGATGGCGCGTGGAGTAAGCTCACGGGCGGCGGCAAGACCGTGGTCCGCGCCGGATACAGCCTGCGCCGCTTTACCGAGCCGTACCAGTACTACTGGAATAACGTCTCCGATCAGGGCTCGTTCTTTTATCAATCCTTCTCTTTGAGCGCAAACAACACCGGGACGCCCGGCACGTTCGCTCCCGGTTCGCTGAGTCTCGGCAGCAGCCTGCCGCCTTATCTTTTGAATCCGGGCTCGTATCAGAAATCTGTGCCGGAAGGCGATTTTACCTTCGAAGGCAACTGCCCCGGCTGCGGCGATGGCGTGGTGGGCATCGATGCGCACATCCAGCAGCCCTATACGCAGACCTGGAACCTGGGAGTTCAGCGCCAGTTCGGCTCGCGCGTGCTGGAGATTCGCTATTCCGGCAACCGCAGCCTTCACCAGTGGATCAATAACGACACCAACGAAGTGAATGTCTTCGAGAACGGATTCCTCTCGGAGTTCAAGCTCGCGCAGGCTAATCTCAATGCCTACGTTGCGGCAAATCCCGGCTGCGCCAACAGCGGCACGTGCAGCTTTGCCGACAATGGTCTTACTGGACAATCGCCACTGCCGATCATGAGCGCTGCATTCGCGGGCGAGAGCTCCGGCGGTCCTGGAATCCCAATGGCCGACTACGCGAACGGGACTTTTATCAACTATCTCCAGACCGGACAGGTGGGCGCGCTGGCCGGGGCGCTTTCCGGCATCGGAACTACCACGTATCTGTGCAACCTGGTGGGCTCGAGCTTTGCTCCATGCGTCAACAATGCTGGTTACACGGGCGGAGCTGGCGCCGGCAAGCCCATCAACTTCTTCCAGGCCAATCCGTACGCGGCTGGTTATCAAACCCAGTACATGACTGCGGGCGGCTACTCCAACTACAACTCGCTGCAGATTGACCTGCGCCAGGGACAGTGGAAGGGATTGCAGTTTGACGCCAACTACACCCTTGCCCATAGTCTTGGATTCGGCGTGAATACCAACGGCCCCGGCGGCGTGACCTGCGGCGGCTACGATGGATGGTGCGCCTGGCCCGATACGGTTACGCTGCGCAATCTGAGCCTTGCCTACGGACCGGCACAGTATGACATCCGCCACGTTATTCACTTCACCGGAACCTACGATCTGCCTTTCGGCAAAGGAAAGGCCTTCCTGAATACAAACAATCTGGCTGCGCGCATGCTGGGCAACTGGACAGTCGGCACCATCGCCACATTCCAGACCGGCACGCCGCAGGAGCTGAGCAGCGGCAACCTCACGTTCAATGACTATGGCGACGGCGGCATCGATCTGAACAACGTGACTGTCTCCCAGTTGCAGAAGGCGGTCGGGGTGCACCGGGTTCCGGGCGCGAGCTATGCGCTGCTCATGGATCCAAAGTATTTGCAGAACGCCGACGGCACATCGGGCGCGAATCCCAACTACATTACGCCACACACTACGCCCGGAACCATCGGCCGCATCGTTTACCTCCACGGGCCGCACGGATTCTACAATGACCTTTCGCTCTCCAAGACCTTCCCGATCTTCGAGGCCGTTCAATTCAAGCTCCAGGCCGAGGCGACCAATGCCTGGAATCACCCGGTATTCGGCAGCACCTCCGGCTCATTCGGCGGCGCTCCCACTTACAACCAGGGCAACGTGCAGAACTACGGCTTCGCCACCAGCGGCGTAACAAACGATCCGCGCGTAATCGAGTTTCGCGCCAACATCGACTTCTAAAGCTCCTGAATCAATGGCTTCCTTACTGCCGCATCTCCCAGAAGCCCCGGGATGCGGCAGAGATTTTACCTGGGCGGCTGTCGAAGTGCAGCATGCCTGCAGTGGCTCGTTCGGCAGATGCAATCCCGAATGCAACCATGTATCCTGACTGCAATGCACAAGTTGTGGAACGGCCCCGGGGTTCAGCTGCTTATAAAAGCGAAACCGGTATGAGCTGCGGTGCGATTGGTGTCCGGAAAGTGATGGGGTATGGCCGCTTCTAAGGCAAAAGGAACCAAGGGATTAGGGAAGCGATCGGCCAAGGCCGAGCATGGCACCAGCGTCGATACCGCATTTCAGCAGATACGCGACCTCATTGTGCACGGGCGCATGGCGCCGGGGACCTGGATTGTTGAAGGCGACCTCTGCGACCACCTCAACATGAGCCGCACGCCGGTGCGCGGCGCGCTTTATCTTCTCCAGCGTGAAGGCTACGTCCTCGAGTACAAGAACGGCAGCAAGTCGCGCATGATCGTTGCACCGCTCACCAAAGAGGACGCCAGCGAGCTCTATCCCATCATCGGACGCATCGAAGGCCTCGCCGGGCAGCGCACTGCCGTGCTGCCGCAGGAGCAGCGCAATGAGCTCGCCGCAAGGCTCAAGACAATCAATGACAAGCTGGACAAGATTGCCCGCGATCGCAGCCTGGGCGGACCGAACATCTTCGACCTCGACCACGAGTTTCATCGCCTGCTGGTCACCGCCGGATCGGGGCCGCGCCTCACCGCGCTCCACCGCGCCATCGAGCCGCAGACGGAGCGCTACTGGCGCCTTTACGCCAGTTCCATCATCAATGAGCTGCACGTCTCGGTGAAGGAACACGAAGAGATCATCGCCGCGCTTCTTGAAGGTAATCCCGATCGCCTCGAGCGCGCCCTGTACACAAACTGGGAGAATGGCTGTGCCCGACTCGCGCATGTCATCGAGATCTTCGGCGAGCGCGGAAGCTGGTAGACGCCACTTCTAAAACGGTGTGCTGGCGACGGCGCATGCAGGCCGATTGGACTGCGCAAACGCGTAAACCGCACGCGTCTCGTCCAGTTCCGCTCCTACCAACTCCAGCCGCGGCGCGCGCACGCGTGCATAGCCGGCTCCGGCCTCCTGCTGAATCTGCTTGATCAGCTGGACGAACTTGGGCACCGTATCCATGCGCAACAACGGCAGGAACCAGCGATAAAGCTCGAACGCTTCCTTCCGTTGTCCCGCACTTGCCAGCCGGAACAGATCCACCGACTCGCGCGGCATCGCATTGACCAGCCCCGCAACCCAGCCCACAGCGCCTGCCGCAATACCCTCCACAATCGCATCGTCCACACCCACCAGCACAGAAAGTCTGTCTCCTAGCAGCGCGCGAATCGCCGTTACGCGCCGCACATCGGCAGACGACTCCTTTACCGCTCGAAGGTTCGGGTACTCGTTCGCCAACTCCGCAATCTGTTCAGGCAAAAAGTCCGTGCCATAGGCAATCGGGTTGTTATAGAGCATTCCCGGGAGCGGTGTTGCCTTCAGAACCGCCGCAATATGCGCTTTGCTCTCACGCCAGTCGCCCTTGTAGACATAAGGCGGCAGAATCATCAGCCCCGCACAGCCAGCTTCATATGCAGCCTGCGCCAGTTCCACAGCCTCGGCGGTGGAGAGCGCCGAAACCGTGCCGACAACCGGAGCCTTTCCATCCAGTGCACCGATGACTGTCTTCAGAATCGCTTTCTTTTCATCCACGCTCAGCGTTGCGGCCTCACTCAGCGAGCCCAGGCAGATGACGCCGCTGCAGCCGTTCTCGGTCATCCATTGCGCATGCCGCGCAACCGTGGGGTGATCGACCGTCAGATCAGCTTTGAATGCGGTGGTCAGGGCGGGCAATACGCCAGTCCAGTTCATAACTCCTCCCGAGTGGTAGATACAGATGTTGCAGCCAGCGCGAAACGCGCTGGCAGATAAGGCTCCGGCGCAATAGCTGGCCTGTCACCGGTAAAGGCGCAGGCCAGCAGCCCCGCGGTGCCGAGTGAAGTTGTAATGCCCAGCCCTTCATGTCCCGTTGCAAGCCATAGAGTGTCGTCGCCGTCGGCCGGCCCAATCAGCGGCAGCTTGTCCGGCGTCGCTGCTCGAAATCCGGTCCACACACGAATGATGTTGAGGTTTTGCAAAGCGGGCATGTAGAGCGCTGCGCGAGCCAGCATCGCGCTCAGAATCTGGCGGTCCACTCCAGCCTCTTCCGCACCATATTGACGCGAGGAGCCGATCAGCAACTGACCCGTTGGCCGCGGCTGCACATTGAATGCGACCGAATCGGACGCTGAGCCATGAGCGCTTTTCAGATAGCCCAGCTCAACAAGCTGATGTTGAATGAATCCGGGATAGCGATCGGTAATGACAAGATGCCCCTTCCGCTTGCGAACGGGAAGTTCCGGCATCAAGACCGCAGCGTCGGCGCCCAGCGCGTAGATCAGCCGGTCTGCACGCAGCTCGGTTCCATCGTCCAGCGCCATGCGCCCATCGCCAATCGCTTTTACGGTGCGGCCCACTATCAGCCGTGCGCCAAGCTGCTCCGCACGACGCGCCAGCTCCAGTGCCGCAACCGGCGGATAGACGACGGCGTCCTCCGGGACCAGCAGCCCTCCGGCCATGCCGCTCGCAAGATTCGGCTCAGCTGCCGTCATTTCACGAGCGGTCAGCAGCCGGCAAGGCACACCGCGTTCCGCATACCACACCTGCTTGTGCTCCGCGCCCTCCATCTCTTCGCTGTCGGCGGCAATCCACAGTGTTCCCGTCTGCACATACTCCGCCGCTGCGGAGAGATTCAGCCCGCGCCATAGCTCTTGCGAATAGCGTGTCAGCGCAAACTGCGCCTCGGAGTCATCCATCACCACAACATGGCCCATGCCCGCCGCAGTTGCTCCGCTGCCCAGTACGTCCCGCTCCACGAGCGCTACCTTGAAGCCCCGTTGCGCGCAGGCCAGCGCACAGGCGCAGCCCACAATGCCGCCGCCGGCAACGGCTACGTCAAAGCTCTCCGCTGCGCTCATTGCGCCTTTCCATCGCCGCTTGGAATTCCATTGCGGAACGGGTCGGTCGTCTGGAAGATCAGCGAGGCCTCCGACGTTACGTACGCCGAGCCAGTGATGTACGGCAGAATCCTGTCTCCGTCCAGTTCCACTCGTCCTGTAAACACGCTGTCGAGAATCCCCTCCTGCCGCCACAACTGTCCAGGCGCAAGTTTGCCATCGGCCAACAGGCAGGCCATCTTCGCGCTGGTTCCCGTGCCGCAAGGGGAACGGTCATAGGCCTTGCCCGGGCACAAGACAAAATTCCGGCTCTGGTTGGCCGGGTTGTGGGCCTTGGTGAACAGCTCAATGTGATCGATCTCCGCGCCATTCGCACCGGTAACGCCATTAGCAGCCAGCATCTGCCGCACCTGCCATGTAAAATCCGTCAACTGCTCCTCACACTCAAGGCTCAGCGTGAACGGATGCTCTTCGATCAGGAAGAACCAGTTCCCGCCCCACGCCACGTCTCCGTGGACGGTCCCGTATCCTGGCAGTTCCACCGGAACGCGCGCGCGATACCGGTAGGCCTCGATGTTGGAAATAGTGACCTCATCCTTTTCTCCCACCATAACGGTCACGTCGCCCACAGGCGTCTCGATGCGGTGCTCGCCGAGCCCGATCCTGCCCAGGTAAGAGAGCGTTGCAGCCACACCGATCATGCCATGTCCACACATGCCCAGGTAGCCGGCATTGTTGAAGAAGATCACCCCCGCAGCCGCTGCCGGATCGACCGGTTCAACCAGCAGGGCGCCCACCAGCACATCCGATCCGCGTGGCTCACAGAGAATTGCCCGGCGATACACATCGTGCTCCGCACGAAGCTTCTCAAGCCGCTCGGCCAGCGGCCCCCCGCCCAGATGCGGCCCTCCCGAGAGCACGCAGCGCGTAGGCTCGCCGGCGGTGTGGGAATCGATGACCTCGATGCGGAGGGGGAGGGCAGTATTAACCATAAAATTGTCTACAAAATTGCATACGTTGAGAGGATTCTACTCCGAAACCGCAATCCGGCTCCAGCCGGACAGAACAAAGTCGAGAAAATTATCCCGCATCCCTCATAGAACGCGCGACATATTCAAGCGGCGTTTTCAATTGTATTGCAATAAATACTAAGTTGGATACAATAAGCTACGCGTTGGCCGGACATTCGAAGTCCCGTCCAGCGCAACCACGGCCTGGCCGCTTTCCTGCCAGCCCTCCGAACATATACATTCGCTTCTCGACGTAAGCATAAGGTCACTCTGTAAGGTAAGCACCTGTGCCGGCGACACCACCCGACGAGCAGTCCCAGCGCCGCAGCACTGCACAGATGACGCCGACTCTCGGCCTCTTCAGCGCCACTGCGCTGGTGGTCGGCTCCATGGTGGGAAGCGGCATTTACATCGTAGACAGCGACATTGCACGCAGCACAGGCTCCCCGGCGCTCTTTCTCGCAGCGTGGGTCATCACCGCCGTCATGACCATGATCGGCGCGCTCAGTTATGGCGAGCTCGCAGCCATGATGCCCAAAGCGGGCGGCCAGTACGTCTACCTGCGTGAGTCGCTCGGCCCGCTCTGTGGTTTTCTCTACGGATGGACGTTCTTCATGGTCATCCAGACCGGCTCCATCGCCGCGGTCTGCGTGGCCTTCGGCAAGTTCGCCGGCGTCTTCTTTCCGTCCATATCCAGCACGCACTGGCTGTGGCACATCGCGCACGTTCCGCCCATCCGTGTGGGACCCATGGTTCTGGGCAACATGGAAATCGGAGTCAACACGGCCAATCTCGTCGGCATCGCCGTCGTTGTTGTTCTGGCTCTGCTCAATATGCTGGGAGTCAAACTCGGTGCGATGGTGCAGAACGTCTTCACCGTCGCCAAGGCTCTCTCGCTCACCGGCCTCATCGTGCTGGGCTTTACCGTGGGCCGCAGTGCGCAGGCCATCGCCGCTAACTTCGGCTACGACTGGTCCGGTTTCTGGCAGAACGCAGGCTGGTCCACGCTGCATCCTATCCAGGTGGGCATGGGTGGGCCGACCATCATGGTCAACCTGATCGTCATTCTCGCTGTAGTCCAGGTCGGCTCTCTCTTCTCGTCCGACTCGTGGAACAACGTGACCTTTACCGCCGGTGAAACCAAAGATCCGCAACGCAACATTCCGCTTTCGCTGGCTCTGGGCGCAGGCTTTGTCCTCACCGTCTACTTCCTGGCCAGCGCCGCCTACCTGATGATTCTTCCGCTCTACGGAGACCCACACGGCGCGACCATCGCTGCGCGCGGAATCCAGTACGCCACCGAAGACCGCATCGGAACCGCTGCGCTCACGCAGGTCTTTCCGCGCATCGGCGGCTACCTCATGGCCGCTGCCATCCTCGTTTCCACCTTCGGCTGCGCCAACGGGCTCAGCCTGGCCGGCGCGCGTGTGTACTATGCTATGAGCCGCGACGGCCTCTTCTTCCGCGCCGTGGGCCGGCTGCATCCACGCTATAAAACTCCCGCAGCAGCGCTTGCCATTCAGGCTGTCTGGGCCATCGTCCTCTGCATCTCCGGAACGTATAGCCAGCTGCTGGACTACATCATCTTCGCCGTGCTGCTCTTTTACATCCTTACCATCTGCGGGCTGTTTGTGCTGCGCCGCAAACGCCCTCATGCCGCGCGCCCTTACAAAGCTTTCGGCTATCCCTGGCTCCCGGCTCTCTATATCCTTCTGGCCTCAGGCACATCTCTCGCACTACTGCGTTACAAGCCGCAATACACCTGGCCGGGATTGATCCTTGTGCTGCTGGGCATTCCCGTTTACCTGCTCTGGACGCGCGTGTCTCCACAAGCTGCGCAACATGCAACCGATCCACTTGTCGCGGAGAGCGGTGCAACCGGGAGCCGATCCAATCTCTGAAAAGGGGCAGTCACGTGTGCAGTGTGAACAAAGCGAAGTGGTGCATGCTTG
>Ga0209169_10001076_pt1 | contig 16682 bp, 12 predicted proteins | sample HubBroMetageWRM4_FD_188346 | JGI IMG/M metagenome (GOLD analysis project Ga0209169, IMG submission 188346) | Warmed soil microbial communities from the Hubbard Brook experimental Forest, New Hampshire - Hubbard Brook CCASE Soil Metagenome WRM 4... | ecosystem: Environmental > Terrestrial > Soil... | reverse complement strand
GGCGAGCGCGCGCGATAGCATCGCTTCGGCGCCGCCGGATGCACGGGTCATTTCGCGCGCGACGGTATCGAACGTTCCGGCCTATCCGAAGAAGCTGCCGACGGTATTGATCGTCACCCTGGCGACGCTTCTCGTCAGCAGCGGTGTCGTGCTCACGCGCGAGTTTCTCGGCGATCCGCCTCCGGAAACAACCGAGGTCTCGGACACCACGTCTGACGCCGGTGTTGTGGAGCGGGCTTCCGGTCCAGGGCCGCTTGCCCGCATGCTGGCAGCGAAAGAAAGGTTGGCGGCACGCGCGGCCGCCGCCGTCAGGGGTGTGCAAAAACTCGTGGAACTCGATCCGGCTCCCGTTCCCACTCCCGCGCCGGTCGGGATTCCGGTCAGCGCGATTGAGGATTTCGCTCACCATTTGCATGGTGAAGGCGTGCCTAACAGTCAAATCGCTATCTTCGGCGCGGAGCCGCACCTCGACCGAACCGGGCTTGCGATCCAATTCTCTCGGGCGCTCGCCCGGGAGGCCCGTGTCGTTCTGGTGGGTTTGGGCTCGGGCGACGCCGCCATTAGCGAGATCGCGGCCGAGCCTTACGCCGCCGGCTTGGCGGAACTCGTCGCCGGTACTGCATCGTTTGGCGGTATCATCACGCGCGACCGCTTTTCCGGACTTAACCTGATCCTTTCGGGGGCCGCGCCCGCCCCGCGCGAGGCGCTGTTGAAGGAAACGAGCCTGACGCAGACCTTTGAGGCTCTTTCGGGAGCCTATGCCCACGTTGTGATCGATGCCGGCGCCCTGGGGGAAGGGACTGTCGAGGCTGTAGCGACTTTCGCGCCTCACGCCATCCTCCTGGTCGAGAACGTCACCGACGAGGGCGTCGCGCAGGCTCATCAGCGGCTCTTGCAGGCGGGCTTCCATCACGTCACCATCTTTATCGCCGGTCCGCCCGACGCCTCGGCGACATCGGACGACGCTACAGCGGCCAAGGCAGAGGCGGCCTAGTTACTATTCGCCTGATGTGAGAACCGCCGGGGCGCCCAATTCGCAACCTGGGCCTTCGTCGGCCTCACGGCACCCGGCAAACAATTGTCAACCACGCGTTGGTTAGAATTACCGGCTCAACGAGGAACGTGACGTGGCCGGATTGAAGCAAGCGATTATCCGCGGCGGCTTGGAATCGCTTTTCTTTACGGGGGCGTATTCGGCGCTGCGGCCTTATGTCGGCGGCGTAGGCGTCATTTTGACGATGCATCATGTGCGCCCGTCGCGACCCGGGCGTTTCCAGCCCAATCGGCTTCTGGAAATCACGCCGCGATTTCTGAAACGGGTTATTGAGTGGTTGCGCCGTTCCGGCGCTGATCTTGTCAGCCTTGACGAGCTCCATCGCCGCATGAGCGAAGGCGATTTCCGCAAACGCTTCGTCTGCCTCACCTTTGACGACGGTTATCGCGACATCAAAGAGCATGCCTATCCGATCCTCAAAGCTGCCGGCGTACCGTTCGCCATTTACGTCGCGACGAGTTTCCCAGACCGGCTCGGCGAATTGTGGTGGCTTGCGCTCGAGGCGATTGTTGCGAGGAATGATCGCGTCGGCGTGATGATCGACGGCCAAAACCGGGTGTTCGATTGCGCGAGCGTTGCGGAAAAGCGCGCCCTGTATGATGAGCTTTATTGGTGGTTGCGCAGCCAGCCGAGCGAGAGCGAGGCCCGCGCGATCATGCGCAATCTCGCCGCGTGCCATCATGTCGACATTGCCGCGTTCTGCAAAGATTTGTGCATGAACTGGCAGGAGCTGGCCGAGCTTGCCGCGGACCCGCTGGTGACCATCGGCGCCCATACCGTCAACCATCCGATGCTGGCGAAGCTTTCAGAGAAGGCGGTGCGGACCGAATTGGAGATGAGCCGTTCGGTTATCGAGGCGGCGCTGGCGGTCCGACCGGCGCATTTGTCCTATCCTTACGGCGATGCGACGTCCGCCGGGCCGCGCGAGTTTCAGATCGCGGCGGAGATGGAGTTCAAGACGGCGGTAACGACGCGGCCGGGGGTACTGTTTCCGGCGCACGGCGGCCAACTGACCGCCTTGCCGCGCATTTCGCTCAACGGCGAATATCAGCAGTTGCGCTACGTGCGGGTGCTGATGTCCGGGGCAGCCACGGCGATGTGGAACGGCTTCCGCCGGCCGGAAGCGGCCTGACCGAAATCGGCATTCGGCGATCCCGTAGTTTGAACATCTGAATCGTCCGGCGCACAAATACCGACCAGCGATCAGCTATCACGCAATTCCCGAGCCGCTCATCCAGCGTACCAGCGGCATCGCTGGAATAACCCAACCGAGCCCGGCAACAACATAATAGACGACCGAGGCGACGGAATTGTCGCGAATAGCCGGCGATTGCGCCAGCGCCATGGCGACAAGCGCCCAGACAATGACGAGAACAAATAGCGCGATAGCGCCGACGAATTTGCGCGAGCGGAGCCGCATGGCCACGTGTGCTATCACAAGCGGCACAACGCGTCATTGGCCGGGCGATTTGAGCGGCGATCGAGGTTACGCGAGCTGGAAAGTGCGGCTCGCATGACGCATTGCCAGCCTCAACTCTGGCGCTATATGGTCCGCGCGACTGGACTGGAGATGATAACCGCAGCCTCCTACGGCAACCACGCGCGCGCGATCCAGCTGTGGCTCTGTGCCATTGCCGCGTTGGTTCTGGCCATGGTCTTGGTCGGCGGCGCGACGCGGCTGACCGAATCCGGCCTCTCCATCACCGAATGGCGCCCGGTTATGGGTGTCGTGCCGCCGCTGAGCGAGAGCCAATGGCAGGATGTCTTGGCAAAATATCAAGCGATTCCGCAATATCGGGCGTTGAACTCGGGCATGAGCCTCGCGAACTTCAAAGTCATTTACTGGTGGGAGTGGACGCACCGGCTGCTCGGCCGGGTCATCGGCGTTGCATTTCTTTTGCCGTTTCTTTGGTTCTTGTGGCGCGGCTGGATACCGCGTGAGCTGCGCCCGCGGCTGTGGTTTATCTTTGTGCTCGGCGCGCTGCAAGGCGCCGTCGGCTGGTGGATGGTCGCATCCGGCCTGTCTGAACGGATCGAAGTTTCCCAATATAGGCTGGCGACGCACCTCACCCTCGCTAGCGTTATCTATGTCGCGCTCATTTGGGCGGCGGGGGGTCGCGCAAATCCACCAACATTTCCCGCCCGCACCGCCACCAGAGCGGCGGCGCTGGGTCTTCTTGTTCTCGTGCTGGCGCAAATCTACCTTGGTGCTCTGGTCGCGGGGCTGCGCGCCGGCTACGCCTACAACACCTGGCCGCTGATTGACGGCGCGTTGATACCGAGATCCGGCAGTCTGTTCTTCGAAACGCCGCTATGGCGGAATTTTTTCGAGAACATTTTGACGGTGCAGTTTGATCACCGCATGATCGCTTATCTTATCTTCATCGGCGCCGCTGCACATGCAGTTGATGTTGTGCGCAATGAAAAGGCGAGGGGGCGCATCGGCGCGCTGGCGCTACTTGCGGCCGTCGCACTCCAAATCGCACTCGGCGTCGCGACCCTGTTGCTGGTCGTGCCGCTGCCGCTTGCTCTGCTGCATCAGGCCGGCGCGATGCTCGTGCTCACCGTGGCGACGCTTCACGCGGCGAATGCGATGGCGAGAACCGGTTACGCTACGACAGGTGCGCGAGGCACTCGCGGGTTTGCCGATGCGCTGCGGCCAAGCGCCGGTTAATCGCTTAGCGCTTCTTCGAGATCGGCGATGATGTCTTCTTTGTCTTCGATGCCGATTGAAAGCCGTACTACATCTGGGCCGGCTCCGGCCGCGGTTTTTTGCTCGTCGGTGAGTTGCCGGTGCGTGGTCGATGCGGGATGGATGATCAGCGAACGGGTATCGCCAATATTGGCGAGGTGGGAAAACAGTTTCACATTGGAGACGAGCTTTACGCCGGCGTCGTAACCGCCTTTGAGCCCGAATGTGAACACCGCGCCCGCGCCGCTGGGACAATATTTTTGCGCAAGCCCGTGATAACGGTCGCCGGGCAGTCCCGGATAACTTACCCAGGCAACCTGCGGTCGACCCGAGAGCCACTCGGCGACCGCGAGCGTGTTGTCGCAATGCGCGCGCATGCGTAACGGCAGCGTCTCGATTCCGGTCAGAATCAGAAAAGCGTTGAACGGCGACAAAGCCGGCCCGATGTCGCGCAATGCCAGCACGCGGCAGGCAATGGCGAATGCGAAGTTGCCGAACGTCTCGTGCAGCACGATGCCCTGATATTCCGGCCGCGGCGCGCTGAGCATGGGATAGCGATTGTCGCGCGACCAGTTGAACGTGCCCGCGTCGACAACGAGTCCGCCGATGGAATTGCCGTGGCCGCCTAGGAATTTGGTCAGCGAATGAATGACAATGTCGGCGCCGTGATCGATCGGCTTGCACAAATAGGGCGTCGCCAGCGTATTGTCGACGATGTAAGGCACGCCGGCGCCGCGCGCGATCTTCGCCACGGCGTCCATGTCGGTGATGACCCCGCCGGGATTGGCAATCGACTCGGTGAAGATCGCTTTGGTCTTCGGTGACACGGCGCGCTCGAACGAGCCGATGTCGTCGGGGTCGGCCCACACCACGTTCCAGCCAAAATTCTTGAAGGCGTGGTTGAACTGATTGATCGAGCCGCCATAGAGCTTCTTTGATGCGACGAATTCGTCGCCCGGCTGAAGGAGGCAGTGAAAAGCGACGACTTGCGCCGCGTGTCCGGAAGCTACCGCGAGGCCCGCTGTGCCGCCTTCAAGGGCCGCAACGCGCTCCTCGAGCACAGCATTGGTCGGATTGCCGATGCGCGTATAAATATTCCCGAAGGTCTGCAGGCCGAACAGCGAGGCCGCGTGGTCGACGCTTTCAAAGACATACGAAGTGGTTTGGTAGATCGGCGTCGCGCGCGCCCCCGTCGTCGGATCGGGTTGCGCGCCGGCGTGCACGGCAAGCGTGGAGAATCCGGGAATGCGTTCGCTCATCGATCTATCCTTTGACGGGTGCGAGGGGCGACACTTGCGGCCCGGTTTAAAGGAGCCGCAACGTCCGTCAAGATATCACAATGCGACGCACGCAAGGAGGATCGCCGCGCGTTGCCGGCGCGGCGATCGATCCCGGCGGTATCAGCTAGAAGCTATTAGTCTTTCCAGTGCGCCAACTGCGCCCGGCACGACGGGGAAATGCGATTACGATTGCTCATCAGACAACCCGCGACCCGCGATCGGTCGGGGATGTATTGCGAGCAGATATTCATCGCATCACTGACACACGCGCCGTCGTCTTGCTTGTTGTCCGCATAACCTGTGGACGGGACGAATGCGAGTGTCGCGAAGAAAACTACAGCCACCGAGCCCATTCTCATGACCCGTTCCTCATTATCCAGAGTTTCTTTGCAACGTTGGGGCGGAAGTGCCCGTTGTTTGCTCCTTCAGAAAATCACAAAAATGTAAAGAAGTTCCGCATTCGGCTCATACAAGTCGCCGATTTGATCGATAATTTTCGCTTAAAGCGGCGGACGATGCGCGGCGCGTTTGCTCAAGGTTCGTTGTCTTGACGCTGCGCCCGTTCGCTGGCGTGCGTCGCGCCGCCCGGAGCGGACTGCCGGTTAAGCGACAAGCGCTGAATGCCGCCGCCCAGTGTGGCCTTCTTTGACGAGAGGGTGCGGGTGTTGACACCCATCCAGGAGATCTCAGAGGAGAGGCGGCCATATTCGATCTTTGGGCAGCGATTCATCACCACCTTTACCCCCGCGGTCTCGGCGAGCGCCGCCGCCTCATCGTTGCGAACGCCGAGTTGCATCCAAACGACCCGCGGACGCGGATTGAGCGCAAGTGCCTCTTGCACGATGGGCAGCGCGTGGCGCGAACTACGGAAGATGTCGACCATGTCGATCGGTTCCGGCACGTCGGCAAGCCGGGCGTAAATTCGCTGACCGAGCATGTCCTTGCCGGCAAGTCCGGGATTTATTGGAATCATCCGGTAGCCGCGTTCAAGCAAATATTTGAACGCGAAGTAGCTCGGCCGATTAGTTTTCTCCGATGCTCCGACCATCGCGATGGATTTCACGGTATTGAGAATGCCGCGAATGGAGCCGTCGGGATACGTATCGTGTTCCATTGGAGTTTGGGTCAGCGGTCTTCCCATTTCGGCGTGCGTTTGTCGATGAAGGCGTCGATGCCTTCCTCGGCATCTCGCTTGAGCATATTTTCCACCATCACGCCGGTGACGTATTCGTAAGCCTCGGCCAGGGGCATTTCGAGCTGGCGGTAGAATCCCTCTTTCCCAAGTCTGACAGTTAGCGATGATTTTTCCGCGATGCTGCGCGCGAGCTTTATGGCCTCGTCGCGCTCGCGCCCCGCCGCGACCACACGATTGACGAGTCCGATCCGCGCCGCCTCCTCAGCCGAAATCAGATCTCCAGCCAAAAGCATCTCCATTGCATGCTTCCGCGCGACGTCGCGAGACAGCGCCACCATAGGCGTAGAGCAGAACAGGCCGATATGGACGCCGGGGGTGGCGAACTTGGCGGCGCGCGAAGCGATGGCCAAGTCGCAGCTCGCCACCAATTGGCAGCCTGCCGCCGACGCCGGTCCCTGAACCGCTGCGATCACCGGCTGCGGCAGCGCGACGATCTGCTGCATCATGGTGCTGCACATCGTCATGATGTGCTTGAAATAAGCGCGGCCATCGTCGGATTGCGAACGGTGCCGGCTCAATTCCTTGAGATCGTGGCCGGCGCAGTAGGCTGGACCGTTGGCGGCGAGGACGACCGCGCGCACGCTCTCGTCGCGGGCAATCGCCGTGAACGCGTCGCCGAGTGCTTCCAGCATCGCCTCGGAGAGAGTGTTGCGGCTCTGCGGCTGGTTCAGGGTGAGAACGGCCACGCCGGCAACGTCCTCGCGCAGAAGCATCAGTGCGGACATGCCGGGAGAAGTTGCTACGGCGGTATCGGCGCTCATGGCTTTCCGTCCTCTACGGATCACTTAGAGATCAGTGCCCGACGGTGATTTGGCAAGCAGCTCTCGTCATTGTATCCGATCCACCACGGCGGAGGAGGGGGATCAAGATGGTGGCAAAACTCTCGGTGGAGGAGCTGCAAAACCTTCTCGACGCCGAGTTTCCGCACACCTTCCACAGGGACGGCGGTTATGTGATCGAGGAGGTCTGGCTCGGCGGCAGTCGGGTACGCAAGCATTTCGACCAGGCATCGTTACGTCCGGGCGGCACGATAGCCGGCACGACGTTGATGGCGCTGACCGACATCGCGATGTATGTCGCCATCCTCGCGACTATCGGCTGGAAGCCTTTGACGGTGACCACCAATTTGAACATCAATTTCCTGCGAAAACCGGAGCCCCGCGATCTTTTGGGCGAGGCGCGTTTGCTCAAGCTTGGCAAACGCCTTGTGATTGGCGACATCGCCATTCGCACCGACGGCCAGGAAGAACTCGTCGCGCATGCCACGTCGACCTATTCCATTCCGGCCGACCGGTAATATATTACCTTCGACGCAAGCCATTGAATTTGCCGGAAACTCGCGGCCATGGGTTGACCAAGCGGAGTTTCGCGGCTAAGTAGCCCGCGCGCTGCTCGCGAAGTTCGGAAGCAGCTTTTCCCTGATGGATGCGACGATGAAAACCTTTTCGGCAAAGCCCGCCGACGTTGACAAGAAGTGGGTAATGATCGACGCCGACGGATTGGTGGTCGGGCGGCTCGCGTCGATTATCGCGATGCGGCTGCGCGGCAAACACAAGCCGACCTATACGCCGCACGTCGACTGCGGCGACAATGTCGTTGTCATCAATGCCGCCAAAATCGTGTTGTCGGGCCGCAAGGTCGAACAGAAAATCTACTACAAATACAGCGGCTTTATCGGCGGCCTGAAGGAGCGCTCGGCCAAGGCGATCCTGGCCGGCCGCTTTCCGGAGCGCATCGTGGAGAAGGCGGTGGAGCGGATGCTGCCGCGCGGCCCGCTCGGCCGCCGCCAACTTGGTAACCTGCGTGTCTATCCGCACGCCGAGCATCCGCATGCCGCCCAACAGCCGCAACAGCTCGACGTTGGTGCCATGAATCGCAAGAACAAGAGGTCCGCCTAATGGCCGACACTATCCAGACGCTCGAAGAGCTTTCCACGCTCAAGCCGGCCGCGGCGCCGCAGCCGCCGCAATATGTGCAGAAGCTCGATAAGCAGGGGCGAGCTTACGCCACCGGCAAACGCAAGGACGCGGTCGCGCGGGTCTGGATCAAAATGGGCGCCGGCACGATCGTCATCAACGATCGGCCGGTGGAGACCTATTTTGCCCGTCCGGTGCTGCGCATGCTGATCCAACAGCCGCTCGTCGCCGCGAACCGTCAGGGCCAGTACGACGTCGTGTGCACTGTCTCCGGCGGCGGTCTTTCCGGCCAAGCGGGCGCGGTGCGCCACGGCTTGTCCAAAGCGCTAATGCGGCACGAACCCGACTTGCGCCCAGTCCTCAAGCGCGGCGGATTCCTCACGCGTGATCCGCGCGTCGTCGAACGCAAGAAATACGGCAGGGCGAAAGCGCGCCGCAGCTTCCAGTTCTCCAAGCGTTAGAATCAATTTTTTCCGAACACAGCGCGGCGTGACGCTAACGCGCGCGCGAGTGCGCATTAGCGCCGTTGGAATTGCCGTTTTGGCGACGAGCGCCCGTGTTGCGTTCTTGCCACGCGGTGAAAGAAAAAGTTTCGCGCGTCATTATTCCTTGGAGTTCGCGGCGGATATGGTTTTCCGACCAGCGACGCCGCCGTAAGCTTTCGCCGTTCGACCGGCAGCTTTCTGCGGCGATCGCGGGCGCCAGGATGGGTGAAAAGGCAAAACCGGACCCACGGCATCAAGGCCGTGCGGCGCGCTGGGCGGTGCTGGCCGCTGTCCTCTGCCTATTGTTCGCCGCGCGCGCCAACGCGCAGGTCATTCTGCCGGTCAACACCGCCGCGGGTCTCATGTCGGCCCTGACGACGGTCGATCAGAATCCCGGTACCCGCTACGAAATCAATATTACCGGCAACATCGTGCTCACCGCCGGGACGACGCTGCCGGCGATCAACACCACCAGCCCGCTGATCATCAACGGCAACAACTTCACCGTGAACGGCGGTGGCGTGCAGCAGGGTTTGTTCGTCTATTCCGGTACCGTAGCGATCAATAACCTCGCCATCATCAACGCGGCGGCCGTCGGCGGCAGCAGCTCCGCCGGTGGGGTGGCCGGTGGCGGCATGGGCGCCGGTGGTGCGCTTTTGGTCGCCAGCGGCGGCAACGTCACGGTCAGCAATGTCACTTTGTCGAACAATAATGCCACCGGCGGCGCGGGCGGGGCGGCGGGTGGTGAGGGCGGTGGTGGCGGCGGCTTGGGCGGGAACGGCGGCAATACCTGTTGCGGCTCTGGCGGCGGCGGAGTTGGTCGTGGGGCGGATGGCGGCAACGGAGCTTTCGGCACTCCCGGTTCGGCCGGCATTGTGATCGGCGCGGCGAACGGCGGCGCCGGAACGGGCGGCAGCGCTTCCGGTGGCGTGGCCGGTGGCGGCGGCGGCGGCAATGCCGCCGCGGGAGGCGGCGGGGGCGTGGGCGGCGGTAACGCCCCTAGTTTAGTCGACGGCGGCAGCGGTGGGTTTGGCGGCGGCGGTGGCGGCGGCACCAGCACCGGAGGAACTGGGGGTTTCGGCGGTGGCGGCGGTGGCAGCTTGCTCACCGGCGGCGCCGGTGGTTACGGCGGCGGTGGTGGCAACGGGCCGACCGGTGGCACCGGAGGGTTCGGCGGCGGCGCCGCCGGCGGGGGGTTTTTCAGCGCTGGCGGTGGCGGTGGCGCCGGTATGGGGGGCGCGATTTTCGTGCAGCAAGGTGGAACGCTGACACTTGCCGGCTCGCTATCGATCAACGGCAACTCAGTGACCCCGGGTCTAGGGGGCTGCGGCTGCGCCGGCGATGGTCAAGCCTTCGGGTCCGGTATTTTTATGCAAGGCAACGGCATGCTCGCCTTCGCGCCGGGGAGCGGCCAAGCGCAAACGATTTCTGACTTGATCGCCGACGAGAAAGGCGTGATCGCCGCCGGCTATACGCCGCCGACGGGTTTCACGCCCGGTTCTTGGGGCTTGATACTTGATGGTCCCGGCTCGTTGACCCTCTCGGCCGCTAATCAATATTCCGGCGGCACCAATGTGCTGTCCGGCTCGCTCGTTGCCGGCAACAATGGCGCGTTCGGCTCGGGCATGGTGTCGCTTGCGGCCGGAACGACTCTATCGTTTGTGAGCGGCACGAATTTCACGATCGCCAATAACTTCCAGATTTCCGGCGATCCGAATTTCGCGCCGCCCGTGGGAACGACGCAGACGCTCACTGGTGTGATCTCCGGGAGCGGCAGCCTGACCCAAGATGGTCCTGGGACGCTCGTTCTGCGCAATTCCAACAGCTATACCGGCGCTACGACAATATCGAGCGGAACCCTGGCGCTGGCGGGCAACGGCTCGATCTCCGCATCGAGTGGAGTCAATGACAATGGGGTGTTCTCAATTGCCGGCCTAACCACTTTCAACACTACGATTAATAGTCTTTCCGGCAACGGTGCTGTTGCGCTTGGCAGCAATACGCTCGGACTGTCGAACGCTTCCGGCACGTTCGGCGGCGTCATCACCGGTGCGGGCGGGATCTTGCTGCTGGGCGGGACCGAGACTTTGACGGGTGCCAGCACCTATCGTGGGGGCACCTTTATCCTCGGTGGCACGCTTGCGGTGGGCAACAACAACGCGCTCGGCAGCGGCCGTGTCGAGATGGCCAACGGCGCGACGCTTGCCTTTACGGAGAGCGGCATCAATCTGCCGAACGCAATTTTGCTCGGCGTGTTGGCCGGCACCATCAATACCGGCGCCAACACCGATACAATTTCCGGCGTCATCACAGGACCGAATGATCTCACCAAAATCGGCTCCGGCACGCTCATCCTTTCCGCCAACAATCCGTATATCGGGCCGACCAATGTCAATGCCGGCACGCTCGACGTCACAGGTTCGATTGCCAATTCAAGTCTAAGCACGGTAGCGAGCGGGGCGACACTGACCGGCACTGGCACGGTCGGGTCGGTCAAGATCAATTCCGGTGGCGTTCTTCTGCCGGGAGCGGCCGGCGCACCCGGTACATCGCTCACCATTGCCGGCAATCTCGCCTTCGCTTCGGGCGCGGTTTATTTGGTGCAAGTCAATCCGACGGCCGCCACGACCACGAACATTTCCGGCACGGCGACGCTTAGTGGCGCGACGGTCAATGCCGTATTCGCGTCGGGCAACTACGTAACCAAGAGCTACGACATCCTTCGCGCCGTCGGCGGGATCAACGGCATCTTTGCGACGCTGACCAACAGCAGCTTGCCGGCGGGGCTCGCCGACAACTTGAGCTATTCGGGCACGGACGTATTTTTGAACATCACCGCCAACCTCCCGTTGAACGGGTTGACCATCAACGAGCGCAACGTCGCGGTCGGGCTAGACAACTATTTCAACTCCGGCGGCGCGCTGCCGGCGAATTTCCTGCCGATATTCGGGCTGACCGGCGGCGCTCTCGCCAACACGCTGATGCACCTCGACGGCGAAGTGGCGACCGGCAGCGAGGTGCCGGTGTTCCAGCTAATGGATGAGTTTTTGAACCTAATGCTCGATCCGTTCGTCGACGGCCGGCTTGGGTCCGGCGCGAATTATGGCGGCGGAGCAGCCATGGGCTTTGCGCCTGATGCACAGACGGAGCTGCCGCCCGACGTCGCTCTCGCTTATGCCGGCGTACTTAAAGCGCCGCCGGCGCCGCCGTTCCAGCAGCGCTGGACGGCATGGGCGGCAAGCTTTGGCGGCGCCAATTCCACGGCCGGCGATCCGGCTGTGATCGGTTCGAGCAATCTGGTGGCGCAAACCTTCGGCTTCGCCGCGGGCATGGACTACCATTACTCGCCGGACACCGTTGTCGGCTTTGCGCTTGGCGGCGGAGGCACCGATTGGGGTCTTGCCGGTGGCATGGGAACGGGAAGGAGCGATGCCTTCCAGACCGGTGTCTATGGCATCACCCGCGCCGGACCGGCTTATCTCGGCGGCGCGCTTGCTTTCGCCAACCACTGGATCACCACCAGCCGCGCTACCATGGGCGACATATTGAATGCGAGTTTGGACGGGCAGAGCTATGGAGGGCGCGTCGAAGGCGGCTATCGTTTCGCCGTGCTGCCGGCGCTCGGAGTGAGCCCCTATGCGGCAGTGCAAGCGCAAGCATTCCATACGCCGAACTACAGCGAAACCGATGTGACCGGTGGCGGCTTTGGACTCAATTACGCCGCCATGAATGCAACCGACACCAGAACCGAACTTGGTGCGCGCTTCGACGATCCGGCAGTGGTCGGCGGCATTCCGGTTCTGTTGCGCGGCCGGCTCGCCTGGGCGCACGACTTCGTCAGCGACCCGGCGCTGAGCGCGGCCTTCCAATCGCTTCCGGGCTCGAACTTCACCGTCAACGGCGCGCCGATCCCGCACGATTCGGCGCTCACCACGGCCGGAGCTGAATTCTTCTTCACACCACGCTGGACGTTGTTGGTGAAATTCGAGGGCGAGTTCGCGCCCGGCTCGCAAACCTATGCTGGCTCGGGGACGCTACGCTATGTTTGGTAACGGCGCGGCGCCGGTCGAACGTTAGGTCTGCTGCCGGACGAATAATAACATCCGGCGTTGAGCCGGTGGGAACGCCGCTGCGCACGCGTCGATACGGAAAAGAAATGGGCGCCGCAAACACGGCGCCCTTCAAGTTCTAGGCGATCACGCAAGTTCAGGGAGGATCGTTTACGCGCACGCTGACAAACCAAAACAGCAAATCTTCGCCGAACGACGAATGGCTTACCCCGAGTAGTACATTTCGAACTCTACCGGATGCGGGGTGTGCTCGAAGCGGATAACTTCCGCCATCTTCAGGTCGATATAGGCGTCGATGAAATCGTCATCGAACACGCCGCCGGTCTTCAGGAAGGCGCGGTCTTTGTTGAGTTCTTCGAGCGCCTGACGCAGTGAACCGCAAACGGTCGGAATTTTCTTCAATTCCTTCGGCGGCAGATCGTAGAGATCCTTATCGATGGCCTCGCCTGGATCGAGCTTATTTTTGATGCCGTCGAGACCCGCCATCAGCATGGCCGCGAAGCCGAGATAAGGGTTGGCAAGCGGGTCGGGGAAGCGGACTTCGACGCGTTTGGCCTTGGGGTTGGTCGTGTAGGGGATGCGGCAGGAAGCGGAGCGGTTGCGCGCCGAATAGGCCAGTAGCACCGGCGCCTCAAAGCCGGGAACCAGCCGCTTGTAGGAATTCGTGGTCGGATTGGTGAAGGCGTTGATCGCCTTCGCATGTTTGATGATGCCGGCGATGTATTGCAGGCAGGTGTCGGAGAGGTCCGCATATTTGTTGCCGGCGAAAACCGGTTTGCCGCCTTTCCAGATCGATTGGTGGCAATGCATGCCAGAGCCGTTGTCGCCGTAGATCGGCTTCGGCATGAAGCACGCGGTCTTCCCGTAAACCTGCGCCACCTGCTGGATACAATATTTGTAGATCTGCAGCTGGTCGGCCATCTGCACCATGGGGGAGAATTTCAAGCCGAGTTCGTGCTGGGCAGAAGCAACTTCGTGATGGTGCTTCTCGACCTTGGCGCCCATGCGCGCCATTGCCGCCAGCATTTCCGAACGCATGTCCTGCGCGGAATCCTGCGGCGGCACCGGGAAGTAGCCTTTCTTGGTCCAGACCCGGTGACCTAGATTGCCGCCTTCGAACTCGGTGTCGGAATTACTCGGAAACTCCACCGAGTCGAGCTTGAAGCCGGTGTTGTACGGTTCGGCCTTGTACCGGACGTCGTCGAAGACAAAGAATTCCGCCTCCGGTCCGAAATAGATCGTATCGCCGATGCCCATGGACTTGACCATGCCTTCGGCCTTCTTGGCGATGCCGCGCGGGTCGCGCGAATAAGGTTCGCCGGTGGTGGGCTCGAGCACGTCGCACACCAGCACCAGCGTCGTCTCGGCGAAGAACGGATCGATGCAGGCGGAGGTCGGGTCCGGCATCAGGCACATGTCGGATTCATGGATCGCCTTCCAGCCGGCGATCGAAGAACCGTCGAACATCTGGCCTTCGGCGAAGGTCTCTTCCTCGATGAGCGAAACGTCGAAGGTGACGTGCTGCCACTTGCCGCGCGGATCGGTAAATCGAAAGTCGACATATTTGACGTCGCTGTCCTTGATCAGCTTCATCACATTCTTCGGCGTGGTCATGGCAGGCGTACCTTTCGTGCGTTTAATGAATGGCTTTTACCGATTGAAGTTTGCTATCGCCGGGGCCGGCGTGAGCAAGGACTTTAAATGGCATCGGTTCCGGATTCCCCAGTCCTGATCCGGATTGCTTCCTCGATTGTGGAAACAAAAATTTTTCCGTCGCCGATGCGGCCGGTTTGCGCAGCGCGGCGGATGGCGTCGACGGCCTTTTCGACCATATCGTCACCGAGCACAATTTCGATTTTCACTTTCGGCAGAAAATCGACGACATATTCGGCGCCGCGATAGAGCTCGGTGTGGCCTTTCTGACGCCCGAAGCCTTTGGCCTCGGTCACCGTGATGCCCTGCAGTCCGACCTCTTGCAGCGCCTCCTTCACCTCATCCAGCTTGAACGGCTTGATGATGGCCTCGATTTTCTTCATCGCGTTTCGTCTCCCGGCTCCGGCATGGCGGGTACGCTCGCCTGCGGCGCCGACGCTTCGTTAGCAGTTCCCGTGCCAAGGCCGCCAAAGGGCCGAAAATTCAGCGAAATCAGCCGCCTAAAGCAGCAGTCTGACCGGCGCCGATTGCCCTGTCTACCTAGCCGGATGCCAAAATGGGCATATTGCCCATTATCGCGTCAATAACGGCCGATAACTCGTTCTGAGACCGTGGAGGTGGTTGGCCGGGCGGCGCCCTGATCGTTATCTTTGCCGCAGCATGATTGAACTTCTGAGCAATGCCGAAATGGCGAATGCCGACCGGTTGACCATCGCCGGCGGGGTTGCGGGCATCACGCTCATGGAGCGCGCCGGCGCTGCCATTGCGGACGCCGTGGCGGCGCGCCATCCGGTGGGGTCGCGGGTCGCGGTGCTGGCTGGCCCCGGCAACAATGGCGGTGACGGTTTCGTCGCCGCGCGGCTGCTCGCGCAGCGCGGCTTCAGCGTGCAACTGATGTTCGACGGCGAGGTTGCGCGCTTGAAAGGCGATGCGGCAGCCGCCGCGGCGAAGTGGAAGGGGCCGATCGCTCCGGGACAGCCGGTCGGTTTCGCGAATGCGCGAGTCATCATCGACGCACTGTTCGGCGCAGGCCTGGATCGGCCGGTGGAAGGGCAGGCACGGGCGATGATCGAGGCGATGAACGCCCAAAGCGCGCCGATTCTCGCCGTCGACTTGCCGAGCGGAATTAACGGCTCGACCGGTGAGCTGATGGGAGCTGCCGTAAACGCCACGCAAAGCATCACCTTCTTTCGCAAGAAGGTCGGACATGTGCTTTTGCCCGGGCGGCTTCATTGCGGCCGGGTGAGCGTCGCAGACATTGGCATTCCGGCGAACGTCCTTGCGGAGCTGGGCGTGCAGACGTTTGAAAACACGCCGCAACTTTGGCGCGGCCTTTTTCCGCACGCGCAGGCCGGTGGACACAAATACGACCGCGGTCACGCCGTCGTGGTGTCCGGTCCGCTATGGTCGACAGGAGCCGCCCGGCTTGCCGCCCGCGCCGCGCTGCGCGCGGGAGCAGGTTTGGTGACCATCGCCAGCCCGCGCGATGCGCTATCCGTTAATGCTGCTGCAAACCTCGCCGTCATGGTGCGGCCGGTCGACGGCACGAGCGAACTCGCCGAGTTTCTGACTGATCGGCGGCTCAACACCGTTGCGCTTGGCCCGGGATTGGGAGTGGGCGCTTCGACCTGCGAGGCCGTTTTAACTGCCCTGTCAGGGGAGCGTGCCGTCGTCCTCGATGCTGACGCCATCACAAGCTTTGCGGAGGAGCCGGAGCGCCTGGCGGAAGCGCTGCGTGCGCGCGGCGGCAGGCCCACCGTCATGACACCACACGAGGGAGAATTTCATCGTTATTTCGGGGCCTTGGACCAAAGAACTAAAGTCGGCTCCAAGCTCGAGAGAGCGCGGCTTGCGGTATCGCTTGTGAGCGCGACCGTTGTGCTCAAGGGTGCGGATACCGTGGTTGCCGCGCCAGACGGACGCGCTGCCATCGCCGCCAACGCGCCGCCCTATCTGGCCACCGCCGGCGCCGGCGACGTGCTCACCGGAATGGTAGCGGGGCTCCTGGCGCAAGGAATGCCGGCATTCGAAGCTGCGGCCGCTGCCGTCTGGTTCCACGGCGAAGCGGCGCTCGCCGTGGGGCTAGGCTTGATTTCCGAGGATTTGCCCGAAGTGCTCCCAAAAGTTTACCGCGATTTCCTGTCTTGAGCGGCGAACGAGCGAAGCGCGGGCGTCAGCGGCTATTTTTATAGTGTCTGGCGGACGACGCGTGTTATAAGCCGCGCCGCCGGGCCGCCCCTCGGTCCGCGGGCGTGGCGGAATTGGTAGACGCGCGGGATTTAGGTTCCCGTGACGAAAGTCGTGGGGGTTCGAGCCCCTCCGCCCGCACCAGCAGGC
>Ga0209169_10001074_pt1 | contig 16692 bp, 16 predicted proteins | sample HubBroMetageWRM4_FD_188346 | JGI IMG/M metagenome (GOLD analysis project Ga0209169, IMG submission 188346) | Warmed soil microbial communities from the Hubbard Brook experimental Forest, New Hampshire - Hubbard Brook CCASE Soil Metagenome WRM 4... | ecosystem: Environmental > Terrestrial > Soil... | reverse complement strand
TTTCGAGCAGTTGACGCTCGACGATCTTGCCGCGGGCGATGTTGTCGTACGCGTGACCTACTCCGACATCAACTACAAGGACGCACTCGCGGCAACCGGTGCGGGCAAGATTCTCCGGCGCTATCCGCTCGTGGGCGGCATCGATTTCGCGGGCGTCGTTGAGTCTTCCACCGACGCTCGCTACTCGAAGGGCGACAGTGTACTGGTCACGGGCTGCGCGCTTTCTGAAACGCACGATGGCGGTTACGCCGAGTACGCGCGCGTAAAAGGCGACTGGGTTATCCCTATGCCGCCGGGACTCGATGAATTTACGGCGATGTCGCTCGGCACCGCGGGGTTCACCGCTGGACTGGCGATTCACCGGATGGAGCACAACGGACAAACACCCGCCGGCGGTCCGATCGTCGTCACGGGTGCGAGCGGCGGAGTTGGCAGCATCGCCATCGACATGCTCGCGGCTCGCGGCTATGAAGTCGTTGCCGTGAGCGGTAAGCCGGCCTCGGTGGACTACCTGCGCTCTCTCGGAGCTACACGCGTGCTGCTCCGACAGGAGCTGAATTTCGGCACGCGCGCTCTGGAAAGCGTGCAGTTCGGCGGCGCGATCGACAACGTGGGCGGCGAGATGCTGACGTGGCTCACGCGAACCGTGGATTTCTGGGGCAACATCGCGAGCATCGGCCTGGCCGGCAGCGCCGAGCTCAAGACCACCGTCATGCCGTTCATCTTGCGGGCGGTGAGTCTCCTGGGAATCAATACCTCCACCACGCCGCGCGAGATGCGTCTCGCCGTGTGGAAGCGGATCGCGACTGATCTGCGGCCGCGTCATCTCGATCGGATCGTCACCCGTACCATCGGCTTCGATGAGCTTCCCGGCGCCTTTCCGGCCTATATCGAGGGTGGCGTCGTAGGCCGCACGGTCGTCAAAATACCGTAGCCACCTGGGAGCCTGCCTCACGAATGCTTGGCGGGCTCCAAATCCTACTCGCGAGTAGGTAGAATGCCCTGCCCCTCGCGGCAGTCTCCTTGTCGGCAGTTGTCGGCGAAGCGCGCCTGAGGAAGCCGAAGCGGTTTTTCCAGTCTCACTTTTCCTAAAAAGCGTGCTATGAACGACAAGGCCACCGCCCCGTCCGACAATCTCCCCTCCGCCTTCAAGCCGAAAAAATCGGTGGCCCTCTCGGGCGTGCCGGCCGGTAATACCGCACTGTGTACTGTCGGTCGGACCGGCAACGATCTCCACTATCGCGGCTACGACATTCTCGAGATCGCGACCACCTGCGAATTCGAGGAGATCGCCTACCTTCTCATCTACGGAAAGCTGCCGACGCGTGCGGAGCTGACGAGCTATAAGACGAAGCTGAAATCGCTGCGCGGCCTGCCGGCGACGGTACGCGCTGCGTTGGAAGCGCTGCCCGCGGCGTCACACCCGATGGATGTGTTGCGCACGGGTGTGTCGGTGTTGGGTTGCACGCTGCCGGAGAAGGATGATCACGGCGCCGCCGGGGCGCGCGACATTGCCGACAAGCTGATCGCCTCCCTGGGCTCGATGCTGGCCTATTGGTATCACTACAGCCACAACGGCCAGCATATTTTCGTCGAGACCGAGGACGACTCGATCGGTGGTCATTTCCTGCACCTGTTACACCGGAAACCGCCGTCGGAAGCCTGGGTGCGGGCGATGCACACCTCGCTTGTCCTGTATGCCGAGCACGAGTTCAACGCGTCGACGTTCGCGGCTCGGGTGATCGCGGGCACCGGTGCCGACATCTATTCGTGCATCACCGGTGCGATCGGCGCTCTGCGCGGGCCGAAGCATGGTGGCGCGAACGAAGTAGCGTTCGAGATTCAGAAGCGTTACGACACACCGGATGAGGCAGAGAAAGACATCCGGGCAAGAGTCGCCAACAAGGAAGTCATCATCGGATTCGGACACCCCGTGTATACGGTGTCCGACCCCCGGCACCAGATCATCAAGGGCGTCGCGAAGCGCCTCTCCCAGGATCTCGGCGACATGAAAATGTTCGCCATCGCGGACCGTATCGAGACGGTCATGATGGACGCGAAGAAAATGTTTCCGAACCTCGACTGGTTCTCCGCGGTCTCGTATCACCTCATGGGAGTGCCGACCGCGATGTTCACGCCGCTGTTCGTCATCGCGCGCACCACTGGATGGGCCGCGCACGTGATGGAGCAGAGGAGTGACGGAAAGATCATTCGCCCGGCGGCCAACTACGTGGGGCCGGAAAATCTGAAATTCGTGCCGATCGAGAAGAGGGTCTGATGTCCGCTCACGATTATAAGTCCGCCAAGCGACCCGACCCCGACGCCGCGCTGGTCGCGATTGCCGACTACGCGAAGAATTTCAAAATCGTCAGCTCGCAGGCGTATGAGACCGCGCGTTATTGCTTGATGGATACGCTCGCCTGCGGATTTCAGGCGCTGAAGTATCCCGCGTGCACCAAGCTGCTCGGGCCCGTGGTGCCGGGCGCGGTCATGCCGGGTGGCGCGCGCGTGCCGGGCCTCTCCTATGAGTTGGATCCCGTCCAGGCAGCGTTCAACATCGGCGCCATGATCCGCTGGCTGGATTTCAATGACACCTGGCTCGCGGCGGAGTGGGGTCACCCTTCGGATAACCTGGGTGGCATTCTTGCCGTGGCGGATTACCTGGCCCGTAAGGCCGTCATGGAGGGAAAGTCGCCGCCGACCGTGCGCGACGTGCTCACCGGCATGATCAAAGCCCACGAGATCCAGGGGGTGCTGGCGCTGGAGAATAGCTTCAATCGTGTCGGCCTCGACCACGTCATTCTTGTGCGCGTGGCTTCCACGGCTGTCGTTACGGCCATGTTGGGCGGCAGTGTCGAACAGGTCGTGAACGCCGTGTCCAACGCATGGATAGATGGCGGTGCATTGCGCACTTACCGGCATGCCCCCAACACTGGCTCTCGCAAAAGTTGGGCGGCCGGTGATGCGACCAGCCGAGCGGTCCGGCATGCCTTCATCTCTCTAACAGGAGAGATGGGCTACCCTTCCGCGCTGAGCGCGAAGACCTGGGGCTTCTACGACGTGTTGTTCAAGGGGAAGCCGTTCTCCCTGCCACAACCTTTCGGCAGTTACGTAATGGAAAACGTGCTGTTCAAGATCTCCTTCCCCGCGGAATTTCACGCGCAGACCGCCGTCGAGGCGGCAATGACGCTGCATCCGGTAGTGAAGGATCGCGTGGCCGACATCGAGCGCATCGTCATCGAGACGCAGGAGCCGGGCGTACGCATCATCGACAAGACCGGCCCGCTGGCGAATCCCGCCGACCGCGATCACTGCATCCAATACATGGTTGCCATTCCGCTGCTGTTTGGACGGCTCACGGCGGAAGACTACGAGGACAAGATTGCCCTCGATCCGCGCGTCGACGCACTACGCGCGAAGATGGAGGTTCGCGAGAACACGACTTTCACGCAGGAATACTACGCCGCGGACAAGCGCTACATCGGCAATGCAGTGCAGGTGTTCTTCCGCGATGGCACTTCCACGCAGCGAGTGCATGTGGACTTTCCGATCGGGCACCGCAAGCGTCGGGCTGAGGGAATGCCGGTGCTCGTGCAGAAGTTCGAGTCGTCCGTGGATGCGCATTTCAGTGCCAAGCAGGCCGAGAAGATCAAGGCGCTGTTCGCCAAGCGCGAGCAGTTGGATTCGATGCCGGTGAACGAGCTGATGGCGGCGCTGGTGACGAACGGAGCGGCTAAATAAGAAACGGCCGGGAGCTTTTGGCCCCCGGCCGTTGTTTGGGACGCACGAACCCGAGTGTTCGCGCCGGGGTGCCTTACCCCGCGCTACCGCTACTTACACGGACCGGCACGAAGATCTGTGCATCACCACGCTTCACCAGCAGGGCGATGTGACCCTTCGACTTCTCCACGGCGTTGCGGAGGTCATCGACGCTGGTGATCGGGGCGCCGTTGGCCGCCAGAACCACGTCACCGGGCTGCAGACCAGCCTCAGCCGCCGGACCCTGTACCTTCTCGACGAGCACGCCATTCGTGTTGCTCTGTGCCTTCTCCTCACTGGTCAACGGCCGAACCGCCAATCCCAGCTTGCCGCCGTTCGACGGCTGCGCACTGCCGGACGCGGTACGCTTGTCTTCCATTGCGGCGAGCTTGACGCTCACATTGCGCGTGGCGTGATCGCGCCAGACTTCCAGGTTCACGGTGGCACCAGGGCTGAGTTCGGCGATCTCCGCCGGCAGCTCCGTTGCGGTCGTTGCCTGGCCGTTGAGCTTGAGAATGACGTCGCCGGGCTGAATACCGGCCTGGGCGGCCGCGCTGCCCTTCTCGAGGCTGGATACCAACGCGCCCTCAGGCTGCGGTAGACCGAACGAGTCCGCCAGGCCCTGGTTGACGTTCTGGATCACAACGCCGAGCTTGCCACGCGACACGTGACCGGTCGTCTCGAGCTGGTTGCTCACCTTCAGCGCCACGTCGATGGGGATCGAGAACGACACACCCATGAATCCGCCGGAGCGGCTGTAGATCTGCGAGTTGATACCGACCACTTCGCCTTTCATGTTGAAGAGCGGCCCACCGGAGTTGCCGGGGTTGATCGGTACGTCTGTCTGAATGAACGGCATGTAGCCGGAATCCGGCAGCGTGCGGCCCTTCGCGCTCACAATGCCTGCGGTCGCGCTGTTCTCGAAGCCGAAGGGAGCGCCGATCGCCAACACCCACTCACCGACTTTCAGGTTGTGAGAATCGCCGAGTTTCACGGTCGGCAGGTCTTTCGCCGGGATCTTGATGATCGCCACGTCACTCTTGGTGTCGATGCCGATGACCTTGGCGGTGTACTCGTGACGATCCGTGAGGCGCACCGTAACTTCGCTCGCGCCGTTGACGACGTGGGCGTTGGTCAGAATGTAGCCGTCAGGACGAATGATGAACCCCGAGCCTTCACCACGCGTCGGCTGCTGCTGCTGGGGCATCTGCGGGCCGCGGAAGAACGGCGCGAAGGGGCTGTTGGGGCCAAAAGGACTGGCGTTGTTGCCGCCGCCGTTGTCGTCGTCATCATCGTCATCGCCGGGCGAGTTGTTCGACACCGGGATTTTGCTTACGACGGTGATGTTGACGACCGCGGGGCCGTATTTCTGCACCATCGTGCTGAAGTCGGGCAACACGGCAGCGGGATTGCCGGTCGCTGGAACGGGCGTCACCGGAGCGGCCGCAGTCGCGGCGGGGGCGGCGGTGCTCGGCGTTACGCCGAATGCATAAAGCACGCTCACTGGCGCCGCGATGACGGCGGCCCCGAGCGCTGCCGCTGCCAGCGGCTTTCGGATTGCGGTTCTCAGGCTCATCTGTGTGTCTCCAACCAATGCACGTCACAGGGGGGTCCATGACATGGTCTGCACACTAGGGGCCCATCCTTAAGTGAGACTTAAGAGAGCCTAAGCGCGTGCGGTTCGGCCTCGCGTCACGCCCTATCCCTTGATTTCTCTAGACTTTCCCGACCTGCGCACTGGGGAAGCGGACGCTGACGGCCAACCCTGTCCCGTCCGGTCCGGCTTCGAGCTCGAGCGTCGCGCCGTGGGTATCGGCGATGGCTTTGACAATGGCCATGCCGAGGCCGCTGCCCGGTGGTGACGTGCCGGGTGGGCGGTAAAAACGGTCGAGGACACGGGACCTCTCTTCCGGCGGAATACCAGGCCCGTTGTCGACAACTTTGAGCAGCGTCTGGCCACTATCGCTGCCGTTCTCGACGGACACGTCGACGCGTCCCCCCGTGGGGGTATAGCGAACCGCGTTATCCACGAGGTTACGGGTCAGGGTACGCAACGCGTCCGGGTCACCCATGACGATGGCGGGTTGGGAGTTGGAAATGCCGAGGTCGATCTGCTTTGCGTCAGCCAGAGGAACCAACTCCGCTACCACGTCGCGCGCGATGTCCGCGAGAGGGACGGGTGCACGGGTCGGTTGTACACGCGGCTCCTGGCGGGCGAGCGACAGCATTTGCTCCACGAGGCGAATGGCCCGCTGCATGCCGGCAGACAGCTTTTCCATCGCGTCATTGCGTTCCGCTTCGTTCGCGGCGCGCGATAGGGTCCCCATCTGTAGATGAAGCGCCGTCAGTGGTGTCCGTAACTCGTGTGCGGCGTCGGCCATGAAGGCTCGCTCGCGGTCTAATGCGACGCCGAGTCGCACGAGTAGGTCGTTCAGCGCTTCGACGAGTGGGCGGACCTCATCGGGTAAGCGCTCGTTCGGGAGCGGATCTAACGCGTCGACTCGCCTTGCTTTAACCAGGGTCGTCAGGCGTTGCAGGGGCTGAAGCGCACGGCCAACGGCAACCCAGATCAGGAATCCCAACACCGGCAGAAGGAGGGCGAACGGCCGAAGCGTCTTCAAGGCGAGATCGACCGCTTGTTCTTTGCGCACGCGCATGGGCTGCGCAACCTGAATGACTTTGGTCATTGCCTGGGCACCGTAGACGCGCCAGAGTCCTTCACTGGTCGTGACCGTAGAGAACCCTAACGTCGTAACGTTCGGCAACACGCTGTGTGGTCGCGAGAGGTAAATGCGCACGCCGTCCAGCGTCCAGACCTGCACGACGAAGTCGTAGGCGGCATCGTTAGCCGGAATTTGCGGGGCGACGTATTCGACCGGCTCGTCGCGAAGGAGGAGCGCGGTTTGTCGCAGGTGGTAGTCGAAGAACGCATCGGCTTCCGCGAGAGCGTTGCGATAAACGATTCCTCCGCCTGCGGCGCCGATGAATACCACCCCCGCGAACAGCCAAGCCAACAGGCGCGCACGGATGGATCTCACGATGCCGGCCTGACCCGATATCCGACGCCCCGGACGTTGAGTATGAAATCGTTCCCCAGCTTACGGCGCAGTCCGTGGATGTGAACCTCGACTGCGTTGCTTTCGATCTCCTCACCCCACCCGTAGAGCCGCTCCTCGATCTGCGCGCGGGAGAGTATGTTTCCAGGGCGCTCCATCAATAACTGCAGCAGGGAGAATTCCTTCGGCGACAACGCAATCTCGCGACCGTCACGGGTGACCCTGTGTGTGGCGGGATTCATAGCGACCCCGAGGTGCTCGACCTCGGGCTCCGTGCGGCCGGACTTACGGCGCAGGAGTGCGCGGATGCGCGCGGCGAGCTCGTCGAGGTCGAACGGCTTTACCAGGTAGTCGTCAGCGCCGGCATCGAGCCCCTGCACGCGATCCGACACAGCGTCACGAGCGGTGATGATCAGGACCGGGAGCGTCTGTTGCCGGGCTCTCAGCCCCTGCAACACTTGCAGGCCGCCTTTGCGCGGGAGACCCAGGTCGAGCAGCACGAGATCGAAAGCGTCAGTGCGAAGCACCTGGTCCGCAGACTCGCCATCGTGGACCCAATCCACGGTGAAACCGTCCCGCTTGAGGCCGGTACGGATGGCCTCCCCGATCATGGCATCATCTTCGACTAGCAGCAGTCGCATAGCAAAGCACCCTAGGGGCCCCATTGACCGAGGCTGATCGTCTTATACGCGACGCGAAGGGTATGGGTATCGACCTGTCGATGCCCGACGCATCGCGACTCGTGCAGCTCCTGGACGAGCTCGAAAAGTGGAATCGTACCTATAACCTTACGGCGATCACCAAGCGTGAGGATATGGTGACGCACCACCTCCTCGACAGCCTCGCCATTCAAGGCGATTTGCACGGGAGCACGATAGCGGACGTCGGCACGGGTGCCGGCTTCCCGGGCCTCCCGCTCGCGGTGCTGAACCCGGAGCGCAGGTTCACGCTGATCGACTCTGCCGGTAAGAAGATCCGCTTCGTATCGCACGCCGCGCATGCCTTAGGGCTGACCAACGTGGAAGGCGTTCATTCCCGCGTGGAGGCGATGCACCCGGACAAACCTTTCGACACAGTTGTTACCCGCGCGTTCGCCGCGTTACCCGAAATGTTAGAGAAGGTGTCGCCGCTGTGCGGTCCGCAAACCCGCGTGTTGGCGATGAAGGGTAAGTGGCCGCGGGAGGAGTTGGCGGCAATTCCTCCGGGGTGGCGGGTGGAGCATTCGCGGGACTTGGTTATCCCGGGTTTGGCGGAGGCCCGATGTGCGATCGTGCTGGCGCCGGTATTGATCGCGGGATAGCGACGGCGCCGTAGTGCACCCTAACGCGATTGGTCGGTGCCGGCTGCGCTCGCCGCCCTAACGCGAACTCGTCGACGATGGCGTCGATTGCGCCCCGCCCAACGGCAGTGTGGTCGTCTCCTTGATCACCGCCAGTGCGATCGACGAGTTGACCGATTGCACTCCCGGAAATCGCGACAGGTGATCGAGAAAGAACGCCTCGTACGCCTTGATGTCGCGGCAGACAATCCGCAGCAGAAAGTCCGTCTCTCCCATCATCGTGTAGCACTCTAAAATCTCGGGGTGCTCACGCACCGCCTGCTCGAAACGCAACAACGCGTCGCGACCATGCCCCATCAGTTTCACGTGCGAGAACACCGTTACGTTCAGCCCGACCTTTTCTCGGTCGAGAAGAGCGACTCGCCTGCGGATGACACCTAGTTCCTGCAGACGACTCATCCGCCGCCAGCACGTCGAGGCCGTCATCCCCAGCCGCTCGGCTATGTCCGCGGCCGAGAGGTCCCCGTGCTGCTGAACCAGGTCCAGGATTCGCACATCACTGCGATCGAGTTCCACTTGCATCGCTTATCTCACCCTGCGGCTGTCCGGTGAAACGGATAGTTCACCATGACGCTCGCGAGAGCAACTTTTGTGACGCGGCGTGCAAGCCGGGACCGGTAATCTGCCGCATTACAGCAGTGCGGAGGGGGCCTGGCACGATGGAAATTTACGGCATGCGCGAATTCGACGGCCACGAGCTGGTCGTTTTCGGTCACAACGCGAACCTGGGACTGCACGCCATAGTGGCTGTGCATTCGACGACGTTGGGACCTGCCGCTGGCGGTTGCCGGATGTGGCCGTACGCGTCGACCGATGCCGCAGTCGTCGACGTCCTGCGTCTCTCACGCGGCATGAGCTACAAGAATGCGATGGCCGGGCTGCCTTTCGGCGGCGGCAAGGCCGTCATCATCGGTGATCCACGGACCGGAAAGACGCCTGAGCTGTTCGAGGCGTTCGGTCGGTTCGTTGATTCCCTCGGTGGCCGCTACATCACGGCTGAGGACGTCGGTACGACGACGACCGACATGCAGTCTGTCGCGCGTGCGACCTCCTTCGTAAGCGGACTGAATCGGAAGCCGGGTGAAGCCGGCGGCGATCCCGGTCCGAAGACCGCGCTGGGTGTCTACCTTGGAATAAAGGCCGCCGTGAAATTCCGCCTGAACCGCTCGGACCTCGGTGGTGTGGAAATCGCAGTGCAGGGTGTTGGCGGAGTGGGCTATCACCTGTGCCGAATGCTTTCCGCCGACGGTGCGCGCCTCCGAGTTGCCGACGTGCGTCCCGCTGCGGCCCAACGAGTGTCCGATGAGTTCGCGGCGACCGTAGTTCCCGTGGAACAGATTCTTTCGGAGAGCGTCGACGTGTTCGCGCCCTGCGCACTGGGCGCGGTTCTGAACGCAAGCAGCATCTCCCGTCTCCGTGCGCGCATCGTTGCGGGCGCCGCCAATAATCAGCTGGCCGAAGACAAGGACGGGCAGGAGTTGCAGGCCGCGGGCGTCCTCTATGCACCCGACTATGTCATCAACGCTGGTGGGATCATCAGTGTCGCGCGCGAATACAACGGCGGTACCGAGGCCCAGGTGACGGCCGAGATTCAAGGAATCCCAGCCCGGCTGACGGAGATATTCGAGCGCGCCCGCCGTGAGGGTCGTACGACCAACGCCGTCGCCGACGAAATGGCGCAGGAACGGATCAGGGCCACGCCGAGGAAAATGGTCGCCTGACGCGCGAGACGGTGGCCGCCTTGGTGGCGCGGCAAGACGGCCGCGCTGCGGGCCTGAAGTGTCTCTTCGCAAGAGCCCATAGTCGCGTCGCCAAAGCGTGACACTCGCGACCCCATAGAGGTCGCAGGCCACTGCGACTGGCTCGTGCCGACCATTCGAGGGCTCCCGTGCGACGGTGCAGTACACTGTCACCATGAAGCGCGTCATTGCCATAGCGAACCAAAAGGGCGGCGTCGGTAAAACCACTACCGCAGTGAATCTCGCCGCCTCGCTTGCCGCCACCAAACGCCGTGTTTTGCTGGTCGATCTGGATCCGCAGGGCAATGCGACGATGGGCAGCGGGATCGACAAGTCACAGCTCGAGCGCAGCTCCGTCGACGTCCTGCTGGAGGAAGTCGAGCTCATCAACGCACTGCTCACCGTGGAGCCGGGTGGTTACCAGCTCCTGCCAGCAAACCAGGACCTGACGGCTGCGGAAGTACGGCTGTTGCAGATGCCGTCGGGGCGTGAGACGAAGCTCCGCAACGCTCTCGCGCCGATCAGAGAGTCGTTCGACGTCATCCTCATCGACTGTCCACCCGCGCTCAATATGCTCACGGTGAATTCGCTCGTCGCGGCGGATAGCGTGCTCATTCCAATGCAGTGCGAGTATTACGCGCTCGAAGGACTGTCGGCCCTGCTGGGAACGGTCGAGCAGATCCGCGGCGCCGTGAATCCGAACCTGCAGATCGAAGGCATCCTCCGCACGATGTTCGACCCCCGGAACAACCTGGCGAACGAAGTCAGCGCGCAGCTCATCACGCACTTCGGCGAAAAGGTCTTTCGAACCATCATTCCGCGCAATATCCGGTTGGCCGAAGCTCCGTCATTCGGCAAGCCCGTGTTGTTTCACGATAAGGAGTCGCGCGGCGCGTTGTCCTACCTTGCGCTCGCCGGCGAAATGATTCGGCGGGAAGAGGAAGAGGGCGAGCCCGTCGCCGCGGCGACGGAGGCTTCGGCAGAAGTATCTGCCGAGCCCGAGGCATCGCCAACCGCCGAAACCGAGCCATCCGACAACTCTCCGTCGGCAACACCCGTTACCGCGCCGCCGGATTCGCTATGATCCGCGGCCATGACCCAGAAGAAATCTTCGCTTGGCAGGGGGCTAGCCGATCTCCTCGGACAGACCTCACTGCGGACGGCGACGCCCGTCCCCGTTCATGCGCCGGCAACAGGCTCTCCCGCGAACGGTACCGCCTCCGCACCCGCGGCGGGCACTCCGGCCGGGGCAGCCAGTGCCGCAGCTAACTCCGCAACCGCCAACTCCAAGGCTGGCAACAACCTAGGCCCGGACGAAGAGCTGGCGCGCCTGCCGCTCGATCTCCTCCAGAAAGGCAAATATCAGCCGCGCATCGACATGCGCGCCGAAACCCTGCAGGAGCTCGCCGATTCCATCAAGGCGCAGGGCGTCATCCAACCCATCGTCGTCCGACCGGTGGGCGTGCCGGGCGTTGGAGAATCGCAGCGCTACGAGATCATCGCCGGTGAGCGGCGCTGGCGAGCCGCGCAGATGGCGGGCCTGAACGAAATTCCTGCGGTTATCCGCCACATTCCCGACGAGGCCGCGATCGCCGTCGCGCTCATCGAGAACATCCAGCGTGAGAACCTCAACCCTCTTGAAGAGGCACGCGCCTTGGAGCGGCTCATTTCCGAGTTCGAGCTCACCCACCAGGAAGCGGCCGACGCGGTCGGGCGCTCGCGCGCCGGTGTAAGCAACCTGCTGCGGCTGCTCGAACTGGCGCCCGAAGTTTGCGAACGCGTCGAGCGCCGCGAGATCGAGATGGGCCACGCGCGCGCAGTGCTGGCGCTGCCGAATCGAAAGCAACAGGTGGAAGTCGCGACCCTGGTCGCGAAAAGAGGCCTCTCGGTCCGCGACACCGAAGCGCTGGTTCGCCGGTTGCAATCCGGCGGTGCAGCGGCGTCAGCCGCGGAAGGCCAGGACGGCCGTGACCCGAACGTCCAGCGCCTCGAGCAGGAGCTCGCTGACAAGCTCGGCGCGAAGGTCGCCATCCAACATTCCACCGGTGGCAAGGGCAAGCTGGTCGTGAGTTACAACAGCCTCGACGAGCTCGACGGCATCCTCGCGCACATCCAGTAGGGCACGGGACCCGCCACGTCGACGGTTGGAGGCGCTGGCATGCTCCGTTTCTGGCCCTGGAGAGGCCCTGCGGGCGACCCGGATCTCACATAAACCGCCCCCTGGCCCCTGGGACAAAATGTCCCTCCATGGCCATGGACTCGTGTGGCTGCGCTCTCTATAATCCGCCGGCTTTTTCGCCGGGCCCAGGCCGGTCGCGTAAGTGACTGTCCTGACGAAGTAATCGCATTAATTACCGGCGCGTGGAGTCCTTTATAGATGGGCCAGCCCAACCCGCGGCGTCTCGCTCTCGGTGTCGCGCTGGGGCAGGCGGCTGTCGCCCTGATCGCGGCACTACTGTGCTGGGCGATCGCTGATTCTCGCGCTGCGTTGTCCGCGGCGCTCGGCGGCGGAATAAGCGCCGCGGCGAGTTTGGTGATGGCACTGCTGAGCTTCGGTAAAGAAGCTTCGACGGATCCGCTGCGAGCGATTCGCGCGTTCCTCGTCGGCGAGGCGGCCAAGGTCACTGTAGTGATCGTGCTGTTCGTAGTGGTGCTGAAGACGATGAAGGTTGTGCCGCTGGCGATGCTCGGCGCGTACATCGCAACGTTCTTCGTGTTCTGGGTAGCGTTGGCCAAAGGGTCGTCGGTACGGGGTACACCCCGAGCGGGCGACCTGCCGCCGCGCCCGAGTGAATGAGGGCTGGTTGAAAAAGTCCGAATTGAGCGCATGAGATGTTAATGGCAGCAGAACAGCCGACAACCGCGAACGAGTACATCCACCATCACCTGACGTTCCTGTCGAACAAGGAACCGACCGGGATCGTGGATTTCTCGTCCATTCACCTGGACAGCATCTTCTTTTCCGTGTTGCTCGCCGTGCTGTTCGCGGGCTCGTTCTATCTCGCGGCCCGCAAGGCGACGACCGGCGTGCCCGGTAAATTCCAGAATTTCGTGGAGCTCGTCGTCGAGTTCGTCGACACCCAGGTGAAGGACAGCTTCCACGGCACAACGAAGCTCATCGCCCCCCTGGCCCTGACCATTTTCTGCTGGGTCTTTCTCTTCAACGCCATGGACGTGCTGCCGGTCGACCTCCTCCCGGCCATCGGCCAGAGCGTTGGTATCGAGCACCTGAAAGTAGTGCCCAGCACCGATGTGAACGTCACCTTCGCGATGTCGCTGACGGTGTTCGCGCTCATCATCTACTACAGCATCAAGATGAAAGGCCTGGGCGGCTTCATCGCGGAATTCACGCTGCAACCGTTCAGCGCGAAAAACCCCGTCGTGAAGGTGATCCTCATCCCCTTCAACTTCATTCTCGAGATCATCCCCTTCCTGGCGCGGCCGCTGTCGCTGTCGCTGCGTCTGTACGGCAACCTGTTTGCGGGCGAGATGATCTTCCTGCTGCTGGCGGTCCTGACATTGCAGGGCGTACACCAGCTTGCCCACTTCAGCGGCTGGATCTTCCTGGTGTTCCAAATCGTGCTCGCCTTCGCCTGGGCCGTGTTTCACCTGCTTGTGATCACGCTGCAAGCCTTCATATTCATGGTGTTGACGGTCGTTTATCTGTCGATGGCGCACGAGCACCACTGAAAATCACCACACTAATTTCACGTACTCGTTTCGTTTAGGAGGGTTTGATGGAAAGTTTCGCACACGTACAGGGCATGACGGTTCTGGCCGTCGGCATCATCTTCGGTCTGGGCGCGCTCGGCACCGCGATCGGCTTCGGCATTCTCGGCGGTCGCTTTCTCGAAGGCGCGGCTCGCCAGCCTGAGCTCACCCCGATGCTGCAGGTGAAGATGTTCATCGTTGCGGCGCTCGTCGACGCGGTCGCGATGATCGGTATCGGCTTCGCGCTGTTCTTCACGTTCGCGAACCCGTTCACCGCTGGCATCACGCACTAAGAGTGTTGCCGACAATCGCGCCGGTCAGGAGACAACAGTGAACATCAATCTCACGCTCATCGTGCAGATGCTCGTGTTCATCGTGCTCATCTGGTTCACGATGAAGTTCGTCTGGCCAATGATCTTGGGGCCGATGGAAGAGCGTTCGAAGAAAATTGCCCTGGGTCTGGCTGCCGCCGACCGGGGTGAGGAAGCGCTGGCGAAGGCGCGCGATGAAGCCGAGACAATCGTGCGCGCGGCGCGCGAGCGCGCCTCGCAGATCATCGACCACGCGAACCATCAGGCGAACGAGCTGGTGGAGCAGGCGAAGGGTGCTGCGACCTCCGATGCGCAGCGCATCAAGGTAGCGGCGGAGCAGCAGACGGAGCTCGAGACCTCACGTGCGCGCGAGAGCTTGCGCCGTGAAGTGGCGCAGATCGCCGTGCAGGCAGCCTCGAAGCTGCTCGAGCGCGAGATCGACCCGAAGACGCACGCCGATCTCCTCAGCAAGCTGGCCACGCAGATCTAAGGGCACCACCGCAATGGCCGACAAGACCACCATCGCTCGACCCTACGCCAAAGCGGCGTTCGAGGAAGCGCGTGGCGTAAAGAGCCTCGGACCCTGGTCCGACGCGCTCAATACCGCTGCCGCTGTCGTGACGGATCCGCGGGTCGTGACGTTGATCGGCAACCCTCGGGTGAAGTCCACGGACCTGGCGCAGTTGGTCATCGACATTGCCGGTCCGCAGATCGGCGAGCACGGGGCGAACTTCGTGCGCACGCTCGCCGAAAATCACCGGCTCGCCTACCTCCCCGAGATCGCGGCGTTGTTCGATGAGCTGAAAGACGAAGCCGAAAAGATCGTCGATGTGACCGTGACCTCCGCCGCGCCTCTGGACGAGGGGCAGCGGAAGACACTCACGGCCGCGTTGGAACGCAGGTTGAAGCGCGGTATCCGCATGCAGTGCCATACGGATCCCTCCCTTATCGGCGGCGCCGTGTTGCAGGCGGGCGATCTCGTCATCGACGGATCGTTGCGTTCGCAGCTGAACAAGATCACGTACGAGCTGACGGCTTAATGCTTCTCATGCGCTTCGCGCAGGTCTTACTCGCTTCGCCCAAGCGCGAAGCTCGGAAATGCAGCCGGCGCGAAAACGCGCCGTGTAAGAGGATTGTTTATGGCGATTAAAGCGACCGAGATCAGCGACCTCATCAAGCAGCGGATCGATAACTTCAAGTCGGTCACTGAGGCCCGCAACGTCGGCACGATCGTCTCCGTCACCGACGGCATCTGCCGTATTCACGGCCTTGCGGATGCGAAGTACGGCGAGATGCTCGAGTTCCCCGGTAACACCTTCGGACTGGCGCTGAACCTCGAGCAGGACTCGGTCGGCGCGGTCGTGTTGGGTGAGTACAAGCACCTGGGCGAAGGCGACACGGTCAAGACCACGAACCGCATTCTCGAAGTGCCCGTGGGTCCCGAGTTGCTCGGCCGCGTGGTCGATGCGCTCGGAAATCCGATCGACGGCAAGGGTCCGATCAAGGCCACCCGCACCGCCCCGATCGAGCGTGTGGCGCCTGGTGTTATTTATCGTAAGTCGGTGAGCCAGCCGGTGCAGACGGGCTACAAGGCCATCGACTCGATGGTCCCGATCGGCCGCGGCCAGCGCGAGCTCATCATCGGCGACCGCCAGACCGGCAAGACCGCGATCGCCATCGACACGATCATCAACCAGAAGTCCTCCGGTATTAAGTGCATCTACGTCGCGATCGGCCAGAAGCAGTCGACCATCGCGAACGTCGTGCGCAAGCTCGAAGAGCACGGCGCCATGGGTCACACCATCGTCGTCGCGGCTTCGGCCTCCACGCCGGCCGCCCTGCAGTACATTTCGGCGTACTCGGGTGTGACGATGGGCGAATACTTCATGGACAACGGTGAAGACGCCCTCATCATTTACGACGATCTGTCGAAGCAGGCCGTCGCCTATCGCCAGATCTCCCTGTTGCTGCGTCGTCCTCCGGGTCGTGAGGCGTATCCCGGCGACGTGTTCTATCTCCACAGCCGCTTGCTCGAGCGCAGCGCCCGTGTGAACGAGGAGTACGTCGAGATGGTGTCGAAGGGCGCCGTCAAAGGTAAGACGGGCTCGCTGACTGGATTGCCCATCATCGAGACGCAGGCGGGCGACGTCACGGCGTTCGTGCCGACGAACGTCATCTCCATTACCGACGGACAGATCTTCGTAGAAACCGATCTGTTCAATGCCGGTATCCGCCCCGCGATGAACGCCGGTATCTCGGTGTCGCGCGTCGGTGGCGCGGCGCAGACCGACATCATCAAGAAGCTGGGTGGCGGTATTCGTCTGGCCCTCGCGCAGTATCGCGAGTTGGCCGCGTTCTCGCAGTTCGCATCCGACCTCGACGAAGCGACCCGCAAGCAGCTCGAGCGCGGTCAGCGTACGACCGAGGTGATGAAGCAGAAGCAGTACGCCCCCATGTCGGTCGCCGAGATGGCGCTGACGATCTATGCCGTCAACAACGGATTCATGGACAAGGTGGAACTGAAGAAGATCACCGACTTCGAGGCGGCGCTGCAGAGTTTCGCGCGCTCCAACTACAAGTCGCTGCTCGATAGCATCAACGCAACGCCGAAGTTCAGCAAAGAGAACGAGGCAGCGCTGAAGAAGTGCATCGAGGACTTCATCGCCACGGGCACCTACTAAAGGAAGCCCCGAGCCATGCCCGGCACGAAGGAAATCCGCACCAAGATCGCGAGTGTGAAGAGCACTCAGAAGATCACCAAGGCCATGCAGATGGTG
>Ga0209169_10001072_pt1 | contig 16707 bp, 8 predicted proteins | sample HubBroMetageWRM4_FD_188346 | JGI IMG/M metagenome (GOLD analysis project Ga0209169, IMG submission 188346) | Warmed soil microbial communities from the Hubbard Brook experimental Forest, New Hampshire - Hubbard Brook CCASE Soil Metagenome WRM 4... | ecosystem: Environmental > Terrestrial > Soil... | reverse complement strand
ATATTCACGACGCGAGCGCGCCGCCCGCGGGGGATTCGGACGAGCCGGTGAAGCATGAGGCTTCCGCGGCTCCGGTGACGAAGCCGCCGGTGACACACAACGACGCTGCGCCGGTGAACAACGTGCAGCAAGCGTCCGGCGCGGCGGGGCAGCAGATGTTTTTGAATTCGCAGACCGCGCTGAAACAGGGACATGTATTTTCGCCGCCCGTCGGATCGGCGCTGTACTGGGCGATTCAATCGCGCGCTGCAGGAAACGAGGGCGGCAAGGAAATGGAAGCGCAGCTGGTGAAGCTCTACAGCCAGCAAGTGTCGCAGTTCTATGTGGCGCGGAATTATCCTGCGGCGATGCAACTCGTGCGCGAGTTGCTCGTTTACTACCCGAATTCCACCGGTCTGCAGCAGGATCAAGCGCGCATCCAGGCGGCGATGAACGGCGGCCCGCCTCCACCGAGTGGCGGCGCGAATCCGGGGCAGCTCTTTCACCAGCAGCTGCAGCAATTGCAGCAAATGGTCCCGCAGCAGCCTGGGCCGCGCTAGCGATCCCATTTGCTCGATGCCCGTTCAGGGCGTCTCGCTGGCCGACGTGGGCACCGACACTGTCAAAAACTGTGTGGGGATGATTCCTGTTTCTTCGTCCCTTACTGCGATCTGCAATTCGTATTGACCCAATGCTAGCGGGGTTTGATCGTCGTAAAGGTTCGTCCAGTTCGAGTTGGGCAACTCGGCGCGGGACAGTGGGACGATAGAACTGAATTCAAACGCCGTAGCGCCAGTGACAGAATTTTTGGCGCGGATAAGTACGGTCGCGCGTGCGGGCTGATCCTTCGTAACCGGGAAAGTCATCGCGGAGGTTGGAATCGAAACGCGAATTGTGGCAAGGGACGTCACGCTGGTCACCCGCACCGCATCGAACCGCACGCGAATTGGAATTTGCGGGCCGGAAAGTTTCGCCTTTAACGCCGCATCAAGTTTCGGGTCAACTTTCCGCCGCGGAATTTCGTCTATGCTATCTCGCAAATACCCTCGGGCGTCGATTTTGGATAGATCGGGCTCGCGGGGCGCCAGTCCGAAGAGGGCGGGCGAACTTCCTTCGACTGGAATGGGCTCAAATTGGCAGGGCGACTGCGAATATTCGTAGGACGAGGCCTGCGAAGAGCGGCCATCCTCTGACCGCGGCTGGAGAAAGTCGATGCGGACATTCTCGCCGACGCCTTCCAGATAGCGATAGCTCCAGCTGGTTCTGGCCGGAGCGTCATGTACTACGGTGTGCTTCTCGCGATCTTCGCAATCGAGGCCGCGTACGAAGGTGTCGATTGAGTCAGGCGGGCCCCACATCACGTAGAGTCTTCCGCGATCGGACTTCCAGCCCTCGATAGAGCCGCCGAAATTTTCATTCGCGTAGATGAGGCGGCGATAGTGTTCTTTCACGAATGAGTTTGATGGCGCAGTCGGATCGGGATTGCGGCGCGCCCAGAACCCCGCGATGAATTGGTTTCTTTCCTCGTCATTCTTCATGAGAAGAAAAGTGCCTCGCTCATCTGGCGAAATAATGTAAACCACGTCTTCGTTGAGCCATGCGCGGTAGTAGGGCGGGAGCTGCGCGAATCGGGCCTTGAGCTCGGCGTGGCGTGCGCGTTCAAGCTCGTGCGGCGTGGGGGAGGGCGACGTTTTGGATTGTGCGCCTGCCGAAACGACTAGCAAGAAAACGGCGGCGAAGGTCAGACCGATTGCGCGAAATGCTTGCAAACCCATCGTCGACTTATCTCCTGCATAACGTCCGATTCCGGGGGAGCGGGATTGGTTGCAGCGCCGCCGACGCCGCGTATCACGATGTGAAATGGCGTGCGTGTGTGGTGTGAGAGGGCGCACACTCTGCGCGATCGGCCGAGGTGACTGACTGTGAAGATCAAACATTCTGCTGCGATTGCTGGCGCGTTGACCGTACTGCTGCTCACTACGACCGCCGCGATTGAGACGGCGCAGTACAAATACCCGTTTCAGAATCCGAATGTGCCGATTGAGGCGCGCGTGAACAACATTCTTTCGCTGATGACGGTGGAAGAAAAAATCGCGGCGCTGAGCACCGATCCCGATGTGCCGCGGCTCGGCATCATGGGGTCGGGTCACCTCGAGGGATTGCACGGCGTGGCGCTGGGCGGGCCGGGGGGATGGGAAGGGCACGGGCTGAAGCCGCTGCCGACGACGCAATTTCCGCAGGCCGTGGGGCTGGGCGAGACGTGGGATCCGGATTTGCTGCAGAAAGCGGCGGCGCTCGAAGGATGGGAAGCGCGGTACGTCTTCAACACGGACACCGAGGCGACGACGAACCGGCGAGGAGAGAAACATCGCCGAGCGGGAATCGTGATGCGCGCGCCGAATGCCGATCTGGCGCGCGATCCGCGATGGGGACGCAGCGAGGAATCTTACGGCGAAGATCCATACCTCACGGGGACGATGGCGACAGCGTTCGTGAAGGGATTGCAGGGCGACAATCCGAAATATTGGCTGAGCGCGTCGCTGATGAAACATTTTCTGGCGAACAGCAACGAGGATGGGCGCGGGGGATCGTCTTCTGATTTTGATGAGCGGCTGCTGCGCGAATATTACTCGGTGCCGTTTCGCATGGGAGTGACGGAAGGCGGCTCACGCGCGTACATGGCGGCGTACAACGCGTGGAACGGGATTCCGATGACGGTGCAGCCGATCCTGAAAGACATCACGATGCGCGAGTGGGGCCTCGACGGAATCATCTGCACGGACGCCGGCGCGCTGACGAACATGGTGACGCTGCATAAATATTATCCGGACATCGATCAGGCGTCGGCAGGCGCGATTCACGCGGGCATCAATCAGTTTCTCGATAAGTACTCCGATGGCGTTCACGCAGCGATCGATAAGAAGCTCGTGAATCTCGCGGAGATCGACGACAACCTGCGCGGCGTTTATCGCGTGATGATCCGGCTCGGGCTGCTCGATCCTCCGGACATGGTGCCGTACAACAAAATCAAGGGCGACGGCGCGGTGTGGGATGTGGCGGATCACAAAGCGCTGGCGCGCAAAGTGACGCAGGAATCGATCGTTCTTCTTAAGAACAGCGCGAACACGTTGCCGCTGGATCGTTCGAAACTGAAAACGGTCGCTGTGGTCGGGCCGTATGCGGACATCGTCGCGCTCGATTGGTACAGCGGCACGCCGCCGTATGCCGTGAGTCCGCTCGAAGGAATCAAAAACAAACTCGGGCCGAACGTGCAGGTAAATTTCGCGAAGGACAACACCGACGACGCGGCGGTGAAAATCGCGAAGACGGCGGATGTAGTGATCGCGGTGGTTGGCAATCATCCGACGTGCAACGCGGGATGGGCGAAATGTCCTGTGCCGAGTGATGGGAAGGAGGCGATCGATCGGAAGTCGATCACGCTCGAGCAGGAAGATCTGGTGAAGCAGGTATATGCGGCGAATCCGCAAACGGTAGTGGTGTTGATTGCGAGCTTTCCGTTTGCGATTCAGTGGACCGAGGAAAATATTCCAGCGATTTTGCACATGGCACACAACAGCCAGGAAGAGGGGAATGCTCTGGCGGACGCGCTGTTTGGCGATGTGAATCCGGGAGGTCGCCTCGTGACGACGTGGCCGGCGTCGCTCGATCAACTGCCGCCGATGATGGACTACAACATTCGAAACGGGCACACGTATATGTATTTCAAGGGGAAGCCGCTGTATCCGTTTGGATATGGGCTGAGCTATACGACGTTTGAATACTCGGGATTGAAGACGAGCGCGGAACGAATCGCGCGCGATGGGCAAGTAGGAGTGAGCGTCGAGGTGAAGAACACCGGAGCGCGTGCGGGAGATGAGGTGGTGCAGCTTTACGTCTCGCATGTGGGATCGAAGGTCGATCGCGCTTCGGAAGAGTTGAAGGGATTTCGTCGTGTGACGCTTGCGCCGGGGAAGAAGACAACGGTGCAATTTGTGCTGAAGGCGAGCGACCTGGCGTACTGGAGCGTAGAGAAGGGCGCGTGGGACGTGGAGGCCGATCAGATCAACGTGCAGATCGGCGCGTCGTCGGCGGACATTAAGCTGAAGAAGACGCTCGTTGTCGAATAGCCGCACCCCTCGCGACGGCGCGATCGCCTAGTAAGTCGGCCACACGATGGGAAAGAGTTTGCCGGCCGCTTCGGGCGTGATGTCCACGCCTGCGAGTTTCGCGGCGGCGGCTAGAACGGGATCACGGCCGGCCGCAAGATCGGACGCGGTAGGGAGCATGAGGACGTCCGGCGTGACGCCGACGCCGTCGAGATCGGCGCCGTCGGGGAAGCGAAGGCGCGCGATGGTGATGTGCATCGCGTAGTGATAGCCGTTTGTAGTGAGGGGAAAGATTTTGCCGCGCCCCACGGCTCCGGCAGTGCGATCGCCTATGACGGTTCCGCGCTTTTCGAGTTGTAACGTTCTCGAGACGACCTCAGATGCCGAAGCAGACGCGCTGTCCACCAATACGATGAGCTTGCCCGCGAAGCCGTTTTGCCCTCGCGTCGTGACTTTGAATTCTTTGGTACCTTGACGCTCGACGAAGTTCCCGACGACCTGGTCATGCTGAATCAAATTCCCAATGACCCATTTCATCTGCTCTTCACCGCCGCCGCCGTTCTCACGGAGATCAACGATTAGTGTTTTGTATTTTTGAGCGGCGCCAAAGATGTGGTCGGTTTCATCGCGAGATTGGTAGAAGACCGGCAGCTTCCAAACCAGCACGTCAGCACTTAACTCGGCGGAGCGAGGTTTGGCGAGATGCCAAACGCCTTCGTAAAACCGGTCGGCTTGGTGAACGTCCATTCCGTTGTCCTGGGGCAGATTCTTAAACGCTTCCGCACGGCTCTTCGGATCGACTTCGCGCGAAGCTTCGCCGGGGCTGGCTAGCTCGAGGTGGAAGTTGGGCTGAGGCGCAAGAGTGTGGAGCAGGTAGGTGAGCGACGCGTAGGTTGAGCGTTTCGGCTCGAAGCCGTTGATTTTGAGAACTTGATCGCCGGGTTTTATTCCTTGGCTCGCGGCATCGGAGCCGGGCTCGACCGCAAAGATGAAGCACGAGTCTCCGACCATAAAACTTCGCCAACCTGGCGTGAGCGCAACATGATTCGACGGCGGGAAAAAGCGTGTGTGAGAGTCGTGCATTTTTTCGACGGTGCGGCCAATGGTGATGATGCTTGCACCTAAGGCGGTATTGGATTTGATTTCGGTCTCGGCGGCTTGGAATTCGGAGTTGATGTCGAAACCGTTGAGCTTAGGGTCGAAGTAATTCTTTTCGATGGTTTCTCGGACCTCGTGAAGAATCGAGAGGGCGTCGGTGGCGCCGTTGTCTGAGTTTGCTCCGAGAGATGCGGCGGCCGTGAGGAGTGCGAGAGCAGCGAACGTTGCGCAGATGCGGGAGAGGGCATTGGATCGGGGACGGCGGTGGGGCACGGTGCCTCCGGCTTATAGATGATCGAGTCGAGTTATCGTCGCAGTATAGTGGCAAATCGTCAACGCGTGCGGTGGCAAGTGTGTTCGAATCTGCATCGGTATTTGGCTAACGCGGGTTGGGTTCGCCGGGCGTGGGGTGGGCGGCGTTCCAGGTTTGTCGGCCGCCTGTCCATGTGGCGGTGACGCTGACGTCGCGGATTTTATCCGGGGCGATAGAGAAGATGTCGTCGCTGAGGAGCACGAAGTCGGCGAGTTTGCCGACGGTGATCGAGCCTTTTTCTTTTTCCTGAAATTCCGCGTAGGCCGAGCCTTGCGTGTAGGCTTCGACGGCTTCGGCAACGGTGAGTTTCTGTTCAGGGATCCAGCCGCCGGGATTTTTTCCGTCGAGAGTGGCGCGCGTGACGGCGGCATAAATGCCGAGCAAGGGATTGAGCGGAGCGACGTCCCAATCCGTGCCGAACGCGAGATGCACGCCATGATTCAGAAATGTGCGAAAGGCGTAGGTGCGCGTGGCGCGATCGTGGCCGATGCGCGCTTCGGCCCAGCGGCCGTCGTCGATGGCGTGATAGGGCTGCACGGACGCGATGACGCCGAGCACGGCGTAACGATCGAAGTCTTTGGCGGCGACGTGCTGGGAGTGCTCGATGCGCCAGCGGCGGTCGGCGGCCCCGTGCGATTTTTCGACGTCTGAATAAATGTCGAGCGTCGTGGAAATGCCTGCGTCGCCGATGGCGTGCGTGCAGATCTGAATGCCGTTTGCATCGGCGAGCATCATGCGATCGCGCATCTTCGAGATCGGGTGCATGCCAAAGGAAAGCAGGCCGCGATTGGCGGGCTCGTCGGAGTAATGATCGAAAAAATACGCGGTGCGAGAGCCGAGCGAGCCATCGGCGAACGCTTTTACGGCGCCGATGCGAAGCCACGGTCCGCCGAAGGCGTGATGAACGCCGATCTTGGCGATGTCTTCGACGTCTTCGATCACGTGAGCGGCGTAGATGCGCGTTGTCAGTTCACCTTTTTCGAGCAGCTCACCGTAAACGGAGACGTCGGCGAATTCGGGTGTCATGTCTTGCGCGCTGGTGACGCCGACGGCGGCGGCGTGAGCGAGAGCGCGTTTGACGGCGCGGACGCGCTGGTCGTGCGGCATGTCTGGAATCACTTTAAATACGGCGTCCATGGCGGCGTCTTTCAGCGCGCCGGTGGGCTCGCCGTGCGCGTCGCGGACGATCAGGCCGCCGGGAGGATCGGGCGTTTGCGCGGAGATGCCTGCGGCGCGAAGAGCGGCGGAATTTGCGAGACCCATGTGGCCGTCGTAACGCTGGACGAATACCGGAGTGTCTCCGGTGACGGGATCGATCATTTCTTTTGTGGGGAGGGCAATGGGCGTCCACTTGGTGTCATCCCAATCACCGCCGAGAATCCATTCACCTTTGGGCGTGGATTTCGCGCGTTCACCGATGCGGCGGGACAATTCGGAGGCGCTTGTGGCGTCGGTGAGTTGGACGGCGTCGAGCTGCGTGCCGCCGCTGACGAAGTGGACGTGTGCGTCATTGAAACCGGGGAGAAGGAGTTTGCCACCTGCGTCGATGACGTGCGTTTGCGCGCCGCGCCAGGCGGCGACTTCACTCGCGGAGCCTACGGCGACGATGCGTTCGCCCAGGACGGCGACGGCTTGTGCGGTGGGCAGCGTGGGAGCTACTGTCCAGATTTTTGCGTCGGTGATGATCAGGTCGGCGGTGGGTTGGGAGTCGTGAGGGGCGCGAGCGTGGAGGGCTAGAGCTGTTACGGCTAGAGCTGCGGCGAAAATGGCAGCGCAAAGTGCGATTTGTGTCGTGCGGTCGCGCTTGTGGGGGCGTGGTGCGGGTTTTGGTGAATGTGCCATCTAGTGCCGATTAGAAAGTACCTCGGGTGTTTGTTTTGTTGAAGTTACGTCACATTCTAATCGTACGAGATGTCGATTAGAAATCGTGGTTGGCGGAGTCAAAGGCAAAGGCTGCCGGGTCAAGGCGCTCCGCTGACCCGCCGTTACAGGCGATGCGAGGCGAACTCTGGACGGGGAATTGAGTGAGGGGTCGGCGGCTTGAGCGGCAGGGCGGTGGTCCCCGAAACTCGAGGAGCCGCCGCACTCCGAGGAGAACCGTGTGAGTGGAGGACCCGGGTCGATTGGATGCGATGGAAAGCGCGGTGCGCCAGCGGCGTGCGTTGCGTGCGCTGCGATTTTTGCGTTTTGCAAATTCACAGGCGGATTGTAGCAGTTTGCGTAGAGGAAAATAGCTGTACCGAGGTCGAGACTATTGTTGATACCCGCGGACAGCGGATTTTGCGGGTGCAGCTGTACCCGTTGCAGGCGGACGTCGAAGGGACAGGTTACGTACAGCTGTCCGGAGAAATTTTCGCGTTCGGAATTCATCGCGCCGCAAATTCACAAACAAGCCGGCTACGCTCCACCGCATTCCTTTTCTTGCGGGTTTCTTTCGGCAGCATAAGCAGGAGCAGCGACGGAGAGGTCGAAGCTGAAATTGCAGAGCGCGGTTGCCACTTGGGTGTAGATCGGAAGTTTTGAGGTGTCGGCTGCCGACGTCCAGAGCGCGGGTGTGAAGGGAATACCGCCGGGTCCTGGAGCGGTGGAAGCCGGCGGTTGAGATGCAGGGAGCACCGCGGCGACTCCTCCCGGCGTGGTGAGCTGCGTTTCGAAAGTGATGTTGAGGTCCACGGGAACCGGAGGCTTGTCTCCGAACTTTACGTCGAGTTTCGCATGCGTTTTTGTGGGCGAGACGGGTGGTGCGTTTGGAGGGGTGCGAAAAGAACTCGAGATGATGTGGTAGCCGAGCGAGCGATAACTTTCGAACTGCGTTTCGGTGAACCACTGGTCGACGGTGGATTCGTGCGGGAAGGCGGGGCAGGTCTTGCTGTAATTTTTCACGTCGGTGGGTTCGTCGCCGGCGAGTGAGGCTTTCACATAAATGATGGTGCCCGTGGGCGCTTCGAGATCGGCATTTTCGTAATGGATGGTCCCGACGGCGCAGTGAGCTTTGCAGAGATTGGTGATTTTGTCGGGAACGATGGGAGTGATGTCGAGCTGTATATCGACGCCGAGATCGATCCGGCATTTACGGATGGCGTTGCCAAGACCGGCGAATTTGTAGTCGGGGTCGGCTTCAACATCGCAGACGACGATGAGGCCGGCGCGGCGCTTGACCATTTCGTAGAGGCCCATGTTTTCGAAGTGGCCGCCGTCGGAAAGATAAACGTAACTCGAATTGTCGTCGGTGCCGCCGAGTAGTTCTTTCAGAAGGTAGGTCAGTCCCCAAGCGGGAGTTGGGCGCATCCACTTCTTATGGTGACGCGGATTGCCGAGCCACTGGCCGAGGCGGACGTCGAAAACCGTCATGAGAAAACCGACGGCCGGAGTGGAATAGAAACCCATGTTGGGACTGGCAGCCGCGCCTGAGATCGCCATGGCGAGACCGAGCTTTGGACCGACCATCGCGGGTGGGGGAAAGGCGTAACAACGGGTGGGGCGGAAGCCGAAGCGGTCAAAGCCGTCGGAGTCCGTCATTCTGGCCTTTTCCGCGTTCGGATCCGGGGCTGCGGCATTTTTGTGCCGCATTCTCGGAATGGCGCAATCCATTTCGATTTTCGCGCTGCTCATGCCCTCGGGCGAGTCGTCGCGTTCCTCGATCGAAATGGGACTGTCCTGTTCCTCGAGCCAGACATCGTAGCCGCAGAATTGCGGAGTCATGACGAACGATTCCGCTTTGCGCTGCTGCCACGCGAGATCTTTGCCTTTGACGAGATTGAGCGAGGCGTTCAGAACGGGGTAAGGACCGTCGTAGCCGCACTTCGTATCAACAGTAAGGTCAGCCTTGTCCGGGGGCGGGATAGGTTGAGGCGCCTGCTCGCAGCTCGATTTGGGGGCAGCGGGACTCTTCAAAGGATTCGCGACAAGATCTTTCAGCGCAACATCGTCGCTCTCGCAAAATCCAGTGAACAAGTTGGGATCTCGGTCCAAATTCGACGCGCCGAGGTAGCAACGGACGAGCCGGTTTCGATAAAACATGTGCATCGAAAACTGATTGATATCGACGCGCAACGACATCAATGTGCCGACGAAGATACAAATTCCCAGAAGTATGAGAACGCAGGTGAGGCGCGCGTCGGATTGTGCGAGGGAAGAAAGGATGCAGTCAAACTGCACATCGTAAGAATGAAGGATCGCGTCGAGCGACCAGGAGATCGAGCAGAGCAGACCGACAATAAAAACGTAAGGTGCAATTTGGGCGACAACGTCGCGCCAGTCTTCCGAACCGGGTGTGCCGGAGGCGGTGGATTTGCCGGCGAGAACGCCGCTGATTGTCGTGACGACCCAAGTGGGAGTGAGAACCTTCCACGACAGGATGTGTTTCCAGACGCCTTCAAGTCCGCCGGAGTTTACGTATCCCGGAGCAAGTAGTGCGATCGCGAACAACATGGACCAACACAAGCCGGAGAGCATCATGAGGCCAGCTGCACGGGCCCACCACTCGCGCTTAGCTTCACGAAAGTCGATACCCATCAGTCCCATGTGGAGTGTGCCGCAAACCAGAAGGACGACGAGCATGAGTGGCATTCCGAACGCGATCACGGCGGGTCCGTGCCACGTGCTAATCCATTTTCCAATGACGGCGAAGAGTGCGCCTGCCGCCGCTCCGGCGGCCAAAGCGGAAGCGACCGTGATGAGGGACGTCTTCGCCCACTTCCCTTTCCATTGCGAGGAATAAATCTTGGGATTGGCGTTCGCGTTTGGTGTTCCATACGCGCGGCCGAGCGCGAGAGCTAGGAGAAGCGCGAGCAGCCAAATGCCCGCGAAGGAAACGCTACCCGCGATTGCCCACGTGAAGGCATTAAATCGGTCGAGAGAGTGGCCGGCCCAAATGGCTGCGATGAAACAGAGAATGAGCAGGGGAATGCAAACTCCGACGTAAATAACCCAGGGCTTGGTGAAGGATTCCCATTCGGCCGTCCAGCTCCCGTCGATGAGCCCCATATTGCGGAAGGTGATTGAGCAAGCGACTAACACGAAGATGGCGGCGGCGATGGCCCAGGAGAGCCAGCAGATGTCCTGATTCACGGTTAGCTCGAGAACGCTGAGAAGCAGGTGAGGAACGAGCATGACGGCGGAAAAGGCAGCGAGGAGGACGACGAGGTTCAGGAGCATGTTGCGAAGGTAAACGGAGACCATGGCCCAGGTGTCTGGGCTAAAGCCGCCGATTTTTGGCGTGAGGTAATTGCTGAACATGCGGAGGAAGCGGATCTGGGTGGGCTCTTTATTTTCGTCCTGGTATACGCGGCTGTGGCCTAGACGGTGTTGGACATGCGCGAAGGATTTCGTGCGCGCGATCCAAGCGGCAAGCCAGCCGCCGATGTAGCCGCCGCCCGAGACGGTGGAGAGATAGTCGAAACGGTGGAGGAGTTTGAGTTCGGCGAGCGCTTGGAGCACGCCGAGATTGAATGTGGCGCTGCGGATGCCGCCGCCGGAAAAGCAGAGCGCGGTGAGATTTGCTTCGTGCGCGGCTTTGATGGTCTTTTCCCACTCCGGGTCGATCAGCTTCGGTTCGGGCTTGTCGGCCGGTTCGACGTTCGCTTTCACCTCTTCGGTTTTTTGCGCAACGGCCGATTTTCGCGGATCGCCCGTCCCGATCTTTAGTTTGTGGCCACCTTTTTCGTTGCGTTGGCTGCGGAGGTCGCGGACGCGCAGAATTTCGGCAAGCTCGACTTTCAAAACCTGAGTGAGTTCGAAGGATGTGTCCAGCTGGTCAGCCATTTGGGTGCGACCTCGGCGATGCGCGTGCGGTGCGTGGGGCGGGGCCTGTGGAGCTTGGGGTGGAGGCTATCTCCAGCGTCACGTGCCTGTCAAATACTTTCGGAGGACGGAGAAAATCTCAACGGCGGAGTCGCTGGTATGGGAGCGGTTTAACCCGCGACGAATTGAGAGTTGGATATCGGTGATGGCGGACGCGAAGGCGAGGACTTAGACTCGAAAGTCTAAGCTACAGCTCACTGCGCTCGCCGAAGGCACACCCCGCTGAGAGCGGGGAGCAGACAGGCTGAGAGCCTGTCCTACTGCGGATTATTGTTTTGTGACGTCGATGGTGTTGTCGTCGGAGACGCGGTCGATCAGCTTGTTGTACGGATCGATGCCGGCGCGCGTGGGCATTTCGTCCACGATAATTTCGAAGGTCTGTTTCTCCTGCGTGAACTTCTCGCGCTTCAGATAGAGCTGCTTCTCGTCGTCTTTCGTGCCGCTGAAAACGCCGACGTCGATGTAGTCGTTCATTCCCATCGGCGATTCGTCGCCGTTGCCGTCGGCCTTCACTTTGCGGGCCTGCACGGTGAGCGTGACTTTGAATTTCCCGCCGGCGGTCGGCGTCACGACGGCGGTGAGAGCTTTGTTGTCGTACAGCACAATCGATTCGAAACCGTCGGTGATCAGATACTGCAGCTCGGGAGGCGTCTGCTCGCGGAGCGAGGCGACCAGTTCGCGCGTGTCGGGGTAGGGCTGCGTCTCGGTATTCTCCGCATTCGCATAACGATACTTCTCCAGGAAATTGTGCAGCGCGAGATTTACTTTGTCTTCGCCGATGTAGTCAGCGAGTGTGTACATCACGAGCCCGCCCTTGTAATACCAGACATACGGCTCGCGCTGGACCTGCACGAGAGGCGGCTCACGCCGCGTCTCGCCGCCACGCCCGCGGAGGTAGGTATCCACTTCGTGGCGAAGGAAACGACGCATCTGATCCTTGCCGTATTTTTTCTCCATCACCATCAGCGCGGAATATTCGGCGAGCGTTTCGGACATCATGTTCGAGCCTTCCACGTTTGCTCCGATCAGCTGATGTCCCCACCATTGATGCCCTAGCTCGTGAGCCGTGACGAAATAGGTGAAGTCGATGTCCTTCTTCTTCTCGACGCGCTCGATGAAGCCGATGTCTTCCGAGTAGGGAATCGTATTTGGAAACGACTGCGCGAAGCCGCGATAGCGCGGGAACTCGATGATCCGGTACTGCGCGAACTGGTAAGGGCTGAAATTCTGCTGGTAGTAGTCGAGGCCGCGCTTGGAGGCGTCGATCATGTCGTTCACGTCGAATTGATGAGCGGGCGTGTAGTACACCTCGACGTTCACGCCTTTGTAGTTTTCGCGTTTCACATCGTAGCGGCCGCTAATGTAGGCGAAAAAGTCGGCGATTTGCTGCGCGCCCATGTCGTACTCGAAGTAACGGCGCCCATTTTCGGTCCACTCTTTTTTCAAGTAGCCGGGAGCGATGGCCGTTTGATCGGCAGACGTGCTGACGACGGTATGAAAGTGAATCCAATCCGAATCCTGAACGAAGAGATTGTAGAGGGATTGCTTCGCGTCGCCGCGAGACGCCATCTCCTCGAGTGGGCCGAGCTTTTCTTCTCGACGGCGGCGCGGATCGTCAAGTTCCACGCCGCGGTTGTATCCGATGTAGGGGAAGTAGTCGGAGTCGAAAAACGTTCCGTTGTAGGCGAACTCGGGAAGTTCATTGCCGTCGCGGAAGCCTCGAGACTGATGGCCGACGTTGAAAGTCATCTTGACGACGGCGCCGGGTTCGAGCGGCTGGTCGAGGGCGTAGATACAGTAGCTGTTGCGCGCGGCACAGCTTACTTTGCGGAAGCCGCGATCGAATGAAACGTTGCTGACGGATTCGTGCTGATCGGTGAGGTGAATTTCAGGAATGGGCGCGGCAGTCTTGTTCTGCAGCGTGTAGGTGGCCGAGCCGGCGAAGGAGCGATGCGCAGGATCAATATCCACGCGTGAATCGACGGCGAGAACCTTGGGCTGCGCCAGATTCTCATATTTTTTGAAGTTGCGTTCGTAGTCGGCTTGAATTCCACGGCGTGCTTTTGCGTCGAGGTATTCGTTCAGAACGTGGCCGTTGTAGTAGTACCAAATGCCGCAGCCAATCGCTGCGATTACGAAAAGCGCGAGGGAGGGCACAAGCTTCGGGAGTCGGCCGCGCGCCATTTTCGAGCGCGCCGCCCAGCTATCGTCGGAGCCGCGACGCGTGAGCGCGATCGAAATCACCGCGAGAATTCCTGTGACGGCCAGCCAATACGCTATCGACCAGAACAATATTGGAACGAAATGCCCGTATCCGTTCATGTCGCTGTACGTGTACGTGGGGGTCCAACCGATGAGATACAGCGTGTTCTGCCAACCGACGTTGTAGAGGATCGGGTTGAGCAAGTAAATGCCGATGACAATCGCGTGGCCGATGAATTTATTGCTGACGATGGTTTGCACAAACATCGCGAGCAGCGCGAACATGGCGATCTGCGGGTAGGTGACGAGGTACAGCTCTTTCAGATATTGCAGGAGCTCGAAGTGGTAGTAGCCCGACGATGCCTGCATGACAACACCACACACCAGCGGGATCAACAGGAGAAGCGCCTCGACCACCATGATCGTGGCGAACTTCGAAAGCCAGTCGATCGTCTCGCTCATCGGGAGGGCATCGACGATTCCATCGATGCGGACATCGCGCTCGCGCCAGATCAGCTCAGCGGCGTAGAGGCCGGCGACGATGTAGAAGAATAAGGTGGCTGTACCTTCCACCGCCTGAACCATCAAGAACGTGACGGGCCAAACGTTTTGCTCGCCGAGATGCCCCGCGAAGTAGCCGTTGCTGATGGAAAATGCGATCGCGAGCGCAGCGAGGGCCCAAAAAGGAATCTCGCGGAGCAACATGCGCGTTCGCATGACGGTGAGAGAAGCGAACTGCATCCAGCCCGTGACCGGTCCGAATACCTGATGAATCCTCGGTAGCACAGCGGCGACAAGCGAACGCTTCGCGCGGGATTCAATCTCGTCCTGCAACTTTGCTTTTGCGGCGCGGCGGCCTTGCGATTTCGCGGTGAGCGCTTCCACAGACATGGGGAACAATACCCATCCAATCACGAGGCTGAGGACGGCAACCGAAAGCCACAACAAACGGTTGTAGAGGAAGACGCCTTGCCCGGAGTGTGCGGACCATGAGTAGAGAAGCGTGTTTCTCTCGGCGACCGTCCAGTAGCGGGTGATGTCGCTCAGCAACAGAAAGCCGGCTGGATCGAAAATCCCGCTCCAGAACCTTTCCAGTGAGCGCGTGGCGGAGTAGATCGTCAGGCCCATGAGATACAGCATGAAAAACAGCACGCCTTGGACGTAAACGACGAAGATTTTTCGCGAAAGCGCAGCGACCACGAAATAAACCGAACCGAAAAAGAAGATCTGCGTCACGCAGATCGAGAGAAACGGCTGGGCATACCACCAGAAATGGTTCGGCGCGATGCGCACGTGGTCAGCCCATGGCGCAAAGGTGCCGAGCCAAGTTCCAAATATCAATCCTGAAAAAACAAAGACAGTGGTGACGAAAGAACCTGCCCATCGGCCGCCGAGGTAGCCGAACTTCGAAATTGGTTTGGTGAAGATCATCTGATACGTGTCGCGCTGGAAATCGCGGAGGATCGACGTACCGAAGATCGCGGCAATCACGATTGTTCCGAAGAACATTGCGGCGGTGAAGTCCAGGGTGTTGGCATACGGGCCATTTAACAGGACTTTCCCGTTGCTGAATCCGACGGGGCCGAAGCTCTCCGACGCGATGCAGAAGAAGCTGAATAGGAACCAGAGCAGGAAGTACGCGTACGTAGAAATGCTCTTGGCGCGGAATTTCAGTTCAAAGGTGAAGAATTCCCAGAATAGATTCATCGGCGTCTCCCTAATTCCGCGTGTGCCGCGAGAGATTCAGGAAGTAAACGTCTTCGAGCCCGGAATCGACGGACCTGAGTCCGTCACCGGGATTGGATTCCGAGTAAACGCGAATTTCGTGCAGGCCCGAGACCAAGTGGGTCGAAATTACGTTCATCTGAGTTTCGATCGCCTTCAGCTCGTCATCGGACTTCACCACTTTGCTCCAGATTTTCCCTTGCAGAGCGGCGAGCGCGTCGTTGGGTGAACCTTCCTGCAGGACTTGGCCGGAGGCGATGATCGCCATGCGCGGGCAGAGTTCGCGGACGTCGTCCACGATGTGCGTCGAGAGGATGACGGTGACGTCGCGGCCGATCGAGCTGAGCAGGTTCAGGAAGCGGTTGCGCTCGGCGGGGTCGAGACCGGCGGTTGGTTCGTCCACGATGATCAGCTTTGGATTCGCGAGCAGCGCTTGCGCGATCCCAAAGCGCTGCTTCATGCCGCCCGAGTAGGTGCTGAGCGATTTCTTGCGCGCTTCCCAGAGATTGGTTTGCTGGAGCAGCGCGTCCACCATTTCCTTGCGTTCGCCCGCGGAAGCGATTCCTTTCAGAACCGCGAGGTGCAGGAGCATATCTGCCGCGGACATTTTCGGGTAGACACCGAATTCCTGCGGCAGGTAGCCGAGCACTTTGCGGACTTCGTTCTTTTGTTTCAGTACGTCGATGCCGTCGAGGGTGATCGACCCGGCGTCAGGATCCTGGAGCGTCGCCACGGTGCGCATCAGCGTGCTTTTGCCGGCGCCGTTTGGGCCGAGTAGGCCAAACATATTGTTCCCGATAGTCAGGGAGAGATTCTTGAGGGCTTGCACGCCGTTCGGATAGGTCTTCGAAAGACCGTTGATGGTCAGGGCCATGGTTTGGCTCCTCCTGGAAGGGCTTAGACGCAGTGCGAGGTGTTTCGCGGACTGTATCACGAATTTTTACAACGCGGGATGAGTGAGGGCCTACGAAATTTGGTATGGGAGAAGAGTGGAGCCGAGTCCCGGACTTGAACCGGGGACCTGCCGATTACGAATCGGCTGCTCTACCAACTGAGCTAACTCGGCGCCGGTTGGAACGACGCGCACGGCTTCGAAAACGTTTGATACGGGGAGTCGAAGGGCGTTGCGGCTGCCGTTCGACCGAAAATAGTTTAGCACAATCCGGCGCGGCCCAAAGCGGACTACGCGCCGGATATTTCGCATTATGCAACGGGATGCGCTGATGCGACTGGCGCGGTGCGCGGCGGTGGCTTAGGCATTGGTGCCGCCGTCGACGGTGAGGTTCGCGCCGGTGATGTAGGCCGCGTCCGGGCCTGCGACGAAGGCGACGAGAGCGGCGACTTCATCGACGGTGCCGAAGCGATTGAGGGCGGTGACCGCTTTTTGTGGAACGGCCCAGTCGCCGGCGGCGGGATTGAGGTCGGTGTCGATCGGGCCGGGCTGAATGTTGTTCACGGTGATGCCGCGCTCGCCGACTTCGC
>Ga0209169_10001071_pt1 | contig 16726 bp, 9 predicted proteins | sample HubBroMetageWRM4_FD_188346 | JGI IMG/M metagenome (GOLD analysis project Ga0209169, IMG submission 188346) | Warmed soil microbial communities from the Hubbard Brook experimental Forest, New Hampshire - Hubbard Brook CCASE Soil Metagenome WRM 4... | ecosystem: Environmental > Terrestrial > Soil... | reverse complement strand
AGGCGCCTGCCGGCGCACCAAACGTGGTATGTATCCTGTTGGACGACGTGGGCTTTGGCGCTGCCGGCACATTCGGTGGGCTCATCCAGACTCCCACGCTCGACAGCCTGGCTGACAATGGTTTGCGCTATACGAACTTCCACACTTGCGCCATCTGCGCTCCCACCCGCGCCGCGCTGTTGACTGGCCGTAACAGTGCAACCGTCCACGAATCCGGATTCTCACATACAGTCATGTCCGCTGGATTTCCCGGTTGGGACGGTAGGGTTCCTTCCTCGGCCGGAACCATTGCAGAGATTCTTCGTGACAATGGCTACAACACATTCGCAGTTGGCAAATATGGTGTAACTCCTGACGAAGATGCAACCGATGCAGGTCCATTCGATCGCTGGCCCACCGGAAAGGGCTTCGATCATTTCTTCGGTTTTCTTGGTTCGCAAACCGACCAATACAAGCCGGATCTGGTGGAAGATCAAGCGCACGTCCGTCCCGACGGCCGCCACTTGAGCGATCAGATCACCGATAAAGCCATCAGTTATATCGACCGTCAGAAGAAGGCAGCTCCCGACAAGCCATTCTTCCTCTATTACGCGCCTGGCGCCACTCATGCTCCGCATCAGGTAGACAAATACTGGAGCGATCAATACAGGGGCAAATTCGACAAAGGCTGGGACGCTTATCGCGAGGAGGTCTTTGAGCGTCAGAAGAAACTCGGCGTTATCCCGGCCGATGCAAAACTTCCCGATCGCAACCCGGACATCAAAGCCTGGAACCAGCTGTCAGACGACGAGAAGGGCCTATATGCGCGCTTCATGGAAGTCTACGCGGGATACCTGACTTACACGGATTTTGAAATCGGCCGCTTGATCAATCACTTAAAAGAGATCAACCAATTGGACAATACGGTTGTAATCGTGATGATCGGCGACAATGGCGCAAGCAAAGAAGGCACATTAAACGGGGATATTGATCGCTCCTTGGTGAGCAAGCCACTCACGGAAAACGAAAACATTGCTTATAACCTGAATAAGATCGGAGAGATCGGTACGTCTGCTGCCGTCGAGGGGAACTATCCGCTCGGCTGGGCGCAGGCCGCGAACACTCCTTTCAAGTTCTGGAAGGAAGATGCGAACAGTGAAGGCGGCACGCATAATCCGCTCATTGTCTACTACCCAAAAGGAATTAAAGACAAAGGAGGGATTCGCACCCAGTACAGTCACGTCATTGACATTCTTCCGACCACACTCGATCTTACGGGTGTCAAGGCTCCCGGGCAGATCAGGGGAATCAACCAGATTCCAATCGAGGGAACGTCACTGGCATACTCGATTGAAGATGCAAAGGCGCCTTCCCGCCACACGCTGCAGTACTACTACATTTTTGGCTCGAGATCGATTTACGACAAAGGATGGAAAGCCGAGCTGGCCTATCCCAACAGCTTTGCCACTGGAAATGCAGCGAGCAAACAACCTTTTGACGAAAACGCCTGGGAACTCTACAACCTGAACGACGACTATACAGAGCGAATTGACCTGGCCAAAAAGTATCCTGAAAAACTGGCTGAACTGAAAGCTGAGTTCGAAGATCAGGCTAAAGCACATAACCTTTATCCCTACATCACCTGGGACGACGTAGAGCAGGGGCGAATTCACCGCACCAAAGGCTCTAAGTCATTTGCGGATGCTGTGAAGGACTTAACCAAGGGCAGCGATAGCCAATAGCTTGAATAACCTGCTCGCTTTGTGCCAATGGGGTTGCCCTGTCGCGCTGGTGTTGAGAGGTCCAGTCTTCTTGCACCAACCGGAGTGTTCGACCTGGATTGGTTTCCGTTGCAGCCGGTTCGCGCCTGGCCGCGAACCGGCTGATAATGGGCTCGGCGTCAGTCGGAACAACCAGGCGCCAATCCGTTTCCGGTAAGCGCTGCGGTCGCTCCTCTCTTCCGACGGACACGACACGTATGTCGTATTTTTCTTCGGCGGCGGGACGTCGACCGGCACTCTAAATCAAATGGAGAACCATTCCACCTATGTAGCCAGATGGTTCAATCCGCGAGACGGGCAGTATCAGAGTATTGGCATATTTACGCAGAATGGCAGTCAATGGGTAATTCCAGACAGGCCGACCGCCGAGGATTGGATACTGCTGGTAAGTAAGACGAATGCTGGCCGCTCGACAATTGGCCACGCGACAGCAAGGTAGAACAGCTTTCCATCTCCTCAAAATCCTCAATCAAGCCGGTCTCGCTCCAGGGAAAGAAGAAATAAGAACCTTTTACTTGCATTCGAGTGCCGAGGAGGCAAGGGCACTTGCGAGCCTCGGCTCTGCCAGCATCCTCCAGGTTCTGTCTCTTGGCGAGGCGCCCGCGATATCCAGCGCGTTTAGCGCCGGTTCGCCGGTCGTCGAAATCCCGCTTACATATCTATCCGAGGCCTGTGTGAGAGGAGTACCTCTCATGTGCTCTGCTGGCCTGACAACGAAGCTTTGGCCACGTGGCAGCGGCCACATGATATACACTCCGCATCAGGTTCAGTTCATCTGCGATCTTAAAAAAACCATGCATCCAGTTATTGAAGTCTCCGGAGTCCGCAAAGCGTATGGCAAAACCATCGCCGTCGCGGAGGCGTCGTTCGAGGTCCACCAGGGAGAGATCTTTGGACTGATTGGGCCCAACGGAGCAGGCAAAACCACTACCATGGAGTGCATCGAAGGGATTCGCAAACCCGACTGCGGCACCATCGCTGTCCTCGGTCTTGACCCTTTTCGCCAGGTGTACAAGCTGCAGGAACGCATCGGAGTTCAGCTTCAGCAGGCACAGTTGCAGAAGCGAATCAAAGTGTGGGAGGCCGTCGATCTCTGGGTGTCGCTCTATGGGAAGAAAGCCGTCGATGGAGAGCGCCTGCTGGAACAGCTTGGCCTCAAGGACAAGCGGAGTGCGTGGTTCATGAGTCTCTCCGGAGGCCAGAAACAGAGACTGTTTATCGCTCTTGCGTTAATCAACGATCCGGAAGTGGTATTTCTCGATGAGCTGACCACCGGGCTTGACCCACAGTCGCGGCACGCCATCTGGGATCTGGTGCGCGCCATCCGCGAACGAGGTAAGACCGTATTTTTGACAACCCATTTGATGGAAGAGGCTGAACGATTGTGCGACCGGGTAGCCATCATGGAGCACGGGCGGATCATCGACATCGACACGCCGGAAAATCTCATCCGCCGCCACTGTCCGGAGAGAACTGTCCTTCTGGAAACCAACGACCCGGCTGCCGGTGACCACTTTCAGACGATCCCCGGAGTTGAGTCTGTAACCTGCGCCGAGATGCGATTTACCATTCGAGGACGTGGCGACGAACTGGTCACCGAGGTGATTCATTGTCTGTCAGAGAATCGGATTCGCGTTACAGATTTTCGAACCGTTCTCCCCAACCTTGAGAACGTCTTTCTCAAGCTGACTGGCCGCTCCATTCGCGAATAGGATCGACAACCATGTTACGTGGGCTCTGGAAACTGACCTGGATCGAGATCAAGGTTTTTCTGCGCGAACCGCTGGGCGCATTCGGCACCATCGGAATGCCGGTCCTGATTTTCGTTTTATTGGGACGTGCCGTAGACCGCAAGTTTGGAGCGCCCTCACTTGCGGCCAGTGGACTTTCCGGCGCCGCGCTTCCTGTTCTCGCGGCACTTTTGATCTCTGTCAGCGCCGTGCTTTCGCTGGTTACCATCATCTCCATCTACCGCGAGGGTGGTATTCTCAAACGGCTTCGCGCCACGCCGCTACGCCCACAAACCATTCTTGCCGCCCACGTGATCGTCAAGCTCCTGCTCACTGCTGCCACATTGGTCTTGATGTTCCTTGCAGGCAAACGCTACTTCCCGCCCGGCGCACATGTTCCGTGGCTCTCGTTTACCCTTGCGCTGCTCATCAGCACCTGGAGCATTCTGTCGGTCGGCTTTCTGGTCGCCAGTATTGTTCCCACCGCGCGCTTTGCACAGCCGATTGGCGCCGTCATTTTCTACCCCATGATCGCCTTCTCTGGACTCTTCGTGCGCATTTCAGTTCTGCCGCTAACGCTGCGTACAGTCGCGCGAGTACTGCCGATGACCTACGCCGTGCGCTTGCTCGAGGGCATCTGGAACGGTGATGGGTGGCCGGCCCACCTGAACGATGTGGCGGCGCTGACGGTATCGTTTCTCGTTTTCACGGCGCTCTCGGCAAAGGTTTTTCGCTGGGAGTAGCAAGGCTAGCGATCAGAAGTTCCGCTACCAATTCGAACCGAAAAATCAAAAGCTCCGCAAGAGAAGGTCTCTTGCGCTCGCCAGCACTTTCTCTCGCATGACAGGCTCAGGCAGCATCCGAGCGATTTCAATTGCCCCGACCATCGTTGAAAAGATGGAAAAGAATGCGCGCTCTTTGTCGGCAGTTCGCTGGCCAGGCATAAATGGAAGCATTCGGCTCCGGTATCTCTTCAGTTCCTCAAAGATCCGGGGCTTCATCGCTTTATCGGCCCTCGCCAATTCAGGCGCGAGAGCCGTCAAGGGGCATCCGTATTCGATATGATCGCAATATTCCAGACTCAGGTAGGTCTTCACTATCGCCTTCCACGCCGTCTCGGGCCGGGACTGTATGCCGGCGTGAGTAAGCCGGTCGGCTGTTTCCTGGAATGCCTCACTCAGTGACTCCATCAGCAGCGCGTCCTTGCTCTCAAAATGCTTGTAAAACCCTCCATGGGTCAGGCCGGCGTCCCGCATCACCGCTGAGACCGCGGCGCCGGTCATTCCTTCATTGCGAATTCGTCGCGAGGCGTCTTTCACAATCTTCTGGTGGGTTTCGGCCTTGTGTTCCGGCTGATAGCGCATGGCTCATTGTAAGATGCCGGCCATCATCTCACGGTTCCTCCTCTGCCGACAACTCAAAACAAAAATCTGAATCCATAGGATGACAAACGTAATCCTATGCGGCAGGAGGCCAAATGTCACCGGAAATTCTCTTTCCCATCCAACTCATCCTGGGCTATGTCGCGTGTATGCTTTGCTTCTGTGTCTATGCCTTGCCCAAACTCAAATCGATAAGCCGGTTCCAGGCGCAGCGGGTCATCGCCACGTTGCACAGTTTCCGCTTCTTCGGGCTCGTTTTCATCCTCCCGGGTGTCGTCGGTCCCAATCTGCCCGCGGGCTTTGCTCCCTTTGCCGCCTATGGCGATTTTGCAACTGGAGTGCTGGCAATCCTGGCGCTTCTTGCGGTAAGAATCCGTCCGCTCTTCTGGCTCTTTGTTGTCGCTTTCAATCTTGTCGGAACCGCGGATATCCTTGTCGACTACTATCACGCCATCAGGAATGGTCTGCCCGCGCTGGCAGGACAGCTCGGCGCTGCCTACGTCATCCCGATCATTTACGTACCCATGCTGATGATCACGCACTATGTCGCGTTCTATTTTTTGGCGCGTCCACAGCTCAAAGCGGCTCCTGTCCTCAGCGGCGATGCGATCGTTTCCTGACTCAGCTCAATCCCGCATCACCTTTGCGACGTTGACCACGTCTAACTTGCTTCACACGGGAAACGGATTGGTTCCTGGTAATTCCGACCATGAATACCTGACTTGTTCCGCGCCAAATCGCCATTTTTCCGGAGTCGTGTTATGCAACCAGTCCAATGGTTCGCGGCCTCCTGCGGCGCCGCCTGAGAGAGCCGTTTGCATTGCCCGGTGGAACGCTCGCTTCTGCTCCGGTTCGATCTTGCCCGGGTCTGCGGAGACGAACAGCGCCGAGCCGCTTCGCGCAACAAGATCGAGAAATTGGCTGTCGAGCTGCCATGGAATGTTTTCTGTGTGCGCCGCGCAGTCTGGGTCACAAACAAAAAACGCCCTATTCTGAGCCATTCGATATGCGAGCGCATTGATTCCCATGCGCCGCGTCCGCTCCCATACACGGCCTGATACATCATCTCCCGTCCGCTGCGCTTCGAAGATGCCAGCACCAAGATGACCGATGGTGTTGCAGCCGAGAAGTAGAGCGTCGCCCGCGGCTTCCCGAAGCGTGCGATACAGATTCAGAACAATCTCGGCATTGGTCAGCGTCTGATCGTGAAAATGCCATCCAGTGTCGGTAATCTCGGCGCCCATGTGATTGCCCCATCGTCCAAAAAGATCGTAAGTGGAGAAATCATGCTTGATCAGCTCGTAACCCCAGGAGTGAACGCGGGCAATGTCAGCGTGGATCGACGCAACATTTTCAGGCAGTGTGGGATCGAGCGGTTTTTGCGCATTGTCGATCGGACCGGCACGGAGCCTGCGGGGATCGTCGACAATCGACAGCGCAGTAGGCCGGATCCAGATTCCAGGCCGGACACCAAGCTTTTTCATATCGGCAGCCAGACCCGGCATGTCGGGGAAGGTCTTTGGATCTCCCTCCGTCCATGGACCACCTGGGCCAACACCACCGGATGTCCATCCACCATCGATCACGCAGAAGGGGTGGTTGCGGTGTGAGTCTGCGAGCTCCGCGAGAAAGGCCGCGTCACGCCGCATCGTTTGCGCATCGAAGTTTTTGCCATAGGTGTAGTACCAGCTATTGCTGCCGCAGATTGGCGATGCCGGCAAGCGAGGATTCGGACACAACGCGTGGCAAAATCGCTGGAGCGATGAAAACGCCGTCTCTCCTTCCTGTGAGTCGGATGAAACCAAAGTTGCGCCAACGATCTCACGGTCTCCCGGAAGAGATGGGCCGCCGCCATTGCGAAAGTCGAGCCAGAGAGAAATGCCTTCACCATCCACGGTCCAGAAGCACATAGCGGATGGCTGGGTTTTCACTCCCATCATGAAGCTTCGTCCGCTCGCCGCATGATGCGCAGCGAAATACCAGGGCATGACGCGCTCGGGTTCGAGAAAACGCCACTGAAGATCGCCATAGCTGCGTTCCCATGCGTCTCCCAGAAACAGCGTATCCTCTGGGAAACGCGTGGGCCAACGCAAGATCACCCGTGATAACGGAGCGTTCGGACAGGCAACATGCACTGCAGTGCCGTCCGGTCTCTCTTCAAACCAAACCTCAGCCTTACCTGAAATGTATCGGCCGCCACTTCGCTCGCTTGTCGAGTAGGCTTCGGATTCGTGCTGAATCACGACGAGAGATGGCAAGTCGGGAAGGCTGACGAGGCGCTCTGACTCTGGCTGCGGTGCAGTATGCTGCTCCGGTTCGTCGGCGGACTCGACCGATTCAGTAGCCGCAACCGTCTTCACTCCGGTTGCGGCCAGTATCGAAGCGGCACTCGCTTGAAGCGTTCTGGCGATAAAAGTCCGGCGATTTGGAGAAGCAGGCTCGTTGGTCATAGGAATTCCTGGATATTCTGTCTGTGGCGGGGCTGTCGGACTCCGCAATACAAAGTTCCGCGCACACCCGTCCCGACGGGACCTCTCGCGTTTACTTTCGAGATAGGTCCGGGTCTGTCAAAAGATAAGTAGCAGTGGAGTGCGATAAAAGGCACCGCAAGTAGGTTACCGCAGGACAGCATGTCGCGCCATCGCAACTCGCCCTCGCCGCGGCGGAGATCGTGACGCAGCCGTCAGAAGAGGTAAGGCACCAAGGCAGCCGTCCGACGAGCATACGTGGCATATGTCTCGCCGAACTGTGAACGCATCCACTGTTCCTCCATGCGGAGCTTGAGCCAGAACGCGAGGAAGAAGAGAGCCAAAACGATGATGCCGCGCACTTGAGAGAGCGCAATCGCGGTGCCAAGCAGCCCGGTCAGAATGCCGGTGTAGATGGGGTGACGAACCACGGCATAGGGACCGGTGGTGATCAGCTCGTGGTCTTGCTTAATGGTGACGGAGCGGCTCCAGTTTCTGCCAAGGTGCACGCGCGCCCAGACGGCGAATAGAAGGCCGGCGAGGGTGACGGCAACTCCCAGCCAGAAGGGCCAAAAGCCAACCGGCCAGAGTGGAACGTAAAGCCAGGGCAGCGGGATGCGAGCGGTCGAGAGGAGGACGACCGCGATCAGGAAAATGAAGACGCGCAGAATGCGCGAGGCAACCGGCTCAAGGCGCTGGGTGGTTTTGGTATTGGCGGCTTTGATCTGCCAGTAGAGAAAAAATGAAACCCAGACCACCGGAAAGAAAGATTTGTAGAACCACAGCATTCAGGGCCTCCGGGAGTTGAAAGTATTTACGCAGGTGAGAAAGGAGAGGTTCCAGGGCACGCGACACTTCGCCGCCACTATGCCGATCAAACGTGCATCTTGTCCCTTGACTCCCGGCTTGGCTCCCGGACCGGACACGTCCTGATTTTCTACCAGGTCATACCGTCTTATGAAGAATGCCCGCAAAGACCAAGACACCGCAGCCCGGCCGCGAGCTTTGCCGCAAATGCTTACTTTAAGTTCGGATAGACTCGGTACGCCTCGATCGCTTCAGTAATGGGAGTTCCTGTAACGTGTGAGACTTTCAATAAAACTTCGAAATAAGGGAGTTTGCCAGCATGTATTTTCTTCTCGAACGCAGACAAGCGGTCTTCGGATAGCAGAAACTCTCCGCCAGCTTCCGTAGCTTCAGAAGAAGTTCCCTCGACCAGCAGGATGTTTCCACTGCGGTCGGATTTGGCCAGATAGGCCACCACGGCATAGGCGACCGTGTCTGTCGGCGTGTAAACAGCCTGCTCACCTGCGGCAGGGGCGTGGTTGGTCACGGCACTCTGACGCGCGCTATTCGCCTCTTCAGTGAAATTGAGCCGGCTCTGGAAAAGTCCAGACCATGGATTCGAGGTAGGGCTGCCGAAAAAAATCACGTTGTCTTTTGTCAGAAGTTCCGGCGTATATTCGCGAGCGTTATACAGGTGGAGGTTCTTGCCCGTGGGGTTCATTTCCAGGACATTTCGTACCAGCCTTACCTCGCCCGCGCGTGCCAGTGTTTTGCCCGCGATCAGATCCTGGGCCTGATGGATCTCGGGGCTGAAGTTCTGGCCCTGCAGCGCAACCATATAAGAGCGGGTTAAATACTCGTTGAACGAAAATGTTTGTTTGCTAAGATTCTGGACGAGCAGAAACGAGTCGTCCTCCATGACGACATCCGTACTTTGGTTGGAGTCAAAGAAGCCGGACCAAAGCTCTCCCGTCACGGGCAGGTACTTCCAGGGATACAGCATCTGCTGCAGGTCGCGGTTTTGCAGCCACAGAGCACCGCAGCATCCAATCGCGAGCACCAGAACAATCGCTCCGGCAATCTCCCAACGAAGTCGAACGGAGCTGACCGCTCCGGCTCGAACGGTGGGGGAGTTTTCGGCGACAGAGACGTTGACTTCTCGCGGCTCCGGCGTCCCGATCGGTTCAGTAGCACGCCGGCTGAAGACCGGAATGTAGCTGCCTCGCGGAATCTCCATCTGTAGGGTTTCCTCGAGGTCAGCGCTGTCAAAATATGCCTCAATCCGCTTCCGCAACTCCGTAGCGTTCGCGCGCACGATATTGTCGACGCCCGTGTCGTAGGTATCGGGCCGGCCAAAAACCGCAACACCAATCTCTTGCTCGTGGACGTGCGCGCAACCATCTTTGAGGGAACGCTGGGCGACGTAGAACAGGAACTCGCGCAGCCGTGGCGCGCGGCGCAAATGGGGGCTCGCGGCGATGCGCTCAACAAGGGCCCAGCACGCTTCCGAACTGGGTGACTCCTTTTCGATTGAAGTGAAAACCGTCATCGCAACGCCCGCCAAGGGCTTAAACAACAGATGCCCCAAAGCTTACCACATACCACAACTGTGGGGGATTCATTCTCCTAACGGTAAGGAGTACCGCGCAGCAAGTCGACTCGTGTGTTCGTGGAGGGCGCTGCAGAGCGATCATCGATTGACTATACATCGCAGGCGGCTAGGTACCGGAATCCTTTCATCTTGCAGCCCGGTGGAGGGGAGATTGGGTTCCGTGTGCCCGGCACAATCGGCAACGCCGCGCCTGCGGAAGAAGTCCGCATGGGTGCCGGAAGCCCGGCAGGGAAGTCGCCCACATCATCCACCACAGCCCACCGGCTGTGGGCAGCACTGTAAATTGACTTGTCACTCGTTACCTTGAAGGGCAATTCTCCCTTGTCTTTAAAACGAGGGATTGGATCGAGATGAAATCCGCGTAAGCCACGTGAACGGCCGTGCGCTTCAGTTGCTCAACAGATTTCTGATTCGCCGGATCCCGGAACAATTTACTAATTCGCTGCCAGCCAGTAGGAAATCCTGGCTGCCAACAGCAATGACCGCACAAGAAAAGCGAAAGCACTTAGGAGGACGTACGCAGATGAAAACGTTAGCTAGTTGTCTCGGGTACATTTTTTGCAAATGCAATACGCCTGTTCTCACCGTCTTGTTGGGTCTCACAATGTGCTGTTCAAGCGCAATTGCTCAGAGCGGCGCAGGCTCCATTCAGGGAACGGTTACCGATTCATCCGGTGCTGTGATTGCCGGGGCCTCGATTCACGTGCTCCAGATCGGCACCAATGCGTCGTTCGATACAAAATCCAACGGTGTCGGCTTCTATCAGGTGCCATCCCTGTTCACGGGCAACTACACCGTAACCATCACTGCACCGGGTTTCAAGACGGAAGTTACGACAGTTGATCTACTGGTAGATCAGAACCGGGTCGTAAACTCATCCCTGACTGCGGGCGCGGTCACGCAGCAGGTGGAGGTGGCGGCCAGCGCCGTTCAGCTTACCACTACTGACAATGGCACCATCTCTTCCACGCTGGAAAACGGAAGAATCAACCAGCTCCCCATGAACGGCCGCACCTTGTATTCGCTGGTGGGTGAAACAACTCCAGGCCTGGAAAGTTCCGGTCAACGGGCCAACGGCCTTTTGCAGCAAGCCCTCGAGTATGTGTCGGACGGTGTTCCGCTCACCAACCGGCAGTTGGGATCGCTCACGCAAGCCAGCCTGCCCGATCCGGATTCAGTGCAGGAAGTTCGAACGGAAACAACGAACACCAGCGCGCTCTACGCAACTCCGGCTACGGCTGTTATCACCACCAAATCGGGAACCAACAGCCTGCACGGCAGCTTCTTTGAAACAGCGCGTAACAATGCCGTCGGCATCGCCAAGAACCGCAACAACCTTGCCAATTTCGCTGCGCCTCATCTGGTGCGCAACGAGTTCGGCGCTTCAGCGGGCGGCCCCATCATTTTGCCGCATGTCTACCATGGCAAGGACAAATCTTTCTGGTTCTTCGCATACGAGCGTTTTTCTCTGGAGCAAACAACTTCAGATCCGATGGCCGTACCTACGATGGCCATGCGAGGCGGCGACTTCAGCGGACTGATCAACGGCTCCAATGTGCTGCAGCAGCTCTACGACCCCATGACGACGCAGTCCGCCGCCACCAACTGGTCGCGCACCGCCTTCACCAGCAACCAGATTCCGATTGGCCGCATTTCTCCAACATCCAAGCTGCTCTTTGCCATGACTCCGCAACCTACATCGTCCGACGATCCTCTTATTGCGTCGAATTTGACCGCAACCGCTCCCAACAACGAGATCATACCGACGATTACCTTCCGACTCGATCACACCTTCAGCGATAACAACAGAGGCTATATAAAGTTCACCGACAACTTTTTGACGGACATAACTCTGCGCCAGGCCACGTCGCCCGCCACGCTTGCAGTGCCCGGGTTCCCAGCCGCGGCCAGCGGGCTCACATCTACTCCGGCGGACACCGTCGCAGCTGGCCTTGGGTTTACCCATGTGTTTTCGCCCACATTCTTCGCTGAAACCGTTCTCAGCCAGCAGTGGTATACCCAGCGGAACTTTGCCGGCGGCTCGCCGTTGACGAACTTTGAGAAGCTGCTCGGAACGCCCAACAACTTTGGGGAGGTTGGTTTCCCCAATCTCGGATCGACGCTGATAAGTCCGTTTCCAGGCACGCAATTCATCTACGACATGAGTCAGATCATCTCCAATATCGACGAGAACCTGACCAAAACAGTGGGCCGGCACCAGATGCAGTTCGGCGGCCGCTATCGCCATGAACGGTTTGGCACACTGCCAGATATGGCCAATGACACGGTCGGTTTCGGTGCCTACGCAACCGCTCTCGAGTATCCGTTATCGGGCGCCAATTACACAGCCACGCCGAATACAGGCTATGCAGATGCAGACATGTTCCTCGGCGCTGCTTCTGCTTACGGCGTCAATCTAAGCCCTCCCTACACCCACTTCCATGACATGGAGTACGATGCCTACTTCCAGGACAACTACCACGTAAGCAAGAACCTGACAGCGAACCTGGGCCTGCGCTACGAAGCTCATCCAGCCATGTGGGTGAAGGATGGATTGACAGATGGCCTCGACCTGAAGAACGACGCCGAAGTGCTTCAGGTTTCGCCGGCTAAATTGATCGCGGAGGGTTTCACAACCCAGGCCATCATCACCAATCTCGAAAATTTCGGCGTAGTGTTTGAAAGCACTCAGCAGGCCGGATTCCCGAGCACGATGATCAAGAGCTACAACCTCAACTTCAGCCCTCGCGTAGGCCTCGCCTACACGCCCTTCGGAGACCGGCATGGTACGGTGTTGCGTGGAGCTTACGGACGCTATACCTTCCCGATTCCCGCACGCAACAGTCTGAAGAACCTGCTGCAAAACCAGCCTTTTGAAGACGGCTACTCGCAAAGCTACGTGTCTGCAGCCCAATCTCCAGACGGGTTGCCCGACTATCTGCTGCGGTCGCAACAGTCCGTGGTTATGGGCGTGAACAGCAGCAATGTCGTGAACAGCTCCTCGATCAACTCCATTCTTCCTGGAGCCAGCCCATGGGTTTTCGCTCCTAACTACGCTCCCACTTTTGTCACCGAGATGAACGCTACCGTTGAGCAGGCCCTGAAAGGCAATTCAGCGCTCCGCGTGAGCTGGACCTGGGCCCACGCGGCGAATCTTGACCACCCTTACTACGTGAACTATCACCCCTCCACCTACACATGGGAGATGGAGACCGGCACAGTTCCGCCCACCGGCGGCGCTTCCGTCATCGGCACGCCGCAGCAAAATACTTACGCTTCGACTGCGACCGGCCCCTACGATCAGACAAAATATGGCAGCAGCACTCTGTGGCAAGCGAAAGATGGCTGGTCGAACGACAACGCGCTTGAGGTCAACTATCAGAGGCTGTTCCATCACGGCATCGCGTACCAGATCAGCTATGCGTTCTCCAAGCCGATGAGGCTCGGAGGGAACTCGTCACGCGACGGTCTGGTCTATACGGCGGCCTCCTATCTCGGCGCTAATGGCGCACCGACGGTAGGAACCATGACATCGCCTTACCCGGTTACCGCGCCACACCTTCCTCCCGCACGCCCCAATGGGATCGCACCCTACGCCGATTACAAGGCGCTTGCGCGATACGAGCAATACGTTCTCGACAATGCCATTCCCCTGCACCACATCACCTTCAACGGAATTGTCGATCTGCCATTCGGACGGGGAAAGCGGTTCCTGGGCAACTCCAACCGCTTTCTGGACGAAGTGGTCGGCGGTTTCCAGCTGGCCGGCGATGGCAATATCGTCACGCAGGACTTTTCACTGCAGCTGCTCACTAGCTCAGTGAACCCGGCCATCAACTGGGGACCGACCAGTCCTCTCAAGGTATACAAACATGGAGCCAAAATTACCGACTGCCGCAGCGGAGTATGTCATCCATCGTATCTGTGGTTCAATGGATACCTGGCTCCGACAGTGAATGCGAACATTGACTGTACCGCGAAGTGTATCTCCGGGCTTCCTGCTAATTACGTTCCGTTCCAGACCCCAGTAGACAACGTACCCGGCACTCCTAATTACGGGACAAATAACGTGACCGTCAATTTGAGCAACGGTTCCTCAACCTCGGTTGGTTACTCTCCCGGCGGCACCGGATCATATCCCTTCGCCAAAACCTTCCTCAACGGTCCGATCAACTATACCGTTGACCTTTCCGTGTTCAAGGTGTTTCCGATTACGGAAACCATGAATCTACGATTCAATATGGATGCCTTCAACGCTCTGAACATGCAGGGATACAACAACCCGAACATCCTGGATGGCACAGAAGCAGTGGCGTCCAACGGCGTATCCAACTCCGCCAACACTCCTCGACAAGTGCAGTTCACGCTGCGGCTCACCTTCTGACGAGCTGCATCAACCACTCATACCGGCCCCGAAAGGATCGTCAATCGGGGCCGGTATGCAGGTTCGCGTTCTAACTTTCACTGGCTGCCGCCGTAACGCGCCCTCAGCTAACCACTATCCAATCTGGATTGCCTTGTAAAAAGGAAATGAGACCATGAATAGGTATAGAAGCAATGTCTCCCATAAGCCTTGTTTCGAGCGCAGCCGTTATCGGCAGCTTCTTCTGATTGCTGGCTGCGTGCTCCTCTGCTGGATTTCCGCAGTCCAGTTCGCAAGAGCCGAAAGCCTGGTTCTCAAATCTCCCAAAGGCGTGCTCACACTCAATGTCGTGCTGGACTCCCAGGGCTCCCTTACCTACTCCGTGAGTCGCGGCCAGGAGTCTGTTCTTCTCTCTTCGCACCTCGGCTTCGAGCCCGACTGGGTGAGCGGATTCAAGATCGCTTCCAGCGAACGAACGCATCACAGCGAATATTGGAAGCCGCTCTATGGCGAGCGCGGCACCATGCCCGATATCTACAACCAGCTCGCCGTCAAGCTCACCCAATCCAACGGGCCCCCGCTCACCGTAGAGTTCCGCGCTTATGACGAGGGCGTGGCCCTTCGGTATGCTGTCCAGGAGCCCATGGATACCAGCAAGGAGCTGACCGAGTTTCACTGGCCGGTCAACAGCTTTGCCTACGAGGAACACGGAACCGAGGGAGAGTACTCCCGCAACGCAGTATCGAAGATTGCGCGGCATTGCCAGACTCCGCTCACGATCGCATTAGCCGACGGCTCCTATGCCGCCATCCTCGAAGCCGCAAACGTGGATTTTCCGCAGATGACGGTCGCTGCCGAAGAGGGCCGGGAGGACACACTGATTGCCGAATTGGGCGGTCCTGGAACTCTGCTGGCCGGAGGCTTCACGCCCTGGCGCCTGATCATGTTTGCGAAGACACCCGGAGAGTTGCTCGAACACAATTACCTTCCACTGGATTTGAATGCGAGGCAGGCTCTCACCGACACCAGTTGGGTCAAACCAGGTACCGCCATGCGCGAGACTACTCTTTCAACCCAGGGAGCGCACGAGCTGATCGATTTCGCCGCGGCTCACCATATCAAGTACATCGGCTTCGACGCCGGATGGTATGGATCGGAGGACTATAATCTCGGCGACGCAACGCACGAGCGGACCACTGACAAAGACGGACAGCCTGCGCCTCCGCTGAGCATTCAGGACGTTGCGCGTTATGGCAGCGAGCATGGGGTCGGCGTCTGGGTTTACATTGACCACAAACAAGCCGAAAAACAGCGCGATATTCTTTTCCCTCTCTATGAGAAATGGGGGCTGGCGGGCGTCAAGATCGGATTTGTAACCGTAGGCACACAGCAAAACACCTCGTGGCTTACAGAAACTATGCGCAAAGCCGCAGAGCATCACCTGATGCTCGACATCCACGATTCCTATCGAACCACCGGATACACCCGCACCTATCCCAACCTCCTCACCGTTGAAGGTATTCGCGGCAACGAGCACTTTCCAACACCGGAGCACAACGCCACTATTCCATTCACGCGATTTCTGGCCGGCTCGGCTGACTACACGATCTGCTACTACTCTCCACGCTTGAAGAACACCCATGCTCATCAACTGGCCATGTCCGTTATCGGCTATAGCCCGCTTCAGTGGGTTCTCTGGTACGACAAGCCATCCGATTTTCACGGTGAACCGGAGATCGGCTGGTTCGAGCATCTCCCCACGGTTTGGGATGAAACCCGCGTGCCTCTTGGCGAAATCGGCAAGTATGCCGTGCTCGCGCGGCGCAGTGGCAAAGACTGGTATGTGGGCGCAATCGGAGATAGTCACGGCATGACTTTGCATCTGCCGATGAAATTCCTGAAGGCCGGTGTTACTTACGACGCGACCATCTATTCCGACGACCCCGCAGCTCCGGCAGCGACACACATTGCCATTACGCATCGCAACATCACAAGCGAGAGCGTCGTCGATCTTCCCCTGGTTCCAAGCGGAGGAGAGGCGCTCTACCTCACTCCGAGATCCAAATGACTCGATGGCGGGAGATCTAACTAGCGGACGTGGCCCCGCACAGAAAATTGCGCATCTCATCAGACAAGCGCCATGCCGGTGCGTTCACTGAGCGATGCGCTGATCGTCGCCGATCTCCGTGCGGTCAGGCTCTCGACCGGCACGCGGAGAACGTAGGTCTGCCTTCGGCCATGGTCGCCAATAGAAGTTCGAGTGGCCACGCCCAACACATACCATCTGATCTTCCCGCAACTTACATCATCGCTCCTCGAGGTTGATTGTTCCCGATACATCGTTCTCCAATATCCACCGCGGCCCGTCGCGATGCGCCTCAACTTCTCTTCCTCCGATCCATACCCCACGCGATCCCGGAAATGCAGGCAGCTCGATCTTTGCCATCACGCCTGGCGGCAGAGCCAGAGCCATCCTAAACATTTTCTCTCGCCTCCAGGCTACCGAGATCTCGCCGCGTGGAGTGGGCACCCGGCCTTCGACGCTGACTAGCGTCCCTGGATGCGGCTGGATCAATGCTCTACCCCAGCCCGGCGTCAGCACCCGCACGCCGAGCACAAAGCGCG
>Ga0209169_10001070_pt1 | contig 16746 bp, 14 predicted proteins | sample HubBroMetageWRM4_FD_188346 | JGI IMG/M metagenome (GOLD analysis project Ga0209169, IMG submission 188346) | Warmed soil microbial communities from the Hubbard Brook experimental Forest, New Hampshire - Hubbard Brook CCASE Soil Metagenome WRM 4... | ecosystem: Environmental > Terrestrial > Soil... | reverse complement strand
TATGCTGCACACGGGAATGCTAAAAGGCTTCATGGATGGTTCGCTAGGTTCAAAGACTGCCGCGTTACTAGAGCCCTACAGCGACGATCCAAAAAATAGTGGGATACCGCAATACGATGCAGCCAAGCTGAACGCCATGACCAAGGAGCGAGTGCTGGCTGGATATCAGATTGGCTTCCACGCCATCGGCGACAAAGGCATACAGATGGCGCTCGACGCATATGCCGAGGCAGAGAAGGCAGCAAAAGAAGCGAAGGTGAAAGCGGTCGACGGCGGCGCCGATTACCGGCTTCGAATCGAGCACGCGCAGGTCACCACGCCGCAACAGATTTTGCGTTTCAAGGAACTCAAAGTGATCGCGTCCATGCAGCCGAGCCATGTGCTCACGGATATGAATTGGGCCGAATCGCGTCTGGGACCGAAGCGCGCCGCGCACTCCTATGCATGGGCCGAATTTCTTCGGCGTGGGGTGACGGTGGCGTTCGGCACGGATTATCCGGTCGAACCAGTCTCGCCATTTCGCGGCATCTACGCGGCGCTCACCCGTACCAGCGAAGACGGAAAGAAAACTTACTATCCTGAGCAAAAACTAAACATCGAACAAACGATCGCAGCCTACACCACAGGTTCAGCTTTTGCCGAATTCGCCGAAAAACAAAAAGGCAAGCTGGAGCCAGGTATGCTGGCCGACTTTATCGTTCTCGATCAGGACATCACCGCCGCCCTGCCGCCGAAAATGCAGGACACGAAAGTTCTGCGCACAGTGGTCGGCGGTAAGACCGTCTACGAGGCGAAATAGAGCCCCGTCTAAATTCAGCATTCGCCATGACTGCGAAAGAGCGGGAACGTGCGTTCATGATCGGCGCACCGCTGGCCATTATTCCAGCTCTGACCTTCCTTCCTGCCGTGACGTTCTTGATCGTGTTTCCCCAGATAGCGCATGGCCGGGTGATTGGGATGTTCATCTTGCCGATCTGCGCGCTCGTGGGCAGCTTCGGACTGTGGAAGCTCGCCACGGGCGCCGTCCAGAAACCCTGGGGACTATTCAACGCCCTGAGTTTTGGCGTACTGCTGGTTTTGCTGATCATCGCCGGCTACACCGGACTGTTCCTGGCGCTGATGACGCTGAATCTCTAGAACTTGCGGCTAACGCCAACTCCGTTTTCTGCGTCTAATCATTTGATAGCCTTCCTGCCGACCCCTGTCTGGGCCGAAGGTATAATAGAAAATTAGGCACTTTTAGGAGGAACTAAATGGATTCGCGCGAAAGCGCTTTTTGGATTCGTCTCAAGGCTCACCGTTGGGCCTATACATTTACGATTCTGGCGACACTCACGGTTGGAATTCTGATTGGCACGGTTGTCTCTTCTGGAGTGAAAGGCAAAGAAGGCCAGAAGTCCTCGGATGCGACGCCGCTCACCATCCCCGCTCCGCAACAGCTCTCCAATGCCTTCTCGCAGATTTCGAAGCAGCTCGAGCCGAGCGTAGTGAACATCAACACCGAGTCGACCATCAAGAATCCGCGCCGCCGAGGGCGATCCGTGCGTCCCGATCCCGATCAGGACGATCAGGGCGGTGAAGACGATAACCAGTTCCAAGACTTCTTCGATAAGTTCTTTGGAGGACAAGGTGGCCAGGGCGGTTCCGACGCCAGCACCATCCGCCAGCGTTCACTAGGTTCTGGCGTAATCGTCGATTCTAAAGGTTACATCGTCACCAACCGGCACGTAGTCGAGAAGGCCGATCGCATTCGTGTGAAGTTGCAGGATGATAACCCAGCTTTTCCGGGCCACGATGCCAAGTTGGTCGGCATGGACCAGGAGACTGACCTGGCAGTAATTAAGATTGAGGTCGATCATCCCTTGCCCGCAGCTAAGCTCGGGAACTCCGACGGCATGCAAGTAGGAGACTGGGTGCTAGCCATCGGCACTCCTTTCGGTCTCGAAGAAACGGTGACGGCTGGCATCGTGTCCGCTAAGGGACGCAACATCGTTCCCGGCCGGCAGTTCCAATCCTTTATTCAAACCGACGCCGCAATTAACCCGGGCAATTCGGGTGGTCCACTAGTGAATATGGCGGGCGAAGTCGTCGGCATCAATACCGCGATTCTCACCGAGACGAGTTCTTACGCCGGCGTTGGATTCGCCATGCCTTCGAACACCGTCGCAACGGTCTACAACCAGTTAATCGGGCCTGATCACAGAGTTGCACGTGGCTCCATCGGCATTGAGTTCTCTGCCCAACCGAATCCGGCCATCGCGCACATTTATGGATCGGGTGTAACTGTATCGAACGTCGTATCCGGCAGCCCAGCTGACGAAGCGGGGCTGAAGATCGGCGACACCATCACATCCGTGGATGGCAGGGAAGTGAAGAGTGGTGACGATCTGGTGGCCGACATCGCCTCTCGCAAACCGGGCTCGAAGGCGAAGGTCGCTTTTGTGCGCAACGGCAAAAAGCAAGAGGCGACAGTGACTATCGCCGATCGCTCGAAGCTGTTTGCTTCCCGTCTGGGCGAGGACGACGAAAACCAGAACGAAGAGGCACCTAAGGCCAGCAAGTTTGGAGTTACGGTTCGCAGCATCACTCCCGACTTGGCCGATCGCATGAATATCACCGCGGGCAAGGGAGTAGTCGTATCAGACGTGAAGCAAGGATCATTCGCCGAAGATCTCGGGCTAAATCGCGGCGATGTGGTCCTGGAAGTGAATAAGCAACCTGTAAACAATCCCGACGACTTTACGAAGATTGAGTCTTCGCTGAAGAGCGGGCAGGATGTGGTGTTCCTGGTGCGCCCCCGAGGCGCAAGGGCGCAGGATGGAACGATTTTCCTGGCAGGCACACTTCCGTAACCGTTATACAATCCGGCGAGACTGGCACACTATCCTCATATCGGGGACTATTAAGGTGGGCTGGTTTCGCCGGTTTTTTGTTGCACCAAATTCAATAGTAGAGGCGGGGCCTGCCCCGTCTAACTCTGCGCCAGGAGACGCCGGAAACAGCGTTTCTAAAGCAAATCAGATGCAATGGCCTAGCAAAAGTCGGCAGTGGCAAGGGCAAAGAATGGGACTCTACGTCCTACTCTGCCTGCTCGCGGGCAAGTCAGCCGTTGCGCAGACAGAAATATCAACTCCGCCAGCGAAGTCAACGCAGACGTCCACAGCACCAGCCCCGCAAGCAAAGCCCAGCACGACGACTCACGCCCCCGGTCATACAACCAGCAAGCCAACGACGAAGCATAAAACATCGGCTAGCAAGCCAGGGACTCATCCCGCCTCCGCTCACCCCTCCGCGCGGAAGAGTAAGACTGCCCATGGCAAGACAGTCGCGAAGAAACACGGCCAGCAGGCAATCGATTCAGATCGCGCCCGCCAGATTCAGACAGCCCTAATCCGCGAGCACTACATGCAGGGCGAGCCTTCAGGAACCTGGGACAACACCACGCAAGCCGCAATGCAGCGTTATCAAGCCGACCAGGGATGGCAGTCGAAGACGACTCCGGATGCTCGAGCTCTAATTAAACTTGGATTAGGCCCCAGCTCCGATCACCTTCTCAATCCCGAAAGCGCAATGACAACGTCGAGTTCACCGGCTGCCGGCGGTCCGAAGCCGACGACAAAATCGGCTCCGCCAGAAAACAATATTCCTCAGCAGTAACTCCATTAGCCAACGATCTTCCACTTTAAGAACGCTAAAAATAACTGAGCCAGGCATCGTTGCGGCGTTGCTTCAAGCCCGCGAACCACCGGCATAGCGGATAAAGCATCAGTACGACGCAAGCCCATACCAGATAGATAATCGGCAAAGAGAATCCCCACCCCGGTGGCGGAGTAAATGGGAACTGGCCGATGGTCGGCGACTCGAACATCCAATGCACCTGCCCGTAGCGGGCATAACAAACCGCGATTGCAATCAGATGAATCAACGGGATGTGCAGCAGGTAGTAAAACATTGGGACTTTGCCAATAGTGAGCGCGGGCCGCAGCCATCGAGGCGTTTTGGCGTCAACCGCCCATAAGAAAAGAAGCGCGGGGCCAAGCGTCATCAGCAAAAACAACAGCGATGGTGGATATTTCGTGGTATTCAGAAATGAGAGCACCGTGAAGGCCGCGGATTTCTGCGAAGCCCACGGCCGCGGATCGCCATACAGATTGACCGCACGCAAAATGAAGAAGCCCGCAGTCAGGCCGATGCCCAGAGTCAGCAAGAAAGTTTTGCGACGAGTCGATGGCCAGCTGTTGCCATAGATCTGTCCCAGTCCATACCCCGCCGCCGTGACTCCAACCCATGGAATCAGCGCATAGGGCACAAAGACAATATGCCCGGGATGGTTCAAGATAAAATTCGGCGAATGCAAAATGGTCCAAAACGGGTTCGAAGATTCAACCGAGTCCAACAAGTTGTGGGTTGCAATCATCACAACGCCGAACGTCGCCACGACAGAGGTAGGCAGGTAAACCAGCACCGACAAAACGATCATCGCCCAGCCCAGCGCCCATAAAATGAAGAGCATCGTCACGTGATAGTCGAAATTGAACTGCCACCCGAAACCGCGCGTCACCACCAGTTCCAGAAAGATGAGCCAGAGGCCGCGTGTGAACAGGAATCGCGACAACTCACGTTCAGATTTCTTACGCAGCGCAAGGTACGCGCCTGTCCCGGTGAGCAGAAAGAAAACCGGCGCGCAGAAGTGGGTAATCCAGCGCGTAAAAAATAGCGGCACGGTAGTGTTGGCCAGGTTAGTGGGATTTGCGCCGGGAACGCCGAAGAAATCGCGCGTGTGGTCGATCGCCATGAGGATCATGATGACGCCGCGAACCACGTCAATCGATTCGATGCGGACGCGCTTGTTAACAACAGGTTCGACCGTGGCAGAGATCGACATAGCGAAATCAAGAATCTAGCGTCGGAGTCTAGCAAGGAATCAGTTTCAAATCTATTTCTGTATAGTAGACACGCCCAGGGATAACATAAACATGTCGCTTCGAAACATACTCATTCTTCTGTTATTCACGTCTTCTATGTGTGCACAAGATCGCTCATCGGCCCGCTCGATGGTCATCACCCGCTATGGCATCGTCGCCACCAGCCACGTTCAGGCATCGGCAGCTGGCGCGCAAATCCTCGCGCGTGGAGGCTCAGCCGTCGATGCAGCCATAGCAGCAAACGCTGTCCTAGGCGTGACCGAACCCATGATGAACGGAATGGGTGGCGATCTCTTTGCCATTTACTGGGACGCCAAAACGGGCAAACTGTACGGTCTCAACTCCAGCGGATGGGCGCCGCGCACTCTAACTATCGAGCACCTGAAGGCGAAAGGCGCGACCTCTATGCCTATCGCGGGTATCGATTCCGTAACCGTTCCAGGCGCGGTCGCGGGTTGGCACGCGCTGCACGAGCGCTTCGGACACCTGGCATGGAAAGATCTTTTCCACTCTGCGATTTTTTACGCCGACGAGGGTTATCCGGTTCCAGAAATTATTGCAGGCTATTGGAGCGGTTCGGCAGACTGGCTCTCGCAAGATGCCGAAGCGCAGCGCCTCTATCTGCCCAATGGCAAGCCTCCGTCAGTGGGACAAGTATTTCAGAATCGCGATCTCGCGAAAGCCTTGCGTCTGGTAGCGCAGAACGGACCAGACGCTTTTTACAAAGGTGAAATAGCGCATGCGATTCTGAGCACGTCACAGAGCCTGAGTGGAACGATGACAGCAGGTGATCTGGCTGAGTTTTCGCCAGAATGGGTCGAGCCGATTTCTACGACCTATCGCGGCTGGACGGTCTACGAACTTCCTCCCAATGGCCAGGGAATGGCAGCCCTCGAGATGCTCAATATTATGGAGACGACTACGCCTTCTCCCGATGGCCCGCTCAGCGTCGTCGAACTGCACAAAAAGATTGAAGCCATGAAGCTGGCCTATGCGGATCTTGGGCGCTACAACGGCGATCCGAAATTTGCGAGGATTCCGGTGCATGGAATTCTGTCGAAAGAATACGCGCAAAAACGCGCAAAACTTATCGATCCCTTGAAAGCCAATTGCGATGTCGCAGCCGGCGCGCCGCCCATGAGTGACACGACTTATCTCTCGGTCGTCGATCGCGAGGGCAACATCGTCTCGTTGATTCAAAGCAATTACGAGGCGTTCGGCTCGGGCGTTGCAGTGCGCGGTATGGGATTCGTGCTGCAAGATCGCGGCGCCCTGTTTTCGCTTGATCCAGCCTCTCCGAATGCTCTCGCTCCGCGCAAGCGCCCGTTCCACACCATTATTCCCGCCTTCATGGAACACGGCGATCAGCACATCGGCTTCGGAATCATGGGAGGAGCGAACCAGCCGCTGGCCCACGCGCAATTCGTCTCCAACGTGGTCGATTACGGCATGAATATTCAGGCTGCCATGGAGAATGCCCGTTTCACCGTCAGCCCAAAGCGCGGGTGCAATGTTGTGATCGAGTCGCGAGTGTCGCCGGAAGTGCGGCAAAAACTTTCCGCGATGGGCCATCAACTCGATGTGCGCCGCGAATATTCCACTGCCATGGGTCGCGGACAAGCTGTGATGCACGACTCGAAGGCCAACGTAAACTACGGAGCCTCCGACGCCCGCGCCGACGGTTCCGCTGAACCCGAACCTCTGCCGATCCCGTGATGGAGGACTATTACATCGCCCCTCTATGCCCTTGTCATCCTGAGCGCAGCGAAGGACCTCATGTTAGACAGTCTTGGCCGCACAATGAAGTCTGCAACTACTGCACCTCAACAATCTTCAATGTCGTCACCTGCCGTGCCCAGCGCGCCATTCTTTTCTCATCGGGGATCACAATACGATACGGTCCTTCTTTGTCATCCATGGGCTTCCCATCTTTCAAGAACGCGAGAACAATCTGCTTGTCAGTGAACGCCGGATCCAGTTCGGGCAGCGCAAATACCACGCGATAGCCATCGGCCGCTTCCACCAACAAACATGAGGCCATTCGCTTTCCCTTGAGGGTTTCTCCAAATCCGACTATAGCTTTTTCCAACACGGCTCTGAGCGGAACGCCCTCAAACGTTGTAGCTGATCCAGAGACAGGGGTGGTGACCTTGACGTGCGGCAAAGCTTCGACGTCAGCTCGCGCCAAAACAGTCGCCTTGCCACCTTCGGCTTGAACGGTCAGTTGCTGGCCGGACGCAGACGCTGCCTGAAGCGTTAGAACAAAAAGCAGGGCGGGAAAGAACAGCCGTCTTCTCATTCTCATGTCAGTCCTCACGTCAGGTTTGTAGTCTCAAACACAAAGAATCATAACCTCTGTGGCCTTTACGAGTGCGGCCGTAGTCTACCCTGCCTTGCGGCCGCGTCAGCATCGCTAGGAGTGCGTTCCGGGTAATGAAGTGAAGATTCCGTTCTAGATATTGGTCACCTGCAGGGATGACAGCGGTCAAAATCATTTTGTCACTTTGCTGCTACCATCGCCGCTGTTTGCTTACCACCGACGAAAACCGACGAATCTTCGAGTCAGCTCTGGAGCGCGTGCGGCGCAGCTTCAGGTTTACGGGTATGTAGTCATGCCAGAGCATGTTCATCTCCTGCTCATCGAACCGCAAGAGAGTTCGTCCAGCGGGGGACATCCCCACTCAAGCCAAAGGACGGCTTGAATGGGCGACCCGTCGGTAAGATCCCGTTTCAGTGCGTCTAATCGAGCACCGGCCGCGGGCAGTAGGGAATCGGCATTCCTTTGACGATGGCGCCTGGGTTGTCCTCGACTAACGCATTGGCATACTCCGCACCCACTACTTTTTCCGCCACATTGCGAGCCGCGGAAAGATTCGGAATTCGGCGCTTTGTCTCGTGCGCATCCGTTGCCAGAATGTGGACGGCGGAGCGATCGAGCAGCCAGCGCGCGACAATTTCGGGACGCTCTCCCCAAAAACCCGTCAGCGCCGATCCCGTGACCTGAATCAGGCAGCCCTGCTCCGCCCATTCTAAGATCCGTTGCGGCGTCTGCTGCAGGATCGGGTTCCGCTCGGGATGGGTAAGGATCGGGGTAAGCCCGCGATCTCCGAGGCGAGTGAAGCACTCGGAGAGCTGGGCAGGGACACTGAAATTGCTGAGCTCGATCAGCAGGTAGTTCGTTTCGCCAATCGTGTAGGTGTGCGGCTGCTCCAGCACGCGTTCCAGGTTTTCGAAAGATAGATGGAAATCGCAGCCCAGGCTGAATTGCAGCGCGGGGACCGTTTTCTCCTGCAAGCCGTCCCGAAGCTGGTCCCGCAACTGATCGAGAAGCCCAGAAAGATAGGCGCGATCGTAGACATAGCGATCATTAGCATGCGGCGTGGCTACGATATGGGTAATGCCGTCCGCCGCCGCCATGCGGCACATTTCGATGGCTACCTCCCAGGACTTGGGGCCATCGTCAACTTCGGGCAGAATGTGGCAGTGGATGTCGATCACGAGGTAGTCTTTAGACCAGATCTTTACACCAGGTCTTTTACACCAGAAAACTCTGCAACCTTAACTCTAACAATTAGAACACATCCAGCAACGAAGTATCCGCGGCCTCCGGCGCACATTTTTGCCAGCCGACACAGCTTCGGGACTCTCCCAGCGCATCCAAACCAACGGGCTCGACTCTTAAGGTTGCATCCTAAGAACGCTGCATCTTGAAGAATTGCGTCGGGTTGGGTCGGGCGCGGAGTTGCGTAGTTCCCGCCTTCTCATGCACGATAGTGAATACAATCTTATTGATCCTCACCTTTTGGATATTAGGAGCAGGTTCGCAAATGAGCTTTTTAAGGGCGGCGCGTGCCGCGCTGGTAGGTCAAACTTGTTTTCGGTGGGTTCTTCCGGCTGCGGTCATCGTGCTGGCCGGGACCACGCTTTCCTGCATCAACAACGAGAGCGTTGGCGCCTCGTCGCCTAACCATAGCGCGTTCGTAACGCTGCCAGCGGATGGTTCCGTGCTTGTGCTGAACATCAACGGCGCAACTGGCACCATCACGGTGGGGCCGAAAACGCCACCAACGCAGAACGTTACGCCCCGGGGCTTGGCCTTGCACCCGTCGAAAAAATTTCTTTATGTGGCCAATACCCGCGCCAATACGATCTCGATTTTCAACGTCGGCACCGCCGGGCTCTTAACTCTAAACACCGCTGTGCCATCCGGTAACGGTCCGACTGCGGTCACAATCGATCCCACAGGCACCTATTTATTGGTGACAAATGTGTTCGGCAGCAACGGGTCGGGCGGCGACGTTTCCGTTTATACGATGGATTCCGGAAGTGGCGCTTTAACGGAAGTCGCAGGTTCGCCTTTCCCCGCGAATAAGAATCCCACTGCGATTCAGTTCACCCATTCCGGTGATTTCGTTTACGTGACCAATACGGCTATCGGTATGGTCACCGGCTTTTCGTTTTCGATGACGAGCGGAGCACTCACTCAGGTTCCTGGATCTCCGCTAATTTCAGGAGCAGGAGCCGCCGCCCTCGCAATCGACACAACTGACCAGTTCCTGTACGTAGCAAATCCTTCGGCAACGAACCTTCCTCCATATTCATCGACCATCGGCAACATCTCCGGTTTCAACATCGATTCCACCACCGGCGCGCTAACCCTGATGCAGGGTTCGCCCTTTGCTGCAACGAATGGCAACGGCCCGACCGCGCTCACCGTCGCTCCCGGAGGATTTGTTTACGCTGTGACTGCAGGAACGAGCTACTCCATCTGGTGTTTCTCCATCACTCATGACACCGGTCAATTGGTCGGAGTGGCGGGCTCGCCGTTCAGTCTATCCGCAGGCGGGCTGTTCGCTGTCATCGATCCGATCGGCAACTATCTCTATACCGGAAGTCAATCTGGAAACGGCATTTCGGCCTATACCGGTGTGGCGAACGGTGCTCCCAGCATCATTGGAGGCGCGCCTTTTTCCATCGGATCGGCGCCCGCAGCGATGGTGTTTTTGGAGTAAATCTGGGGCGCACCAACCCTGGTTGGGACCTTAGTTTAGGCTTTGTAATCTGCAATTTACAAGCTGGCACTTTGGGGGGACAAGTTTGGCACCCGCGTGCCATTTTCAGATTTGTCTCTTGGTCTTACATTCCCATTGAGCAGTTCTGGGGGAGGGCTGCCCGGGCGTCCTGGATTCGAAAGAATCCGGACGCCCGTTTAATTTTGTTTAGCGCGGACACTCCTGTCTGCGGTCGTTGAAGTTGTTTTTGTATTGTTTACTCATCACCACGAGTGCAATTCGCCGCACGCTTTCCCGGACAGGGGAGTCCGCGCCACCTGGGCAAACTTAATTCGTAGAGATTGTGAAGTTCACCGTGATGCGGGCCCGAGTTTCCACCGGCTGCCCGTTTTGCAGGAATGGCTTGAAGTGCCATTGCATGACCGCCTCGCGAGCTGCCGCCGCCAGAATTCCTGGGCCGCTGAGAATCTGCAGCTCCTGGATCGTGCCATCTTTCGAGATCAGCGCCTGCAAACTGACTGCGCCCTGCACCTTCATCTGACGCGCCAGCAAGGGATAATCCGGCGGCACAGAAACGGTCACATTCTGTGTGGTTTGCGGTGACAGCTGGACGCGATCGCCAGCATTGACGGGCGCATTCGGAGTTGATGTAGTGGCGCCAGATACAGAACCGGATGCGGATGATGTCGCGCCTGAGTCCACGTCCAGATGAATAGCGCTATTTTTCGCAGGCACGTTGATGCGATGGTTTCCAGCGACGACTTCCACTTCCAGAGGAGGCAGCGCGGCGCGCTCGGTGGTGGCCGAAAAGGGAGGTTCGGTTGTAGGTGTAGCAGGCGCCGCAGACTTGGCCTTGCGTTCGTGCGCCGGAGCCGCTGGCGCACTCATCGTCGGAGCGATCGTGCTCTTGTTCTTGCTCCGAAACGCCGCTTCCTGCGCTTCAGGGCTTGGCGGAAACCAGAAATCCCAATCTTTCAGAACCACCGCTACCAATGCCGCCAGTAATATCCCCAGCGCAATGAGCATGCGCTTGCGCTGGACTTCCGAATCCGGCAATGCGGGTTGCGCCGGGAGCGGCGTCGATCGTTCCAGGTGGCTCTCGGGTTGGGTTTCGTCCTGAAACATGGGCACGGAGAGAATCCGTGAAACTAAATCCGGTTTCGGGGGAGTGCTCAGTTAGTATGCCCCTAAACCCGCGCCCGTGCCAAGCAAAACCCGTTCTGGTTCTAGCTTCTGCCGAGCCCGCTGGGCATGATGCGCTGGTCGTAGGCTTCCGAGCTCAGGAGGCTTTCTTACCTTTGCCTTCGAGCTTGTCAAGAATGCCGGTTGCGGCGTCCAGAATTTCCTTATCCACCTTACGGTTCGCAGCCAGCGCTTCCGCCAGCGGAATGGAAATAATCTTATTTCCGCGCAGCGCGGCCATGTGGCCGAACTCGCCGCGATGTACCATGTCGATCGCGCCCAGTCCATAGCGTGTCGCCAGCACGCGGTCGAAAGCGCTGGGTGTGCCGCCGCGCTGGACGTGCCCAAGCACCGCTGCTCTTGATTCGTAGCCGGTTCGTTTTTCGATCTCGCTCGCTACTAGCGCTCCGATGCCGCCTAACCGGGCGTGTCCGAATTCATCCACGCCTGCTGCTGAAGTCGCGTTGTCGCCAGCAAATTTCGCGCCTTCCGCAGTCACCACGATGCTGAAATACTTTCCGCGAGCATGCTGCTGCCGAATTAATTCAGAAACCTCATCGATATCGAAAGGCACTTCAGGAATCAGGATGACGTCCGCGCCGCCCGCAATGCCGCTATAAGTAGCGATCCAACCCGAATCGCGTCCCATCACTTCCACCACGATGACGCGATTGTGCGCCTCGGCTGTGGTATGTACGCGGTCGATCGCCTCGGTAGCGATATTTACGGCCGTGTCGAAGCCGAAAGTAAAATCGGTGCCGGAGAGATCGTTGTCGATCGTCTTCGGTACGCCCACCACTTTGATTCCGTTGTCGAAAAGCTTCTTCGCGACCGAGAGCGTGTCATCACCGCCAATGGCTATGAGTGCATCGCAACCGTGCGCCTTCAGGTTCCGTGCGCAATTCTCCAGTCCGTCAGGGCGTTTCGCCGGATTCGTCCTCGAAGTGCGCAGAATGGTTCCGCCGCGGGTCAGGATGTCAGCGACCACATTGAGGTCGAGTGGCGTCGTCTTGTCTTCGAGCAGTCCGCGCCAGCCCTCGATGAAGCCCAAGAACGTGTCTTGATAGTGAAACGTGCCCTTCCGCACCACGGCTCGAATCACTGCATTCAGTCCGGGACAGTCGCCTCCGCCCGTCAGCATTCCAATCTTCATCGTCTGCTCCTAAGTTGAATCTATTGCGAGTATGAATCCGCCCCGGGGTCGCTCCGCCGTACGCTTGTTTCGGTGAGACGGAACGTATTAGGTTATCACGCTGGTTTCCACTCACACTCGGACTCAAAAAATGTGAAATCGAATCGCCGCTTGCGCCTCCGCGGCTTTTTCGCCACAATACTTGCCGCCGGACACTCTTCGATCGACACGACCACGGAACCCGACCCTCATGCCGAAAGTCTTGCGCGTTCTTCTCTGGATTGCCGTCAGCCTGCTGGGAGCGCTGGCACTCGCCACCATCGCATTCCATCGCGGTGAACAGATCAATGCTCTGTGGCTGGTCATCGCCGCTGTTTGCACCTATGCCGTCGGCTACCGTTTCTACAGCAGTTTTATTTCGGCCAAGGTGCTGGTGCTGGATCCTCTGCGCGCAACGCCAGCCGAGCGTCTCGACAATGGGCGCGACTTCGTTCCCACCAACAAGTGGGTCGTCTTTGGACACCACTTCGCCGCCATCGCCGGCCCCGGACCGCTCGTCGGCCCTGTCTTAGCTGCACAATTCGGCTACCTTCCCGGCACGCTCTGGATCATCGCTGGCGCCGTGCTAGCCGGCTGCGTGCAGGATTTCGTGATTCTTCTGCTCTCCATCCGCCGCGACGGCAAGTCGCTCACCGAAATGGCAAAATCCGAAATCGGACGTGTAGGCGGAGTTGTAGCCTATCTCGCCGTCCTTAGCATCATCGTGATTCTGCTCGCCGTGACCGCGCTCATCGTAGTCAACGCCCTCAAGTCGAGCCCATGGGGAACGTTCACGATCGCCATGACCATGCCCATCGCGGTGTTGATGGGCGTCTATCTGCGCCGCATCCGTCCCGGCAAAGTTCTCGAAACGTCGATGCTGGGATTTGTCCTCGTCCTCGCCGCCATCGTCGGAGGTCAGTGGGTTTCGCAAGCGCCCACATGGGCCGCAGTCTTCACCCTAACGGCTCCTACGCTGGCCATTCTCATCATCGTCTATGGATTCGCCGCCTCTGCGCTGCCCGTCTGGCTCTTGCTCGCGCCCCGGGATTATCTGAGCACCTTCGTGAAGCTAGGCACCATTTCTTTACTGGCAGTCGGCATCGTTCTGCTCCGCCCATCCCTGCACATGCCACCGCTGACGCGCTTTGCCGACGGCACCGGGCCCATATTCGCAGGGAAAATATTTCCCTTCGCATTTATCACCATCGCTTGCGGCGCGATTAGCGGATTCCACTCCCTAATTTCGAGCGGCACCACGCCCAAGCTGATCCGCGGTGAAAAAGAAACGCGACTGGTGGGCTACGGCGGCATGATGGCCGAGTCGATGGTCGCCGTCATGGCCATGATCGCGGCTTCAGTGCTGCAACCCGGAGTCTACTTCGCCATCAACAGTCCAGCCGGCATCGTCGGCCAGGCGCCGGAAGCGGCCGCTACCGCCATCAGCGTGTGGGGATTCCCGGTCACCGCCGCGCAAATGGCAACTCTGGCCCATGCGGTCGGCGAGCAGACCTTGTTCAACCGCACCGGCGGCGCGCCCGCCTTCGCTGTAGGCATGGCACAAATTTTCTCCAACACTCTCGGCGGACAAGCTGTCATGGCCCTGTGGTATCACTTCGCCATCATGTTTGAAGCGCTCTTCATCCTGACCATTCTTGATGCCGGCACTCGCGTCGGCCGTTTCATGCTGCAGGATGCGCTAGGCCATATCTGGAAGCCGCTAGGCCGCACCAGTTGGTATCCATCAATTCTTCTGACCAGCGCAATAGTCGTAGCCGCCTGGGGAAATTTCCTCTGGCAAGGCATCAAAGATCCACTAGGAGGAATTAATTCCCTCTGGCCGCTCTTCGGCATTTGCAATCAATTACTGGCGACGGTCGCACTGTGCGTGGCCACCACCATTATCGTGAAGATGGCGCGAGCAAAAGTGAGAGTAGGCCGAGCGCGCTATGCGTTTGTCACTCTGATCCCTCTGTTCTGGCTGGTGGCCGTGACCTTCACCGCATCGTGGCACAAGATTCTCGACCCCAATCCGCGAATTGGTTTTCTAGCCCACGCCAGTCAACTAGCCGCTAGCGGAGGCAATCCCAGACTGATCTTCAATGATCACCTCGATGCCACCGTTACCGGAGCCTTGGTGGTAATGGTGACGATGATCCTGATCGAATCGACGGTGGAGTGCCTACGAGTACTTTCCGGAAGCAAGACGGCCGTCACCAAAGAAACCCCATTCGTGATGACAAAATTGGCACTAGAGGAGCAAGCATGATCAAAAGACCATGTGGCGCGGACACTCTTGTCCGCGAAATGCCAGCAGCAAAAGTAGACAAAGCAAGACCTACTGAGATGCTGGCGCTAATCCTCCGCGCATGCCAATTGCTGTCTGAGGCATTCCGGGAAATTTTCGACGAATCCGCCTACCAACGTTTTCTGGATCGCAACCACCAAGAATCCTCACCGAACGCCTACGCTGTTTTCCGTCAGGAAAACGAGCAATCCAAATCGCGCAGGCCAAAGTGCTGTTGAGGCCAAGAACTGGTAACGTGCAGTTGACGGCAAGCGGCTGATGGCTGACGGCTGATAGCTGACGGCTCTCCTGCTACACTTCCCTCATGCGCGTCCTCGGCATCGACTGCGGCACAGAGTACACCGGATACGGCGTAGTCGACCTGCTCTGCGAGAGCCGCAACGGTGCTCCGAAGAGCGACCGCCTTGTCTGCATCATCTGCGGAGCCATTAAACTTTCACCGCGCGACCCTATGCCCACGCGCCTGTCGCGTATCTCGATCGGTCTACAGGAGCTCATCCTCCAGCATCGCCCCGATCGCGTAGCCATCGAAGATGTCTTCTATGCCACCAATGTGAAATCTGCATTAAAACTCGGGCAGGTGCGCGGAGTTGCCATGCTGGCTGCCGCTTCCGCTGGATTGGAGGTCGCCGAATACTCGCCTCTTTCCATCAAGTCAGCCGTCGTCGGATACGGCCGGGCTGAAAAACATCAGGTCCAGCAAATGGTGACGCGCCTTCTAAATCTCGATCAGATTCCCGAGCCCGCGGACGCCGCCGATGCCCTGGCCATCGCCATCTGCCATCTGCACACCGCCGCCACACACGAACGCCAGAGCGCTGCCCGCTGACCCGGAGGTCCGCGTCAAGTTACTCCCGGCCTAGTCCTGAGACCTCTGCGCACTGTGACACTCGTTAGTGCAACCCACGCTGACTCCGGTCGATTCTCAAGCTATCCTGAACCTACGCATTTTGAAATTTTGCCGCTGCCCTTGCACTTGAGGGAGCCAGCGCGGAAAAAATTACGCTGAGTCTAGAGACTCAGGAGGACCTAATTCCAATGAACCTTCCCCGTCTAGTTCCAGCTGTCATCGTCACCCTGCTCCTGCAATCGTCCTTAATGCATGCGGCCAAAACCGCGTCCTGCACCTTCGACACATTCTCGGCTCCCTCGGGATATTCCTTCAGCCAGGTGGAGGGAGTGAGCGACGATGGCACAGTCGTGGGCCAGTTGGTCGACACCAAGACACAGCAATATGTGGCTTTCACGCGCTCCGCCGGCGGCGCTTTTACCGAGTACACCGCCCCGAAGTCATCAAGCACATGGTTGTACGGACGCAACGGCAGCGGTGACAACGCCGGTTTCTACCAGGACAGCGCAAACCCTGAAAACGTTCATGGATTTCTTCTGCAAGGCAGCAAGCTATCCGTCGTCAATTATCCCAAGGCCTCGAACACCTGGCTGTTTGACGTCAATCAGCTGGGAGACTCGGTAGGCAGCTTCAGCGCCAGCGCATCCTTGATCAAGGGATTCATGCTGGTGAATGGCAACTACACGGTCATCGCCTATCCGAACGCGCAGGTAACCTATGCCTTGGCCATCAGTAACAGTGGTGAGGTCGTTGGATCCTACGCCAGTGGCGCCGTCAGCTATGGCTATTCCTGGCAGAATGGAACCTTCACAAAAATCGACTACCCGAACTCCAAGTACGGAACTGTTCTGACCGGAGTCAACAATTCTGGAGTGATCGTCGGCAACCACCTTTCCGCCGATAAAGACTTCGGCTTCATCTACGAAAATGATGCCTTCGAGAACGTCGTCTATTCCGGCGCGAAATACACCATGACCGGAGGCATCAACAACAACGGCCTGATCTCAGGCATCATCTACGTCACCGAAACCAACATGTTGGGCTATACCGCAACCTGCAAGTAAGGGCAGACTTAGTTAAGCTGTCATCATGAGTGCCGCCGGAAGATTCGCTTTTGCGAATCTTCCCGGGCAGCCGAAGGACCCCACACCAGGCAGCGCTCGCACGAGCCCACCAAGGCGTTTCTGAGATCGACTCCCGCTCTTGACACTACTCGCCGCTATCCACAATGATTAAGCGGCGCATGCCTCGTTCATTTCAAATTGTCTGTCTGTTGATCTTTTCTTCGTTCCTCGCCT
>Ga0209169_10001069_pt1 | contig 16750 bp, 10 predicted proteins | sample HubBroMetageWRM4_FD_188346 | JGI IMG/M metagenome (GOLD analysis project Ga0209169, IMG submission 188346) | Warmed soil microbial communities from the Hubbard Brook experimental Forest, New Hampshire - Hubbard Brook CCASE Soil Metagenome WRM 4... | ecosystem: Environmental > Terrestrial > Soil... | reverse complement strand
GCCACGCGGCCGCGCATTGTGGGCATCGACCACGTTTCGTTCTATACCACGGCGCCCGACGGAGTGAAAAAACTCTATGGCGATATTCTCGGGCTCGCTGCGGCGGATCCGCTGGAGCCGGGCGGCACGCTGCGGTACATGGTCGGCACGCAGTGGGTAGGGTACAGTCCCGCGCCCGATGCGAAAGCTACGGACCGCATGGATCACGTTGCCTTCCGCACTGAAAATATTGTCGCGTTGCGGCGTTACTTTACGGCGAAGGGAATCAAGGCATCGCAAATCGAGGGGCGCGCCGACCACAGCCTCAGCCTGATGGTGATTGATCCGGAAGGGCATCGAGTTGAGTTTGTCGAGCGCGGCAAAGGCGAATCGCCGGCTCCGCTGGCCTCTGCGGTTTCGCATCGCATGATTCATACCGGCTTCGTGGTGCGCAACCGCGAGGCGGAGAATCATTTCTATCTGGATGTTCTTGGCTTTCGGCCTTACTGGCATGGAGGCATGAAAGATGGCGATACGGATTGGGTTTCGCTGCAGGTGCCCGACGGCAGCGACTGGCTGGAATACATGCTCAACCAGCCCGAGCAAATCGACCTGGAGCGCACCGGGGTGATGAACCACATTTCGCTCGGCGTCCCCGATATGCCGAAAGCGCAGGCGCTGCTGGAGTTGCATGGCTGGAAGCCGCACGGCGGCGAGCACGCGCAGATGGGCCGCGACGGTAAACGGCAGCTCAATGTTTTCGATCCGGACTTCAGCCGCATCGAACTGATGGAATTCAAGCCGGCGGAGAAACCGTGTTGCAGCGACTTCACCGCCGCGCATCCGACGGAATGAGTGGGGAATTTTCGATCGCCGATTTTTGATTGTTGATTGAAAACCTAAGGCTCATGGGGATCGTGGCAATTTGCTAGAATCTCTGCTCGAAGCCACTGCTTATGACACTAATCACAACGACTGAATCAATTCTCGTTCCTTCGGGTACGGTCGCGACTGCCAAAGGCGATGGCGCCGCTGTGGATGTATCCGCGGCGGGGAATCGCGTGTTTCTTGTGACCCTTGCCATCACAAAAATCATCGAGCAGGAGTCGCTCGATGTGAGCATCTTTGGTTCAGCCGATGGCGCGACGTGGGATGCGAAGTCAATCGTCGCGGTTCCGCAGCAGTTTTATGCCGGGGAATTTCCGGTGCTGCTCGATCTGACGGCGCATCCGGAGACGAAGTTCGTGCGCGCGCACTGGGAAATGGCGCGCTGGGGACGCGGCACGGAAACGCCGATGTTCGAATTCGGCGTGACCATGAGGGAAGTCCCGGCGAATATTCTGAAAGAAGCTGCCGCTGAGGCGAAGGCGCTGGCATAGGAATTTCCGATTGCCGATTTGCGATTGCCAATTGAAAAATCAATTAGTGCAATCGGCAATTGGAAATCGCAAATGACTACACAGTCTCATTCTTCCCGGACCATTCCGTTATATTGATCCCAGGCATGAACTCCCACTCCCAAACCATCGTGCGCCCGGCGCGCAGCATTCGCGGCAATGTGCAATTGCCGGGGGATAAGTCGATCTCTCATCGCTACGCCATGCTGGCGGGAATCGCCGAGGGACCGTCGCGGCTGGAGAATTACTCCACCGGCGCTGACTGCGCCAGCACGCTGGGCTGCATGCGGACGATGGGTGTGAACTGGGAAGGAAAAGACGGCAACGTGATTGAAGTCCAGGGACGCGGATTGTCGCTGGCTGCGCCTAGCACGCCGCTCGACTGCGGCAACTCCGGATCGACCATGCGCATGTTGAGCGGCATTGTTGCCGGGCAAAAATTTGCCAGTGAGATGGTCGGCGACGAATCGCTCTCTCGCCGTCCGATGGAGCGCATCATCACTCCGCTTTCGGCCATGGGCGCGCAGATCGACTCCCAGAGTGGCAAGCCGCCGCTACGCATTCAGGGCGGCCAACTGAAAGCCATCGATTACAAAATGCCTGTGGCCAGCGCGCAGGTGAAATCCTGCCTGTTGTTTGCCGGATTGTTTGCCGATGGCGAAACTCGAATCGAAGAATCGCTGCGCACCCGCGACCATGGAGAAGTCGCTCTGCGCGCATTCGGCGGGGAAGTGATGCGCAAGGGCTTAGGTGCAGGCAATGAAGTCCGCATTCGCGGTGGGCAGCGCTTGCGCGGCATCGAAGCGCGGGTTCCGGGAGATCTTTCGAGCGCGGCGTTTTTTTTATGTGCTGCGGCACTGTTTCCCGGCTCTCATCTTCTTATTCCGAATCTGTTGATGAACCCGACGCGTGCGCGACTGCTCGACATTCTTATGCAGCTTGGACTGCGCATTTCGGTCACACAACTAGAGCAGGTGAACGGCGAAATGGTGGGCTCGTTGCAAGTCGAGGGCGGGCAGTTGAAGGGGATCAAACTTGCCGGCGCGGACTCCGCGGCGCTGATTGATGAGATCCCAGTGCTGGCCGCGATTGCTCCGTATAGCGAGCAAGGCCTGGAGGTGCGCGATGCGAAAGAGCTGCGCGTGAAAGAGTCCGACCGCATCGCAGCGGTAGCCCAGAATCTGCGGCTGATGGGTGCGGAAGTTGAAGAGCGCGAAGATGGTTTAAAAATCCCCGGTGGCCAGACTCTTCGCGGCGCGGAACTTGACTCCTTCGGCGATCATCGCATTGCCATGGCCTTTGCGATTGCCGCGCTGCGGGCTGATGGAGAAACTCTAATCCACGGTTCAGAATCCGCGGCTATTTCGTATCCCGCGTTCTTCTCCGCACTTGAAGAAGTAACGGTGCGATAGCGAATTCACACTCTAGTTCTTAAGCCAACCCGGCTGTGATAGAGTATTGCCCACCAAAGGCTGGGACCTGCCCGTTGCGTCTCCTGTCTTTTTCGCCGGCGCAATATTCCGTACCAAGTATTTCGGTAAAGATTCCAACAAGGAGTTCCCCCAATGACTACACTCCGTGAGATTGTTCAGGATCGCAAGCTCTATTCCGTGGAAGCTACGCGCACCGTCCTCGAAGCCGCGCGCTACATGAAGGAATACAACATTGGCGCCGTCCCGGTATTGCGCAACGGAGAGCTGACCGGAATTCTGTCGGAGCGCGACATTATGAATCGCGTGGTCGCGGCGGGCCGTACGCCTGGAACCACGCCTGTGACGGAAGTGATGACGGCGAATCCGCGCGCGGTTCCAATCGATGAGACCATCGAAGAGTGCCTTTTTATCATGCGCGAATTCGGTTTTCGCCATCTGCCGATCGTAGAAGGCAAAGAAGTGAAGGGATTGGTTTCGCTGCGCGACATCCTCATGCGCCAGGCGGAGGAGATCGAACGCCGCACCCAGCGCGCCGCTTCCTAGGGCTGCCTATTCTCGCTTGCGCAACACGATGTCGCTGGGCTTTGGCGGAAGCTGGAAGGGAAATTCAAACATCTTTCCGTCCAGCGGCACGCGCAGAATAAAATCTTCCTGCTTTTTCCACTTGCCGATCCATTTGCTTTGTACGGTGAACAGCACCCATCCGCTGATTTCGGGATTCGTTGGGCCAAGGTGAGCCGATTTCAGGCTGTTCTTGCTGACGAACTCGATGAGTTCCGAAGCATCTTTCTGAAACGACCGGACGTATACCTCTTTTTCTTCTTTCTTCTCCGGATGCTTCTCGATTTCGCGCGCGGTTTCGTGGTCGAGCGTGTCGGCGTCGGCCTGCACCTTCTGGGCAAAGTCATCAGGACCGAATGCCGGTTGCCGCACCTGAAAATGCTTCACGAACTCAAGCGACATATTCTTGCCGTCAAAATCGAGCGAACCGCTTCCGCGATAACGAATGTCGAGGATCACGCTGAAAAACGGCTCGTGCCGCCGGTGAACTTTGGCCAGCTCCTGGGAATCAACGGTCAAGGTGATTCCGACGTCGCCCGACCAAAGCCCGTAGCGAAACTTGCCGTCATCGCCGCGGGAAAAAGTGCAGCCCGGAGTTTGTTCGTCCCAGCGCACGGCAGGGATTTTGTCTTTGTCGCTGCCTGGTGCGGCGTAGGCGATGGAGATGAAACCGGCGGATATTAAACCGCAGAAGAAAAGCGAAGCAGTGGTGATGCTGACGAGACGGCCTGCTGGCAGCCTGCGAGCGCCGTGCCCCGTCCGCGGCATCGCTTTATGTGGTCGGCGCTGCAGTCACGGTCAGCGTGATCGCCGACGACGTTCCAGTGCTGATGTTGGTGGCGGTCGCCCCGGTTGCGTTGTCGACCGCGGTCACGGTAAAGGTGTAGGTCCCGGTGGGAGTAATGATGAGGTTGTCGTTGACTGTGCGAGGCGTCGTCGTGGTGCCGCACGCCGGAATCAGCAAAATAAGCGCGATCATCACAAAGAAGCCAAGCGTGATCCCAGCCCGCATGCGCTTGCGCCCGGATGCGAAGCTGAAAATCGCCAGCATCGGGAAGGGTAGCCACAGCGCGTAGAATCCCTTTCGCGCGACGGCAATGCTGGTCGTCGGAGTGGTTGGGCCAATGGTGGTGAGAGTCAGCGTAACGGGTAAAGGATCAGAGCCGGAAAGGGTGACCGACTGCGGATTGAAGTTGCAGACCGGAGGTGAGATGGTCACGGGGCTTACCGCCGAGCAAAGCATCGTCACGGTCCCCGCGTAACCGTTGATCGGGTTGACGTTGATGGTCGCGACGCCCTGTCCGCCGTCCGGCACGCTGTTTGGTGAAACCACGGTGGCCACGGTGATGGTGAAGGAAGGCGTGACCGACAACACGGTCATCGTTTCCGTTGCCGTCTGAGGTGGCGACGAACCGCCGGTGCCAGTGATCGTCACTGTATACGGGCCCGCCTGAAGCACGCCAATGGTGGTGATCGTGACCGAAGCGCCAGTCGGAGGCGTTACCGTTTGCGGGCTCACCTGGCAGGCCGGAAGAGTGATACCCGTTTGAAGGGAAGTGACCTGGCAGCTCAAGTTGACCGTTCCCGTAAAGCCGTTTAGAGGCGAGATCGTCAGATTAGAGGACGTATTTCCTCCCGGGTCGACGGCCACGGGATTGAACGCCGCCATTTGCAGAGAGAAGTCCTGCGCGGACGCTGTAGCCAGCAATAGGAGCGCGGCGGCCAATAGCATTCCAGCGCGCAGAAGCACCCGCCTGGCAAAGCCTGACATCGGCCGGGCACTGCGGTGCAATCCAGATAGCGAAGATTGAGATCTCAACATGAGCGGATCGGGATTATTAGTAGCTCGATACACTTCGATTCATGGCGCAACACAAAGGCTGCCCGCTCCCCGGGCGCAGATTGCTTTCTTTCATTTCGGCAAACATAAATACTACCATTCTTCGTGCAGTTCGAGGCCAGAAGCGCATGTGGAATAAAGAGGTCAGGACAGACGCGCAAGGACCGCGCCGAAAATAAAACGGCCGCCCTCGCTGGGAAGGCGGCCATCGTTCAAAGAAGCGTAGTTTTAGTTAACAGTGAACGTGAGAGCCGGCGTACCCGTGGTTGAGGTGCTGCCGGAGGTTCCGGTGACAGTAATCGTATAGCTCCCTGCCGGGGTGCCGGTGTTTCCGCCTCCGCCACCGCCGCCATTGTTGCTACTGCCGCCACATGCGGGCATGGCGATTAGCGTGGCCATTACCATGACGAGCATGAAGAGGCCGAACATCTTTCTGCGCCGCGAACCAATTCCCGCGCCCAGCAATGTAATTCCCGCGATCGGCAGAAGCGTCGCATAGAAGATGCCGAAGCCATGATGGGCCGGCGCCTTCATCGCTGCGCTTGATCCGGTGGTGGCGATGTTAAGAGTGCTCGGCGCACCGCTCGCGCTCGGTGTCACGGAGGCATTCGTGAAACTGCAAGTCGGTCCGTTGGTTACCGATGGTGAGACGCTGCAAGTGAGGTTCACAGTGGAACTGAAGCTCATCACCGAATAGACCGTGACAGGAGCAGAGGCCGTTGCACCGGAGCTGCCTGAAGCGGGAGACAACGCGCCATTCGTGATGTAAAAGCCGGGGCCAACGGTGTATTTCGCGATGAAAGCGTCCGTGTTGCCAGCGTTCGCGGATTGTTCCGGGCTGGCCGTCGGGAAATCAGTCGAATCGGTGTTCCCAGTCACGTAGACGTTGGCGCCAGCGTTATCCACTGAGACCCCGCCAATCTGGCTTAGACTTGCGCCGTTCGCGGTCGAGTCTTCGTTCTGCGATCCCCCAAGGTAGGTTGAGAATACGAGTGATCCGGACGGATTTAGCTCCGTGACGAATGCATCGTTTCCGCCGCCAAGAGTTGCCTGCGTTGCGCTGGCAGTGGGGAAATTCGACGATCCCGTCTGCCCAGTGATGTAAGCATTCTTGTTGCTGTCGATTGCGATACCCGCGCCGCCATCCGTTTGGCTACCGCCAAGATAGGTCGAGTAGAGCAGTGCAGTGCCCTGAGGATTCAAGGCTGAGACAAATGCGTCCTGCACTCCACCGTATGTGCTTTGAACTGCCGATTGTGTCGGGAAGTCGCTGGACTGCGTCGATCCGGTGATATACGCATCACCGGAAGAATCCACGGCGATGCCGATGCCCTGATCAGCCCCGCTGCCTCCGAGGAACGTGGAATAAACAAAGCCGCTGCCGTCGGCCTTGATGACGCTAACAAAAGCATCGTAGATGCTGCCGTTGCAATTGGCTGCGGTTCCACACGAACTTTGAAATACGCCGCTCGTAGTGGGAAAGCTGGAGTTTTCGGTCGCGCCGGTTACATAGGCGTTGTTGGAAGAATCGAGCGCGATCGCTGAAGCTAAGTCGCCCGTGCCTCCGCCCAGATAGGTGGAGTAAACCAGGCTGGTGCCTGCGGAGTGTAACTTTGTAACGAAGCCGTTGCTGGCTCCGGCAATGGTTCCCTGGATTGAATTGACAACCGGGAAATTCGTCGATGTCGTGGAACCGGCGATGTAGGTGTTTCCGGAACCATCCACCGCGATACCGGTAGCGACATCCGTTCCGCTTCCGCCGACGTAGGTACTAAATGTCATGGAGCCGCTGGTGGCCAATTCCAGCACAAACGCATCCAGGCTGCCCCCACCGTATGTCTGCTGATCAGCCGAACCGGTCACGGGGAAGTCCGACGAAGCAGTTCCACCTGTCACGAACGCATTGCCCGCGCTGTTGACCGCGATGGCATTGCCGCTATCGTTGCCGCTGCCGCCAACGTACGTCGAATAGACGAGCGTCGAGCCATCGGCAGAAATTTTAGTTACGAACACATCAAAGCCGCCTGCGTTGCTGCCGTGGGCCGCTGCTGCCGTTGGAAAGTTCGTGGAAGCCGTTTGGCCGGTGATGTAGGCGTTGCCCGAACCATCGATTCCAATTCCGTATCCGTCATCTTCAGCAGTGCCGCCGAGATAGGTGGCGTAAGTGACTGAGGGATCGATGACCAGTTCGCGGCTGTGATCGTACGCGCCTAGAGTGAATGCAACTTGATTTGCGGCCCTGGTCTCAAAGGTCACGTCAACCATCTGCCGCTGGCCGTTCTTTTGCTGATACGCCACCGGCTTGTGTAGCACCACATTACCGGCGTCCGACGAAAGTACAAGATTTCCTGCCTCATCGGTTGTGATCTTGCTCGCGCCCTTGAATCCGAGGTCAATTGGCGCCGCACTGGCTCCAGGCGCGACGATGAAGTCAAACTCGGCTTGACGTTGCTGTCCGTGGAAGGCCACGTTTACGCCCGGGTAAACTTCGCTGTAGGTTACGGTCGAATATCCCCGCACACCTTGCTGCCACTTCGTGGAATCCTTGCCGATGTAGTAGTTGGCCCGACCTGGCAGTTCGTTGCCACCTGCCAGCCGCGCGTGTGAATTCGCACCCAGCATTTGCATGTGAATAGCGGCCGATTTCTCCTCGGCAGGCACTGGCTGTGTTTTAGCCAAGGCAAACTTGCCGGCCTCCGGTCCGTTTCCCGAGCGGGAATGCACGGCGAAAACCGCGTCGGTCTGCGTCAGGAATAATGTGTAGCCGTTCCCCCGCGCCATGTACTTTACCTGCGGATCGTTCTGGCCCTGGTTGGCTTCGAAGGCCAGTGGCAGAGCGCTCATGGCGGCGCGCACGCGGCTGCGCTGCTGGTCGTTGATTGAGGAAGTTGTCGCTGTGTTAGGCGCGGGCTTGGTTGCGGCCTTGGCGATTTTTCCGTGCGCTCCAGTTCCGAACGCAATCATGGAGGCTGCGGCCACAACCAATGCTGCGGCGATGCAACCGGCACTCTTCAATAAGGCTGGGGTAGATGGCTTAGACACAACGATCCTCCTGTGATGGAACCTGAAAACACCATTGAGTGAAAAAAGACTCGGAACCGCAATCGCGCACACGCTTCTCCCGAGCCGCTGGGATTGCAGAATTTTACCCTTAATCGCGAGTATGGAGGGGCACTTAGGCCTTGTCAATGAAGAGAGGATGGCGATTTGGGTACCGTCGTACCCACTGTCGAGGGTCCTGTCGGGAGCGAATAAAGGCCACTCTCGCGAGTGGCCATGCTCTTTTTCGAGCCCGATCTTGTACGAAACTTGGTCAGTGCGGTTTCTGTTTGAGGAGGCCGGAGAGCCCGGTCAATCCCTTGCCCGCGCCTACGCCGTTGCCCCCGAGTCCCTTGACCAGACTGGTTGCCAGACCCTTCACATCCGGAACGAACTTGGGAGCTGACGTCGTTCCCTCGATGTCAAACGGTATGGCCAGGCCGCTCACGCTGGCTTTCATCTTGAAGGCCAGGGCATTTGCAGGGCTTACGGTTCCGTCGCCGGTCATCACGCCGATTGCCGGGACGTTGAGATTGATGTTGTTGGCCTGCGTGCCTTCGGGCGCGACGCGGACGTCGGAGCTGAAATTCTGAATGGTCGTGTCGTTGCCAGTTTTCTTGCCGCCGAGCGCGGAGATCGACGAGAGTTGCGATCCCAGATCGAAATTGACCAGCGCCGTGTTTTCCATCTGGACCGATCCCGTGATAACCAACTTGTCAACCGGACCAGCGATTGCGAGGTTGGTGTTGAGATCCCCGCCCTTCAGTGTTGCCTTGGGAGGTAATACGATGCCAAGAGCCGGAAGCATGGCTTCGAGATCGTCGACGGGCATTGCCTGCCCATTCAACTTTAATTCGACGGTCGTCACGTCGCCCTTCGAATTGTAGGTGCCGGTGAGATGCGCCGTGGCTCCGCCCATGGCCACGTCACCTTGCGTGATCTCGCCCGATTGTTTGCTCAGATCGTGCGCGACCGTATATGTAACCTGCACCGGTTTTCCCGCTGGCGATCCCTTCTGAACCACCTGTAATTTCGCCACTTTCAGCACGCCATTGGTTTTAGCCTGACGTCCGTCGGAGGTTACGGCGCCGTTGAAATCGGCGATGCCGGAAATTCCCGAAGCGCGGTCGATAAATCCCGATTCTGCCACATTCATTTCTTTCACGGACACGGTGGCATTGAGCGGAGTCATCTCTGCGTTGCCTACATTGATGGGTCCGGCTTTGCCGTCGAGTTCGAGCTTTCCTCCGGCAGGCAAGTCGGCGCTCATCTTGAAAGGGAAGGGAGCTGTCATTGAGAACTTAGTCACTTCGACATTAACTTTGCCGTAAACACGCGGTTTTTCCGATGAGCCGGTGCGCGACAGGGTCAGCTGCCCATTCTCTACATTCACTTTCGCCACGGAAAGATTCGGAGTTCCGCCCGCAGGTTGAGGCTGGGTTGGATTAGCCGGCGCGGAATTCTTCGCGCCCAGGCTCGAAAAGTTCCATTTTTCGCCGTCCTGCGACTTGACGAGCGCGATCTCGGGATCGTTCAACGTCAATTCCGTGACGTCGAGTTTCTTCGAAAAAATCAGCGGCATGATTTCGACGCCCACGGTCAGCGACTTTGCCTGCACAAACGGCGTCTTGCTGAAGGCAGGATCGTCGGCGATGGAGATGTCGTCGGCTTTGACGCTCCCGGAAAATATCGAAAGCGAAAGATTTCCTACCTTCACCTGACGTCCGAGCGCGCCGGTGAGTTCCGATTCCAGCGTGGGCCGGAACGTGTTGGCATCGATGAAAAGTGGAAGTGCAATGACGATAACGATGAAAATAGCGGCAACGATAGCTGCAATCTTGAGCTTACGACTCATAAACAGACCCCCAAGCGGAGAATTGCTGATATTGATGCAGCGAAGAGAGAAAGTGACGTAGAGAAAGTTTGCGTGGGAGAAATTGCTCTGTGAATCGCTATTGCGGGTCTTGGAGCAGTTCGGGCGAGGGCACGGCTCCCTCGACCTGCTTCTGCCGCTCGGCGCGGTGTTCGTTGTCGATGCGGACTGCGGTTTCCAGTTCTTTTTTTCCCTCTTCTTTACGGCCCATGTGAATCAGGACTTGTCCGCGGAGGTAGTGAATCGGGGTACGATTCGGATCGATTTTGTTGGCGGCGTCGATCTCCGTTAGGGCCTGCGGATATTTTTCCGCGCGCTGATAGATTTTTGCCAACCCCATATGCGGATTCACCATGTGCGGATCGCGTTTTAGCGCCTCGCGATAACTCTTTTCCGCGTTGGCATCCTGCTGCATCAGCACGTACACATCACCGAGTTCGTCGTAATCGAGGGCCAGATCGGGCTCGATCGACGCGTCTTGCAGAAATTCGTCTCGTGCGTGCTCGAAATTCTGTTGCTTTAAGTAGGTCAGCCCCAAATTGAAGTGCACAAACGGCAGCTTCGGATTCGCCTGTTCGGCTGCGTGAAATTCAGCCAGAGCCAGATCGTACTGCTCGAGGTTCAGGTGATACTTCCCGACGAAGAGTCGATACTCCGGAGAGCCATCTCCAATCTTGATTAATTGGACCGTGGCGCGTTCATCAAGCTCTTTCTGTCCGGCGCGATGCGCAGCGTTCGAGAGTACATACAAATAGGCCAACTGCCCGGATTCCTGCGCCCAGAGCGGCTCCAGCGTGGTGGCTGCTTCGGCCCAGCGCTCGTTAAAAAAGTAGCAAAGGCCGAGCAGATATCTCGGTTGCAGCGCATCCGGTTGGTCGCGCACGGCCGACTCGAAGGGAGGAATCGCACTCAGAAATTCATTTTGCTTGTAATAAGCCAGCCCGATGTTGAGCCGAATGCCCGCGACCTGCGGCATTAGATTTTCAGCTTTATGCAGCGAGTCCAGCGCCTTCGACCATTGCTTGCGCCGCATGTAGACCACGCCCAAATTCGCGTAAGCTCCTCCAACTTTCGGATCGATGGCCAGAACTTGTTTGAAGTCGCGCTCGGCTTCGTCGAGGCGTCCGTTCGTGAGCGCCTCCTGGCCGCGTTGAAATAGTTGCGCGGGATCGGCCGGAGTAGCATTCGCTGAATACGCGGAAACCCCACCCTGGCCCGGCTTTGGCGCGGTCGCCGACGGATTTTGTGCGTGCGAAACTATGCTCGCCGCGCCTGCTAGAAGCAGCGCGACCAACCATCGCCCCATCATTCGCATGCTTGACACTCGTTGTACTCTCTGCTGTAGTGTCCGCCAGTGTTCGCAGGAAATTCAAGCGCGGAAGTTGATGAGCGCGCGAACACCGACGGAAAAACTCGGAACTGCCGCGGTTCTCTGTTCCGGCGCAAGGGCTGCGATGGTTACCATTCGTGATGTGGCGAAGGAAAGCGGGTTCTCCTCGACCACGGTGTCGATTGTTCTGAACAACGCACCGTTGGCGCGCTACATTCCCCCTGCCACAAAAAAGAAAATCGAGCGCGCCGCGCATCGCCTCGGCTATCGCCCCAATCAGTTTGCCCGCTCGCTGCGCAGCAAGCGCAGCCACACGGTCGGCGTCATGGTCTTCGACATGACTGACCCCTACTGCACCCTGGTGCTGCGCGGCATCGAAAACACGCTTTATCAGGCGTCGTATCTGCCGATTCTCACCGACGTGCACAATGAGCGCAGCCGCTTCGAGCGCTATCTGGAAATGCTGCTCGACCGCCGCATCGAAGGCCTCATCGTACTGGCGAACTGGCTCTTTCTCGACATCAACCTGCTCGGCGACCTGGAAAAAAGCCGCATTCCCACGGCGATGATCGGCTGCGAACTTGAAACTGATTCCATCAGCTCCGTGATCGTCGACAACGAAGTCGGCGGCTATCTTGCGCTCGAACACCTGCACGCCCTTGGACATCGCAAGATCGCGTTTATCCGCGGTCCGCGCGCGCTTACTGACAGCGCGCCGCGCTGGCGAGGCATTCGCCGCTTTGCACGCTCGTGCGATCTCGAACTTGATACGCGCCTGATCATGGATCTGCCCGAGTCGCGCGATCCGCTCTCGAGCTTCGAGGCGGGCCAGAAACTCACCGACGATCTCATCCGCCAGAAGCGCCCTTTCACGGCGTTGCTGGCTTTCGATGACATGAGCGCTTTCGGCGCGATTCGCGCTCTTGCGCGAGCCGGCGTCCGCGTGCCGGAGCAATGCTCGGTGATCGGCTTCGACGACGTGGCCACCTCGGCCCTCTATACGCCGTCGCTTACCACCGTTCGTCAGCCCATGGAAGCCATGGGCGCCTCGGCGGTGGGAATTGTCGTGGATGGTATCAATGCAGTTCTCGAGAAGCGAGAAGTCAGCGCGTGTCATCGGAAGGTGGTTCCGGAATTGGTGGTGCGCGAGTCGACTCGCCGCGTGGCTTAGGACGAAACTGATCAGCCGATTTGACGGCACCAATTTCCTGCTGCAGCGAATCGATATTTGTACGATCACGGTGTTTCTAATCAGGTTCATCACGCTTTTTTCTTGACAGAGGATGCCGTATAAACGCACTATTCATACGTTTTAATAAGCAGTCTCGGGTCTCAATCTACCGGGCGTTTTTGAGATCTAAGCTTTTTAGATGATCTACATCTGACGATCCACATTTAACGATCCACAACTCAGGAGAGATGGCATGAATTCATGGAGTCTCGCTGCCGGAAGTGCACGCGTGCGGTTGTGTGTTTGTCTGGTTACCCTGTTCGCAGCAACGTTTGCGTTCGCACAGGCCGGAAGAGGCTCCATCAGCGGCACAGTCACTGACCAAAACGGGGCGCTACTCCCCGCCGCGCAAGTCCTCCTGCTCAACAAGGCGACTGGAGTGTCGCTTCACACCGTCACGAACGGGGCGGGACTGTATAACTTCATCTCGCTGAATCCGGGCGTGTATCAGGTGAAGGCCAGTCAGTCGGGTTTTGTGACCGTCGCCCAGGAAAACGTCACGGTCGATGTCGATCAGGTCACTGAGGTCAACATCGCATTGCGCGTTGGCGCCGCAACGGAGACGGTCTCTGTCACCGAGACAGGCAGCCTGGTCGAGGCCAGCAACTCTACCGTGGGATCACTCATCACCGCCGAGACGATCGATCGCGTGCCGCTGGTATCGCGCAACGTTTACGACCTCATCCAGTTGAGCGCGGGCGTGAATGCGGTTAATGGCTCGCCCAACTCGAGCGACTCGATGCAGACGGTTCAGAACATCTCCGTCGGACGTCCTGGAGTCGATGTCGCCGCAGACACGATCAATGGCTCGCTGGTCGGATCGGTCTATTTCATGCTCGATGGAGCTCCAATCGGTATTGCAGAGAACAATTCGGCCGCCATTATTCCGGCGATGAACATTCCCGAAGATGGGGTTGAGGAGGTTCGCGTAGAAACGCAGAATACGCCCGCGTCTTACCAGAGCGGTGGCGCGGGAGCCATCAGCCTGGTCAGCAAATCGGGCACGAATTCGGTTCACGGCGATGTTTTCGGAGTCTTCCGGCCCGACGTGCTCGCGGCGAATGACTACTTCAATAAACTGAGCGAGATAACGAATGGGCAAGCCAATACTCCTCCGCAATTCCATCGTTATCAGGAGGGCGGCGCGATCGGCGGACCGATCAAGAAAGACAAGCTTTTCTTCTTTGGCGACTATGAAGATACGCAGCAGGTGGAGTTTGAAGGCCTCAAGACCTATTCGGTTCCAACCAGCCTTGAGCGCACTGGCGACTTCTCGCAGATGGGCTTCACCATCTACGATCCGACCCTACCCGACAATCCAGATGGAACGCGACAGGCCTTTGCTGGAAACGTTATTCCTAACCCAAACCCGATCGGTTTGCTGTACCTGCAAAATATGCCGAAGTGCAATTACCCCAACCCGGCCACCTGCGATTCCGCGACCGTTGATGCTATCCCCAACTTCGCGCTGCCGGGGCTGGATCCGCTGAACGCGCACCGCTTCGACGCTCGCGTCGATTGGAATGCGAGTGACAAACAGCGTGTTTTTACCAGATTTTCTTACGATAAGTTGAAGTTCTCTACCGCCAATGTTTTTCCTGCTCCCGGTTGGGATCCCGACTACGCCTTGAACACAACGAATGGCCGCAATGCTCTCGTAGCCGACGACATCACGCTGAACTCGACTACGGTTCTGAACCTGCGCTACTCATTTACACGCCACTTCGAAAAACAGGGTGGACCACCCTCGCTGTTGAGCACCGACATCACGAACCTGGGCACTGTGAATGGCACGCAGGCGGGTTTTCCGGCGTCGCTGGCTGCCGAGCAGGTCTTCAAGCAGCTTCCCTTTCTGGTGTTTAACGACGTGGGTGGCGGCGTCGGCGGTACTGCCGATTACAACAACTTCGTCTATGCCAGCATGAACAACGATGTGAACGCGAACGTCACCAAGATCTGGGGAAAGCATGAGGTTTCGTTCGGATTCGAATGGATGAAACGTTACCTCAACGTCGGCCAGCCGCCCGCACCAGCTGGATCTTATCTGTTCGACGTGACCGCCACCGATCAGAGCGTGGCCAGTTCCGTTGGGGGCAGTGATTATGCTTCCACGCTCATCGGCATGGGATCAACTCCGGGCAACGATTCGGCTGATTATCCCAACTTCACGAAAGACGTCTTTGCCGCGGAGTCGAATCCCTATTACGCATCATTTATCGAGGATACCTATCACGCTTCGCAGACGTTAACGATTACAGCAGGCCTGCGCTGGGACATTTTTGGCGGACGCAACGAGCGCTTCAATCGACAAGAATACTTTGAGCCCAACGCGTCGAACACTTTGAACGGCGACTCCTATACGGGCGCTGAAGTCTATGTCAACAACAGTAATCGTTCGCCATATAAGGCGAATCTGCACGATTTCGGGCCTCGTCTAGCTTTCGCTTACCAGCCGGTGTCGCACTTCGTGATCCGTGCGGGCGCGGGTTTCTATTATGGTCCTAGCACTCACAATGTCGGTAGCGCGGGCATTAACACTGACGGATTCTCTTCCCAGTCGACATGGCTGGGCACCTGCTATAACGGCGCAGATCAAAACACGATCTTCACGAGTGCCGCCTGCGGAACCAACGCAGGAAGCGCGTTGGACGTTTTCAATGGTCCCTATTCCTTGAGCAATCCTTTCCCCGTTCCGGATGGCACGCCCGGCGGAATTGTGCCAGTTTTCACGACAACGCCCGTTGGTCTGGCCAACAATTTGGGCACGACCATACATTCTGTGTTGCGTTCGCAGCGCACCCCGACGACTTACAATTACAACTTTGGTCTGGAATATGAGTTGCCGCATCAGGTGGTCGTGAGCGCCGCCTACGTAGGCAGCCGTGGGCTCTTCATGCCACTCGGCAATGTTGACCTGAATACAATTGACCTGGCGACGATCGCGCAAAATCAGGCAGCGCTATGCATCACCAATGATCCAAGTTGCACCACGACGCCCAACCCTTATCCTGACCTTCCGGGCGCGTTCAATGGTCAGGCGACGGTGCCGCTGTGGTTCGCACTTCAGAAATACCCACAGTTCGGTAACGGTGCTTACGGCGGTGGTGGGGTAATCATCAGCGGTTACGATGCCGGCGACTCTGAATACAATTCTTTGCAAACCAAGCTGCAAAAGCGGTTGACCGGGCACTTCACCTCTTTGGCCACCTTTACCTGGAGCAAGCTGATTACCGACGACGGGAACCCTCCACTGGGGTTTGTGGGTACGCACAACGGTGCCCCTCAGGACTGGCGAAATTTGTCACTTGAGCATTCCGTCAGCCCACAGGATCTGAAGCTTTCGTTCACGGGGCAGTTATCCTACGATTTGCCCGTGGGAAAAGGGGAAGCTGTTAACCTGAATGGCGTCGGAAACGCGATTCTCGGTGGTTGGACTGCAAATGCGATTCTGTACCTGAGTGACGGCGTTCCCATCGCCTCCCCAAGCTCTGGAACACCACTTTCTCCGCTCGCACAGCGCGCCGATCAGGTCTGCAATCCGGCAGCTGGTGCTCCGCATACTGTGAATGCATGGTTCAATATCACTTGCTTTGTTCAGCCAGGAACGGAAAGCGGCGGTACTGCCAATCCGTACATCCCAGGAACCGCTCCAGCTTATCTGAGTGACGTTCGCACGCGGGGAGCGCGCGACCTCGACCTCTCTATCTATAAGACGTTCAAGTTCGGCGAAACCAAAGCGCTGCGCTTCGATATCTCCGGCTACAACATGACGAACTTTGCTCAGTATGGCTACCCGGGCGTGCCCAGCGTGGTTGGCGTGCAGCAGCAGAGTGCTCAATTCGGCCTGATCACGGGCAACGTCAACACGCCGCGACAGTTCCAGTTCGGAGCGCGCTTTAAGTTCTAACGGATAAGGCGGCGAAGCGGGCTGTTTCCAGTCCGCTTCGCAATAATTCGCCAATCAGACTTTGACCTTTAGTTGCGACGATTAAAAACGCAACGCAGCCTTATCGAGCCGGGACCGATTGCGGCTCTACTACCGCTTGCAGCGCCCGTTCCAGATCCGC
>Ga0209169_10001068_pt1 | contig 16755 bp, 13 predicted proteins | sample HubBroMetageWRM4_FD_188346 | JGI IMG/M metagenome (GOLD analysis project Ga0209169, IMG submission 188346) | Warmed soil microbial communities from the Hubbard Brook experimental Forest, New Hampshire - Hubbard Brook CCASE Soil Metagenome WRM 4... | ecosystem: Environmental > Terrestrial > Soil... | reverse complement strand
CGACGCGGCGCCGTTCGCCGCCCGAGAGACTGTCGCCCCGCGCATCGATGAAGGCCCGTAATCCAAACTCTTCGAGTAGCGCGGGCAGCCGCCGCTCGCGTTCGTCGTAAGGCACACCGCGCTGCTCCCAGATCAGACGAATATTGTCGCCAACCGAGAGCTTACGAAAGATCGAGTTTTCTTGCGCGAGATAGCCGATGCCGTTGCGGGCCCGCGCGTACATCGGGGCGCCGGTCAAGTCGATCTCGCGCTCGCCGCCGGTCAGTAATACCGTCCCGCCGTCGGGTTTGACCAGCCCGACCACGATGTAGAAGGTCGTCGTTTTTCCGGCCCCGTTGGGACCGAGAAGCCCGACAACCTCACCGGTCTCGACTTCCGCGGTAACGCCGTTCACGACGGCACGCTCGCCGTAGCGCTTGACGAGTCCGCGCAACTTGATCGCTGGTGTCTGATGATTCATCGCATCCGTATGTGAGTGAGTGAAAGATCTGAATCGAAGCTCGAACCGGTAGCTCGAAAGCCCTTTGGATCCGTGACGACGACGTTGCCGGTGCCGTGGAGCATTCCGGTCGCATGCTCGTAAACGAGCTGCGTACACTCCAGCGTCATCCCCGAAGACGTGCGAGCGTGAACGCCATCGACGAGCGTAACGGTATTCGCACTCTGATCGACGATGGCTCGGGGCGCCCTCGCCACCACCGTCGACCCCTTCGTATCACGAAATGTGACGCGCGCGTCCTGAAAGACGCCAAACGCCGCACCTTGAGGGCCCTTGCTCTCGTACGAGCTTGCCAGCAGATCGTATTCTATGTGGTTGTGGACTTGCTGAAAGAGGCGGACCGGCCGGTTAGCAGTCCCCCGGCCGGTTATTTTCAAGACCAGCGGCGTGGCCGTCGCGCGGGGTCGGGCGGGGGCCGAGGGCGACGGCGTCGCCTTGGGCGGCTGGGGGTTGCAGGCGGCGCCAAGCAGCAGCACGATCGCCGCGACGGCTCGTCGGGACCGCATCACCCCTCGGTCGTCGGGCCGGGTTCGCCGCCGCTCGCGGCGGCCAGCGCCAAACCCATCACCGGCATCCATAACCCAAAAATAACCACGCTCACGGTATCGATGAGGCCTTGCACGGCCACGCCGACCAGTCCCGCCGCGACGCTCAGCGCCAAAAACGCGGTTGCCGGCGGCGCGTTCGCGACGCGCCGTCGCAACTCGCGGGCGAAACCCCAAAGCGTCCACCCAACCGCCGTCAAACCGACGATTCCGAATTCGACGAAGAACGTTAAGTAGAGGCTATGCGCATGAAAGGCGGTCGGGTCGCCGTCGGGCGACCGCAGCAGTGCGTAGAGCCTGGAAAAGTTAAATGGCCCGACACCCGTGAGCGGAAATCGATCGATGATCCCTAGCGCCGTCTGCCAAATCGAAAGACGCGTGTAATCTTCGCTTGGATTGTGGTGAGCGTTGAAGAGGAGTACGACGGCGATCATTCCGCCGACGATAACTAGCGTAGCCGCCCGCAGGCCGTGGCGGACGCGGGTGGCCAACAGGAAAGCAAAGGCGCCGGCAAATCCCATCCAGCCGGCGCGCGAAAACGTCAGCGCGAGCGCTACGAGGCCAAGCGCGAGCGTCGTCCACGCTACAAGCCGCAGCGCGCGTTGAGAAGCGATGCATCCAAGAGCGTACGCGATCGGCAACAGAACGATCAAATAACCCGCTAGCTCGCCGGGCAGGATGAAGGTACCTGTCGCCCGCCCGTGCTGGATCGCATATTGGGCGGCGGGAAAGCGCGCCGCGATCATGCCGATCGCCACGGCGCTAGCAAGGGCGCCCGAAAGCAGATAGGCCCAGAAGATCGCGAGCGCGACGTTTCGATCGCCGTAGAACCGCACGATTGCGCAGTGCCAGATGATGCCAAGACCGCCGATAAACGTAAAGACCACGCCCGCGGGCGGATCGAAACCGAGCAGCCCGGCAAGCACCCCTGCTCCAAAGACCGTCAGCAATGGGAGGAGCAGCGGCTGCGAGCCCGGCGCCGGATACCTCGCAAACATCGCGATCGTGTAGAGCGCAAGCAGCGCGCAGAGCGCGAAGACGCCGAAAACCGCCGCGCTGGGCAAGAGCGAAACGCCCGGGAAAGCGACTCCCGACAATGCGATGAAGCTGGGAAAGAGCGGGATGATCGAAAAGATGAGCGCCATCGCGCCCGGCATGTAACGGCGCATCACTTCCCCGCGGCTAACAACGCAATGCACGCGCCTATGCGCGCCGCGCCGCCGGCTTCGCCCATCTGCGCGCGTCCGACCGCGGCCATCCGCGTCCGGCGTTGCGCATCTTCCAAAATCTCCCGTACGCCGGTAACCGCCGCATTACGTTCTTCGGGCAGAACCGCTAGCGCTTCGCCGAGCAAATCTTGCTGGCGCCGGCGATACCAGCTCGCTCTCCGTACGCGGTCGCTTTCGAACGCGACAACCGGAACGCCCGCGGCTGCGGCTACCTCATTCGCAGTCCCGGCTTGTCCAAGCACAAGCACGACGCGCTCCAGCAACGGCCCCAGCCCCTTCCGCCAACCGCGAACGATCTCGCGCCCGCCACGGCTCATGGCAAACGGAGCTGCGGCGTCGGCCGTCGCGTGCACGTCCCAACCGGCGCAAGCGGCATCGCGGGCGATACGATCGGCATCGAGGCCGGGCGCAACCGAGATCACCGCGCCGAGGGTAGGATATTGCAGCGCAAGCTCACGCGTGACCTCAAGGAGGAATGCCGCGTCGTCGTATGCGCTCTCACGGCTACCAGGAAAGAGCGCCAAAGCGGGGGCGAAGCCCGCTACCGTAGCCTCCACTGCCGGGTCAGCGGGGCCCGCAAAAAGGTCGACGATTGCATTGGCCACTTGCGCATCGACGCCGCGACGGCGCAACGCCTCGGCCGTGGCCTCGTCCCGGACGAAGCAGGCCACTGCACGCCGAAGCAAATTCGTTTCGAACGGACCGTAAGGGGCGACCCTGACGCTTTTTGCGGTTCCCACGAAAACCGTGCGCGCACGCACCAGCAGCGTCATTATCAGCGCGAAGGCATCGCCGACCGCAACGACGACGTCATACGCTCCCCGTGCGCGGCGCAAAAAGCGTGCCTGCGATAGCGTGAGCGAGAGCAGCCCGGCCGAAAGATCCTTCGCAAGATTTCGCACGTTTCCCATTGCGATCAGACCGCCGCTGGGCATCGCTCGCCGAGGTCCCACGGCGCGCATTGCATCGCTCGAGACATTCCCGACGAGTGCGAGATGATCGATCCTCGCCGCCGGAGCGAACGTCAGCAGCTCGAGCGCGATGCGCTCAGCGATCGCGGCTTCCCCATGACCGTTGGTCACGAAGAGCACGCGCGCGCTCATGCAGGCCGCAATAACGGCTCGAGCGCGAAGTCGAGAAGACGAAAACGCCCGAGCGCCGGCACGTACTCGAGCTCGCTGCGCGAAACGAAACGCCCGTACGGCCCCGCATGGACAATCGGAACGTCGCCCACGTAAAGCGGCTCGGCGCGCGTGTCGTGGCTGTGACCGCCGAGCAATAGATCGATGCGCGGCACGCGGCCGGCGAGTTCGCGGTCGCGTGAGAGCCCGAGGTGCGAGAGCACGACGAGCAGCTCGCCATCGGGCAGGGCGCTCGCATAAGGCACGATGGCTTCCTCCGGTTCGAGGAACCGCCAGCCGAAGAGACGTTCCCAGGGGCTTCCAACGCGATACTGCATGACCAACAGCCCCAGCACGTGCACGCGCACGCGCGCACCGTTGCCGCCAGCCTCCAATCGCAGGGAGGGAAGAAACGGCAGCGCTCTCCCTTTGACGTCCTGCAAATTGGTGCAGACCAGGGGATAGCGCATGCGCGACGCTCTGGCTCGCAGCAAAGCGAAGAGATAGTGAAACTCCCGGTTCCCAATCGCCTGGGCGTCGTAGCCGGCCGCGTCCATCTCTTCAACGATCGGTTCGTTACGATAAAAGACGCTTTGACTGCCGCGAAGCGAATCTCCAGCATCAAAGAGCAGCCCGGGGCGTTCCTGACGCATCCGCAGCAGCGTCGGCGCAATGCCGCGCCGGTCGTGAAGATCCGCCGTGTGATAGATCCGGATCACGCGGGGCTTCCGCCGTCAGCCAGCGCTACCGCGAAAGCCGCGCATCGATCGAGGGCATCCGATGGACCGAGCGCCTCGCGCAACTCGACGAAGGCACCATACTGTGCGACTGGATCTTCGATCAACGCTTCGAGCGCATCTGCAAGCCCTTGCGGACTTGCCGCATCTTGGAGCAGCTCCGGAACGACTTCGCGGCGCAACACGAGATTCGGCGGCGTGATAAAGCGATGTTTGATCATTCGTAGACCATACGAAATGAGCATCGGCGGGATCACGTAGATCGCCACCGCAGGTACGCCGGAGAGCGCCGTTTCCAGCACCGCGGTGCCGGACGCGACCCATGCACCGTCAGCGTTTTCGAGCGCTGCCGCAACGCCGCGTACGACGCTTACGTCGCTCATCGGTTCACGTTGGAGGGCACGCGTGATTCGTCGTTGCGCCGGCTCGTCGGCCGCGCTAAAAATACCACGCAATTTTGGCCGCCGTCGTTTGAGCTCGCGATACGCTGCCGCCATCACGGGCACGTGACGGCGCAACTCCCCGCTGCGGCTGCCGGGAAGCATCGCCACCACGCCGCCATCGACCGGCGGCGAGGCGCGCCGCGGACGCAGCCGATATCGGCTCGTCAGCGGATGCCCAAAAAACTCGATGCGGCACCCAAGGCGACGATAGAACTCGTACTGATGAGCAAATGCCGTAACCGGTATCACGAGCTCGCTAACCCGGCGCGCTTTCTCTTCGTCGTCCAGCCACGTTCCCGGCGGAAAGAGATCGAGAATCGGTCCAGCATAGCCGAAGCGCCGCAGCGTCGACGCCAAGCGCAGGTTGAAGACGCCAAAATCGACGAGCACGACCAGATCGGGCTTCGACGCCAGAAGGTGAAAGGCCGTGCGCAGCATCGCGGCGGTCAATTTCGGAATGCGCGGAATCGCTGCCGCCGGACCCATGCTCGCCCAGCCGGTGTTGTCGCGCCAGAGCCGGAATCCCGCCGCGCGCATCGCTTTGCTCCCGATACCTTCGAACCGCGCATCGGCATCCAATTTTCGAATCGCCTCGGCAAGCAAAACCGCCATCGACTCTCCCGACGGCTCACCAGTCGCGAAGAAATATCTCACTTGGTCATCAACTTCGCGCCGTTGCTTCGCGCAGCGAACGTGTAACTCGCTACTTCAGCACGCCGCGTTCGGAGGGTGCCTCCAGAAAGTCGATAATCTCGCGGCCAGGGCCGGTCGTCACTTGGTCCTTCATCTCCTCGATCGCCTGCGAAACGTTGAGCTTGGGATCGTAAAGAATCTTGTAGCAGCGCTTGATCTCGTTGCGTTCATCCCGTGAGAACGCAGCGCGGCGCAAGCCGACGCTGTTGAGCCCATACGGGCGGCATGGATTTCCTTCGACCAGGAAAAACGGTGGAACGTCTTTCGCGAGCTTGCTCATGCCGCCAACCATCGCATGGCGCCCGATGCGCGTAAATTGATGTACGCCGGTGTGACCGCCGATCGTCGCGTAGTCGCCGACCCGAACGTGACCGGCGAGTTGCGCGAGGTTGCTCATCGTGATGCCGTTGCCCAAGATGCAGTTGTGTGCGATGTGAACGTAGGCGAGCAAGAGACAGTCATCTCCGACCGCAGTCAGTTCGTCGCGCCCGGTCGCACGCTGAATGCTTACGTATTCGCGAAGAATCGTGCGGCTTCCAACCCGCGTTAACGCGCGCTCCCCGGAATACTTGCGATCCTGCGACGCAGCCCCCACCGTCGAAAACGGGAAAAGGAAACAGTCTTCCCCAATCTCCGTCCAGCCGTTCACGACGACGTGCGCTTGGAGCACGGTGCGTGCGCCGACCGAAACGTGCTCGCCGACAACGCAGTATGGGCCTATCTCTACGTTCTTTCCTACCTCGGCGCCGGGATGGACGATCGCGGTTGGGTGAAGCACTCAGCGCATCTCGCTACGCGTGGAGAATGCTTGCGTCGGCGCTAAACATTCGTGGATCGGAGACAATGGAAAACATGATTTCGGCCGAACAGGCGAACTGCCCGTCGACCGTCGCTTCGCCGCTGACCCATCCGATGTTGCGTTTGTGGCGCAACATGATCACTTCCATGTCGAGCCGGTCCCCGGGAATCACCGGGCGCCGGAACTTCGCCTTATCGATGCCCGCGAGGTAGGGAGTTTTGCGCGAAAACTCGCCGGGCTCGAGGATCATCGCGCCGCCCAGTTGCGCCAGCGCCTCGATCATGTAGACGCCCGGCAAGACGGGGTTGTTTGGAAAGTGTCCCGCGAAGATTTGTTCGTTGTAGGTGATGTTCTTGTAGCCGCGGACGCGTACCATGTGTTCGAATTCCAGGATGCGATCCACCAGCAGCATCGGATAACGGTGCGGCAAGATGTCGAAGATCATGCGAATATCCAGTTCGGCCAAGTTACTCTCCTATGCGGACGGCACGCGAACACGACTCTGTAGCGCGCGTAACATCGAGGCGTGCAGCTCGTGTCCGCTCTTGATCGCGACGATTTCAAATTGCGGCCACGCGCCGAGCAGGGCAAAGTCTCCGATGAGGTCGAGCACCTTGTGACGCACCGCTTCGTTGCGCCAGCGCAGCTCTTGCATCGGTCCCTCGGGTGCAAAAACGAGCGCGTTCTCCAAGCTCCCGCCGCGTCCGAGCCCGCGAGCCCAGAGGGCCTCGACTTCATGCAAATACGCAAACGTGCGGGCCCTAGCGATCTCCGTTGCGTAACACTCGGGATCGATCTTGCCGTCGAAGTATTGCGTGCCGATTGGCTCTGCAAAATCCGCGAGGAAGCGCACGCGAAAACCGTCGGCTGGAAACGCTGCGAGCATTCGATCGCCGGCGTGCAGCCAGATCGGCCGGTCGAGCTCCATCACTTTACGCGGGTGCGCCTGCAGCTCGAGGCCGGCGGCGGCGATTCCTTCGACGAACTCGGCGGCGCTGCCGTCGAGCGCCGGAATTTCCGGTCCCTCGACGACGATCTCGGCGTTACTCACGCCCATCGCAAAGAGTGCCGAGAGCAGGTGCTCGGTGGTTGAGACGCTCGATTCGCCAATTCCGATCACCGTCGCGCGCGACGTGTCCAGGACGTGCTCGACGGCTGCCGGGACCCGCGTCTTGCCGATCACGAACGCAATTCCGGCGCCGGCGGGCGCCGGTCGCACTTCGACCGTCGCGCGGGCGCCCGTGTGGAGGCCGATTCCCTCAAAACGAAGCGGCTCACGAAGCGTCGCCTGCGTCACGCGGCGTTACTCGACCCGACGCGAGCGCAACCGTTCCAAAGCTTCAACACGGTCGAAAAGCTTTGGCAGCTTGCGAATCATGACCTCTCGACGCAGTTCGTCGCGATGATCGTGCGCCGGGTTTCCCGAAACCGTCGCGCCGTCCGCAACGTCTTTCCAGACGCCGGATTGACCGGCGATGGTGACGCCGGATCCGACCGTAACGTGCCCTTTGAAGCCGACCTGACCGGCGACTTTGACATAATCGCCGATGACCGTAGAACCCGCGAGCCCGGTCAACGCGGCGATCACGCAGTGCTTGCCGATTCGACAGTTGTGTCCCACCTGCACGAGGTTATCGATCTTGGTTCCCGCCCCGATCCGAGTGCTGCCGGTTTGGGCCCGATCGACGCACGTGTTAGCGCCGATCTCCACGTCGTCTTCCAGCACGACGTTTCCGATTTGCGGAATTCGTTCCGATCGATCCTCGAGGAACGCCCAACCGAAGCCATCGCTGCCGATCACGCATCCGGCGTGAAGGACGACGCGATTGCCGATACGAGTTCCCGGAAAGATGCTCGCGCGCGCGTGGATCCAGACCGACTCACCGATCGAAACGTCATCGCCGATGTAGACGCCCGGTCCGATGACGGCGCCGCTCCCGATCGTCGCGCGCCTTCCGATATACGCGTGCGGACCGACGTAAACGTCGGCGGCGAGATCGGCCTCGGCCTCGACCGCGGCGCTGGGGTGGCAAAACGGACCTTGCGGCCGGCGAGGTTTTAACTCCGCTAGCAACTGCGCTAATGCGTGGCGCGCGTTCTCAACGACGAGCAACGGTTTACCGGCGGCGCCGGCGAGCGATTCCTCAACCAGAATGGCGGCGGCGGCGCTCGCCAGCGCCGCGGTCAGATACGCATTGCTGGTCGCAAAGGTAAGCGCGTCGTCTCCGGCTTCCTCGACCGTGCTCACTCGCGCAATGCGTACGCCACCGTCACCGACGACGCGTCCGCCAACGCGCGAGGCCAACTCATCCAGCGTGCCCAGCATGCGCCCTTGCTTCCCGCGCTACGTGCCGGGCGTCGGGGTTGCTTTCTCCGTGATATTGAGCGCTTTTTCGACGTCACCGGTGATGTCGATGCCGCCGTATCCGATTCCCTCGCGCGTTAACACCAGCTTGAGCTGACGCTGTGCCGCGATCTTCCCGGCCGCGCTGCGGATCTGTTGCGAAAGCTGATCGGTGACCTTCGCGTACTTACGCTGCAACGCGAGCGCGTCGATCTGCTTTCGCGCCGAACTCTCCCTGCGCGAGCTGATCGAACGCTCTTCGACCATAAGCTGGTTTTGATACCCCTGGTACTCGGACCAATTGTTCACGATCCGCTGCACGTCCACCAGCCCGATCGGGCTGCTCGCCGCGCAAGCAGTTAGCAGCGCCCCGCAAAGTAAGATTAGAAATGCTTGTTTCACTCGTGTTGGCTTTCGATGTCCTTGATGACTTGAGAGGTAAGGTCGTAACCGCCCGCGGCAGCCCAAACGTTGACGAAAACGATGCTGAACCCTTGGTCCTTGGCGACCCGCCTAGCGTCCCGCTCGGCCTGCGCCACGATTTGCTGGTAAAGGTCGCTGCGCCGCTTCTGTAGCGCCTGGAGCTCCTTCGCCGCCGCGCCGGTGGCGCCGACGTCGGCACCGTGCAGCGCCGCGAACTGACGGTCCAGGTCGGTCTTCGTGTCGTTGTACTCCGCCACCGTCTTGCTCGCGTCGGCTTGGAACTGACTGATGAACTGCTTGTGGATCGCCGCGATCCGGCTCTGCACGTTGGGCGGAAGATTTGCCGGCAACGACGGGGGGCCAAGGCTGCGCAACTGGCTTCCCACTTGATCGCGCCGCTCCTCGAGTTTGACGCGCGTCTGCGCCGTAATCGCGCCGACCTGCGATCGAATCGCGCCGCCGGTTTGCCGGTCGAGATCGGCGCGATACGCCCGTAGGGTCGCCTCGTCGGCGTTGCGCTGAGCCCCTAGCGCAGCCGACTCCTTCGCGGCAAGCGCGGCAAGTTGCGCCTGCGCCTGTTTGCGAGCGTCGGGCTCCAGCGCGAGATTGTTGAGCTTCATCTTGACCGCTAGGCGGGTAGCCGCGTCTTGCTGGGTCAGGCGCAGCGATAAATCGGTCTCGTTCTGCTGCAGTTGCTCGGCCTTGGCTCGATATTTCTGCGCGGCTTGCGTCTGCAGCTGCTTGGCAACCGACGAGCTGGCGGCGTTATCTTGGGCGATGACGTTCTGCTGGTATGCCATCAGGTCGGCATTCGCCGCCTGCTCCGCCTGTGCTGCCTGCTGTGCCGACGCGCCGCTCATCTGCTGCGCTGCCGAAGCGCCCGAACCGCGTACGCCGGCTGCCGCTAACGCCGCCGAAACGGCTTGTTGCTCGCGCCGTGCGTAGTCGCGCTGCTTCTGCGCTAGGATCTTATTCGCGCGATCCTGCGCGGCGCGAAGCTGGCCGTTGAGCACCGCGACCTGTGCCGTGATCTGTTTTGCGCTGAGTGGAACTTGCGGTGCGACCACCTGTAGGTTGATCGCCGCGATGGCATCATCGAGTTGCGTCAGCTGCGCGTAGAGCGGATGGTGCTTGACGACGTCATCGAGCCGGATGTATCCCGTGCCGCGGATCGCCGAGGAGTGAACGTTCGGAGCGCATCCGCCGGTCGCAAGCGTCGCGCCCGCACATAAAACCGCTGCAAGCCGCGCGAGCCGACCGGCGCTATTTGGCGAGCTCATTCTGGACATCCGCCGTGATGTCCGTACCTCCAGAAATCACGTCCGCCTTGTCGACAACCAGCACGAGATTTTTCTTGCGCGCGACGGCCGACGTCGCGGAGCGCGTCTGGTCGACGAGCGGTTTGAGCAGTTGATCTTGCTTATCGGCAACCGTCTTATTGAACTGCTGCAGGATCTGCTGCTTTTCACTGCTGCTTCTGGCTTGAGCCATGCGTGCCGCGTAAACTTGGCGCTGCGTCGTCTCGAACTGGTTCATGGCGCTGTTCGCCGTCTGCACCTTCGGAACGCCGTCGAGCACCGTCTGATCGACGAAGCCGATCTCGGAAGGCGGCGGCGTCGCCACCGGTGGGGTGATCGCCTGAGGACTCGTAAAAACGGCCTCCACGTCTCTGGTGATATCCTGACCGCCGTAGATCACGATGCGCTTGTCGACGACGACCGAGAGGTTGCGTGTCGAACTCACCGCCGCGATCGCCAGCTGAGCGCGCTGCAGAAGGGGCCCGACGATCTCGCGCTGCTTGTCCTGAAGCTGCTGCTGAAACTGCAACGCAAGCTGTTGCCTCTCGGCATCGGTTTTCACATGCTTCACCTGTGCATTGAACTGCCCGTCCAGCTGCGATTTATACGACGCTAATTGCCGGTTCGCGTTCACGAAAACCGGCAGGTTGGCGACGTCCGCCTGATCGACGTAACCAACGTCCGTGAGATCGGCGGCGATCGCGCCGCTCGCCATCCACGTCGTAGCCGAGAGCGCACCGGCGAAAAGGATCGCTGAGCGGATTTTCATATCGTTTTGCTTCGTCTCCTCGAATGCTTCGGACTCAAAAACTCTGGCCGATGCCAAAGCTCGTGTGAGTACCGTTCACTCCTTTGGCAAAATCGATGCGCACCGTCCGCAAACCAAGCTGCGGAACGTCGAAGCGTACGCCGAAACCGGCGTCGCCGTAGAGCGCCCAGTCCGCGGGATACCCCGTGATGCGGTTCGTAAAGGGATCGAGCAACGGGTACGCACCGCGAATGTGATAATACAGCTCGTCGACAAACACCGCGAGGGTGATCCGCCGGTCCAGCGCAACGGGTTGTCGCAGCTCGACCTGGCCAAGATAGGCGTTCGTCGCATAAAAGACCGTGTTGTAGCCGCGCATTTGCTGATCGGAGAACGTGAAGAGCGAGCTTGGCGGAATGACGCCGGTCGAGTTGTCGGCGACCCCGTGAACGCCCAGGGTAGCGTCCTTGAGTATCGGGAAGAACTTCGCGATATCGAGCGTGGTCTGCGTGAACGAGAAGTTCGAACCAAGACCCGGATTCGATACGGTCGCCGAGAGCAGGCCGTGAATACCCTCACGCGGGTTGAACGGATCGTCGAGGGTGATCGTCTGCAGGCTCAAGCCCGACGTTACCAGGTTGTACGGGTTTCCGGTATTGACGTTGGCGATCGACGCGGCGGCGATGCCGAACGAGCCCCCGAAGTTCGTTTGACTGCCGATCGGGCTTGGCGTCGGCCCGATGAAAACGTTCGGTTGATTACCCTGGAAGAAGTATGGCGACGGCACGCTAGTATCGTAACGGATTTTCTGGCCGGTGACCGCGAGCGACAGTATCGTGTAATCGCTGAGGCGCCGTCCGATGTTGCCCGAAACGCCGTTTGAGCTCGACGTGTTGGTCGCGTCGACGTTGGAGACCAGCTGCGAGTTCGAGCTCGGATAGAGCGTGACTGGGATTGGAATCGACGAGTTGCTTGCGACCGACGTCCCCGATCCGGCGATGCTGTAAACCGGATAGAAATAGGTCGTGTGGTTAAAGAAGATCGAACCGCCGGCCGAGTACTTCATTCCCTGCGGCGTGTTGCTAAGGTAGGGCACCGAGGCCGTGAGCTGAGCGATGCCGGTCCGCGCGCCTTCCTCGAACTGGACGCCGGCGGAGTTGCCCGTGCCGTGGAGATTGTTGTCGGACAACCCCAGCGTCGCGTACAGACCCAATCCAGTCAGGCCGCCGGAGTATCCGAAACCGACCGAGGCTGAGGCCGTGCGCTGTTCGGTGACGTGCCAGACGAGCGTGACGTCCTGCGGTTTCTTCGGATCCGGGCCAGGCTTGACGTCGGGTTCCACCTTCGAGAAGAAGTTCAGTGCGTTGAGCCGCTGATAGTCGCGCTTGATAGCATCGGTGTTGAGGACCATCCCAGGCCGCTCGCGCAACTCTCGCCGGATAACGTTATCTTTGGTTCGGGTGTTGCCGGTGATCTCGACGACCGAGATTCGGGCGACGTAGATATTGTATTTGACGTCGGCTGTGCCGGCCTTCAGGTCGATCGACGACGGCACGATGCCGCCTTCAAAATTTCCGAGCTCGAGATGGAACCGGTTTTCGTAGAGCTTTTGCAGCGCCTTGTAATCGGCGTCGCGCACCGCGTCGGAGTAGATGCTGCCGGGTTTCAAGGTCAAATTCGACAGGATGTAGGGCGGCGGCAGGAGCGGATCTCCACCGATCTCGATGTTTTTGACGACCAAACCTTCTTGGACCGTGAGGGTGAGCACGCCGTTTTGGAAATTGACGTCCTTCACGTGCGTCGGCACTTGGCCGCCGAAGCCGATGCGCTCGTAGTAGTTATTGATCTTGAGCACGTCTTGCCGGAAGGTGTTGGTGTTGAAGACTTGACCCACCGAGAGGTCCATCAACGCCTGCAGCGTGTCGCTGGGAACCTTCTGATTGCCGGTGAAAAGAATTTGCGTGATCACCGGATTCTCAACGACGCGGTAGGTGATCGCGATGCCGTTGGGACGGGCGCGAACCAGCGGCGGAGCGATATCGGCGAAGTAGCCAAGCGCGTTGATGCGAACGAGATCGTCTTGGACGACCTTTGGATTGTACGGCTGCCCGGGCCGCGCCGCGACGACGGCCATGATCGTCGCCGTCGGCACGTGCAGGTTTCCGGTAACGTCGACCGAGACAATTTTCGGCGCGGCGGCGGGCCACGCCGGCGCAATGCTGAGGGCGGCTACCGCAAGGAGCGGGAGCAAAAAGCTCGCGTACCGTTTCAACTTCAACGCCCCGCACGCCCCGCGGGATCAAAGGTCATGTAAAAAAAGCGTCCTCAATCTGCTAAGAGGTGCTGACGACCTCAGCACGGCCGGCGCACGCAGGCGCATCACGCACGACTCGGCTCGCCCTGTTCCGCCCGGCTTCCCTGGGGTCCTTGCGCGCGCCAAAAGCCTGAATCTGCGTTTAATCAAAGCTTCCATCACCAGAAATAGCGCTGCAAGGTGAGACTGAACCCGCTGTTTCCAATGAGTGGCTGGGTTGCGAGGTAGCCCGTGCTAAAGCCCACCGTACTATTGGGCAGTTGCAGCAGCTTGGTGGGACCGCTGAGCAAGAAAAAGCTGAGCGTCGCCGACGTTTCGGGATTTGGCTGCACCGTTAAGCCGAACGACTGAATCTGTGGGATGCCGAAGGTAACCCCGTAGACGGCGCTAACCGCCTTGCCGAGCAACCGCGTCGCAGTAAAGCCTACATTACCATAGTAGCCGAGCGTGAGGTTGATACTCGAAAGCCCGAGCCCCTGACCCAGGGTGGTCTCCACCGGCGCCAGGAGGCCAGCCGTGAACTGGGCGTTGAGGAGGTTGAAGGCCTCCTGCCCGACGGTAATGGTGCTTCGCTGCTGTAACCCGACGTTGGGGATGGGTGAGAGCGTGCCAAGCGGGGTCACGCCATTGGGCTGTTGCTGGGCGAGCATCGCTTCGCGGCTATACCCAATGCTCGTGACGAATCCCCCAAACGGCGCGATCAGTCCCAAGATCTGATCTTGAGTATAACCCGGTGGGTTGGAAGTGAGCCCGACTTTGAGCCCGGCGATCGGCCCGTCGACGTGGATTTTGATCTCGGCCGTGCCGTACGGGTTGCGCGCCCGGTCGGGATCGGGATTTACGACCGAAGTGCTCGCGACGGCGTTTAGGATCGGGATCAAGCCGTCGGCGGGGCTGAAGCGCACGCTCCCTTCCTGGACCCGAAAGGCGCGGTCGAAATAGGTTAGCGTTCCGCCGGTCGAAGTGAAGTCGCCGGCCAAGATTGGCGCAGCAAGCGTCCCCCCGACCTTCACCGAGCCCGCCACGCCGATGTCGAGGCCGGCCCCGTAACCGCTCCCGCGAACCCGCACGTTCTTCCCTGCGGTAGCGGTGAGGTTGAAACCGATTGGAAGCGAGGCCCCGCCGAACGTGCCCGACTGCTGCGCCGCCCGTATGAATGAAGAGAAAGGAAGCGTTGCGTTACTCAGGCTCACCGCTCCCGAGAGCAGCGCTTTCGATTTCGGGAGCTTCTTGAGTGCCAGCTGCGCGTCGAGCGTCCCGCTTCCCCAGGCCGGCATGTCGAACTGCGCCGCCCGTGCGACGCCCTTCACCGCGAGCGTCGCGTCGTTGGTACCGAATCCGCTTGGGAATTGTACGGCGCCCGAGCCTTGGATCGTCCCGGTGCCGAGCCGGGCGGAGGCACGATCGAGCGAAGCCGACGTATGGTTGAACGAGAGCGCCACTGCCATTTGCGTGATCGGAATCCGCTGAAGATCGCTGACGTAGGAACCGTTCGCGAGGGTGACGCGACCGACGACCGCCGGCTGGCGAATCGTTCCGGAGAGCCCGACGTGGCCGTCGATGAGGCCGCCAAGCTTCGTGTTGCTGCCGAGCGTGTCGTCGAAGATCGAGGGATCGAGCCCGATGACATCGAGATCGAAGCTGATCGGTTGATCGGGCGCGGCCAGGCGAAGCGGCGAAAGTTGGAGCGGCAGTGAACCCGCCAGCGTCGCCTCGCCGTGGGCGAACGTGGCGCCGGCATTGGAAACCACCAGTGCGTGCTGCTGGAGTTGAACCTCCCCGAAGAGCGACGCGATCGGCAGACCGTACGCCACGACGTCGCTTGCATCGAATCCGGCCAGGAAAGTCGGCGCGCGGTAGGTACCGCCGATCTTCAGCGTCGATTCAAAGGAGCCGCTCAGCGGCACTCGCACGCGCGACACATCGTAGATGACCTGCGCGAGCCGATCGGTCGCCGCGTGCACTTGGATATCGAGCGGCGCGGTGGGGCGCAGGCTGAGCGTGCCCGCGGCTGTCGCGGAGATGTCAGGCGTCCTCATCTCGGCGCTGTCGATGACGATTCGGTTGCCGGCGGTGTGGAGCGCGAGATTGGCGGTATCGAGCCTCAGCGGTCCGATCGTTCCGCCGGTAATGCGCGCGTTGCCGTGCAGGTCGATCAGCGGAAACCGGCCGCGTACCGTCGCGTCGCCGAACGCGCGGCCCGTGATCGGAAGGCCTTGCATTCCTAGCGCGGGCATCCACAGCGCGAGATCGAGATTGCTGACGTCGGCGCTGAGGTCGAAACGAGAACGAGTCAACGTCGACTGCCACCCGTTCGCCGGCGTCAGGCCGATCGATCCTCGAGCCCGGAGCATGCCTTGGCGTCCACCAACCGCAACCGCTCCCGTGATCACATCGCCTTGGCTCGACCACGTGGCTTTCGTATCGCCGATCGGCAAGTTTCGGTAGCGGAACTCGTTGATATCGATATTGCCGCTCGAGCTAACGCCGCCGCCGTGCGATGCCGCGGACAGTTTTACGCTTCCGTCTCCATCCAGCGTATCGCCGGTATCGAAGAAATTGTTGAAATCGGAGAGGTCGGCCTTGGGCGCATCAACGTCGATGGCGTTTTCGCCCGGCCGCGCGATCGCCGTGAACCGGGTTGCGGTCGTTCCGACGAGCACCGCCCCGTGCCGAATTGAAACGCCGCTCGGATCGGCGGATAGCTGGGCACTGCCGTTGACGAATGGAAGACCGTTGACCTCGGCGACGGGGACGCCGACGTATCCGCTGACGTTGGGCGTCGCGCTCCGGCCCGCGATGTGAAGTTGCGCGTTGAACGAACCGTCGGTCATATAGTTGGGGAGATCGAAAGCGTGGAGCGTCGGCGCGATTCGAGCCGCCGGAACGTTTGCGTCGAGCGCGTACGCGGGTGAACCCGACGAAAGTGCGCCGATGCTTCCATCGATATGTGTGTATGCGCCGCCGAACGCTCCAAGCATTCGGCGAAGCGAAACGGCATCGCCCGCGAGGTGCACGTCGCCGTTTCCCGTCAGCGCAAACTGCGCGAGGCGTCCGCCGTTGATCGCGACGCCGCCGTCAAAGTTTGGGAGCGGCGATCCGGCGGCGAGATTTCCAGCGGCCGAAAGCGTGCCGGAACTTAGTGGAAGCCCAATGCCTCGCAGCTGCGCCGCTTTCAAGCTCTTGGCGACCAGCGAAAGCGCGTCTACTCCACCGGCGCGCGCGGGTGCGGCGAGCTGCAGCGTCCCGGCAGCGACGACATCGCCCTGCGCGGCGCGCGCGGTGGCGGAATAGACGCGCAGGCGATTCCCTTCGATCGCCAGCGTCAGATTTGCACGCTCCAGCGGTACGCTGCGCAAGGTCGCTCGCTGCATCGTCAGATTCGAGCCAAGAACGACGATCCGTTGCGGTTCGATCGCAACACCGACCGTGCCGCCTACGCGGCCGTGTGCGGGGATCGCGCTGGTGAGGAAGGGCTGCAATCCCTCAAACGTTCCACGATACGATCCGAAAGCCGCGAAGCTCTGCGCCGAGAAATCGCCGTGACCATCGAACGTTCCCC
>Ga0209169_10001067_pt1 | contig 16759 bp, 14 predicted proteins | sample HubBroMetageWRM4_FD_188346 | JGI IMG/M metagenome (GOLD analysis project Ga0209169, IMG submission 188346) | Warmed soil microbial communities from the Hubbard Brook experimental Forest, New Hampshire - Hubbard Brook CCASE Soil Metagenome WRM 4... | ecosystem: Environmental > Terrestrial > Soil... | reverse complement strand
CGTCCAAGTTTTCCATCCTACACACCGTATCGGCCATCTACTTGACATAAGGGTTTCTGGGGTAATCTCTATTGTGGAGATCTCCAGTTGAAGTAATCTCCCGCACCACCGATGGCCTCCAATCAGGAAGAAGAAGTATTAGGCAAAGCGTATGACGGCCGGCTGATGCGGCGGCTGCTTACCTATCTGCGTCCTTACAAGTGGCACGTGGTGGTGGCGCTGGCGGCAATTATTCTGAAGTCGGGACTGGACGTACTGGGGCCGTACCTAACCAAGGTCGCCATCGATAAATATCTCGCGAAGTCTCCAAATTCACACTCCTGGATTGGCGACCGTCTGAGCAGCGCTCCGCTGACCGGCATTGCGCAGATTGGCGGACTCTACGTCGGCATTCTCGTCTTCACTTTCACGCTGGAATTCATCCAGACCTACCTGATGCAGTGGACGGGGCAGAAGGTGATGTTCGATCTGCGGCGACAGATTTTCCGTCACCTGCAGTTTATGCACGTCGGGTTTTTCGATAAGAATCCGGTGGGGCGACTGGTAACGCGCGTGACCACCGACGTCGATGCATTGAATGAAATGTTTACGGCGGGCGTGGTCTCGATATTCGAGGACGTGTTCGTGTTGGCTGGCATTATCGCCATCATGATGAAGATGAACTGGAAGCTGGCGCTGATTACGTTCGCCGTGCTTCCGCTGATCATCTATGCGACCATGATTTTCCGGGACAAGGTGCGGGACTCCTACCGGCGTATTCGAACAGCAATCGCCCGGATCAACTCTTACTTGCAGGAAGCGGTCTCAGGAATGCTGGTGTTGCAGCTTTTCAATCGTGAGAAGCGCGCTTTCAATAAATTTTCCGACATCAATGCCTCGCACATGGAGGCGTTCAAAGACGCCATCATGGCGTATTCGGTGTACTACCCGGTCGTTGAAATACTTTCGGCGCTGGCCATCGCCAGCATCATCTGGTGGGGCGGGAATGATGTGATCCGCAGCGTGGCGTCGATCGGTGTGCTGGTTGCTTTCATGCAGTATGCGCAGCGGTTTTTTCGTCCGATTCAGGACTTGAGCGAGAAGTACAACATCCTGCAATCGGCGATGGCGGCGGGCGAGCGCATATTCAAGCTGCTGGATACGAAAATTGAAGTGACTTCGCCGGCGGTTACGAAACAACCGCAGGGCCCGGGACGGATCGAGTTTGACCATGTGTGGTTTGCATACAACGTTGCGGGACAGGCTGCGGGAGCGACAGAGCCGGACTGGGTTTTGCGGGACGTTAACTTTGCGCTGGAACCGGGCGAGACCATCGCCGTTGTCGGCCACACCGGAGCGGGCAAGACCACGCTGATCTCGCTGCTGATGCGCTTCTACGACGTGCAGCGAGGAGCGATTCGCATTGACGGCGTCGATATCAAGGAAATGAATCTCGACGACCTGCGCAACCGCTTCGGCGTCGTCTTGCAGGATCCTTTCTTATTCAGTGGAACGGTTGGCGGCAATATCCGGCTGGGGACAGCACGCATTCAAGATACGGACGTGGAGCAAGCAGCGGAGGACGTGAACCTTGCCGACTTCATCCGAACCTTGCCGGGAGGATTCAAGGAAGAAGTGCGCGAACGCGGCTCGACGCTCTCCACCGGACAGAAGCAGTTGATCAGTTTCGCGCGGGCGCTGGCGCACAATCCGAAGATTCTGATTCTCGACGAAGCGACTTCAAGCGTGGATACGGAGACCGAGTTCCGCGTGCGCGACGCACTGAACCGCATGGTGGAAGGCCGGACGGCGCTGATCATTGCGCACCGGCTGTCAACTATTCAGCGCGCTGACAAGATTATCGTTATGCACAAAGGCCAGGTCCGCGAAATGGGATCACACCAGCAATTGCTGGCTGCGCGCGGAATTTATTTCAAGCTGTATCAACTGCAGTACAAGGACCAGGAGATGCCGGCGGGGGCTCCCCCGGTCACGGCGAACGCGGACGACTGAAACACTCCTTCGTTTGGCCCGTTACAATGCAGCTGTGCAAATCCTCATCTCCGCCGGCGAAGCTTCGGGCGATATGTATGGCGCAGAGCTGATCGAAGCCCTACGGCGGCGCGACCCGTCGCTCCAATTTTTTGGGGCGGGCGGGGAGCGAATGCGTGCCGCGGGATGCGACATCGTTGTCGATGCTAAAGACCTCGCTGTCGTCGGCATCACTGAGATTCTTAGCCATCTGCCGCAGATTCTCGGGCTTTATCGGAAGCTAATTCACGTAGCCGATGAGAAGCGTCCGGCGCTTGCCGTCGTCATCGACTCGCCCGCTTTCAACTGGCGCGTGGCACGGCAAATGCGGCGGCGCGGCATTCCGGTCGTTTATTACGTCTGTCCGCAGTTTTGGGCGTGGCGGCAGGGACGCGTGAAATTGCTCCGCAAGTATGTCAATAAGGCGCTGGTGATCTTTCCCTTTGAAGAAAATTTCTATCGCGATCGCGGAGTCGACGCTACGTTTGTTGGCCATCCGCTGGCCGATCTGCCCTTGCCTGCGATTACTCGTGAAGACTACGCGGCAGCGAACCGGATCGACGCCACTAAGACTTGGATCACCCTGATGCCGGGCAGCCGCCGGAAAGAAGTGCGCATGAACCTGCCAGCGATTCTGGGCGCGGTGCGATGTTTACAAGAAGATCGTTTGCAGAAGGATCGTCCAGGCAGCGGCTATGAATTTCTGTTGCCTGTGGCGCGCACGCTCGACGGAGCGTTCCTCAAGGAATTGATCGCGTCTCATCCGGGGAGCATTCACCTCGTCTCCGAAACGCTGCCTGCTCTCTACCACTCCCGCGCCGGCATCGTGGCCAGCGGCACGGCTACGGTCGAAGCCGCACTCATGGGCACTCCGTTTGTCATGGTGTACCGCGTATCGCCGCTGACCTATGCGCTTGGCAAACCGCGGGTGAAGGTTCCTCACTTTGCTATGGTCAACCTGATTGCGGGAGAGGAGATCGTGCCGGAATTGGTGCAGCACAAGTTCACGGCGGAAAACATTTTTACGGAGATGAACAAAATCATCCCCGACGGCGAGCCGCGGACGCGCATGATTGAGCGGCTGGCAGCAGTTAAGACGCGACTGATGCCCGTAAGTAGTGGCCGGCATCCTTCGGAAGCAGCGGCGGAGATTATTCTCGGAATGATCGCGTAGTTCGCGGCCGCTAAAGGGGCTTCACGTTCCGGGCCGAATTTGGTATCGCTAAAGGAATGCCCTGATACGAACCTCAAAGCGATACACAGATACGAATCTCGCGATGCCCTGACACAGATTTATTGCGCTGAACATTCTTCCACCGGGCATGACGGAGCCTGGGTTTGAATGCTGCGAACTCCGTTCTTGGTGTGGACCACCGTCATCGCCGCGGGAAATGCCCACCAGAATTTCCGAATGACTTTGTCTCCGGGAAGCCAGGAGTGCGGCTTCTTGATTTCGTACGCTACGAGCAATTCAGCGGCATAGATGGCTGCATACTTGGCGACCAGATGCTGGTTCTCGGGAACGCTTGTGACCCAGGGAGCTCCGGCGGCGAACTCGTGATCGAGCACTAACTGGTGCGTCGTGAAACGCAGCGTCTCGGCACCGGCGAGCACTCCCATAACGGCAATGAACTTTTTGTCGATGACTTTAACTTTAGCTTTGACCTGGACCGGCTGGGGCGCGGGCGCATCGGGAAGCTGCGCCGCCGGGGCGACCGCGACTACATAGTCGGCCCAGATGTTGTCGGCGTGCACTGCGCCGGACGATTCGCTCGACGATCCACTCAGCGATTCACTTAACGTCTGACTTTCGCCCAAGGTCGAAGCCGCGGCAATGCCTAGAACCATTCCCAAACCGATGAGCAGAAGCGTTGAAACGAGACGTAGGGTCTTTTGCAAGCGAAATCTCCTCGTGGTGCTTTCGCGAAGCTGATTTGCCGGGAACTCGGGGAACCGCTTGTTGGTTGGGCTGTTCGAGCTGTGCGCGAGACGGTTAGGTGCATCTCTCGCGCCACCCTTTTGCCAATTTTGGGAAGGTTGTTTTGAACGAGCTAGCCGCCGCTCTCCCGGATTGGGACGAATTGTGGCGTGACCGTGCGCAGGAAACTTGACAGTTGGACGGGTACTTTTCCCTCGCGGGGCGGGTAAGAACTGAAATAATAGCCGCGGCCTGTAGACTTGCAGGCGTGCTCCGTAGTCCGCCAGCAGCATCGCCGAGATGTTCACGCTGGCGAATCGGAGACAAAGATTTGACCAAACAAATTTCGCTAACCCTTGTCCTCACAGCATCTTTTGCGGGAAAATCAACATCTTAGGATTTGTAGCCCTGCCAGGAGACCCTACTTGAAGCTTTGCCACTCTAGACCAGCGCGCCGGGCGCTCGGTCTGACCGTTGTCTGTTCTCTAAGCGTGGTCTTTGCCTTTGTCTTTCTTGCTCCGGTCGCGAACCGGCCGGTGCTGGCTGCCGAGAAAGCGCGCTTGCACGTGAACGACTACCAGATCGACGTCGAGCTCCTGCCGCAGACTCACAAGCTGACCGCCCGCGCCGTGGTCAAGGTCACTGCTCTCGACAACCTGAACGTGGTTACGTTTCAGTTGAACAACTCGCTCCGCATTACCAAGCTCACGGACGCCAATAACAAGCCTCTGACCCCGGAGCGCAACACGCAGGATTCGACGGTGCGCTTCGCGCTCAACAGCGACCTCGCAAAAAATACCAGCACCACCTTCACCTTCGAATACGAAGGCACGCTCGAAAGCGCCGATGACAGCCCGGTCCAGGGGTTGAGACTCTCCTACGTCGGCCCGGATACCAGCTACCTGCTCTACTCCGGGCTGTGGTTTCCGGTCGCGGGATACAACGTCAATCGCTTTACGGCGACAATCAGTGTTACGGTCCCCGCGCACATGGTAGTAATTGGCAGCGGAAAGGAGCCGTCTGCTGCGGCGGCGGCAAGTGCAAGAAAGTCCGGAGCCGAACTGGCGAACTCGAAGACCTTTACCTTCGCATGGGACAAGCCAAGTTTTCCGGGCACGATCATCGCCGGCAGCTTCGAGGAATTCAAGAGCGACGAAGCCGGCATGGACCTGCACGTTTTCCTCAAGCCCAACAAGAAAGACCTGGGCGCGGAGTACGCATCAACGGCGGTTAAGGCGTTCACCTTCTTCGTCACCCAGTATGGCAACGCGCCCTCGACGCGGTTGGAGGTCGTGGAAATCCCGGATGACACGGTCCACTCGGCATGGGCCCCGGAAATCGCGGCGATTGCAAGCCGCGACATCACCGAGAAGGTCAACTACCGGCTCGTGGCCAATGTCGTTGCCCATCAGTGGTGGGGAGTCTCGGTGAGTCCGGCGTCGAAAAACGACTGGTGGATCAGCGACGGGTTCTCGCGGTATTCCGAAGCGCGCTACGTAGAGAGCGCGGCCGGCGAAGCGGGTCTCGAGGAAATGGTGAAGGAGATGTCGGTAGGCGCGCTTGCTTATGATACCGTGCCGCTTTCGAGCGCCGACAAGCTGGATTATTTTTCTCCCGAATTTCAGTCGCTGGTCACCGACAAAGGCGCCATGATCCTGCACATGTTGCGCTGGGTGATTGGCGAGAAGAATTATCTGACGCTCATGCGCGACTTCGCCACCAAGTATGCCGGCAAATCCGCCAGCACCAACGACTTCATTGAGCTGAGCGAGAAAGTGTATGGCGAACAACTCACCTGGTTCTATTCCCAGTGGATGGATTCGACCAGCGCCCCCGAGTTCAAGGCCAAGTACACGGTCTACCGGCTGGGCAACAACAAAGGCTTCCGCATTGTCGGCGCGATCGCCCAAGATCTTGATCTGTTCCGCATGCCGGTGGATTTGAAAATCGACACCGACGGGCGCACGGAAGATAAGCGCATTGAAGTGGTGGGCACGGATTCCCCGTTTTCAGTGGAAACGTTCGGTCGCCCACGGCGCATCTCCATCGATCCGGAAAACCGGGTGTTGACCAACTCCAAGGACATTAAGTTGCGTTCTTCGATCGTGCGCGGGCAGGGCCTGATACAGCAGGGTGATCTTGCGGGTGCGCTTAGCGAATTCAACAAGGCGCTCGAAGTCAACAAGAACAGTTCACTCGCTCATTACCGGATCGCCGAAGTGTTCTATATGCAGAAGAATTATCAGGCGTCGGCGAACGCCTACCGCGAAGCGCTAAATGGCGACGGCGATCCGCGATGGACGGAAGTTTGGAGCCATCTGCAACTGGGCAAGATTTTCGACGTGACCGGCCAGCGCGAACGCGCCATCAACGAATACCGCCAGGCTATCCAGACCAACGACAATACTCAGGGCGCGCTCGAAGAAGCCCGCAGATACATGCAGAAGCCTTACGAGCGGGAAAAAGGCAGCTAAGGAACAAAAGTGGGCCCGTACCACCAGGCGAAGGCGGTACGGGCTCAGGAGGGAACGATGCAAAGCATAGGGCATCTCCCGGCTAATGTCAAGTAAGTCTATGGACTTTATTTTATGATTGATTGGTAACGGCCGCTACCGCCGCTAGTCGCCCGCATCCTACTGAAAGCGGCCGTCTTATTTACGTCATGTGGCGCGAACCTGTGCATCTTGACCCAAACTCGACCGGCGCGTAGAGTTTTTAGGCAGGTGCGACGATCCCCATGTCCAAAGAAACGTCCCATGAAACAAAATCGAGTGAAGCCGGCAAGATCCTCAAATTCGGTTCGGTGACCGTGCTCATTCTGCTCTCGCTCGGCTATCTGGCCTACACTGGCGTCCAGGACAGCAAGAGCTACTACGTCACTATCAAAGAATTGAACGGCATGGGAAGTGACGCTTACTCCAAGCGTCTGCGGGTCGCGGGAAACGTTGTGCCGGGCTCGATCAAGCGCTCCGGAACCCGCGTTGATTTCATGCTGAAGGAAAATGATCTGACGCTGCCGGTTTCCTATACCGGGACCGAAGCTCCTCCCGACACTTTTAAGGACGACTCGCAGGCCCTGGCCGATGGCAGTTTTGGACACGATGGCGTTTTCCACGCCAAGCAGCTGCAGGCTAAGTGCGCTTCGAAGTATGCGCCCCAGCCCGGCGCCACTCCGGCCGCACAGCCGGGCAAGAGCATGTCGCAGAATCAGAGTTCTGGAGCGGGCGGGATGGCTAACTAACCTCAAGTGGCCGTGTGTTAGAGTTGGCGAGAAACAGCGCTTAAAGGCGCGCCCTGATACGAATCTCAGTTGCGTCACAGACTCTCATTCCTTTGACCGAAACCGTCTCCGCCGTCACCGTCTCGAACCTGATCAAGCAGTTTGGCCGTTTTGCCGCGCTGCGCGGCGTTACCGCGGAATTTTCCGGCGGGAAGCTCTATGCCATTCTCGGCGACAACGGCGCCGGCAAGACCACTCTGTTGCGAACTCTCGCGGGACTCAGCCAGCCGTCGGGCGGCGGCGTCTCGATTCTCGGGGCCAGCAAGTTTCGCGACATCTCTGTGCAGGTGGGTTATATGGCACATCCTTCTCTGCTCTATGACGAGATGAGCGGGATGGAAAACCTGGAATACTTTGCCCGGCTCTACGGAATCTCCGGAAACATCACCGGCAAAGCGCGCTGCGCAGACGTCATCCGCACGGTCGGCCTAGATCCCGATCTGGTCCGCCCCGTCGGCCAGTATTCGCAAGGGATGAGGCAGCGGATGTCCCTGGCGCGTGCTCTGCTGAATGACCCTAAAATCCTTTTGCTCGACGAACCATTCTCGAATGTGGACGTGCATTCCGCGATCGAAATGGTCCGCTTGCTGGCCCGCAGCCGTGATCAGGGTAAAACAATATTCGTCGTCACTCACCAGGCGTCGTTGCTCGAAGGCGCAGCCGACGAGTTCGTGTGGATGGAATTCGGCAAGATTGTCGGGCGCACCCGGGAACTGAAACGGGAGCAGATTCGCGAGCAGACAGCGGAGCAACAAAAATGATCGCGCCCACCGGCATCACTCGTGTCACGCTGCTCAAAGACCTCCGCCTGGAGTGGCGATCCAAGGATGCCATCAACTCCATGCTGTTTTTTTCGTTGCTGGTGGTGGTCGTATTCAGTTTTTCGTTCGATCCGACCGCCGAAGAATCGCGACAGATCGCCGGCGGACTCATCTGGGTGGCGTTCCTGTTCGCAGCGGTGGTGGCACTCAACCAGACCTGGGCGCGCGAGATTCGCAACCAGGTGCTAGATGCCTACCGCATATCGCCCGCGCCTGCGAACTCCCTGTTCATGGCGAAAACGCTGGGTAACTTTATTTTCGTCAGCGTGCTGGAAGCGCTCATGACCCCGCTATTCATCATGTTTTATCGGCTGCGATCGCTCGGTCCGGCATGGCAATTGCTGCTGATCGCTGTACTCGGAACCTGGGCGCTGGTGGTCAACGGAACTTTCTTTGCGGCAATGTCGTTGCGCACCCGCAGCCGCGAAATTATGCTGCCGCTGCTGCTGTTTCCGATCTCGATTCCGGCCCTCCTCGCGATGGTGCAAGCCACCGCCGATATACTGAACGGCGAAGGCGCGCGTTTTTGGATCGTGTTGCTCGCGACATATGATCTGGTGTTTACTACGGTGTGCCTGCTTCTATTCGAAACAGTTTTGAACGCCGAATAATGAAGAAAAGAATCGGGTCATCGGATGATCGGGCATCTGAACCCACCTTACGATGAAACGTGTTTTCCCCATCCTCAGTGTCCTGACCGCGACCCTCTTGATCTATGCCCTCTATCAGGCGCTTGTAGTCGCGCCGACCGAGCAGACCATGGGAGACGTGCAGCGGATTTTCTATTACCACGTGCCCTCGGCGTGGACGGCTTTCATTCTCTTCTTCGTCAATTTTGGAGCCTCGATTCTCTATCTGATCAAGCGCCGGCCGGCTGCGGATATGGTCGCGCTGGTCAGCGCCGAGGTCGGTGTTGTTTTTCTGCTCGTGAACCTGGTGACTGGGCCGATTTGGGCGCGTCCGGTGTGGGGCATCTGGTGGACCTGGGACTGGCGCCTGACCTCGACGCTGGTTACATGGCTCATCTACGTCAGCTACCTTATGCTGCGCCGCTTCTCGTCCGGTGGCCAGACGCCCACACTCGCTGCCGCGCTGGCGGTGCTGGGCGCGCTCTGTATACCGTTTGTCTACTTTTCGATCTGGTTCTTCCGCACCCAGCACCCACAGCCGGTCATAGGCGGAGACGGCTCCATCGATCCGCGCATGATGCACGCGCTACTAATCAACTGGCTGGCGTTTGTCTGCTTCGCCTTTATGGTTTGCTGGTCGCGCTATCGCCTGGAAAAACTGCAGCGTGACGTGAATCAGGCGTACGCCATGGCGTCGCTGTTAGCTCCGCATGGGAGTGCGAGAAGATGAGAACTGAGGCAATCAGAAGATGACAAACGGATACCTTTTTGCCGCCTACGCCGCGACCTGGATCATCCACATTGCATATCTCGGAACGATTGTGTCGCGATATTCGCGTCTGAAGCGCGAGATCGGGGAACTGAAGAAGCCAGCCGTCACGTCTTCGGTGTCAAGTCTCAGGTCTTAGGCTCCAGCAGAAGTTTTCATCCCCAGGTTTTTCCTAAGACCTAACACCTGAGACCTGAGACCTGTTCCTGTGCAACCATTTGCCCCTCTTTTGGCTTCTCACTAGGCGGCCCATGCTGTCTGCCCGCTTGACAGCGTATCTGTTGGATGTAAAAGTATTTGTTTGGTTCAATCCCAGTATTCTGGTGACAGGTACGCATCCGCTTCCCAGGGGCGTTGAGGGGCGGCGATAGTTGTGTGCCATTCTTGTTCTCACCCCGCGAAATTGGGAAATCGGAGGAGCTTCGTGAATTGGAATTACCCGGTGTCGGTTGGAGGTTCGGTGAGAAATGGCCTAAAGGCTGCATTGCTGGCGGCGGGCGTAATTGCCGCCGCAGGCGTCGTGTTTTATTTTGGTACCGTAGTCCGCGCCGCCAAAACCGGCGGAACAGAGTCTGCCCAAATATCTGCAAAGCGCGGCGCCGCCACCCTCCAGGCGCTTTCGTCGCATCCCCTGTCTTTGCCGATGTTCTTCGAGCCGAATCAAGGCCAGACCGATGCTCAGGTCAAGTTCCTGGCGCGCGGCGCCGGCTACGGCCTGTTCTTGACTGGCGACGAAGCGGTTCTGGAACTGCAGCAGGCAGTCCCTAGCCCTCGAACGGCCACCGCCATCGCGGCACCCAAACCGAACTCGTGGATTCGCATGAAGCTGGCGGGAGCGAATGCTTCCGCTCGGGTTTCCGGCATTTCGCCTCTGCCGGGAAAGAGTAATTATTTCATCGGCGACGATCGCTCGAAGTGGCGTTCCGCCATTCCGCAGTTTGCCCGGGTGCAGTATGAGGCGGTTTATCCCGGCGTCGATCTGGTTTACTACGGCAGCCAGGGGCAGCTGGAATACGACTTCCGTGTTGCTCCCGGCGCCGATCCCAATCAGATCGCGCTGAACTTTGCCGGCGCATCCGCCCACATCGTGCCGGCGAATTCAGCCGATGCCGGCGATCTTGTCCTCTCCACCGCTAACGGAGACATCCGCTTTCACGCGCCTCACGTTTATCAGCCGGCCACGCCCGGAAACGGGTCTGCCGAAACTACGGTCGCGGCAGGTTTTCGCCAGCTCGCGGACAATAAAATCGGTTTCGCTACTGGAGACTACGACCACAGCCGTGAACTCGTCATCGACCCCATCCTGACCTATTCGACCTACCTCGGCGCCGGCGGCGAGAGCCTGGTGAAAGTCGCAATCGATGCCTCCGATAATATCTATCTGGCAGGTTCGACTACCTCGGCGTACTTTTTCCCCCCTCCAACGGAAGGAGCCAGCCCCCCGTTGCAGAACCAGCTCGGCGGTCCGGGCGCGCAGAACCTGTTCATTGCCGTGATCAATCCGACGCCGCAGGCGGGGTTTCCCGAGCTCTTGTACGCCACCTACCTGGGCGGTAGTGGGACCGACAGTCTGGCAGGAATCGCGGTTGATTCGAGCCGCGATATCTATGTTTCCGGGACGACCACTTCTACCAACTTTCCCAACACCCCGAATGCGTTTCAGACGACGGCCAGTGTGGCCGGGAACGGCGGGTTCCCCGGCACGCACGGATTCCTCAGCGCGATCTCCCTTGGCCTCAACGCCGTTTATAGTCTCACTTATTCCACTTATCTAGCCGGCAACGGAGTAGATACCGTCACCGGACTGGCCATCGACAACTCCTGTATCAGCAACAACGCCACGGCTTCCTGTAACGCCTACGTCACCGGCGTGACCACTTCGCAAAACGGGCCTAACAACGGCTTCCCGGCGAACCCTAACGGATACCAGTTCCTCTCGAACTCTCCCGGCAACGCACAGTTCTTCGCCAGCAAGCTCTACACCGCCGGCAGCGGGTTCCAGAGCATGCTTTATTCCACCTATTTCGGTGGCGGAAATTTCGGGACGACTGATATTGCGATCGGCGGAGGCATTGCCGTGGATCCGACCACGACCAGCCCCAACATGTACTTCACCGGCACCACCAACATGCTGGGTGTGTCAGGTAACGGTGGCGTCTTACCCGCGTTTCCGCTGTTTAATGCGCAGCAGTCCTGCCTCAATGAGGCCAGCAAAACAAACTGTAGCAGCCAGACCCCGACCGACACCACCGACGCTTTCGCCGCCAAGATCAACCCCAATCAGCCTCAATCCAGCCCGATTTACTCGACTTATCTGGGCGGCAGCGGTAACGACTATGGCTATGGCATCGCGGTGGACACGACCAGCAACGCATATGTCGTCGGCGCGACCAGTTCTGACGATTGGACTTGTCTAGGCTGTCCGCCTGGTTTCCAGACCGCTTACGCGGGAACAACTGGAACCGGCAACACCAACGGGTTCATCGCCAAGGTCGGCAACATTGTTGGGTCAACGTATCCGCTGAACTACTTCACATGGTTGGGTGGTTCCGGTCCCGACAACGTCCAAGACATTAAGGTGGATTCGACCGGGTCGGCCCACGTCGTGGGCACTACTTTCTCCTCGAACTTCCCAATCGTCAACGCCCTTCTACCCAGCGCGGGAAGCCCATATAACGGAAGTGAGTACAGCGGCGCGGGAGACGCGTTCGTCGCCCTGATTTCAACCACCATGGGGGGCACCTTTCCAAACGCTCCCGCGGGAGATTACTCCTCGTATCTGGGCGGGAGCGAAGCCGATCAGGGCACTGGAGTTGCGCTCGATGTCTTTGGGGCCGCGTATGTGGCGGGCACCACCCGATCAACAAACTATCCCGTTACGGCTGCCACGGCCTACCAGCCGGCGTTGGTTGGGACGCAGAATGCCTTCGTCAGCAAGATTGGCGCCAGCAGCATACTGAGCTTGACCGTCCCCAACAACAGTCCCACTCCCAACCCGGTCGCCGCCGGAAATCAGATCACGTTCACGTTCAACATCACCAACACCGGGACCGACGATGCCAACCTCGTGGTTTTTGACGCCTTGGGATTGCCGACCACGGGACTGACGGGAACTCCTTTTGCCCAGATCACGAGCGGTTCGGGAAGTTGCAATGGCGTTGTCGGCTCAACCATCTCCTGCAGTATTCCGAGCCTGACGGTGAATTCCACCGCATCGATTCAGGTTAATATGACGCCAGCGATTCCTGTCATCAATTCGACCATCACCATCTCTGGAATCGCCAGCGCCAACGGCGGACCACTGACCGGAGCCGTTTCGCAGCCATTAGCGAACGTCGTCGATTTCCAGGTAACCGCCACGGTCTTGACACCCACCGTGAATGCTGGCGACACGGCCACCATCCAGGTGAACTTTTGTCCGATTAGTCAGTTTGGCTACAACGCCACCATAACTCCGAGCCAAACCTCGAGTCCTTCCATGGTGACCGCCGTCTCTCCCACTTTCAACCCCACGCCGGTTACTATTGCCGGGACTGCGTGTGGCACCACGACCTTAAGCATCGCCACGGTTGCCCGTCCGGTGAACGGAGGCAGCCTATTCCGGCGCGGCCCGATCTATGCCGCATGGCTCCCCATCGGAGGCCTCAGCCTGCTGGGAGTGGGTATCGGCGCCAGTCGCAAGCGCCGCCGCTGGTTGATCGGACTCTCCCTCTTTCTACTGGCGGGCGTCCTGCTGCTGCAACCTGGATGTGGAGCGGGCAGCAGCGCCGTTCCCACGACCACCGGCACGCAAGCTGGGACCTACACGATCACGATCACCGGCTCCGCTGGAGGCGCCGCCTCGCACAACACGGTGGTTTTCTTGCAGGTGGACTAGACCTTTACAGGCTGGTTCAAGCCTCCGCTGCGGCGGAGGCTTTTTTCTTTGTCGGCCCAGGTTCCTTCGGAATGCCCTTACGTAAGCCATAGCAAACACGGGGCATCTAATCCTTGACATTATTTCATATTGCGATATTATTATCGCGATTAGGAATACATGACGCTCGGCGAAAAAATTCGCTATCTGCGCGAGGTCGAAGGTTCACTCCGCGGCTTGAAGCGTCCACTCACGCAGCAGGAACTAATGAAGGGCATTCAGGCCGAGACCGGCAAGAAGATCAGCCAGTCATATCTCTCGCAGATCGAGCGCGGCAAGCGTCCGCACATGACGCAGTCGTCACGCACACTGCTCGCGCGCTTTTTCAAGGTGCATCCTGGCTTTCTGGTGGATGATCCCGAGGGCTATCACACCGAGCTCGTCAGCGACCTGCGCACCACCGAAGGTCAGCTCGATGTCTGGCTGCTGCAGGGGTCGGAGCGTTTCGCCAACGACCCGGAGGTCAGCGAAGTCCTGATCAAAGTCGCGCGTGATAAGGACACGCGGCGTTGTCTGCTACTGCTTGGGGAAATCCTAAACACGCCCGGGCTCGCCGACCGGCTGTTTGAGGCACTGCGGCCCGAACTGGCGCATGCGCCCGCCGCCGCGCCCAGGAGGCGAAGCCTATGACCGCGACGATGACCGCGAATATGAGTGTGATGACGAACGCAAATATGAGCTGGTCTGACTTTTACCTGATCTGTTTCGCCGTTGGCTTTCTGCTAAGCGCGATTTCGTTTATCGCCGGCGGATTGCGCTGGCATCTGCATCTCCCGCACTTCCCGCATACCGGCGGCCCGGTTGGCGCTGGACACGCTCCGGTGGGGCATGGGAGCACGGGAAGCGACGCAGCGGCGCACACCGGTCATCAGGCGCCACTCTCGCCCCTCAACTTCGTTACTTTCACGGCGTTTCTCGCCTGGTTCGGAGGCACCGGCTTTCTGATCACGCGCTTCTCCAGCATCTGGTTTGCGCTCGGTCTGCTGATCGCCCTGGGAGCGGGACTCTTCGGCGCCGGTGTTGTTTTTCTGTTCCTTACGCGGGTGTTGATCTCGCGCGAGGAGAACATGGATTCCGCGGACTACGAAATGGTCGGAGTGCTGGGACGAATCTCGATGTCGATCCGCGAAAACGGCACCGGAGAAATCATTTACTCGCAGGCGGGAACCAGGCGCACCTGCGGCGCGCGCAGCGAAAACGGCAGCGCGCTGGAAAAAGGTGCGGAGATCGTGGTCACGCGCTACGACAAAGGCATTGCGTATGTGCGCCTGTGGGAAGAAATAAGCAACGACGAGCTAAGAGTTAATAGCTAACGGCCGAATTATGAGTGAAGCACTCCAGGACGATGTGCTGGCGAACGATGTGCTGGCGGAGGAGACGCACTCCGGACGTGCCTGGAGTCTGCTGATCCTGCTGGTCATGGTTGGGCCGGCAATCGCATGGTCGCAGGCACGGACAGCGGCGGTCTTGTGGGCGGTGATCCTGGTCGGCGTCATCGCTGTCGGCGCCTGTGCCATGGCGTGGAGCGGCTTTCAATACCGCTTCCTGCGCCACGGGGTGGAGATCCGCATATTTGGATTCCGCCTGCGTTCGATTCCGAAAGAGTCGATCATGAGTTATTCAATTGAACCCTGGGCATTCATTCGCGGCTACGGCATTCGCGGCATCGGCAACACGAGAGCTTATGTGTGGTGCAACAAAGTGGTACATATCCGCACTACGAACGGCGATATTTTTCTCGGACACAACGATCCCGACCGCATCGTGCGCGATCTCGATATGGTAACGGGCGTCTTGACGCGCGGTTAGCAACCGTCATAGAGACAGGGCTGCGCACGCTGAAAACCAGGAACCGAGAACTGATTTCTGAGGAGGCGATATGTTTGGCATAGCAATTGAAATCTGGGTCATCGCGGGACTGGTCGTATTGGCGACCTTGTTCCTGATGAGCATGCTGGCCCGCTTATACCGCAAAGCGGGACCGCATGAAGCGCTGATCGTTTACGGCTTTCGCGGAACACGCGTGGTCCAGGGACACGGGACCGTCATCTTTCCGATGGTCGAGAGCTGCAAAGACCTTTCGCTCGAACTGATGTCGTTCGACGTGGCTCCGCAGCAAGATCTCTATACCAAGCAGGGCGTCGCGGTCACGGTTGAGGCCGTCGCGCAAATCAAGGTGAAGTCCGACAAAGAGTCGATCCTCACCGCAGCCGAGCAATTCCTGACCAAAAGCGATCAGGAGCGCGAAAGCCTGATCCGACTCGTGATGGAAGGCCATCTGCGCGGCATCATCGGACAGCTCACCGTGGAAGAAATCGTCAAACAGCCAGAAATGGTGGGCGATCGCATGCGCGGCACCTGCGCGGATGACATGAACAAAATGGGCCTCGAAGTAATTTCTTTCACCATCAAAGAAGTCCGCGACAAAAACGAATACATCACCAACATGGGCAAGCCCGACGTGGCCCGCATCAAGCGCGACGCGGACGTAGCCACTGCCGAAGCCGAGCGCGACACCGCCATCAAGCGCGCTATGGCAACCCGCGAAGCTGCGGTTGCGAAAGCACAAGCCGACCAGGAGCGTGTGCTCGCCGAGACGCTCTCGCAGGCGAAGCAAGCTGAATCACAGCGCGACCTCGAGGTCAAAAAAGCGCAGTACCTTGAAGTCACCAAGAAGCAGCAAGCGCAGGCCGATAAGTCGTATGACATTCAAACCGCGGTCATGCAGCAACAAGTCACGACCGAAAGCGTGCGGGTGCAGCAAGTAGAAAAAGAAGGACAGGTAAAGGTCCAGGACGCCGAAATCAACCGCCGCGAGAAAGAACTGATCGCGACCGTGTTGAAAGGAGCGGAGATCGAACGTCAGCGGATCGAAACCATAGCCGCCGCCGAGAAGCAGCGCCTGATCGCAGAAGCCGAGGGCCACGCGTCGGCCATTCGCGCCCAGGGAGAGGCCGAAGCGGAAATCATCTTCAAGAAAGGTGAAGCCGAAGCCAAGGCGATGAACGTAAAAGCCGCAGCCTATCAGGAATACAACCAGGCCGCGGTAGTCGACAAACTGATCACCGGGCTGCCCGAAATCGTGAAAGCCCTGGCCGCTCCACTCGCCAACGTGGACAAGATCACTATCGTCTCCACCGGCAACGGCGACACGGCTGGAATGAGCAAGATCACCGGCGACATCACAAAAATGGCGGCGCAAGTGCCGGCGCTATTCGAAACGCTAAGCGGCATGCCGCTAGCAGTGCCAACTGGACAGCATTACATCAGCGAGTGGATCACGCTGCAGCGGAGCGGCAGTTAACGAACGATAGTTCGATCAAAGAAACAAGTGAACAACTGGTTACAAATAAATGAATTGGTAAAGGAGTAATATTATGGCCATTACAGGTTTGATTGGATCCAGTCCGAAATTC
>Ga0209169_10001064_pt1 | contig 16778 bp, 11 predicted proteins | sample HubBroMetageWRM4_FD_188346 | JGI IMG/M metagenome (GOLD analysis project Ga0209169, IMG submission 188346) | Warmed soil microbial communities from the Hubbard Brook experimental Forest, New Hampshire - Hubbard Brook CCASE Soil Metagenome WRM 4... | ecosystem: Environmental > Terrestrial > Soil... | reverse complement strand
CGCAGAATTTCACTCGCGAACTGGTCAACGAACCCGGCAACCACATGACCCCAAGCATCCTGGCGGAACGCGCCCGCAAAATGGCGCAAGATGTCGGCCTGAAAGCCGAAGTATATGGCGCTGACAAATTAAAAGAATTAAAGATGGGCGCTTTCTGGGGCGTGGCTCAGGGATCGGACGAACCTCCCGCGCTGATCGTTTTGCGCTACGAACCGGCGGACGCTCCTGCGACTCCGGTGCTCGGCCTGGTTGGGAAGGGCGTGACTTTCGATACGGGCGGCATTTCCATCAAACCCGCCGATGGCATGGAAAAAATGAAATATGACATGGCCGGTGCCGCGGCAATGATTGGCGCCATGCGGGCAATTGCTCTCCTCAAGCCAAAGACCCGAGTCACCGCGATTATTTGCGCCACAGAAAATATGCCCTCGGGAAAAGCGCAAAAGCCTGGCGACATTCAGATCGCCATGTCGGGCAAGTCGATCGAGATTATCAACACCGATGCCGAAGGCCGGCTGGTGCTGGCCGATGGCCTATGCTACGCGCGTCAACTCGGTTGCACTCATCTGATCGACGCCGCCACGTTGACCGGTGCCGTCGTGGTTGCGCTTGGCTACGTTAACGCGGGCGTCTTTGCGAACGACGAAAAGATGTACGAACGCTTCAATCGCGCCACAAACGAAGCCGGCGAGAAGTTTTGGCGCCTTCCGCTCGACGACGAATACAAAGACAATATCCGCTCGAACATTGCGGACATTGTGAATTCCGGTGGTCGTTGGGGTGGGGCCGTGAACGCGGCCATGTTCCTCAAAGAATTTGCCGAAGACACTCCGTGGCTACACCTCGACATCGCCGGCACCGCATGGACGGAAGAAAATAAACCCTGGATCGCGAAAGGCCCGTCCGGTATCGCGGTGCGCAGCCTGGTAGAGTTTGCCCGAGAGTTCAACAACTAGGTCGTGTGGTAGCGAGCGACTGGCCCGCAGTCTTACATCGCTGCCGGCACTGAGATCCCCATCACTGCCAAGGCGCGAGTCAGTTCGCGACGAACCACTGCGACCGTTACCAATAAAAATCTTTTCCGGCTCTCATCTGGCTCACCGAGAATCGGATGCCGGTGATAAAACGCATTGAAAAGCTGCGCCAACTGAAACACATGCTTTGCTAAATAAGCTGGCTCGGTAGTTGCGATGCACTGATCGATCACATAGGACGTCTTCGAGGACGCTAGCCACAGTTCCCAGATTTCATTCCCGTCCGCTCCGTTCAAATACTTGGCGAATTCATCTGTAGAAACGTAGCTTGCTGCGTCTCGGCTGAAAATTTCAGGATCAAGTCCGCCCTTGCGAAAAATATTGCCGGCGCGTACCACGGCATACTGGGCATATGGCCCTGTCTCGCCTTCAAAACTCAAAGCCTCTTTGAAATCGAACGCAATCACCGACGGCTTGGTGAACTTCAACATGAAGTAACGCAGCGCGCCCACGGCAATCTGAATGGCGATGGTCCCGCGCTCTTCGTCGCTTAATTGTGGATGCCGCGGATCGACTTCCTTTTTCGCCGATGCGATCAGCGTATCAATTAAATCGTCCGCCTTTACGCCGAATCCCTTCCGCCCCGAAACTTCGATATACGAACGTGCCTTGTCTTCCTCCGACAATTCGTAGCCCAACTCGGCGGCACAACGGGGCGTGAGCGCGACCATCTCATACGAAAAGTGCGTGTAGTGGTCGGCCTGCTCGTTATAGCCAAGCCCGCGCAGCGCTTCAACGACGGTGGTCTGCGCTTCAGCCTGACGTGCATCAATCACGTTATAGATTTCCGCCACATCGCCAAAATGCGGATGTTCCGGCTCGCCCTCAGTCGTCGAAATCCAACATTCGTGGCCGTTAGGATAACGATAAAATTTGCGATATCCGAAATCCCGCCCGAGTAATCCAAACTTCCACAAGTGGTAGGCAATGTCTTTGCCGACGTAGCCCACCGTGCCATTCGATCGCACGATGACTTTCTGGTCTTCTTCGGCGATCTCTTCATTCTCTGCGTTTTTTGCGGATGCTTTCCCCCGCCGCATAACCCAGCAACCTTTATTCTTACCTTCGGTTTCGAAAGTGAGCACGCCGGCGTCCTTGAGCTTGGTGAAAGCTGCGTCCCAGAAGTGCAGGTGAAGTATCTCGCTCTCCCGCGGCAGAAAATCGTATTCGATCTCCAGCCGATCCATGGTTTCTAGATGGCGATACAGTACCGCGATCGAAATCAAGTCAGCGATTGCGGACGTTTCGTTTCCGCCTTCCTCGAGCGCGTGCAACACCTGCTGACGCGCGTCCCGATTCTGCTTGTCCTGTTCGTACGAGCGGGACACTTTTGCGTACAAATCCCAACAGTAGTAATCAAAACGCGGCTGTCGGGTGAGCGCTTCGATTTCACTCCGCGACTTTTTCTCGAGCTGCAGGAATCCCACGACCACATCCGCAACTTGCACGCCGGTGTTGTCGATGTAGTTCTGGACATCCACTTCCCTGCCCGCAAAATGCAGCAGGCGAACAAAAGTGTCACCGAGGATGGCATTGCGCAGATGTCCGATGTGCGCGGCCTTGTTGGGATTAATGCTCGAATGTTCGACCAGAACTTTTCCCGCTGGAACTTCGGCCTTCGGTTTTACATCGGCTGCGAGCGCGGCGGCCAATGCACCGCGGTTCAAGCGTGCGTTGATGTATCCCGCCCCGGCGAGTTCGAACTTTTCGAACCCATCGATCGGCCCGATGCCGGCAAGAATCTCTTCCACAATCTTTCGCGGCGGCTTGCGCAGCTTTTTGGCTAACTCAAAAGCAAGCGGCAATGCATATTCGCCAAATTCAATCCGAGGAGGCTGCTCGATCACAATCTTCGGCAAATCGAGATCGTAGCTTCGACGCAGAAACTCGCGAATTCGCTGGCTTAACCGACGTTCCAGATGACGATACAAGAATCCCTCTGAGCGCTTGACGAAAACAGTGATTGTAGCAGAGGGCGCGCGGCGCAGCGGTTTGACGCGATGTGCACGCTTCCCTATCATGAAAATTGGCTGTTTGTCGTTGGTCGTTGACTACCCCAGCAAGCTTTTGGACCAACGACCGAAGACCAACGACCGCCGACGAACTCCTATGCGCATAGCCTACCTCGATTGTTTTTCCGGCATGAGCGGCGACATGTTCCTCGGTGCGCTGGTCGACGCGGGAGTGCCAGAGCAACTCTTGGAAGACACGGTTGCGGCGTTGAACGTCGGCGCCCGGCTGGAGATTTCCCGTGTTCAGCGCAATGGCATAAGCGCGATCAAAGTGGATGTTTATTCGCATGGTGAGAAGGATCTACCTCGCGAGACTTATTGGGAGCGAGAAGCGGCGAATTCGAAACTGATCCACACTGACGAGCGTGAAAGTCATGCTCATCCTCATATTCACGAGCTTGAACACGCGGCGGCCCGCGACTCGAAACCGATTGCTTTGCTGGAACACAATTACGCATTGCAAGGAGAAAGAGAAAAGCCTTCGCGGACGGGAGACGCCGCGCGACCCCTTGAGCACGACGACAAACCGGCGCCGCACCAACACGATCACGAGCATACCCACAGCCATTCCCACGAACATGGAAGGGCGCTGAGCGAGATCCGCGACATTATCGGCAAGACGGCAATCAACGAGGGCGCGAAAAATACCGCGATCGCTATTTTCGAAGCGCTGGGCGCGGCCGAGGCCAAGATTCACGACACGAACATCGAGAATGTTCACTTTCACGAAGTCGGAGCAGTAGACGCCATGGTGGATATTGTCTGCGCCGCAGTTGGTGTTGACTCCCTCGCCATCGAGGAAATCGTCTGTTCGCCGCTCAACGTTGGCGGAGGCACGGTGAAATGCGCCCACGGAACTTTGCCAGTGCCCGCGCCTGCAACGCTCGAGTTGTTGAAAGATGCCCCGGTGTATTCGTCCGGAATCCAATTCGAACTGGTCACGCCGACTGGCGCTGCCATCGTCAAAACCCTCACGAAACGATTCGGGCAATTCCCGCGGATGAAGATTGAAAAGTCCGGCTACGGTGCCGGGACTCGTGACTTTGATGGACACGCGAATGTTGCGCGACTCACGATCGGCGAGAGTCAGCCGGAAGCGATCCCCGACATTCCCCGGGACACGATCACCGTGCTCGAAGCCAATATCGACGATCTGAATCCGCAAGTCTTCGGCTACGTCATGGATCGTTTGCTCGAGGAAGGCGCGCTCGATGCCTTCGGCCTGCCCGTACAGATGAAGAAGAATCGTCCAGGCATGCTGCTCACGGTTCTTTGCCGCAACCAGGACGCGGCGAAATTGACCGATCTGATTTTCACCGAAACCACGACTTTAGGCGTGCGTCAACGCGAGGAAAAGCGTCAGGCACTGGCCAGAGAATGGGTGACGATCACGACTCGCTGGGGCGATGTGCGCGTGAAAGTCGCTAGCATGAATGGTGCGGTCACAAATTATGCTCCCGAATACGAGGATTGCCGCCGCATCGCCACCGAGTTCCATGTGCCCTTGAAAAGCGTCATGCAGGAAGCTCTGCAGCTTTACATGAACCGCCAACGCTGAGAAAATCACGACCACCAGGGAAGGCGACCGAATCCCTTCCATTTCTTGAACCGAACAAATGAATAAAAAGTTCTACATTACGACTCCCATTTACTACGTGAATGCCCGGCCGCACATCGGTCACGCTTACACCACGATTGCCTGCGACACCATTGCGCGCCGGCAGCGCATGCTGGGCGCGGACACCTACTTCCTCACCGGCACCGACGAGCACGGGCAGAAGATCGAGCGCGCCGCGCAAGCCGCAGGCAAAACGCCGCAAGAATTTACCGACGAAGTTTCGGCGCAGTTCCGCGCATTGTGGAAGCGCATGGGCATCACCAACGACGACTTCATTCGCACGACCGAGGAACGCCACATCAAGCGCGCGCAGGAATTTTTCCGGCAGATTCGTGACAATGGCCACATTTACAAGGGCACGTACACCGGCCAGTATTGCGTGTTCGACGAACTCTATGTGGATGTGGTCGGAGCAGGCGCGCCCTGTCCGGAGTGCGGACGCCCGACGGAAACGGTGAAGGAAGAAAATTATTTCTTCAGGCTGTCCGCGTTTCAGGATAAGTTGCTGCAACTCTACACCGAGCACCCGGATTTTATCCGGCCCGAGACCCGGCGCAACGAGGTGATGTCGTTCGTGCGCGGCGGACTGCGCGATCTTTCTGTCAGCCGTTCGACATTTTCCTGGGGCATCCCCGTGCCCGACGATCCCAAGCACGTGATGTATGTGTGGCTCGACGCGCTGGCGAACTACATTACCGCCATCGGCTACGGGTCGTCTCACGAAGGCGCTCAAGAGGCATTCAAAAGATATTGGCCGGCCGATCTGCACATGGTTGGCAAGGAAATTGTTCGCTTCCACTGCGTGTATTGGCCCGCATTTCTCATGGCTGCGGGACTTCCGCTGCCCAAAGGGATAATGGCGCACGGTTGGCTGCTGTTTGAGGAAAACAAAATGTCGAAGTCGCGCGGAAACATCGTGCGAACGGAGACCATTCTCGACGTACTCGGTGCAGATGCGCTGCGTTATTTTTTGCTGCGTGAAGTTGTGTTCGGTCAAGATGGATCTTTTTCTTTTGATGCACTGGTCCAGCGCTATAACGCAGACCTGGCCAACGGACTCGGCAACCTCGCCAGCCGCACTCTGACCATGATCACGCGATATTTTCGCGGCGAGGTGCCGTATCCGTCAGCGGCCATCGCGCAAAAAGCGGGGGACAGCGCAATCGCGGAAGCGGCGCGTAAAGTCATCGCCGAGTACAGCACATTGGTTGATCAATATCAATTCTCGCGCGCTCTCGAAGTTGCTTGGAGTCTGGTGGCTGCGGTAGACAAATATATTGTCGAGAATGAGCCTTGGGCGCTCGGTGAAAAGCAAGATGAAGAAAGCCGCTCGCGGCTGGCGACGATTCTCTATACCAGCGCCGAAGCGTTGCGCATCGTGACAGCCCTTGCGCATCCAGTAATTCCCGACGCAACCTCGAAAATCTGGGCGCAGTTGGGGCTGGGCGATATTCGCAAGTTTCCTTTGCCGGATTTGAAATGGGGACAACTCCAACTGGGCGCAAAGTTGGGCAATGTCGAAGCCGTATTTCCACGCGCCGACAAAAGCGCGATTGAAAGGATGCAGAAAATGGAAGATCAGCAACGAAGCGGATCGATCGTAACCGAAGCGCAGCCTGAGGCATCAGCACCCGTGATTTCCTCTGTCGCCGCGCCGCCGGCGCCGCCGGCAAAGGCCGCCGCAACCACGCCCGACGGCAAAATCAGTATCGATGATTTCGCCAAGGTCGAGCTGCGGGTGGGACAAGTTAAAGCCGCCGAGAAAGTTAAAGGCGCGGACAAGTTGCTCCGCTTGGAAGTCGATCTGGGCACCGAAGTTCGACAAGTCGTCGCCGGAATCGCCGAGTCATACGCCCCGGAGTTATTGATCGGAAGAAAAGTTGTCATCGTAGCCAACCTCGCACCTAGAAAACTTCGCGGACTGGAATCGAATGGAATGATTGTGGCCGCGTCGCCGGAGGGCGGGAAGGCCGTGCTGGCCAGCTTCCTCGAAGATGTGCCGGTAGGAACGAGATTGAAATAGGTCAACCTGTCAGCTCGGAAACATGCGCGGACAGGCGAGATGCGCGTCGCCACACGCCTAACCACCAATGACCAACGACCAACGACCAATCTTCGTCGATTCTCACGCGCATCTTGAGATGGAGCAGTTTGATTCCGACCGACCTGCCATGCTGCAACGCGCCAAGGATGCTGGGATCGAAACCATTCTCGCCATTGGCAGCGGAACCGGCCCGGGGTCGCTTGACTGTGCCATCCAGCTCGCTGAACAATACGAATTTATTTATGCGACTATCGGCATTCATCCCCACGAAGCCAAGCTCGCGACTGAAACCGATTTCGAAGAAATGGAGCAATTAGCAACCCGACCCAAGGTCATCGCCTGGGGCGAGATCGGATTGGATTATTTCTACGACCATTCCCCGCGGGATCTTCAGCAGCAAGTATTTCTGAAGCAACTGGATCTGGCGCGCGCGGCCAAACTCCCCATCGTGATCCACTGCCGCCCCTCTGACGGAAGCGACGACGCTTGGGAAGACTGCCTGCGACTGTTACATGAACGGTGGGCGCCGAGCGCTCTCGGCGGGATCCTGCACTGTTTCACTGGCACTTGGGATCATGCGAAACGCGCTCTGGATATGGGATTCATGATCTCCTTCGCCGGCAACGTCACCTTCCCGAAAGCGCAACCGATTCGCGAGGCTGCAAAGCAAGTTCCGCTCGATCGCATGTTGATCGAAACCGATTCTCCCTTTCTTGCGCCCGTACCCTATCGCGGCAAGCGCAACGAACCGTCGTTCGTAAAGGAAGCGGCGCGACAGATTGGCGAACTGCGCGGCCTTTCGACCGAAGAAATTGGCTTGCAAACGGCGCGAAATTTTTACCGTTTCTTTTCACTTCACGAAAAGCTCAACTCCATTTAGCTTGTTAAGAGCATCTTTTGCTGGGGCTGCGTAATCTCTTAATTAGAACCGAAATATCATGCCTGAGAACACGTTTGACATTGTGAGCAAGCTCGACCTGCAGGAAGTTTCAAATGCAATGCAGCAGGCGCTGAAAGAGATTCACACCCGCTTCGACTTAAAAGATTCGAAGTCGAACATCGAACTCGAAGGTAAAGACGCAATCACCCTGCACTCCGCCGACGAGTACAAATTGAAGGCGGTCACCGAAATCTTTCAACAGAAACTGGTAAAGCGCGGCGTTTCTCTCAAAGGGCTGACCTACGGCCCGGTCGAACCAGCGGCGGGAGGCACGGTACGACAAAAGATTACTATGCAGCAGGGTATCCCCATCGAAAAAGCGCGGCAGATCGTGAAGGTCATCAAGGATTCCAAGAAGAAAGTCAACGCTTCGATTCAGGGAGACCTGGTGCGAGTGAGCGGGAAAGATCGCGATTCGTTGCAGGAGATCATCGCGCTGCTGCGCGGGCAGGATTTCGGTATCGACACCCAATTTACGAACTACCGGACTAACTAATTTTTCGCGCTTCTACGCTTGAGGCTTTTAAATTGAGCACCAACCGATTGACGACGCCGGCCAGCATCAACGGAAAAGAAATCTTCGAGTTACTGCGCGGCGATCTTTCTGCGATTGAACGCGAGTTCGGGCGGGATACGGTTTCGGGCGTCGAGGCGATCACCGAGATCGGCGAATATCTGCGTAGCGGCGGCGGCAAGCGTATTCGTCCCATGTTGTTGCTGCTCTCTGCAAGGCTTCTCAATTACGACGGACGCGGCGCCATCAAACTGGGTGCCGTCGTAGAAATTATTCATACGGCAACGCTTGTTCACGACGACATCATCGATGAAGCCCAGACCCGGCGCGGCCGCCCCGCAGCCAACACGCAATGGGGAAACTCCAAGTGCGTTCTTGCTGGCGATTGGCTCTACATGCAGGCTTTCAAAATCGCCGTACAGGAGCGCAACTTCCGCATCCTCGACACGCTGATCGATCTCACGCAGCAGATGGTCGAAGGCGAACTGTTGCAGATGGAAAAATTGGGCAAGCTGATTTCCTCAGACGAACACTTTGACTTGATCTTTCGCAAAACTGCCTGTCTGTTCTCGGTGTGCATGCGGATGGGAGCGATTCTTGGCGGAGCAACTCCAGAGCAGGAAGAGAACCTGGCGCAGTACGGTCGCGATCTCGGTATGGCCTTTCAGATTGTCGATGACGTGCTCGACCTCACCGCTTCAGAGGACGTATTGGGCAAGCCCGTGGCGAGCGATCTCCGCGAGGGCAAAGTTACGATGGCTGTAATTCATGCGCTCGAACGCTGCACTCCAAAGGAACGGGAGCGCATCGGACGAGTGGTTCGTGAGCGCGCATTCGATGGCGTTACCCACGGAGAGATCCTGGCAATTCTTAAGCGTTATGGCTCAGTCGAAGCGGCTAACGCTCGGGCCATGCAGTATGCCAACCTGGCGCGAAATGCCATCTGCGGCTTCCCCGACAGCGAGATCAAACAAGCGTTATTGTGGGCCCCAGAATTCGTAGTGGCCAGAGAAAAATAGTCGAACGCCCTTCTCCGCGAACTCTGCGTTTTAAGATTTTCCGACTTCAGTCCAGTGCCTGCCAAGAAATTATCCACATGTAACCCTACCGTTTCCCGTGACATCAATCACCGAACGCCATCAAGGCGAACTGTTAACTTGCTTTTATGCCTCCAGTCAACGCGCTGCAGCGGCCCCATCTAGTGAATTCGAACCAACTAACGGAAGCGATCATTCGCGCTGCTATCAAGATCCACCGGAAACTGGGCCCAGGTCTTTTGGAGTCTGCGTACGAGACTTGCCTGGTTTTTGAACTGAAAGAGATAGGCCTGCACGTAGAACAACAAAAAGCAGTTCGTCTCGTTTACGACGGGGTAAAGTTGGAGTGTGGTTTTCGGGCCGACATCGTAGTCGATGGCAGAATCGTTGTGGAAGTCAAATCCAAGGAAGCGCTCCATCCGGTTGACCATGCCCAAGTGCTTTCGCACCTCCGCCTCTTGGGCCTGCAAGTTGGACTCCTGATTAATTTTCACGTCGTTATGCTCAAAGAGGGGATCAAAAGGATCGTCAATAATTACGAGGAAGGTCCCGAATCGCAGAGTGCGCTGAGAAATTCCGCCGAGGACGCTGAGAAAAGCTGATCTTCGGCACCAGGGCTATGCGTTCTGTTGGCGTCCCTCTCCGCGGTCTCTGCGATTTTAATTTTCCAACCGCCGCTCGCCTCTCCCGCCGGTTTTGGCTTTTGCCGTCATTTGGATTATTGTTCTATTGGTGGCTGTGAATCCGCTGGCGGCGCAGTCGATCTAATGTTTGTCAGTGTAATGCGCACAAGATGAATCACCTTTTTTCGTTGATCGCGCACCACGGCTACCTTCTGCTCTTCCTGGTGGTGCTGGGCGAGGCCATCGGATTGCCCGTTCCAGCGGCCGTCGCCCTGGTAGCTGCCGGTGCTGCAGCCGCCGCCGGCACTCTCAACATATATAGATCATTCTTTCTCGCCCTGAGCGCGGCGCTCATTGGAGACATACTGCTCTTCATTCTCGGCCGCTACATGGGTTGGAGCCTGCTCGGTCTTCTGTGTCGCTTGTCGGTGAATCCGGAGTCCTGTGTCCTGCGCTCGGCTGAGTCGTTTTACAAACGCGGCAAGGCTACGCTCCTGGTGGCCAAGTTTATTCCTGGCGTCAATACCATGGCCCCGCCCCTGGCCGGCAGCATGAAAATGCGTCCCCTGCAATTCCTTCGATTCGACTCGGCCGGCGCGGCGCTGTATATCCTCGCCTACAGTGCCCTTGGCTTTCTTTTTCGCGACTTTCTGGCCAAGATCACAGACGGATTCCAGGCCGCCAGCCGGGCCTTCGGAGAAGTGTTTTTCCTGGCCGCCATTGCCTATATCGTTTACCGCGTCTGGCTCTATCACAAAAACAAAGTGTATCGCGTCGTGCCGCGCGTACAGGTCGAAGAGTTGGCAAACAAGCTGGTTTCCGAGGAAAAGGATAAGGTTTTGATCCTCGACGTTCGCAGTCACGGTTACTACGACGCGAACGCAGAGCGCATCAAGGGATCCATCCGCATTGAACCCAACAATCTTTCCGAGGAACTCAAGACTCTGCCCAAGGAAAAAGACATCTATGTCTACTGTACTTGAGCACGCGAAGCGACCAGCGCCCGGGTGGCGCTGCAACTGCGGGAACAAGGATTCAACGCGTTCGTGCTCGTCGGCGGCGTGGCGGCGTGGAAAAAAGCAGGCGAGCCGCTGGAGCCCGTGCCCAAGAGCGATCTCATAAAACTGCCAACCTTCGCGTAACTGCGAACGCGGGCCCTCAGGCCCTCTATACTTCTTCTCATGGCTTCGCATAACGAAATCGAAATCAAGTTTCGCGTCGACGACGCGCGAGTGTTGAATCGACAGCTGCGAAAATCCGGCTTTCGCATGATCACGCGCCCCACGCACGAAATGAATACGCTATACGATTTGCCCGGCCAACCGCTGCGCAAACGCGGCGAATTGCTTCGCTTGCGCAAGTACGGACTCGAGTGGGTTCTCACTCACAAAGCCAAAGGCAAAATAGGACGTCACAAGACGCGAGTAGAAACTGAAACCAAAATTGCTGACGGCGCGAAGATGCACGCGATCCTACGAGCTCTCGGATTCGCCCCAACCTTCCGCTACGAAAAGATCCGCGCCGAGTGGAGTGACGGCACAGGCCATGTGGTCGTAGACGAAACTCCGGTCGGAAACTTCGGCGAAATCGAAGGCCCTTCGCGATGGATTGATCAGACTGCGCAGGCTCTGCAAATCGCGCGTAGCTGTTACCTCACGAAAACTTATTCGGAGCTTTTCCTTGAATGGAAAAAGCGGACAAGAAGCCCCGCGAATGAGATGACATTCAAGGCCATCCGAAATAAGGCACGCAGTTAATTTGACGCAATGTGACAGCAATGTAAATTCCGTCGCAACGCTGCTTTCCTGTTCGATTTATGCACCAAACTAACCAACAAGATCGTTAACCGCGCGCATGTTAGTCTTTTTGTTGCTCGGGTTTTTTCCCCCAGCAGCGTGCCATTGCAAAAAGACAATTTCCGGCGCCTCCTTCGAACGGTAGAGGCTCTCTCCGATCTCGGTCCTGAAATGACCGCAGAGCGGGAGTTTCCTCAGACCGCGAGCGCCATGTTGTCGGCCTCGCTCGAAGCCAGCGGGGCTCGCGAAGGAGCGCTTTTTACTTACAGCGACCGTCCGTCCCTCCTCACCTCCATTGCAGCCGAGGGCTTCACGCTGATGCCGCAGCCAGCCGTGATCCCGCTGCTGCCCAGGCATGTGCATGCCCTCATTTCGTCGCGCGAACCAGTAGTTCTCGACCCTGGCTCTTACGACCTTTATCTGAGCGCCAACGGAAATATTGCTCCCGAACTTTTCAAGTGTATCGTTCCCCTGAAGGTCGGCAGCAAACTCGTGGGTGTGATCGCTTTAGGCCGTCGCGATGCCGACAGTCTCTACGATCCCGGCGAACTCGAGGCCCTCGGCTTGCTTTGCCACTACGTCGCTCTGGCGGTGCATAATCATTCGCTGACTCAGACCTTGGCCCAGCGCGTCTCGGAAAATCTGCGCTTGATGGCGTCTGTACACGGTTTTTACGACAACGCTCTCGAGGCTTTTGCCACCGCCATCGACGTAAAGCATATCAACATTCACGGCCATTCCCTGCGCGTCGGGCGTTATGCATCCGCCATCGGCGAAGCCATGAATATGGATCCAGCTGAGATTGCGGCGCTGCGCTCCGCCGGCTATCTGCACGATATTGGAAAGGTTGCGGTCGATAAGCGTCTCTTCGGCAAACCGACTTCGCTGGACGCCGAAGAGTTTCGAGAAATGGCGGACCACACAATTGTGGGACATCAAATTGTTAGCGGTGTCCAGTTTCCCTGGCCGCGTATCCCGGAGATCGTGCGCTGGCATCACGAACGCAGTGACGGTTCCGGCTATCCCGACGGATTGCTTCTCGAAGATGTGCCCATGCCAGTGCGCATCGTGGGCCTGGCTGACACTTTCGATGCCATGACCAGCGAGCGCCCCTACCGCCAGCGGCTTTCACTCGGCAGCACGCTGAATGAAATCGTGCGCCTGACTCCGCAAAAATTTGACCCCAATGCAGTGCACGCATTGCTTCTGCAAGTTCGCCGCGATACCGTTGGCAGTAACCGCACGCCCTTCCTGCAAGACCGCATGGGCGGCGACATTGCCGCGTCCGACATCGACCAACTCGCCGCCGGCCTGCAACACAAAATGAATCACGGCCGGCTGTTCCTAACCTAGCTGCCGCGCACCGTTTCACTCTTAACTTTTCCTTTCGCATAAACCTAAACTGTCATCCCGAAACGAAGTGAGGGACCGAACACTGCCAGTGGTATCGACCCCGTCCCAGGGAATTTCTGCCACGAACTCTCTGCACCTTTTCATCGCCTGCCACAATACTCAGAGTTTCCTCAGCCAATCACCTGGATTCTCCCGCTCGTTCTCCATCTTTTCTCCGCCCGCATCCCGATTTTGTCGCGTTGTGCACGAAGTTTCCAGGATTCCTGGGCCAAACCTTGGAATCTGAAACGCACTCATCCCGCTAAACTTTCTGCAAAACTAGCCGATACTTCAGTTGTGCCGATCAGCCTCTACTCTTCCCCTGCTATTTCCACCCCTTTGCTAACCAACCAAAAATCCTGACTCTGAGCGAAAGGAAATTGCGAACTTGCCGACAGCGACGGAATACAGATATGAAGCGCTTGCACAGCAATCCGATGCGCTGCAAGTAATCTTTGAAAGTTTGCCCTGGGGCGTAATCGTCGCCGATCAGGACGGCAGACTTTTATTCTCCAATCCCGCCGCAGAAAAGCTATTGGGAGTTGACATCGTCGACGCCTCGCCTACGGCCTGCACCTTCCTCGAAGGTTGGTACATGCCCGATCAAATCTCGGTCGTGCCCCACGATCAGTTGCCGCTGGTGCGAGCCATTCGCGGAGAGAAGATTGTCGATGAACTGGTTTTCGTGCGCACCTCCGAACCACGCCCCGGAGTATGGCTCCGAGTAAACGCGTGGCCCTTGAAAGACGCCATGGGAGCGGTCTCTGGCGGAGTCATGATATTCCACGATTTCACCCAAGGCCGCCAGGCTCTGCAAAGTTTCACCCTGCTTGCCCGCGTGGTCGAGCAGACCGCCGACAGCGTCGTCCTCACCGATACCGAGGGCGTAATCCAGTATGTGAATCCAGCCTTCGAAGCGACCACCGGCTACAGCCGCGAAGAAGCAATGGGCAAAACTCCGAGAATCTTGAGGTCGGGTCTGCACGACGCGGAATTCTACCGGCAAATGTGGGCTCATTTCACTCATGGAGCCGCCTTCAAAGGCATGGTCATCAACCGCAAAAAGACTGGCGAACTTTACTGGGCGCAACAGACCATCACTTCGATGCGCGACGAAACCGGGCGGCTGACTCACTTCGTTTCTGTCTCGCAGGACATCACAGAACTCCGAAAAAAACAGGAGCAGGAGTTTCAACTTCAACTCGCGCGCGACGTTCAGCAGCGATTCTATGCGGCTGCGCCGGTCGTCCCAGGCTTCGACATCGGAGGATCGGCGCATCCTGCCGACGAAACCGGTGGCGACTATTTCGATTTCATTTTCATGGACGATGGCTCCCTCCTCATCGCCGTGGCCGACGCCAAGGGTCACGGATTCGGCTCCGCGCTGGTCATGGCTCTCACTCGGGCTTACGTGCGCTGCTTCGCTGCCATGCAGTTGCCGCTCGATGACATCCTGGATCGAGTCAACCAGATGCTGCTGAAAGATCTCGAACACGGCCATTTCGTCACTCTGTTTTTGGCTCGTTTGAGTCCCGGCCATCGCACCTTGTCATACGCCAGCGCCGGCCACGTTCCCGGCTTCGTGTTCCTCGGCTCAGGCACTGTGAAATGTACCTTGGATAGCACCGGCCCGCCGCTCGGCCTTTTTTCTGGAAGCAAGTTCGCACTACGAGATGCAATTCGCCTCGAGCCCGGCGAGACAGCTCTGTTCCTGACCGACGGCGTCACGGAATCGACCACCCCCGACGGCCACCAATTCGGCACCCAGCGTGTCCTCGATTATGTCCATGCACATAATCACGATTCGGCTTCGAGTATCGCGGATAGCATCTACCACGCTGCCCGGGCTTTCGTGCAAGGTGATCTGCAAGACGATGACATCACATCGGTCATCATCAAAGCCAACCGCCCGATGTAGGGCAGGCGAGGCTGTGCCACAACTACGCTGCAGTCGAAAAAGTGGAATGAGATCTCCCATAACAGCCGCGCAGCGGCGTAAGAATGCAGCCCACCGCGCAAGCCGTGGGCCCTGTGCGAAGCTGTTGAGCCCTAGCGGGGCGAAAGATCGACTTCGCCACAGTCGCGGGGCTTACTCGCCCGCCCACCCCGCAAACTGTTACGAAGGTAACCTCCTAGCCAGCAACTTTTTCCCTGCTGAGGGTTCATAATTCTAACGACCTCCCCGTGCCCATATGAGCTTGGGACGCCCCAAAATCGGCCTGATCCTTCTGTTCTCATTGCTGGGATTTGCCGTCTCTGTTCAATTGGCCCTCGGCAAAAAGAAAGACAAGCACGCCCCCGCCACTCCGCAGATGGATGATCAGAAGCGGGCAGTGCACGCGCTCAACCGGCTGACATTCGGCCCGCGCCCCGGCGATGTCGATCATGTGTTGGCGATCGGCGTGGACAAGTGGATCGATCAGCAGCTTCATCCCGAAAAAATTGACGATAGCGCTCTCGATGCGCGTCTCACTCAATTTCGCACGTTGCGCATGGACACCCGCGAGATTGTCGAGAATTTTCCCTCCGAACAAATGATCAAAGCTGTCGCGGACGGAAAGCAGTCGCTCCCATCCGATCCGCTGAAGCGCGCCGTTTATCAGGCGCAACTCGAACGCTATCAGGACAAAGAAGACCGCAAACAACAGACCGCCGTCGCTGGAGCGGACAAGGTCGCGGATGACGAACGCACTCGTCGCCAGCAAGAACGCGATGAGGCCAATCAAAAAGTTGAAGAACTTCTCGACCTCGCGCCCGATCAACGCATGAAAGCTGTGCTCAAACTGCCGCCCGAAGAACAGCGCGCCATGACCAACTCGCTGCAAGGTGACAAACGCGATGAGTTTCTCGAAGGAATGAATGCGCGGCAGCGCGAAACCATCGAAGCGCTCAATTCTCCGCAACAAGTCGTCGCCAACGAACTCGTACAAGGCAAATTGTTGCGCGCCATCTACAGCGATCGCCAATTGGACGAAGTGATGACCGACTTCTGGTTCAACCACTTCAATGTATTCATCGGCAAAGGCCCCGATCGCTACTTGCTCACCAGCTACGAGCGCGATGTGATTCGTCCTCACGCTCTGGGCAAATTCGAAGACCTGCTGGTCGCGACCGCGCAAAGTCCGGCGATGCTCTTCTATCTCGATAACTGGCTGAGCGTCGGTCCAAACTCCGATGTCGCCATGGGCATTCCCATGCAGGCCAACAATCAATCGAGACAGCGAATCCGTAACAAAGCTCAGACCAATCAATCCAAAGGCAAGCGCAACGGGCTCAACGAGAACTACGGCCGCGAACTGATGGAACTGCACACCCTCGGTGTGAACGGCGGTTACACCCAACAGGATGTCACCGAAGTGGCCCGCGTGTTTACTGGATGGACGTTGAAGCAGCCCAAGCAAGGCGGCGGCTTCACTTTCGAAGAGCGCACCCATGAACCCGGAAACAAAATCGTTCTCGGGCACCGCATCAAACCAAAAGGCGAAAAAGAAGGCCTCGAAGTTCTGCACATCCTGGCGCACAATCCGGCGACCGCGAAATTCATTTGCACCAAGCTCGCGCTGCGCTTTGTTTCCGACGAGCCGCCGCAACCCTTGGTCGATCGCATGGCGCAAACATTCTTAAAGAAAGATGGCAACATCCGTGAGGTGCTCAAGACCATGCTTGACTCGCCCGAGTTCTGGGCGCCCGATGCCTATCGTGCCAAAGTGAAAACTCCGCTGGAGTTCGTAGTCTCAGCCGTGCGTGCCAGCGGAGCCGAAGTCGCCG
>Ga0209169_10001063_pt1 | contig 16786 bp, 7 predicted proteins | sample HubBroMetageWRM4_FD_188346 | JGI IMG/M metagenome (GOLD analysis project Ga0209169, IMG submission 188346) | Warmed soil microbial communities from the Hubbard Brook experimental Forest, New Hampshire - Hubbard Brook CCASE Soil Metagenome WRM 4... | ecosystem: Environmental > Terrestrial > Soil... | reverse complement strand
ATAGCCACCCCGAATGCGCTCGAAGCGATGCTCGAAGCCCTGTTGAAAGCGCTTCATCCAATCGAGGGGCTTGCGAAGTACGCCCAGCACCTTGCCGCCGAAGCCGTGACCGCGCTGACCACGCCGGGCCTCCTCCGCCGCACGCTTCTGCCGATCCTCTTCCTCAGCCGTCGCCTTCTCTTCGGCCGCTTTCCGCTCAGCCGCCTGCCGATCCAACGCCCGCGCTACGCTCGCCTCTGAAACCTCACCGCGGCGCGGCTGCTCGTCCGAGCCTTTCTTGCTGCCATCTTGGCCACCGCCCTGCCCATGGTCCTGCCCTCCGTCCGGGCCGCCCTGCCCATTGCCCTGACCGTCCGTTTGGGCATTTTGCTGGCCGTCGCCTCGGGCCTCCTCCTGCCCCTCTTCCGACGACTTCTTCCCTCCCCCCGCATGCTTCTTCAACCAATACATGGCCAAAGTCGGTATGAGCGTCCGCGACAACAGGTAAGACGCCAACATCGCGAACACCACCGCCTCGGCCAACGGCACGAACAGATACTTCGCAATACCCGCGAGCATGAACATCGGCACGAACACGATACAGATCGACAACGTCGACACCAGGGCGGGCAGAGCGATCTGCCGCGCGCCCTCGAGGATCGCAGGCACTACTTCCGCGCCTTCCTCGAGATGTGAGTTGATGTTCTCGATCGTTACCGTGGCGTCATCCACCAGGATCCCGACCGCCAGCGCCAGGCCGCCCAGGGTCATGATGTTGATCGTCTCCCCCAGCGCCGCGAGACAGGCGATGGAGGCCAGGATCGACAAAGGAATGGAGAAGAAAATAATGAGGGTGCTACGCCAGCTTCCCAGAAACAGCAGGATCATCAGCCCCGTCAGGCAGGCGGCTATGGTCGCCTCACGGATCACCCCGGAGATCGACGCGCGCACGAAAACAGACTGGTCCCCGATGGGCTCGACCTTCAATGCCGGGCCCGCCAGCGAATGGATCTGCGGCAGCTTCGCTTTGATGGCGTTGATGATATCGAGCGTGGAGCTGCTACCGTTCTTCAGCACCGTCATCAGCGCGGCGCGCTTGCCTTCCAGGCGCGCGATATTCGTCTGCGGCGGAGCACCGTCGTAGACATGAGCGACATCTCGGATGTAGGTGACCTGGCCGGTACTTCCGCTGATCGGCAGATCGTTCATCTCCTCGATCTGCTGCGGACTGGCGTTCACCCCGATGAAGTATTCGAGCTCACCGATTTTCTGCGTACCGGCCGGGAGAATCAGGTTCTGCGCGGTGATGGCGGTAATGACATCACCGCCTGAAAGTCCTTTCGAGCGCAACGCCTGCGGATCGAGGTCCACCTGCACCTGGCGTTGCTTGCCGCCATAGGGATAAGGAATGGAAGCGCCGGGAACTGTAGCTAAAGCTGTGCGGATCTCGTTATTGGCAATATCGAAAATCTGCGATTCGGACAGCGTGTCGCTCGAGAGCGCCAGCTGGATGATCGGCACCGTGGAAGCGTTGTACGCCAGGATGAACGGCGGAGTGGTGCCGGGCGGAAGATTCTTCAGTTGGGTCTGCGAGATGCCGGTGATCTGACCGTACGACAATCTCTCATCCGCTTTCGGCTGAAAGAAATACTTCACCACGCCGATGCCGTTCAATGACTGCGACTCGGTGTGCTCCACATCATTGACGGTCGTCTGCGCCACCCGCTCGGTGGTGAGCACGATGCGGCTTGCCATTTCTTCTGGTTGCAAGCCCGTGTAGGTCCATATCGCCGCCACCACCGGGATGTTGATCGCCGGAAAGATGTCGGTGGCGGTGCGCAGGATCGCCAGCACACCCATGAGCAGAATCAGAATCGCGAGAACGAGAAAGGTATACGGCCGCTGGAGGGCGACTTTGACGATCCACATGCGGTGCTGACTCTTCTAGGCGAAATAACGTCTAGCCGAAATAACGCGCTGCTGCGCGTGCGCAATCAACCCGCCGAATGAGCACTATTCGTGCCCACGAAAAACAACAGTCCCAGCTGAACCTGTGGCGCGACTTCCCGCGCCGCGCCTTAACTTATAGGTAGGGAGACCCTTCTTCTTGAATATTTCTGCTCACACACGCGGCGGTACGATCGGTAGCACCACGTACGAAGCCCGCTCGCGATCGAGATAGAGCGTATTCCGGGCCACCTGGCGCGTGAGCCCGGTCCCTTCTGGATCGCCGGTGTTGGGATTGACGTCGAAATGCGGAAAGTTACTCGACGAAACATCGAGCCGGATGCGGTGTCCACGCTTGAACAGATTGGCCGTCGGGAACGCCTCAACGGTCACTTGTGCGACTTCGCCCGGCTGCAGCGGCTCGGGTTTTTCCCAGGATTTCCGATAGCGGACTCGCAGAATGCCGTCGGTGACATTCATGGCGAAGCCGTCGGGGTAGTCCTCATTGGGCGGATAGACATCGATCAGCTTGATGGTGAAGTCGGTATCGGGCCGATCTGAAGAAATCCAAAGTTTTGCCACGATCGGACCCGTCACCTCCATATCAGTCGCGAGCGACTCGGTTTCGAACACCAGCACGTCCGGTCGCGCCGCCAACGGCATGTAAGGCTCACGCGAGCCAAAGAATCGCGGCCCCTCCCGCTGGTCATAGGCACCACCGCGCATGACAGGCTCGCCAGAGGTAATCGTGCCACCAATGCTCGGCACCGGATGCTCAGGATCGAAGTCATATGAAACAGGTGCCGCACCCACAGCAGGCAACTGCGTCGACAAGCGCCCGCCGCCACTCTTGCCGAAATCGCCACGCTCGCCACCACCGGTGCCCGCGCCAGCGCCACCTCCACGTGCCTCTTCCCCGTGCAGGTAATACTTCGTATTGCCCACATCCGGTACGGGCCAATCCTTCTCAGCCCGCCAATACCCACCGTGATCCATCCGCCCCTGTTGGTTACGCCGCCCCGTGCCGCCACCCATGACAAACAACCGTACGGCAGGCTCGGATGACACGCCATTGCGCGCCCCCTTCAACCAACCATCAAACCAACGCAACCGCAATTCCAGAAAGTCCGATGCCAGGTTACCGTCGATGGTCGCCGCAGCACCGAAGTCAACCTCGCCCGCGTAAGTGAGCGTACGATCGCCGTGCGTCCACGGCCCGAGAATCAGCCTGACCGGCCCCTTCTTCTTACGCGACAGGGCGATGTAGTTGTCAGTTGCCGACCGCGGATAAGGGTCGTACCACGCCGACATAAACACCATCGGCGCATCGCTGAACGAATCGTAAAAGCCCGCCGCGTAGATCCCGAGCTGCTTCCAGAACGAGTCGAACGTGCCGTGCTCCCACTGGTCATACACGTAACTCTCGTATTCCGGCGCGGGAGTCAGGGGCGAATGGCCGCGCTTCCAGGGCATCCGCGCGAACCAACCTTTGATGTCGATCGCTTGCAGCGCTTTGACCCGGATCGGGTCCTTCACCACTGTTGGACTTTCGAAAGCGGCCTTGTAGGCCCAGGTCACCTGCTTCAGCTCGAACGCGCCACCCTGCCGAATGCCGTCCTGGTAGGCGTTGGCAAAGCCGCCGCTGTCGAGAAACATCGCGGCGATGCCAGGAGAGTTGGCGCAGGCGAGCGCCCCTTGGGTGTGAGCCGCATAGGACAAACCCATGGTGCCGATTTTTCCGTTGCACCAGGGTTGCCTGACGATCCAGGCGCAGGCGTCATAACCGTCATGTCCGTCGCTGAGGTATTTGACGAACTCGCCCTCAGAACCGTAGCGCCCGCGGCAATCCTGGTAGATCACCACGTAGCCGCGCGAAACAAAGAAGCGGGCGACGTCGGCACGGCTCTTTGCAACCGGCTCCTTCACCGACAACTCGGAGCGGCTCACAACGGTTTTGCCGTAAGGGGTTCGTTCGAGGATGACCGGGAATCGCCCCTGCAGCGGCTTCCCATTTAGCGCCGGACGATAGACGTCGGTGGCGAGACGGACCCCGTCCCGCATCGACACCATGACATCGGAGGTCAGCGCGACATCGAAGTTGGGCTCGCGATCGGCCCGTTCATGCCCGACATCACCTGTTCGACCGCCAGCGGCACCACTATCGGCCCCCGCGGCAATCGCGCCAGTGGCTGCACCGGCCACCTTCCCAAGTGTCAACCACCCACCCACCCGCAGCATCAGCGCGGTAAAGCCACGTCGCGTCGTATTAGAGCTCATCCGCCCATCATACAGGCAGCCCCGCGCTCAATGCCTCAACGCATCACGCCCGCCGCCGACGCATCAGCCTCAGACTTCTAAACCCACGCGCATGCGTTCGACGTACCACCGATGAAAGTACCCGACCATAAACTCCGTACTCTCCAGCGGTCCGGGCTCGTACCGCGGACTCGACACCCCGATCTGCGTCTCCGCGACGAAACTGGCGTCCTGCTCATTCGTCGCCTGCCACACGCGGGTGAGGTTCTCGAGATCGTAGTCCTTGCCCTCTTCCGCCTCCGCATTCACGAGCCAGGTGGTTCGCACCAGGGTGCGCTGCCGATCCAGGGGTAGGACGCTGAACGTCATGATGTGATCGCTCAGGAAGTGGCACCACGCATTCGGCTGCACATGCAGGTGCAGAGTGCCGAGCCCGGCTTCTGTGAACGACCCGAGCAGACGTCGACAGGCCGCCTTCGAGTCGAGCGTCATGGACTCACCCGACCCCTCGAGCACCAGCCGCTCGGTTCGGAACGCAGTCGCACGTTCAGAAAGCGCCTCGATCCGCTCCCACGGTAATCCAGCGCGCTCCCAATTCTTCAAAGCCCGCTCGCGAGCGAGCCCATAGCGGCTGTAGGACACGCGCTCTTCCGCGGACAGCGAGTCCACGGAAAAGTCACCGATGAAATGAAACAGCGAGCGCAACAGTTCCGGATGGCCACCACAGTGGAAGCACTCGCGGTTGTTCTCGATGGCGAGCTTCCAGTTGCCCGCCTCGATGAGATCGACCTGCTTGGCGATCTTCGTTTGAGACAGGGCGTGGGGATCGAGATACCCCGAGAGCTTCGTCGCCATGTCCTGGAAGTCATCCGGCGGCTCATCCGCGAGGCAAACGAAAATAAGCCCGGAGAGTACCCGCAGGTGGACCGGCTTCAGCCGCAGGTCCGGCACGCGTTCATGATCGCGCGACGCTCCGCAACCGACGACGCGGCCCGTAGTGTCATAACTCCAGCGGTGATAGGGACACACCATCTTCGACCCGACCACGCCCGCAGGCTGCTGCAGGATCCGCGCGCCACGGTGGCGGCACGTGTTATGAAAGGCGGCGATGGAGCCGTCGTCCTGGCGCAGAATGAAAATCGGGTAGGGCCCGATCTGGAAGGTCCGGTAGTCCCCGCCCTCCGGAATCTCCGGCTCGGACGCGACGAACAGCCAGTGACGGGCGAAGATCGCCTCCAGCTCGGCGGTGTACAAAGCGTCATCGGTAAAGAAGCCACCGGGCAGCGCAGAGCCCGGCCGGTAGGAGTCGAGGAGCCGCGCGAGGTGTTGCTGCAACGGTTTGGAAGGTGCAGCCACCACAGGTGCGGCCACCGCAGGTTCTGCCGCCAGGGAAACAGCCACCGAAGCGATCTTAGACATAAGGGGGTCGCGAGTAGCCCGCACTGGGAAATAGCCCGCAGCCTTCCACAACCGCGACACGCCTCCAAGCTTAAAAACCGTATGTCCTTAGCGAAAAAAGGCATCTCCCCTGTCGCATCCGTTCAATCGGCCGCCCCGACCGGCTGTCAGGGTAGACTGGCCCTCGCCCACTTTGCCGCACACCAGAGCCTATGGCCGCGAAACAGCCAGATCGCCCCAACATCCTCATCCTGATGGCCGATCAGCTAACGGCCCGCGCCTTACGCGCGTACGGCGGCAAGGTCGCCCGAACGCCCCACATCGACACTCTCGCCGCGCAGGGTGTTGTCTTCGAGTCCTTCTACTGCAACAGCCCCCTGTGTGCGCCCTCGCGGTTTTCGTTTCTGGCCGGGCAACTGCCCGCGAAGATCGGCGCCTACGACAACGCGGCCGAGTTCGCCGCGGCGGTCCCGACCTTCGCGCACTATGTGCGCAGCGCCGGCTACCAGACCGCGCTCGCAGGAAAGATGCACTTCTGCGGCCCGGACCAGTTGCACGGCTTCGAGGAGCGACTGACGACCGACATCTATCCGGCTGACTTCGGCTGGACCCCCGACTGGACCCGCTTCGACGAGCGGCCCGGTTGGTATCACACCATGGACTCGGTCACCCAGGCGGGCCCTTGTACCCGCACCAACCAGATCGATTTCGACGACGAAGTGGTCTACGCCACGCGCCAGAAGCTGTTCGACCTTGCCCGCGGCCGCGACAAGCGTCCCTTCTGCCTCGTAGCCTCGATGACGCACCCTCACGACCCTTACGTCGTCCCCGAAACATACTGGAATCGCTACCGAGATGACGAGATCGACATGCCGCGCGTTGGCGACCTCGCAGGCCGCGAGGATCCGCATTCGACCCGCCTTCGTCACGTCATCGGCCTGGGGCTCGCCAAGCCAACTGAAACGCAGGTACGTGCGGCACGCCGCGCCTATTACGGCGCCGTGTCCTACGTCGACGATCAGATCGGCGCCCTTCTGAACACGCTCCGTGAGGCGCGTTTCGCCGACAACACGATCGTGATGGTGTTGGCCGATCACGGCGACATGCTCGGCGAGCGCGGCCTTTGGTACAAAATGAACTTCTTCGAGCCGGCGTGCACGATCCCACTGATCGTGCACGCACCCGGACGGTTCGCGCCCCACCGCGTAGCGGAGTCAGCATCCCTGCTCGATGTGTTACCCACTCTCGCGGAGATCGCCAACGGCGGCGCAGCGCCCGCGTACGCTACACCGATCGACGGCCGGAGCCTTCTGCCGGCTTTGCAAGGCGCCCGAGGACCCGGTGAAGTCATCGGTGAGTACCTGGCGGAGGGCGCCATCGCCCCGGTCGTCATGATTCGCCGCGATCGCTACAAGTTCGTTCACTCCCCGGTCGACCCCGACCAACTTTACGACCTCTCGAAGGATCCCGACGAGCGCGTGAACCTCGCCGCAAGCCCGAACCTCGCCGAAAAGCCCGAGCACGCCCAAATCACCCGCGAATTCCGCGCGGAAGTGGCAAAGCGCTGGCACCTGCCGGCACTCCACGACGCAGTGGTCGCCAACCAACGCCAACGCCACTTCGTCTACCAGGCACTGCGCGCTGGCCGCTTCCAGCCCTGGGACTTCCAACCGATCCGCGACGCGAGCCGCCTGTACATCCGCAACGACCAGGAGCTCAACGATCTCGAGGCAATGGCCCGCTTCCCCCGCCTGGACTGAGGCCCCTCCCGCAACAAGGTAACAGCCCCAACATGTATGCTCTCGCCCTGCTCGCCTACGCAGCGATCAACCCCACTGCAGCCGACCACACCATCACCCTCACCGGCCGCGACCTGACGATCGAGCAGATCGTGGCAGTCGCGCGGTACGGGGCGAAGGTGCAATTGAGCCCCGCAGCGCAACAACGCGAAGCGGACAACTACGGCCTGCTGCTGGAGGCCACGACGGAGGGCGTGCCCGTCTATTGGTTCAACCGCGGCACCGGTGCGCAGCGCGAGACCGTCCTGTTTGCAGGGGACGCAACCTCCGCCGTCAACAAGCCCAAACTCGAAGCGGAGCAACTCGAGCGCTTCCGGCTCGGCGCCTTGTTCGGCTTCGGCCCGGAAGTCGACGCGGAGGAAATCGTGCGCGCCGCCATGGTCGTCCGCGCCAACGCGATGACTTTCAACGCCCCGAGCCCGCAACTCGCCCGGATGTTGCTCGACCTCATCAACAAGCGGATCACTCCCGTCGTGCAGTCGCGCGGCACCGTTGGCGAAGGCGATCTCGCGCAACTGGGGAATATCGCAGGCGTTATGGTCGGCGCCGGCGAAGCCTACTACCAGGGCGTCCGCATGCCGGCAGCCAAGGCGCTCGCACAGGCGGGACTAAAACCCATACAACCCTTTGCGGCGGATGAGAACGCGCTGACGAGCAGCAACGCCTATGCCACCGGGCAGGCCGCACTGGTCGTCAACGACGCGCGGCGCGCGCTCGAGTGGGCCGACCTGATTTATGCGATGGACCTCGACGGCATGAACAGCAGCATCACGCCGCTCAGCCTGGTCGTCCAATGCGACCGCCCCGGCAAGTGGCTGAACTGGGACGCCGGCCGCGTCCTCGACATGTTGAAGGGCAGCTACCTGTTTGACGGCGACACCCGCATCATCCAGGACCCCGAGAGCCTGCGCGCCTCCTCGATTCGTGCGGCGTCGGCGTGGGAGGAATGGGCAGCACTGCGGGATGCCGTGCTGTTCCAGGCCAACACCTCCGACCACAACCCCGCGGTCCATGTCGGCCTGAGCCCGAGCGACTCCTGGGAGCTGGCCACGCCGCAGATGATGAAGTTCTATGTGAAGGGCGGCCCCCAGAGCCACGGGCAGTCGGGTTATATCGTCTCCAATGCCAACTGGGACCCCTACCCCATGGCGAACAAGATCGAGAACTTCGTTCTCGCCCTCGGCAACCTCGATGTGGCCGTCATGTTGCGCATCGACCGGTTCACGAGTCCCTTCTTCACTGTCGTCGAGGCCTCGCAGGTACTCCCCGACATTCCTCACGATAGTGACGGTTACACCCCACCGGACCTCCAACAGGAGATCCAGAGTCTGATCAACCCGGTCGCCCCCGCAGGCAGTGCCATCGAGAGTACGGTCGAGGACCTGCAGGCGCAGACCCGGATCAAGGTACAACGCGCGCGCCAGGCGGTCGGCACGACTATGGACCTGTTAGGCCACGATCTGCTGCAGGCGGGCTTCTGGATCGACGTACGCCGCAAACAGGCGCCCGACCGGGACTTCGGCAAGCCGCCAACAGCGGCCTGGACCGCACTGCGCCAGGCGATCCCCCTGAAAACAGCCGAGCAGCGCGTGAAAGCTACGCAGTCGGACGAACTGTTGGCGGCGGCGTTCGTCCACTCGACCGACCCCGAGACCTTCTACTCGAGCGCCCCACCGCCGGCAGCTAACGCACCCGCAACAACCACGCGTTGTAAGTGACCAAAATGTCACCAGGGGTCGTCTTTTGTCCGCGCGGCGCGTCTGTACAGCACTGATGTCGCGGTAATACATTTTAGTCCGAGCCGGCGTATGTTGCGATCAAGCACGCACGGTAGCGAACGATAAGAAGAAGGCCATGATGTTTTTGGATGGCCCAATGAGTTTATTCCGCTTGAAGTGACGGCGCGATTGTGAAAGTTTGGGGTGGGGGTGCCGATGCCGAGGAGCTTGTTGCCCGTGCGCCACAAACGGGAGCAAGCCAGGGAGCGCCGGCGGTTCTACCGGATGACCATAGAAAATCGGGAGACCAGCTTGAAATCGAACTATAAAGTCTATTGCGCCGTCACGGCGATCCTCGGCGCGAACGCGTCGACCGCCTTCGCCGCAACGCCTGCCGAGGCAGCTCCAGCGGAAGAAGCGGAAAGCACCGGGATCAGCGAGATCGTCGTTACGGCGACCCGCCGCGAAGAATCGATTCAAAACGTCCCCATCACGATCCAGGCGCTGACAGGCGACACGTTGTCGAAGTTGAACGTCCAGACGTTCGACGACTTCGTGAAGTTTGTCCCCAACGTGTCCACCGCCAACCTTGGACCTGGCCAGAGCACCATCTTCATGCGCGGCCTGAGCGTCGGCGTTACCGGCCAGCAGGGTACCGGTACTACCGGCCCGATACCGAACGTCGCGGTTTATCTCGACGACATGTCGGGGGCCCTGCCAGGTCGCAACCTGGACGTCTATGCGGCGGACATGGAGCGCATCGAGGTCCTGGAGGGTCCGCAAGGAACCCTGTTCGGTTCCGGCGCACAGGCCGGCGTGCTGCGCTACATCACGAACAAGCCGAAGCTGGACGTTACCGAAGGTGCCGCGAATGCGGGCTACAGTTACACCGCCCACGGCGACCCCAACAGCAACCTGGATGCGATGATCAACCTGCCGTTGATCGAGGGCACGCTCGCGGCGCGCGCCGTCATCTACACGGACAACCGTGGCGGCTATATCAATAACGTGCCCTCGACATTCGCGCGGGAGGGCACGGACATCGGCCTGACCAACAATAACGGCGGCGTGGCGCCCGCCAACAGCCTGGTCATCAATAACAACAACCTGGTTGCCAACGGCATCAACCCGGTGACGTATAACGGCGCGCGCCTCGAGGTGCTCTTCAAGATAAACGACGAGTGGGACGCGCTGCTGACCCAGAGCTACCAGAACATGAACGCGCAGGGTGTGTTCTACCAGCAGCCCTACGGCTCCCAGGGACTGGTGTTGAACAGCCTCGCCGAGCCGCAGCCGAGTCCGCAGAAGCTGGCACCGCTGTCGGTCACGAACTTCGTGCCCTCCTACGACAAGGACAAGTTCGAAGCCACCGATATTACGGTGAATGGCAAGATCGGCGATCTGAAGATCGTTTACGACGGCAGTTACCTGGTGCGTAACGTCGAGCAGCAGCAGGACTATACGAACTACTCGCGCGGCGTGAACGGTTATTACTACCAGTGCACGGGTGCGAGCTACTCGAGCACTCCCGGCAACGGTGGCGCGAACGCGCAGTGCTACTCGCCCGCCGCCGCGTGGCAGGAGACCGAGCGGAACACCCACATCCAGCAGGAGCTGCGCGTGAGCACCCCGGATGACTGGCGCCTGCGGGGCATCGGCGGCATCTACTGGGAACAGTTCAAGATCTACGACAACACGGAGTGGACCTATAAGACAGTTCCGAGCTGCTCGCCCACCTACAACGACAACTGCTACAACAATGTGCAGTCGTGGCCGGGAGCCTACGCGAACCAGTCAGGCGTGCGTAACGACAACATCGGATTCTTCGACGACACAGAACGCACTATCCTGCAGCGCGCGGCGTTCGCGTCGGGCGATTTCGACATCATACCGAAGGTCCTGACCGTAACGGCCGGCACCCGCTACTACCACTTCGACGAATCCGAGATCGGCGGGGATGTGGGCAGCTTCTATTGCAAGCAGTTCAGTGCCACCACTTATTACGGCCCCTGCACTCCGACAACCAACGGCAACGGCCAACCGGGCGGTACCGGCATCCTCGGCTCCGCGCCGTACGGAACGAACCTCAATGTCGCGTCCTACAACAAGTCGAGTTATCACGGCTTCCGCAGCCGTGCGAACCTGAGCTGGCACATTACTGAGGATGCGCTCCTGTATTACACCTGGTCGCAGGGCTTCCGGCCGGGCGGCTTCAACCGCGGCCAGCAGGCGAAACTGCCCGACGCGGGCGGTACGGCGCAGTTCCTCACGCCGACGAACTACCAGCCGGATACGCTCGTCAACAACGAGCTCGGTTTCAAGACGGAGTTCCTGAACCACCGCCTGCAGGTGAACGGCGCCGTCTACCAGGAAGACTGGAAGAACACCATCGTCGAGTTCTTCGCGCCCCAGCTCGGCTTGGGCAACCTGACCTTCGTGACCAACGGTCCCAACTACCGGGTGCGCGGCGGCGAGCTGCAGATCGTGGCGGCGCCGACCGCCGGACTCACGATCCAGGGGTCCGGCTCGTATAACAAGAGCGAGCAGACCAACTCACCGTTCCTGAGCAACAACAATCCGGCCAGCCCCGGCTTCGGGGGCCCGATCACCGACTTCGTGTCGGGGGGTGTCACCAAGAGCCTGGTGAACATCTACGGCGCGACCGGCAGCCCGCTCTCCCAGTCGCCGCTGTTCCAGGGCAACGTGCGCGTCCGTTACGAGCTCCCGATCAACTCGTATATCACTTTCGCGCAGCTCGCCGAGCAGTACTACGGCGGCTCGTGGAACACGGTGCAGTCGGTCAACCGGTATTACCAGGGCGGGTGGGCCTCGATGGATACCGCGATCGGCGTCTCCAAGGACAACTGGAACGTGCAGGCATTCGCGCAGAACCTGCTGAATCGCAATGCCAGCCTCTACACGAATGCCGCGCAGTTCATCATCACGGAAACCCCGATGCGGCCGCGCGTGGCCGGTATCAGGATCGGCTACAAGTTTTAACCGCACAGATTCTGATGTAGCCACAGCCGGGCGGGCTCACCCGCCCGGCTGTATTATCGGAGGCCATGCAATCCGACCTTCCTGAAAGCCGCGAGGCACTCCACCGGCTCGCGGTCAGCCAGCGCCGCGCGCAGCAGCCCCTGGAGGCGATCGAGACCCTGAAACGGCTCGAGAAGCTCTATCCCCCTTTTGGCAGCCTGTTTGAAGAGCTCGGCTTCTGCCTGCTGCCGGAAAAGGTCGTGAATGCGACCGTCGCCTTCGAGCGGGCGGTGAGCCTGAACTCCTGCCTGCTGGAGAGTTGGCGCGCTCTGCAGGACCTCTATCGCGGCAGCGGACGAGCCAGCGACGCGAACAACGCCGCCTCCCAGGTGGCGCAACTCGCCGCCCTGCCGGGCGAGATCCAACTGGCCTGCAGTAAGTTCTTCGACGGCGAGGTGAAGATCGCCGAGGACCTGGTCCGCAACTACATCGGCGTCCACGGTGAGCACCCCGAGGCCCTGCGCCTGCTGGCCAAGATGGCATCCGACGCCGGCGCCGAATTCGACTCCGAGTTGCTGCTGCAGAAAGCGCTCACCCTCGTACCCGCCCACGAAGCCGCACGTCTGGAATTGGCGCTCGTGCTGCTGAAGCGGCAGAAACATGAGCAGGCCCGAGCGCAGGTTGAGCAACTCCTGAAAACCTCCCCCGGTAATCGCACCTATCGAGCTCTGCTGGCCGCCGCGACCGCCGGTGTTGGCGACTACAAGAGAGCCCTGCCGCTGTATGGCGAGCTGTTGAAAGAGACGCCGCAGGACCCGGACTTATACCTCGCCGTCGGCAATGCGTTGAAGACGACGGGCAAAACCCAGGAAGCGGCCGACTCCTTCCGGTACGCCGCACAGACCGGTACATCAGGCTTCGGCGAGGGTTTCTGGGCCCTGGCGAATCTGAAAACCTATCGCTTCGCCGACTCCGATGTAACGCTGATGCGTGAGCGGGAGATGAGTGCGGCGACGACGCCGGTGGATCGCTATCACCTGTGTTTCGCGTTGGGCAAAGCCTTGGAGGACCGCGGTCGTTTCGCCGAATCGTTCGACTATTATGCTCGCGGCAATGCTTTGACGAGAGCCTCATTCCGCTATAACCCCGAGACGCTCGAGCGCATCGCCCAGCGGCAAACATCCTTTGCGACAGCCGAATTCTTCGCCGCGCGTAACGGCTTCGGTTGTGAGAGCTCGGCCCCGATCTTCATCGTAGGTCTGCCGCGCTCCGGCTCGACTCTCGTAGAACAGATCCTGGCATCGCATTCGCAGGTCCAGGGAACTCTCGAGCTCGCGAACATTCCCCGGCTCGTGCAGGAGTTGCAGGCCAGCGACCCCGGCCAGCGGCTCGGCGGTTATCCGGCCGTGCTGGGCGCCCTGAGCGAAGCGATGTGTAAGGGATTCGGCGAGAAGTATCTGTGGGACACGAAGCCCTACCGTACGGGCAGCGATGGCACCTTACGGCCGCGCTTCACCGACAAGATGCCGAACAACTTCCAGTATCTCGACCTGTTGCATCTCATCCTGCCGAACGCGAAGATCATCGATGTGCGGCGCGATCCCCTGGCCTGCGGCTTCGGCATCTTCAAACAGCTATTTGCCAATGGCCAGCGGTTCGCCTACAGCCAGGAAGACATCGGCCGTTACTACCGGATGTACGTCGGTCTCATGGCACATTGGGAGCGCGTGTTGCCCGCCGGGAAAATCCTGCGAGTCCAATACGAGGACGTGGTGAACCGCCTCGAGCCGGCAGTGCGACGAATACTGGATTTCTGCGGCCTCGAATTCGAGCCGGCATGCGTCGAATTTCACCGTACCCGCCGCACCGTCCATACTCCGAGCTCCGAACAGGTACATCAACCGATCTATCGGCAAGGCATCGATCAATGGCGTCATTATGAGCAGTGGCTCGCCCCTTTGAAACGCACGATGGCAACTGATGGTAACGCCTGAACCCATCTCCCGGATCGAGGCCGAGGTGGTGCGGATTCGCGCCTCGTTGCAGGCGAACGAGTTCGCGCCGGCGCTGCAAGCCGCCGAGGCACTGTTGGTCGAAGTACCCGAGAACCGCGATGTGCTCTATATGATCGCGGTAGCGCAGCGGTACCTGCAACGTATTCCCGCAGCCCTCGCCACGCTGGCGAGCCTCGAGCGGCTACACCCCGCTTACAGCCGCCTGTACCAGGAGCGCGGCCACTGCTATGTGGGACTGCGCCAGGCAGAGCCTGCCATCGAGGCCTTTCTCAAAGCGGTCAACATCAACCCTGCCCTGCCGGCGAGTTGGAAAGCACTGCAGGGCCTCTACAAGCTGACCGGCCAGGCACAGAACGCTGCGGCGGCCGCCGGACACGTGCAGAAACTCGCGGAATTGCCCCCGGAAGTCGTCACGGCAACGACGATGTTTTCCGACGGTGAAATATTTCCGGCCGAACGGCTGATCCGCGACTTCCTTCTGAAGCACGGCGACCATATCGAGGCCATGCGTCTGCTCGCGAAGATCGGCATGAAACTCGACGTGTATGACGATGCTGAGCTGTTGCTAGAGGGCGTGTTGCAACTCGCGCCCGACTACCGGGCCGCGCGGCACGACTACGCGCTCGTGCTCCTGCACCGGCACAAACATGCTCTGGGTCTGAAAGAGCTGGAGCGACTGCTGGAAGTCGAGCCGGGCAACCGGACTTTCAAATTGAGCTACACGAGCGCCCTCGTCGGGCTCGGCCAGTACGCCGAGGCCGTGGAGCTCTACCGGACCCTCCTGGCGGAAACTCCCCAGGCGCCCGACGTACACCTGTTCATGGCGCATGCGCTGAAGACCCTCGGCAAACAGCAGGAGGCCATCGACTCCTATCGTACTTCGATCGATTTGAGACCCGGTTATGGGGACGCCTACTGGAGTCTGGCCAACCTCAAGACATACAAATTTCCCGAAGCGGACATCGTGGAGATGCGCGCGAAGGAGCAGGCATCCCGGATTGCGCTCGAGGACCATTACCACTTGTGCTTCGCGCTCGGCAAAGCGCTGGAGGATCGGGGCGAGTACGCCGAATCCTTCCGCTACTACGAGCGCGGCAATGCACTCAAGAAAGCCGAATCTCGTTTCAAGATCGAGCCGATCGAACGCAACACCCGGCTGCAGACCGAGGTGTGCACGAGCGAATTCTTCGCGGCACGAGGCGGCCACGGCTGCCCGAGCAACGAGCCGATTTTCATCATCGGACTGCCGCGAGCCGGCTCAACCCTCCTCGAACAGATCCTGGCATCGCACTCGCAGGTGGAGGGCACCCAGGAGCTGCCGGATGTCCCGCGGCTCGTGGCAGAACTGCAGGGCCGCGACCCGGACCCCGTGAATCCCCGCTATCCGGGAGTGCTCGCGGACCTCGAGCCGGAGGCCCTGCGGCGTTTCGGCGAGCGGTACATGACCGAGACCCGCACTTATCGAACCGACAAACCGCGGTTCATCGACAAGATGCCCAACAACTTCCGCCACGTCGGGCTCATTCACCTCATCCTCCCGAATGCCCGCATCATCGATGCGCGCCGCGAGCCCATGGCCTGCTGCTTCAGCAACTTCAAACAGCTGTTCGCCGCAGGCCAGGAATTCACCTACAGCCTGGAGGACATCGCGCGTTACTACCGCACCTACGTGGAGATCATGCACCACTGGGATGCGGTCCTGCCGGGGAAGGTACTGCGAATCCAACACGAGGACGTGGTGGAGGACCTGGAAGGTAACGTGCGCAAGCTGCTCGAGTTCTGCGACCTGGAGTTCGAGCCCGCGTGCCTGGAGTTCTGGAAGAACGAGCGCAGCGTGCGCACCGCGAGCTCCGAGCAGGTCCGCCGCCCGATCTTCAAGGAAGGCCTCGATCAATGGCGGAATTTCGAGCCCTGGCTGGGGCCGCTGAAAGACGCGCTCGGAGACCTGGTGACGACACCGTCTTCGACACGCTAGCTCTCGCGCCCGCTAGCGCCGCACCGGGATATCGATATAACTATCCCCGTACCACCGTATCTTCACCGGCACCTTGTCGTCCTCGTTGTCGAGTGACTCCTCGCTGACGTCCTCGCCGCTGCCGTAGTTGATCTCCTGGTCGGGCCGCTTGTTCACCCCCAGGACGAGCACCAGCCGGCTGCCGGCCTCGAGTCGGCGGCTCGTGAGCCGCTCGAGTTTGAAATTGACGGTCTGCCGCTCACCCGCCTTGAGCAGGTGGCGATGAATGCGATCCTGTGCATAGCTTGCACGGAACACGTACGGCTCGAACAGTTGCACGTAGTCGCCGTTGGGGAGCAATTCGTACGCCGAGATCCGCAGATCGACATCCATCTTGTTTATGGTCAGATCGAGCCGGCCCGACCACGCACCCTGCACCTCGATTGCCCTGGGCAGGGGCTGACTGACATAGTTCGTAGCGTTGCGGACCTCGACGTTATGACTCTCGATGTCCGTCGGCAGCCAGTTTGAATTGACGTCGCCGCGGTCGGCGAGATCGACGGCCTGGTCCACGAATTCACGCTCGGCCTGCTTGGCTTTCGCCTTCGCGTCCTCAGCGGCCTTGGCCTTCGGATTCTTGCTCTTGAGCTTGCCCGGGGTGACGCGCTGTGTCAGCAGGTGACTCGCCCCCACGGCCGTCGGATCGAGATATAACTTCAACGTGCCGTTACCCATCGATTC
>Ga0209169_10001062_pt1 | contig 16787 bp, 15 predicted proteins | sample HubBroMetageWRM4_FD_188346 | JGI IMG/M metagenome (GOLD analysis project Ga0209169, IMG submission 188346) | Warmed soil microbial communities from the Hubbard Brook experimental Forest, New Hampshire - Hubbard Brook CCASE Soil Metagenome WRM 4... | ecosystem: Environmental > Terrestrial > Soil... | reverse complement strand
GCGCTCGTCTGCGTGATGCCGCAAGCGGGGCGACGAGTTACCTCCAAGGCAACGAAACGATGATCGCGCTGGGTAACGCGCTAGGGCTCTCGCTCGATGGCTAACTATCAGGCGGTCTTCGCAGTCGGCGACGCACTGAAGACGTTTCTGCAGAACGCCTACAGCCTGAGCGGCATTACGTTGCCATGTCAGTTCAAGCTTTTTGCCAGCCCAGATATGACGGCTGAAGATACCGCCGACGATGAGCAAGTCTCGCTGTACCTGCATCGAATTACGATGAACGAGAATTTCCGCGCGGCCAGCGTAATAAAGGACAATCCGCTGGAACAGCCGGTGCTCTTTCTCGATCTCCACTATCTGATTACTTATTGGGGAAAGAGCGCGCAAGCCGAGCAGACGATCCTGACGTGGACGATGCAGCAGCTTCAGGCGCAATCCGTTTTAGACGCATCGATTCTTTCGCTCTCCAGCGCCAATGCCGCCTGGGACGTGACCGAGAGCGTACAGCTCACCGCGGTGGACCTCACGCTCGAGGATATACTTCGAATCTGGGAGTCGTTCGGGCCAAAATACCGGTTGAGCTTGTCGTATATCGCGCGTGTCGTCCGAATCGACCAGACGACGACGCCTGGTGCGCCGGTCGTCGCGACGCGTTACGATTACGTGAACGGTCCGTCGTGAACGAACTCGTCGATCGCCGCATTCTTGCAGCCTTCTACTGCGTCGACGCCATCACGGGCGACGTCGTGACCGACCCCTTGTCGGTCGGCGGTGCCCCGTGGGTCATCAAGCAGAATCGCAGTGGCACGTACGTGATCTTTGACGGTCCCGGGTTTCACGCGTTCACGACCGATTTCACGCCGGCAAATCCGCCAACGACCAACGCGCCAGTCGATATCACCATCCAAGATCCGGCGCTGCGGTATCTGCCACGGCGCGCGACGCTCACCGCGCCCTCGCCGCTTCCGATGGTCCCGCAGACGGTGACAGTATATCCGGCCCCATCGACGCCGACGGGTTTGAATTGGGCGGTCGTGCGCGTTTCGGTCACCCAGACGGTCGCGGGTATCGCAAAAGGCCTACCGTGGGCAGTCGTGCAGTTAGCGGGCGTCACGTCGCCGTGGAGCACCGCGAGTCCAACCGGGATGACCTACACCAATGGCGAGGCTTTGTTAGCGGTCCCCGGCCTCAAGCAGAGTGTCTCGGCGACAATTGCGGCCTGGTTCGAACCCGATACGTTAAACCAGCCGCCGGCGTGGATTCCCAATCCCGATGAAATTTTAACAAACGCTTCCACAGTTAAGAGCGCCCCGCAGCCGGCGCAACTCGGCGTCGGAAAAGTCCTGACGACGAGCATCTCCATTTCTGTTTGAACGGAGGATAGATTCGTGCCCGAGTATCTTGCGCCAGCAGTATACGTAGAAGAAGTAAGTTTTCGCGCGCCTTCGATCGAAGGCGTCGGCACCACGACGACCGGCTTTGCCGGCCTCACGTTGACCGGACCGGTCGGCGGAGTGCCCCAGTTGCTGACGAGCTTCGGCGATTTCCAAGCGATCTACGGCGGCTTCGACCAACTGTCGCTCACTTTAGGCAACGGCCAGCAACTTACGACCAATTATCTAGCGCTCAGCGTGATGGGTTTCTTCGATAACGGCGGATCGGAACTGTACGTCTCGCGCGTCTTTTCTCAGGCGAGCACGACCGACACCGGAAACGCGAGCGCATCGCTCGGATCGGGATCGACGGCCATTACGGTGAACGCGCGTTTCCCGGGCTCTTTTGCGAACAACCAGGTGGTGTCGGCGAGCCTCGTCGCTACCAAGACGGCGATGGCGAATCTCGCTGCGTTGCCTTGGGGCTCCGTCGTGGCGCTCGTCTCACCGGGTTCGGCGGCGATGGCGACGCTAGCGCAGCCGGCGCAGGCGACCGACACGCAGATCACAATTGCGCCAGCGCTTTCGGGGTCAACCCCGCCGAGCGTGTTGGTCGACAACGAAATTCTTACGGTGACGGCCGCCGATCCGACCAAAACCGTTCTCACGGTGACGCGAGCTCAAGGCGGCACGACGGCGGCGGCCCACGGCGCCGGTGTGGCGGTTTTCGCGCCGATCGGCGTGCTTAGCGGTGCGATCACGCCGGGTCCGACTGCGACGGATATCACGCTCGCAGCTGAATTAAGCGGCTTCACTCCGACCAACCAGTGGTTTCCAGCATCCGTCCGGCTAGATAACGAGACGATCGCGGTCACTGGCGTCGATTCGACCGGAAAAATACTAACGCTCGCCACCGCCGCGGCGCAATCACACGCCGCCAACGACCCAGTCTTCGCACCGATCGGTATCTACACCAACGGAACCAGCAATGCGTTCACGAGCGGTGCGGTGACGTTGAACGGGCTGCCTCCTGGGTCAAACCCCTACGTCTTGACGATGAACGTCAGCTCCTACGGTGCTGCGAGCTCGAAGCCGACGGTGCCCACTCCCCAGTCGACGCTTACGTACAGCGGCCTCGGTTTCGATTCGCACCACCCGAACTACATTGGAAGCACGTTAGGCGCGACGCCGCCGAGAGCGATTGACGCGCTACAGAATCAGGTTGCGTTTTCGTTTGCCTCGGGCGTAACGGCGCTTTCGCTGCTCAGCACGCTCTTCGGTTCCTGGGGTGGGCCGGGCGCAAATTCTACACAGTCATTTACGCTCCTCAACGGTGATGATGGCGTCGAACCGCAGGCGGTCGATTTCAGAAATGCGCTGGCATGCCTCACCGGTCTCGAAGACATCGCAATCGTCGCGGCGCCTGGTTCGTCGGCGCTTGAACCCGCCAACGCCCAGGCGATCATCGACGAGCTCATCACCCACGTGAGCCAGCAGCGCGCCTACCGCATCGCGATTCTCGATACGCCGCTGGGTTTCGGCGACAGCGACTACGAGAACGTCCGCGCGCAGATCGATTCCAGCTACGCCGCGTTGTACGTCCCGTGGATTCAGATCGCGAATCCGCTCGCAAAGAGCGGCACGTCCATTCCCACGCAAGTGTACGTGCCGCCCTCCGGGTTCATGGCCGGCATCTACGCGCGCAGCGACGATCAAACCAGCGTCGCCAAGGCGCCCGCTAACGAGGTGGTGCTTGACGCGCTCGATTTCGAGCGCCGAATCACCTTCGGCGAGCAAGCGCTCTTGAATCCGCTGGGGATCAACTGCCTGCGCTACTTCCCCGATCGGGGCTTCCGCGTTTGGGGCGCGCGAACGGTGAGCTCCGATACCGAGTTCATGTACGTCAACGTCCGTCGCTACCTGATCTATCTCGAGCACTCGATCGACATCAGCACGCAATGGGCGGTCTTCGAGAACAACGGACCCGCGCTGTGGGCGCGCGTTAAGGATGCCATCGACTCGTTCCTCAACGCGGAGTTCGTCGCCGGAAACCTGCTTGGCACGTCGCCGGCGCAAGCCTATTTCGTACGCTGCGACCGGACGACGATGACGCAGAACGACCTCGATAACGGGCGCATGATCTGCCTGATCGGCGTCTCGGTTCTCAAACCGGCAGAGTTTGTCATATTCCGCATTGGCCAGTGGACGGCCAGCGCCCAAAGCTAGAGCGTGCAACTACATTACATAGGAGGAAAATATGCCCCGCACCGCGCCGTATCCGGCCTATAACTATCTCGTGGACCTCAAGGGTCCGAGAGATCCCGCGCAGCCGCTCGGCGGTTTCTCGGACGTGAGCGGGCTGAACACCGAAATTCACGTTTCCGATTACCGCGACGGAAACGAAGCGAAAGCGCACGTACGCAAGATCGCCGGTTCCTATACGGTGGGAAAGGTGACGTGCAAGCGAGGCGTCGTGAACTCATCCGATCTCTGGGAGTGGATTACTCAGGCGCAAACCCAGGGCGTGGGCGCACAGCGCGACGTCACGATAACGTTACGCGATGAAGGGGGCAACCCCGTCCAAATCTACAAGCTAATTAACGTCACCCCCAGCAAGATAACGGGCCCGACGCTCGCCGGTAAAGGCGGAGGCGACGTCGCGATGGAGGAGCTCGAGCTTACGCCTGAAGACATGCAGATCTTGCCCGCTCCATGAGCCGCATCGTCTTCGAGAACCAGCGTCCCGATCTGAGCACCGACCCGTCGCGCGCGGACATCGCGTGTTTCGTCGGCTTGGTGCGGGTCGGCGCGACGGTGCTCGCATCGGGGCTTCCACCGGTCGTTGCCGATTGGCTGCAGAGCCAGGGCTGGTTGACGGGTCCGTATGCGCGCGATGCGAGCGAGCTCCTCGACGTTCCGGTTCCGGTCGACAACTATGCCGGCTTTATGACGATCTTCGATTCGGTCGACGCGACGTCGACGATTGGAACCGCCGACTACCTAGCGGCAACGGTCCGCTCGTTCTTCGCGCAGGGCGGAAAGCGGTGCTATATCGTCCGGATGGGCGATCCGATACCGACCGATCCGTCGATCATCGCGCCAGAAGTCGCGCAGATAAAGCAGCAGATGTTGCAGTCGGTTCTCGTTAGCCTAGGTCATCAGGCGAGCAATCCAAGCACGTGGCATGGCATCGGACACCTCTCCGGACTTACCGACGTCTCGTACCTCGCCGTTCCCGACCTTCCGATTCTGAGCGCGTCAATGCCCACGACGGCAATGCTTCCGACGCTGCCTACCCCCAGCGGCCCGGTGCAATTCACGGAGTGCCTGCCCCAACTCGTCACGCTGGAGCAACCCATCGCGAACACGACGCAAGCACCCCGTTTGAGTCCGAGCGACTACGCCGGCTGGGCGAAAAGCGTCGCCGCGATCCTGCAGTACATCGCCAGCGGCACGCTTCGGCAAGAGCTGCACTTGCGCGAGATCCAGTTCGTGGCCGCGTTTCCGTTGCCGCGGGATGCCGAGGATGCGTCGATCGCCGCGCTGGACCAAGACGTCCGCAGCGTCTTCCAAACCTACTTGCCGGAATCGGTCGAGCCCGTCGGCGGCATCGCGGGTACCAACCTCTCCAGCGCGTTTCTTCAGCTCGCATATCCGTGGTTGCAGACGACCGGCTCCTATCCGCTGCTCGAATCGCTCGAGCCACCCGATGGAGCGCTTGTCGGAATCATCGCGCGTAACGCCCTCAAACGCGGTGCGTTTACCAGCGCTACCAAGATTACGCCGTCGGAAATCTTCGGCGTTTGGCCGTCGCTGCCGGCTGCGGAGACGAAGGTTTCCGCCACGCCACTCGTCTGGGGTGACGGGTCGCCCAAGCCATTGATCGCGCGCTTGAGCCTCTTCGGTTTCACGCCCGGCGGGTTGAGTTTGCTTTCGGACGTGACAGCCTATCCAGGAGAATCGTATCGCACAGCCTGTGTGAACCGCTTGGTCTCGGTTATCTGCCGGGCCGCCCGCAATCTGGGCGCGACGATCATCTTCGAGCAGAACGGACCGGCCTTGTGGGGGCGGCTGACGCGCGCGTTGCAAACGTTGCTGACGACCGCGTGGAGTTTGGGCGCGCTCGACGGCGCAACCCCCGCCGATGCATTCAGCGTGCGATGCGATGCGAGCACGATGACGCAGAACGATCTCGACAACGGCCGTCTGGTCGCCGAAATCATGTTCACCGCTGCGGCGACGATCGAGCTGATTCGCGTCACACTGGCGTTGGAGACCGACCGGATGCTCCCGTCGTCAACGACGCTACCCGAGGCAGTCTAGATGTCTGCCGGCTTGCGGATCCCGCTGCACGTCTTTCGCTTCCAAGTGGACTTTATGAGCGAAGGTCTCACGTCGGGTACGGCCTACGATTCCATTGGCGTCTCGGCTGCGTTCGCGGAGTGCACGGGACTGGAGGCGACGATGGAACCCAAAGCGATCAAGGAGGGCGGCATGAACTACGGCGTCGCGCAGCGCGCTGGCCCAACGAGCTTTGCCACGGTCATTCTCAAGCGCGGGATCAGCGCAAACGCGGATCTGTTCAACATCTTCATGGCAGCGACGACCGGTCTTTATGCGCCACGAATGCAGGTGACTATCAACGTCTTCGACATCGACCGCTCCGCCGGCACGGCGTGGCGGCTCGATCGTGCGATGCCCGTCAAGTATAAATTCGCCGACCTCAACGCGCGTGGCGGAGGCGAAGTCGGCATCGAAGAGCTTCATCTCGTCCACGAAGGACTCTGGGCGACCACCGCAAGCGCGCTGAGCGCGTCGGATACGTAAGACATGCCGATCGCGCCGAGCAATTTCAAAAAAGCGACGCTGACGCCGCTTCCGAACGGCTATCCGATCACGGTCCATTTCAATCCGACGAGCCTAACCTACACCGTCGAAAGCTCGGCGCCGCAGACCGCCAGCCACCCGAAGACCGCGCAGTTCGCCGCGAAGGTCTCCGGGAAGTTGAGCATGGATCTCGAGTTCGATACGACCGATATCGGCATCGACGTCCGCCTCATTACCAACCAAATCGCCGCGTTTATTTCGCCGCCGAAGGCTGCGGGCGGCTCGTCGAGTGGGACGCCGGCGCCGGCGCCGTCCGTTCTCAAATTTTCGTGGGGAACGTACACGTTCGACGGCATCCTCCAGTCGTTTACGGAGACCATTGACTTCTTCTCGGCCGACGGCGTTGCGTTGCGCGCAAAGATCAGCATTTCGCTTTCGGAACAAGACCAGGTCTATCCGTTCCTCAGCAGCGACCAGCCGGCTACGCTCCCATCGAGCGCGAGCGTCGTACCGACAACGCCCGACGACAGCGTGGCTGGAGCCGCCGCGCAGGGCGGCGACGCCACCGCGGCGCGCCAACTTGCTAGCGACAACGGCCTAGAGAGTCTGCGTTTCGGCGCGGGCGCATCGTTGCAAGTGAGTGGCGGCGTTTCGCTCAACGCGGCCGCCGGGTTCTCTGCCGGCGCTTCCGCAAGCTTCTCCACCGGCGTGTCGGCGTCGATCGGCGTCTCCGGCGGCGCCGGCATCTCGCTGCAAAGCAGCGGCGGCGGCCCGATCTTCGGCGCTTCCGCGTCGGCCGGCGTTCCCGCAACGGCGGGAGCGTTTGCGGGTCTTCAGGTCGGCGTTGCTACGGTGAGCACGACCACGCGTCTCAACACGTCACTGATGCTGCCTTCGACGTCGGGCAGCGATCTCTCAACGGCGGCGGGTGCGAGCTTTAGTCTGGGAGGTTCCGCCAACAGCGGTGCGGGCCCGGGTCTTTCCGCTAACGTGGGCGCAACCTCGAGCTTCAACGCCTCGCTGACTTTTGACGGGGATTAGGGAGACTTTGCATGGCCGTGACCATTGATGAGATGCAGGTTGACGTCAAAGACGCAAGTCCACACCCGGCGGCGTCGTCATCGGACGCGCAGTCGGGCGGGAAGGTCGATTTGCGAGCGGCGCTGGCCGTCATTGCCGAACGCGAGCTTCGGTTGAAAGCGGACTAACATCGTGCAAGAGTCTCCGCTCGCCTCACTCGCCTTCTATAGCGCGACGCCCACGATTCAGATCAACGGAGCGTCCGACGATAAGGTCACGTCGCTCTTGCTCGCCATGGAAATGCGCGAGTCTGAAGGCGGCATGTCGGCGCTGGAGTTGCGATTTACCAACTACCTTTCGCTTTCCAGCGGCGGCGGCGACTTTGCCTTCGAGGACGGGTCGTTGCTGAAACTCGGCGCCGCGGTGCAAGTTTACGCGGGTGACGTCACCTCTCCGACGGAAATTTTTCGCGGGAAGATTACCGCGCTCGAAGGCCGCTTTCTGCGCGACGGCGCGCCTGAGCTGGTCGTGCTCGCCGAAGATCTGCTTCAGGCCGCGCGAATGAGCCGCCGCACGAAGAACTGGGAGAACGCGACGCTCGCAGCGATCGTTGGGCAGGTCGCCGGGAACATCGGTTTGACGCCGGTGACGAACGGACTCGATGCCAACATCGGTACGCAGCTGCAATTCAACGAGAGCGACTTGCAGTTTCTGCGCCGGCTGCTCTGCCGGTATGATGCCGACCTGCAGGTCGTCGGCAGCGAGCTGCACGCCGCGCCCCGCAGCCAAGCGCAGCGTAACGACGTGACAATCGATCTCGGCAGTCAGCTTCGCGAAGTTCGCGTCATCGCCGATTTGGCCAATCAAGTAACGCAAATCACGACGACGGGCTGGGATTATTCGCAAGGCCAAGCGATCTCGGCGACCAGCCAAACAACATCGCTTGGCCCCGGCTCGGGAACAACCGGTGCCGCGTGGATGCAGCAGGCCCTCGCTACTCGATCCGATCAGCTCGCGCAGTTCGCCACGCTCAACACCGACGAGGCACAGAGTCTAGTTGATGCCGAGTTCGCCGAACGCACGCGGACGTTCGTGGTGGCGCGCGGCGTCTCGCAAGGCAATCCAAACCTGCGCGTCGGCACGTTTCTCACCCTCAACGGGCTCGGGCCGCGTTTCTCCAACAGCTATTACACGACCGCGACGACGCACAAGTTCGATCCGGCGGCAGGATACGAGACGCAGTTCACGGCGGAGTGCGCCTATCTCGGGAGCGGATCGTGAGCTTACTGCTGCGCCAACAGGCGCTTGCGACGCTCGGTCCGGGGGCATTTTTGGCGACGGTCGTGAGCATCCAGGACCCCGAGAACCAGAATCGCGTTCAGCTGCGCGTCTACGACGTTGATGGCGTGACCGATCAGGACGCGACGGTTTGGGCGCGAGTTGCGGTACCGTTTGCCGGCGGTCAACGCGGGTCGTTCTTCATACCCGACGTGGGCGACGAGGTGCTCGTCGTCTACCTCGCCGGAGACCCCCGCTTTCCCATCGTCATCGGTGGGTTGTGGAACGGTGCGGATTCGGCACCGGAAACGATTCCCGGCGACCGCGTCGATCGCTGGACGATTACGGGAACCCAAGGCACGAAGATCGCGATCTTCGAGGATAGCTCGGGCCCGACGATCAGCTTCACGACGCCCGGCGGTCTCAGCGGAACGATGACGGATTCGACCGGGTCGATCGAGTTTACGAACTTAGACCAGACGGCGATCACCATCGACTCGTCGGGCGTAACGATCAACGCGCCAACCAGCCAAGTGCAGGTCACGGCCGCGACCTCGGTTTCGGTGACTGCGCCGCAACTCAGCGTCGACGCCGCCATGGCAACCTTTAGCGGTGTCGTGCAATGCCAAGTCATGCAGGCGACGACCGTCATAGGAACGACCTACACGCCCGGAGCGGGCAACGTATGGTAGCGCACGAGATTCTCGTCGACGGCGTCGGTCTCGAAGCGCCGCGCGGCACGTTCCACACCGCGCACATCGACGCGCCGGTCATTCTGACGATGCACAATGACGATTTTCCCGGGCGTTTTCTCCAAGATCTCGCGTCGCGTGGTCAGCGACAAGTATCGTCCGCCGTCGTCGCCGGCATCCCCGCCGATCCGCTCTTTCAGCCCGTGCAACGCATGACGCACGTCGCGATGGTGCAGATCGCGTGCAACTCGCTCGGCTATCCGCGGCTCGATCCCAGGCGCGTGGTCTCAGCCGGCATCGTGATCCGGCGCATCCACGGTGACTACATGCAGGCCTGGATGCGCTCTCCCAACGGTCTCTTTGCCTGGATCGATCTTCGAAGCAAGGACGCCGCGGACGAAGATCCCAATCCGGCGCTGCGTCCCGCCCATCCCTCCGGGCAGGCGGCGCTGGATCTGCAGCTTGCCGCGTTACGAAACGCGACGGCGTATACCGAATCCTCAAGTCCCGCCTTCGTTGCCCCACCCGCCACGTGCGCGCAGCTCTGCCGCACCGTCGTCTACGGCCTCGTCCCAACCGCGAGCAGCGAGATGAGCGACGCACTGCCCGTCGTCGCGCCGGCGTACAAAGTTGACGATGTCGCCCAGAGTCTTCCCATCCTGCTCCAAGCCAAAAATCATAGCGCGCCGTTGGCGGGAGAAGCAGTCAACTATACCTGGATGTCCAGCGAGTATCTTAGCCAGAAGTTTCCGCCGAAAGGAACGCCGCCGAAACAAGACTACCGAGTCCTTCAGTTTCAAAAATTCTCGACGGCTTTGAATTTGCTCAAGACCGCTTTTGGCGCGTTCGACGATACAAGTGAAGGCGCGAAAATCATGACCGCGCTAAACAAGCACAACGTGTACGTTAGCGGTGAAGCGCGTCCGATGGGCAACTTCTATCGCGACGCCGCTTCGAAGCTGCTCGATTACGATCCGAGCTCGGGGCCTGCACAGAGCGTCACGATGCCGGATTCTTGGGATGCGTTGACCACCGACGACGTCGGCCTGCTGGTGTCGGCGCTGGCACCCAAATCGACGGCCATGCTGATGCCGCAAGGGCGCTTTCAAAACCTCGCGCGCCAGTATCGTCTTCGCCTCTTCGTGCGCGTGAAATCGGAGCATCCCAACTGTCCTCCGCAGCTCTTCTGGAGCCGTTACAGCGAGAAGTTTAACATCGCGCCATGGTATCAGAGCAGCGGCCGGCCCCACGTCCCGATACCGTTGCCCGATCCGACCGATCGCACGTTTTTGAAGAACATCAAGCCCGATTGCAGTTTTTCGGTTCCGGGCGGCCTGATGGGCGCGATGCAGGGAACGAGCATGTCCGGTTTGATGAGTGGTGCCGGTGGTGGTGCAAAACTTGGCCTGGGGTGGCTCTGCAGCTTTAGCATTCCCTTGATAACGATCTGCGCGTTCTTCGTTTTAAATATCTTCTTGAGCCTGTTGAATATCGTGTTCTTTTGGATGGCCTTCATCAAGATTTGCATTCCGATCCCAACCGTCGAGAGCGATCAAAACTGATGGCGACGACTTACCAAGACCCCGTAAGCTGGCCGTTTCTGCCCAAGCCGGAGCCGGGCGGCCAACCAACGGCGGGCCAAATTACCTATCCGACGCTCGATCAGAGCGTCCGCGATTCGATTCGAATCATCTTAACGACGCAGCCCGGCGAGCAGCTCATGCGTCCGAGCTTTGGGGTCGGGCTGCAAAGCTTCCTCGACGAAGGCAACACGCTCGCCATGCGGTCGCGGATTCAAAGCGCGATCCAGAATGGGTTGCAAAGCTACGAGCCGCGCATCGTCGTCGATCAAGTCGAGGTCGACCCGGTCGCGAACGCGCCGTCGCAGGTGCACGTGCAGATCTACTATCGCTTGCTGCGAACTAACGCGGCGCAGCAAATCGGCGTAACCATGAGCCTGAGTTAACGCCGTGCCGCTGATACCTCCCGCACTGGATGACCGCTCGTACGACGATCTCGTCCAGGAGATGCTTGCGAACATTCCGGCGCACACGCCGGAATGGAGCAACCCGCAAGCGGGCGATCCCGGACGCACGCTGATCGAGCTCTTCGCGTGGCTGGCGGATACGATTCTTTACCGCGCCAACCTCATACCGGAGCGCCAGCGGATTGCGTTCTTGAAGCTCATCGGTCAGACGCTGCAACCGGCAGCAGCGGCGCAGGGTTTGATCGCGCTCTCGCAAGCTCCCTCGGCAACGGTCCCGCGCGGAATCGTCGCGGGCGCTTCCGTTACCGGAGCGCTCACGTTTGAAACACTCGGCGAAGTCGATATCTTGCCGGTGACCGCGCAAGCGTACATCAAAGCTCCGATGCCGCAGGACTCGACGAACGCCACGCTCTCGCTGCTCAGCGGACTAAAACAACTCTACAATTTGCCGGCGCTGCCGAGCGGCTATCAGACGACGCCGGTCTTTACGAGCAATCTCGCCGATCCCAACGGCATCGACCTGCAAGCCGGCACCATCGATCAATGCCTCTGGATCGCGCTCTTCGCCGGAACCGGCATCGCGCCCAGCGACATCGCCACCGCTATTGGTGGAGCAAACGGCCAACGCATCTTGAGCATCGGTTTCGTGCCGTCGCTGCCGGCAACGTCGCCGCTCACGCCGGCCGGCGGTACGGCAACGGCGCCGCAGGCGACTTGGCAAATGAGCGGTCCGCCCGACCCCAAGGGGCAGCCCGTCTATAACGCGTTGACGGTGATCGCCGATGAAGATTCGACGAGCGGATTGACGCAAGCCGGTGTCGTGCGCCTGATCGTACCGCAGGCTGTGAATATCGGCGCGCCGACCAACAGCGTCACGACCGACATGCAAGCCGGCGTCGGGCCGAAACCGCCACGTATTGACGACCCGAAGCTGGCCGCGCGACTCGTAACGTGGGTGCGCTTAAACGCGCAATCGGCGTTATCGGTGGGCTGGCTCGGCATCAACGCCGTCGGCATCGATCAACGCACGACGTACAACTCGGTCGTCATCGGCGTAAGCAACGGGAATCCGAATCAGCAGTTTTCGCTCGGCCAGACGCAGATCGATCCCGAAACGTTCCAGCTGCAAGTCTACATGCCGGGATTTGGGTATGCGTTGTGGCAGCAAGTCGACGACCTTGCCGTGTTGCAGGGGCCGCTGTGGGCGTATAGGCTCGATCCCGAAGCCGGAATCGTAAGCTTCGGCAATCAGCTCCAGGGTATGATCCCGCCGGTCGGGCAGCGCGTCCTCGTTCTTCAAATGCGCGCCGGCGGCGGAAGCGCCGGGAATTTACCGGCGGCATCGCTCGCCGGAATTACCGCGAAGGATGCAACCGGTGCGCCCGTCGGGCAGCTCACGGTCGTTCAACCGATTCCCACGACGGGCGGCGCCGATTCAGAGACGCTCGATCAAGCCCAGCAGCGAATCCCGGCTATGCTGCGGCACCAAGGACGTGCGGTGACCGCCGGCGACTATCAGACCCTCGCCGAGTCGATGCCCGGCGCGAACCTGGGTCGCGTCGCCGTCCTGCCGCTGTTCAAGCCCCAAACAATGGCAAATAACGTGCCGGGCGTCGTTTCGGTGATGGTCATTCCGAACAAAGAGGGCGTTGCGCAGCCCTGTCCGCGCGCGGATCGGACCTTGCTGCAGAGTGTCTATCATTATTTGAGTCCGCTCGCTCCCGCGACCGCCGAGATGTACGTAATCGGCAGCGACTACGTTGGCGTCGGCGTCAGCGTGGGAATTGAGGTGCGTGCCGGTTATGGTTTGATGCAGGTTGCGCAAGCCGTGGAGACGGCACTGCGAAACTACCTCTGGCCAATCGCGCCGGGCGGCCTCGACAACGGCGGCTGGGAACTTGGGCGCAACGTGCGCAGCCTCGAACTCGAAGTCGTCGTCAGTAAAGTTCCCGGTGTCGTCGAAGTGGATTGTCTCCTACTTTTCAGCGCCCTCGCAAACGGCGGATTTCAGTTATTGCCGACCGACGCGAACGGCCGCTCGGAGCTCACCCTTCAGAGTTGGCAGCTCGTTGAGTTGCAGCAGGTCGTCGTGACGACCGAGAGCGACGGAACGACGGCGCACTGCGTGCAAACGCTGACGCCGCCCGCGCAGCCCGACCCAAGTGTAGCCGTTCCCGTCGTGCCGAAGGTCTGCTGACCGCCATGGACGCAAACGGACTCCAGTTTTGGATGCTGAGCCAGGCAAAGGATTGGAATTTGTCAGCAGTGCCGAGTCTTGCGTTCAGCAGCGCGACCAATCGCCTGCGGCTGCTCAGCGTAAGCAGCGTCGCGCGGCAATTCGAGGGTCCGGCGGCGGCGTTCGTCGATCGCGTCCCGATGACGCTCGACCGGTTCGATTCCTATGCGCGCTGGGACGCTAACAGCGGGCACATCGTCGCCGGCGGAGGCGGCCCCGGCGAGGTTCCGATTTACGCCGCGCCCGCGGGGCAGGCCGTTACGGATTTGGCGTTGGGATACGACGACGTGCTCTACGTTGCAGTCGGCGGGAGTCTGGTGCTCATCGACCGGCGTAACCGATGGCCAATGGCGACGCTTGCGGTGCCGGGCTTCGCGTTCTGGCGATTGGCGCCATTTGCCGAAGGCGGCATGATGGCGCTGGATCGGCAAGCGCGGCAACTCGGCCGCGTGACCGGGCTGCCGTTGCAGACGGGTCCGATTGACGTTCCCGATCCCGGCATTCTGCGCTCTTGTCAACAGAATCCCAATCCGCCGCAGATCGCGGCGCGGTATGTGCTTCCGGGAGCTTCGCTTGCGACGAATCAGCCGATTGCGATCTGTCCGATGGAGACCGATGTCTTCGCAATCCTTTGGTGGAACACCGCCGCGGCGTCGTCATTCGTGCAAACCTTTAGCTCGAGCCAAAGCTTCGGCCCAGCGGTCCAGCTCGCCGGCGCGACGGAGCCCTACGCCATCGCATGGATAGGCAATCAGCAAATCGCGGTACTCGTTACGAACTGCAGCGAGGCGCTGATCTATGATTTATCCAGCCCCGGCGTCGCCGTCTCCAGCAGCGACAGCTACGTGATCGCCGCGCAAAATCTCGGACCGTTCGCGCACACGCTCGATCTGCCGCCGCGCTATCCCAACCCACGGTGGTTCGAAACGCCACCCCCACCATGGCAGCCGGCGACCGCGTACGCGGTCGGGCAATCGGTGCTCGATCCGAACGGTGCCACGCAAACGGTTGCCGGCGCTGGAACGTCGGGCTTCAGCGAGCCGCCGTGGAGCACCGCGCCCGGTGGAACGACCGCCGAGGGTTCGATTGCGTGGATCAACGCGGGGAGCATTGCGCCGCTGCTGCCGCTCGTGCCGCTCTCGCTCAACAGCTTCGATGCGGCCGGCACGACGGATCCGGCGAACCCGCAAACCTTCGACAGCGGCTCGACGCGCACGGTATGGCACCGGTTATTTCTCGAAGCGATCGTTCCGCCAAGCTGCGGGATCATCGTTTGGCTGGCTGCGGCGGATGCGCTCAACGATCTAACGCTGCCCACGACATCGTGGTATCCGCACCTCGTGGGCTCCCCCGACACGTCGGCGATTCCCGCCACGCTAATTGCAGACGTCCCGACCGCCGTCTGGCAGTCGGAGACCTGCGAGGTACCGTTTGCAACGCCGGTCCTCAGTGGTGAAGGCATACCGAATCAGCGCGGGCTCTTCATGGTGCTGGTGCAGCGCGCCGGAACGGCGGTGCGCAGCTTACAAGGGCGTTTCCTTGGCATTCGCCTGGGGCTCACCGGCGATTCGCGCAACACGCCCGAGGTCGCGGCTTTGCGCGCCTACGCCTCGCGCTTCTCTTACGTCGAGCACTATCTCCCGGAGATCTACCGCGAAGGCAAGTTTGGCCCCGACGCCGACGTACCGGGACCGAGCACGCGGCGCGATTTCTTCGAGCGATTCGTCGATCTCTTCGAGGGTCAGTTTACGCGAATTGAAGATTGCGTCGCAACCGCCTATCTGCTAACGCGCCCGGAATCCACGCCGGACAACGCGCTCGATTGGCTCGGTGGATGGGTTGGAATCGAACCCAATGGCTACCCTCCCGGGCGCCGGCGCGCGCGTCTGGAAGCGCTGCCCGACCTCTACCGCGAGCGCGGCACGGCGCGTGGCATCACGCGCGCGCTCGACGTGGCGACCAATGGCTTGTGCACGCGTGGCGCGATCATCGTTCTCGAAGACTTTCGAATGCGTCATATCTTTGCCACGATCTTAGGAGCCGATCTCTCGATCAAAGAGAATCCGTTGCTCCCCGGATACTGGGCCAGCAGCAACTCGTTCGTCGGCGACACGCTCTTTTTAGGCGACCCGGGGATGCAAGCGGAGCTTCAGGCCTTGTATGCTACCAATCTCAAACTCCCGGGCGGGCAATCGGAGACGCTTGACTTTTACGACCAGTTCGCAAACCGGTTGACCGTTTTCGTCCACGATCAAGTTGAGAGCGTCGACTACGCGCTGGTGCAAAATGTCGTGGAGGAGGAGAAGCCCGCGCACGTGCTTGCGGTCGTACAGCGCGCGAGCCAAGCATTCCTCATCGGCCTGGCGTCGCTGGTAGGCGTGAATACATATCTCGGGCGCGAGCCGTCGCCCGATCCGGCGACGATCGGCGTCACCCAAGTCGGCCGATACGACATCGTGACGAACGCGCCGAGCCTGGACCCTCGGCTCGGCGGGTGGCAAGGTTACACGGAGTGGGCGAAGCCCGTGGCACGCATCAAGGCGCCGGCGTATGTAAAGGCCGGCGACCCAATTCTTCTCGACGCCGGCGCCTCGACCGCTGCGCCGGGGACAACCCTGGCCGAGTATCAGTGGAGCCTGTTATCGGCGAGCGAGACCTGACCCTTATTCCAGCAATCTTACGGGAGAATACTTATGACGACGACAGGTACAGCACCCGCGACCGGAACGCCCGCGGCAGCCGGGGCGACCGCCGCAACGACGATCGATATCGATAACACGCAAAAATTGCCGGTCGGGCCGAGTCCCGCACCTGCGGCGCTGACGCCGACAGTCGACGTCACGCTCAAGTCTCCGCCGGCGGCCGGTACCGTCCTAACCTTCGGGTGCACCGTCACCGACAACCTCGGCCAGACTTCGGCTTTAGCGACGGCGACCGTTACCATTCAGGGCAAGCCGTCGGTGCAAATTACGCCCCCGGCCCAGAACGTGGCGCCGGGTGCGCCGATCGGACTTACCGCTAATGCTACGTCACCGGGCGGAAACATCGCTTCGTATAGCTGGACATTGCAGAGCGTTAAGGCTGCTGGTTAATACGATATGTCGACAACCGCCGATGCCCTAAGCCCGCCGCCGGCACCCAATCGCGTCTACTACTCGTTAGGCCGCATGCTCGGCGTCGATGACTTCCAAGCCGATCAGGATTATCATCGGGGCCGGCTTGCGCGCACCATTCTCCAAGTCTGCGGCACCGGCACGGTTTCGGGTTTGAAGGTCGTCCTCAATCAAAACTGGACACCGAACACGTCCTACCTGACGTGGGCCTACATCGTGGACTCGAATACAAACGTTCAAGTCAACCTCGGCACGAGCGGC
>Ga0209169_10001061_pt1 | contig 16798 bp, 14 predicted proteins | sample HubBroMetageWRM4_FD_188346 | JGI IMG/M metagenome (GOLD analysis project Ga0209169, IMG submission 188346) | Warmed soil microbial communities from the Hubbard Brook experimental Forest, New Hampshire - Hubbard Brook CCASE Soil Metagenome WRM 4... | ecosystem: Environmental > Terrestrial > Soil... | reverse complement strand
TTGCTCCGGCCGCCCCGCCCAGGTCCTGGCGCAAGGTCACCAGCGACAGGAGGCTGATGACACCGGCGAAGATCATGACGGCTTCCAGGACGCGAGCGGCGACGAAGCCGAGCGCGACGCCTTCGTTCTGCCGCTTGACGACCGGGTACAGCGTGACGGCGGTGCCGATGCCGGCCAGGGCGACGATCACCTCGAGGAAGCCGCCCACAAGCACGCCGGTGTGGGCGCCGGAGCTGAGGATCCAGTCCCGGTGGTTCTTCACCGGGCCGTAGAGGGCGAGGGGGGGGATCGAGATGAAGGTGATCAGGTAGAAGACGCCCGCGACGAGCGCGGTCTTCCTCATTGAGTCCATCGGGACACTTTCACCGGCACTCTGGTTGCCGGGGCTTGGGCGGTGGTGAACATGTCGGTCTCCTTTTCGTGAAAATGCTGAGTTACCGGGGCGCGGCCGGCGGCCGGCGGCCGGCTCAGGATGGCCGGGGTCGACGTCATTGACCGAGATCAGGGGCAGGCTCAGGTCCCGCAGTTTCTGGGGCAAGCCGCAAAGCGTGGCCTGGGGCTACGTCCGGGATTTTCGTGGCTGAGGGCCAAATATGGCCCGGGGTGTCCGCGCGGTCACCCGGCGGGGACGGGCGGGGCGGTCGGGGCGGGACTGGCGGGAACTGAACCGGGGTCGGTGCCGCCCTGGTCGAGCCGGAAGGGCGGATAGGCGTCGGTCATCAGCCCGGCGTAGGCCGCGACCCGCAGTGACCACCGGTCGATGCCCACGACGAGGGCGAACAGTGACTTGGGGTAGCGGGCGGTGAACAGCAGCGCGATCGCGGCGATCAGGACGAGCAGGCCGACAAGGCCGCCAGGGCCCAGCTCGCCGTGGGCGGCCCCGTGGGAGCTGGCCCATAGCCCGCCGCCGACGAGGATGGACAGCACGAGGTAGTGCGGCAAGGCCAGCAGCCACCACTTCACCAGCACCAAGCCCCGAGACAGGCGTCCGGGGTAGGGGATGTCCAGATGCGCCGGGTAGTCCGGCACGTCGGCGAGGGCGAACGGGGGGTAACGGTCGGTGCCCAGGGCGGCATAGCCGTAGTAGTGCACCCGCCAGGTCCAGCGCAGCACGCCGACGTTGAAGCCGAACAGCGGCCGCGGATAGCGGCCGGTCACGAGGATCGCGAAGAACGCGACCAGGCTAACGGCGAGGAAGGCCACCCACAGAAACGCCAGCACCACATAATGCGGGATCAGCAGCAGCCACTTGATCAGCCACAGCCCGCGAGAAGTCGACGGGTCCAGCGACGCGTCGACATGAACGGGGTAAGGATCTCGGCTCTCGGTCATCCCAGGCACGCCCGGCTCCTAGGAAAAATCTTTCGAGGGCGTGCCTGGGTTTTTCTGCCAGAAGGCTTCACAGTGCTCGGCGTCGAGGTCAACGGTCCAGACCCGGTCCGCTTGCCCGTCCGGGCGAAGACGGAAGGTGTACACCGCGAGATTGTCGAACCTGTCGTCACCGGGCGCTGTTCCGGTCTCGTGGATCACGCAGATGGCCATGCGGTCATCGGCATAGACGCAGCGGCCGTCCTGGTGAAAGGTGTCACCGAAGAAAGCCGCGAACTCGGAGAGCATGACCGCCATGTCGTCCTTGCCGCGGCCGCGGTGCCAGGGCCCGGCGCCAGGGCCATTTTCCAGCCGGATGTCGTCGGCGTAGAGGTCGAAAACGGGTGCGTAGTCACCTTTCCGGACCGCATCGAGTACGGCCTGGGTACGCTCGAAATTCGAGTGATTGGTCATTTATGCCTCCAGTGTCGAACCCGGTGGACAGCGAACGAACAGCACCGGAGTTCGAGGCGCCAGCGGCCCGGCTTAGATCGCCAGGAATGCGTCCACCATTCTGGTGGCGGCTAACTCCCAGTCGTCTCCACAGGGACTGGCCAGGCCAGGATTGGTATCCGTACGCGTCGCGCACGATCACCGTGAAAATCCCGGCTGCCCACGGCTCATCTAATGCTTCCATTTCTAGTACCGGCGTTCTGATGCACATGCACGTGCATCTCGTAACATCAGTTAGAGCCACGCAGATGGAATCGCCGCGGGGATGTTGTGAAGACCCTATGGAAACTTCTTCCAACGGCTTGTCGATTGCCAGCGTGATGAGTTCTGGCGCGAATTCTGTGATCGGTCACGATGCAGGATGTCGGCGTGGCGGTTCGGCGAGCCGACGTGGCCTGCTGGCCGGTGCCGTGTCAATTGGCGGCCGTTCGGGGCGCCTGGGCGCGGGTCAGGGCGTGGGGAGCGTGCCCGGCAATGTCAGCCGGCCACGTTACGCCGGAGGCTGCCGGCTCGCCGGCACGGCGATAACGTCGCGGGCCGCCGTGAGGGATGCCCGGGACGTGGGGCGCCGGAGCCCGAGCAGCGCGGTAGCGGCGGCGGCGAGGACGCAGGCCGCGCCGATGCCGATCGCGAGGTGGTATCCGTGAACGAACGACTGGGCGGCAGCGTGCTGGTAGGCGGGGCCAAGAGCGCGGGTGACGGCGCTGATGTGTGCACCCGCGACGTTCTGCGCTTGTCTTGCCGCGGCGGCCCGGACGGGGGCGGGGAAGCGCCGGACGGCGGCGTCCCAGTCTGAGATGGCCGCAGTCACGCCGAGGCTGCCGAGCACGGCGAGCCCGACCGAGGTGCCGACCTGGCGGGAGGCGTTGACCACACCCGACGCGGCCCCCGACGCACCGGCGGGCACGTCGCGCATGGCGACGTGCGTGACTCCGGGGACGATGACCCCGAAGCCGATCCCGGCGAGGAGGTAGCCGATCGCGGTCAGCAGGAACGGGGTGGTGGTGCCGACCCTGCTTAGCGCGAAGACGCCGACCGCGGCGGCAACGCAGCCGGCCGCGACCACTCTGGCGGGAGGGTGGCGCCGGTCGATGCGGCCCGTGAGCTGGGCCATGAGCAGGAATGGTGCGTTCAGCAGCAGCCAGGACAGGCCGGTACGCAGCGGGGACCAGCCATTGACGTCCTGGTAGAGCAGGGTCACGTAGTACATCAGGCTGCTGAACGCGGCGAAGCTGATCAGGAAGACCCCCGAGGCGCTGACGAAACTGCGGGCGCCGAGCAGCGCCGGCGCGATCATCGGGTGTGCGGAGTGCCGCTCCCACAGGGCGAAGCAGGCCAGCAGGACCGCACCGGTCGCGAGGGGAGCGAGGACGGGCCACGAGCCCCAGGGGTGAGACGACGTCTCGGTGAGCCCGAGGGTGATCCCGACGAGGCCGAGGGCGCTGGCCGCCACGCCGGGGCCGTCGAGGCGGCGGGAGGCGGGGTTGCGGGATTCCGCGACGGCGGCGAGGGTGAGCGCGACGCCAACGACTGCGAACGGGATGTTGACCCAGAACACCGACGACCAGCCGAAGAAGCTCAGCAGGATCCCGCCCGCCACCGGCCCGACTCCGAAGCCGGTGCCGCCGATGGCCGCCCACGTCCCGATCGCGCCGGCCCGGGACTTGGCCGGGAACGTCTCGGTGATGATCGACAGGGTGAGGGCCAGCATGGCCGCCCCGCCGACCCCCTGGACGGCCCGGAAGCCGATAAGCGCCGCGGCGCTGCGGGACAGGGCGCAGGCCACCGAGCCGAGCCCGAACACCGTGACGCCGATCAGGAAGATCCGCTTACGGCCGTAGCGGTCACCCAGCGCGCCGCCGACCGGGATCAGCGCCGCGAGCGCGAGAGCGTACGCGCTGATGACCCACTCCAGGTCGCCGGGACCCGTGTGCAGGCTGTGCTGGATCGACGGAAGCGCGACGTTCACGATCGTGACGTCGACCTGGATGATGAACAACGACGCGCACATCGCCAGCAACGTCAGCCGGTGGTGCCGGGGGGTCTCTGGTCGCACTGTGCCTTCCTCGTGGCCTTCCTCGTGCCTTCGCCTGGACGAGGAAGGCCACCGTGCCGCCCCGGCGCTCATGCTCACACTTTCTAACCGCACGGTTAGAAGGCGTGAGCTATTCTAACCACATGGTTAGACTGGTGTCGTGAGCACCCCGCGGCCCCGACAGCGCCGTCCGCCGAGTCACGACCCGGAGGGGCGTCGTGCCGACGTGCTCAGCGCGGCCAGGCGCCTGTTCGCCAAGAACGGCTACGCGCAGACCTCGATCCGGGCTATCGCGGCGGAGGCGGACGTGAACCACGCGCTCGTGGTCACTTACTTCGGCGGCAAGGAGGCCCTCTTCATGGAAGTGGTCGGCCGCTTCCAGATCCCGCAGAACGCTCTCGAAGGGAGCGTCGAGGACATGGGCGCCCGGATCGCCCGCGCGTACGTGGAGCGCTGGGAGAACATGGCTGACGACGATCCGTGGCTGGCCCTCGTGCGCTCCTCGTTCTCGCACGAGGGCAGCAACCGGCTGCTGCGCTCAGAACTGGAAGCCCAGCAGACCGTGCCGCTCCGCGAGGCCCTGGGCGGAACGGGCGAGGGACAGGCGCGCAGCGCGATGGTGGAGTGCCTGATCGCGGGCATGATCACGGCCCGCTACATCTACCGGCTCGAGCCAGCCGGATCGCTTCCCGCCCCGGCGTTCGAGGCCGCGTTCGCCGCTTCCCTCCAGCAGGCCATCAGCGGGCCGCTGCAGCACGACCTGACCGATAGAAGCGCCGAGTGACCGAGGACCGGCACCTGCGGCGATCGCTGCAGCGGCGCTCGGCATCGTCGCCGTCGGCCAGCTGTGCGGGCGCCTTTCCAGCGCGTGATCAACGGACTGAATAGGTAGGACGGGGCTTGATTCTCCATAGCAGAACAATCGTTTCACTCAGCATGCAAGCCGCTTAACGTAATACTGGGTATCGGGAGGCTCTTGGCCGCTGGAAAATCATGTCGGCAGCCGTCGTGTCACGCAGGCTGCTGCTGGCTGAAGCTCTCGTCTCGCGGGAGTTCACCTCGCTCGACCCTGGCCGCCGGAATCGCAACCGAAGGAGCCGCCCTATGCGGGAGATAACGGTCGGCGTCGTCGCTCCGGCCTATGTCAACGTGCCGCTGTGGGTGGCCCAGAAGCGAGGTCTCCTCGAGCGCCGCGGGCTTCGCGCCACTGAGCAGATCCTCGGCAGCACCCACGGAGTGACGAAGGCGCTTCGAGACGGTGCGGTGGACATCGCGCTGACCGCACCGGAGGGCAGCATCGCGGACGCCGTCGCCGCCGGCCCGCTCCGCGTGGTGGCGGGCCTCATCGACCGCCCGCCGCTGTCGATGATCGCGATACCGCGGCACGCCGCGTTCAGCGACCTGCGCGGCGGCCGGATCGGGACATCATCCCTGACGGAGGGCACCAGGCACGTCGCCGAGCGGATGCTCGCCGAGCACGGCCTGAGCTACCCGGCCGACTATGACTTCGCGCTCGAAGGCTCGCATATCGAGCGGTGGAAGGCGCTGCAGGCCGCGACGATCGACGCGGCGCTGCAGATGGTCCCGTACGACGACATAGCCACCGATGCTGGCTTCACAAACCTCGGACCGGTCACGGAGGAGTTCGCCCTGAACGCCGCCTGCATTCGCCTTCCGGCCGAACAGTCTGTCGTAACACCCTTCCTGGAAGCTCTTGCCGAAGCGACGGAATGGTTCCGCGATCACATCGAGGAGTCGGCAGCCATTGCGGCGGCGCGCACATCGACTGAGCCGCCGTATGCGCTGCGGGCTTGCCAGAGGCTGACCTCCGACGGCGTTATCCCGCGGGACCTGCGGCCCGCACCCGGGGCCCTGGCCGCGGTGATCGCGGCACTGCGGTCAAGCGGCCTGATCCCGCCGGAAGTGGCAGACCCGATCGCCACCGCCGTCGACCTTTCTTTCCTCCCATGACTGCCTACGACGTAGCCGTCGTTGGCGGCGGCCCGGTTGGCATGTGGCTCGCGGCCGAACTGCACCGCGGGGGAGTGCGCCCGGTCGTCCTGGAACGGCGCACGGAGCGGCCGCCGCATTCGAAGGCACTCACGATCTACCCGCGCACCGTCGAGCAGTTCGCGATGCGAGGGCTCGTCGGACGCTGGCTGGGCGAAGGCACTCCGGTGCCGTCCTCGCATTTCGCTCTGCTAAAGAACCGGCTGGACTTCTCGTTCCTTGACACCCGCTACCCCTACACGCTTTTCCTTCCGCAGCGGCGTACCGAGGAACTACTGGAGGATCACCTGGCCGAGCTGGGCGTGCCGTACCTGCGGCAGCACTCTGTCACTGGCCTGCGGCAGGACGACACCGGCGTCGACCTCGACGTGGAGTCACCCGAGGGACGAGTGATCGTCCGGGCCGCTTACGTGGCGGGCTGCGACGGTGCCGGGAGCGTGGTTCGGGCGGCAGCCGGGATCGATTTCGTGGGGACCTCCGACACCTGGCAGACCATCCTCGGCGATATCGAGCTGACCGACCCCCCGCTGGTCCCGTCACTTACCCTGGACCAGCCGGGCGGGTCGATCTACATGGTGGCGATCGGCGCCCGCCGGTACCGGCTGGCCGTCATCGACCACGCGACGCAATACGACCTGACCGATAAGCCAGTGACGTTTGCCGATCTACGGGCGGGCGCCTTGCGCGTCGCCGGCACTGACTTCGGCATGCGGGAGTCTCCCGGCGCGTGGCTGAGCCGGGTGGGGAACGCGGCCAGGCAGGCGGCCTGTTATCGGGCGGGGCGCGTGCTGCTGGCGGGGGACGCGGCGCACATCCATTACCCAGCTGGAGGACAGGGTCTCAACCTCGGGCTGCAGGACGCCACAAACCTGGCCTGGAAACTGGCCGCCGAGATCCGCGGCTGGGCACCTCCGGGCCTCCTGGACAGCTACCACGGCGAACGGCATCCGGTCGGCCGCGACGTGATCGAGGACTCGCTCGCGCAGTGCGGTCTATTCGCGAATCCGAGCCGGGAAGGCCTGGCGCTGCGGGACAGGTTCAACTCGATACTCGGGACGCACCCGTCCGTGTGCCGGGAGCTAGCCGTGCGCCTCTCCGGCCTGGGTGTCCAGTACCCGGCACCCATCCCGCCCGCCGGGCAGCGGGCTCCCGACCTCGATCTGCGCGACGCCCCGGCCGCGACCATCTTCGGCCTGCTGCACCGCGCGACATTTGTCCTGCTGAACCTGAAGCCCGCCCCGGCCGCCCCGGCCGCCCCATCGGGCTTCCCGGATCGCCTGACCGCCGTGACCGCCCAACTGGCCGGAGACCACCCCGAGTGGGACGGTGTCCGAACCATGCTGATCCGTCCTGACGGCTACATTGCCTGGTCGTCCCATGACGATTGTCCGCCGCCGCTGGACGCGTGGCTCGGCGATATCGCGGCGACAGACCGTTGCAACACTGGTTCGTCCGGATAGAACTCGGCGCGGGCGATCGCCGACTGAGGACCGGCGTGGCCTGGTTCTGTCTCCCAGAATCCTGGTGCCAGCGCGCGTGGCCTGCGCCGCCGGTCACATATTCTCGGCTCCCTCAGTGACCTCGCGGGAGGTTCGTCGTGCGGGCAGAAGATCCTCAGGGCGCCGGAACGGGCAGCGCCGCAATCGAGTGGGGCAGTGACGCACTGGCCGAGCTGCTCAGCCGTCTCGACCTGCCCTACATCGCGCTCGTCCCCGGCTCGAGCTACCGGGGGCTGCACGACAGCCTGGTGAACTACGGCGGCAACCGTGACCCGCAGATGCTGGTCTGCCTGCACGAAGAGCACGCCGTCGCCGTCGCGCACGGTTACGCAAAAGTCACCGGACGGCCGATGGCGGTTGCGGTGCACAGCAACGTGGGCCTGATGCACGCGAGCATGGCCATCTACAACGCCTACTGCGACCGCGTCCCGATGCTGATCGTCGGGGCGACCGGCCCGGTCGACGCGGCCAGGCGCCGGCCCTGGATCGACTGGATCCACACCTCCGCCGACCAGGGGGCGCTGATCCGCCAGTACTCCAAGTGGGATGACCAGCCGGCCTCCGTTGCCGCGGCCCTGGACTCGCTCGCCCGTGCCTACTCGATCACTCGCGAGGCCCCGTCCGCACCGGTCTACGTCTGCCTCGACGTGAGCCTGCAGGAGCAGCCGCTGCCCGAACCGCCAGCACTCCCGGACGTCCGCCGGGACCGGTCGCCCCGGTCGCACGGGCCTGACGCGGCCGAGGTCGAGGCCACCCTGGAGCTGCTGGGCGCCGCGCGCAGGCCGCTGTTCCTGCTCGGGCGGCTCGGGCGCGACGAGCGGGACTGGGACCTCCGGGTCGCGCTGGCGGAACGGTACGGGGCTTTGGTGCTCTCCGACCTGAAGAACGGCGCGGTCTTCCCAACCGGGCACCGGCTGCACCCGAACCCGCCCGGCATGTTCCTGCCCGCCGCGTCGGCGAAGCTGATCGGCGCCGCGGACCTGATCCTGAGCCTGGACTGGGTCGACCTGGCGGGCACGCTCGCCGCGGCGGCGGGCCATGGCGAGCCGGCCTCCGCGCAGATCGTCTCCTGCACGCTGGACGCCGCGCTGCACAACGGCTGGTCCAAGGACTCCTATGGACGCGAGCCCGTTGACCTGTCCGTGCGCGCCGACCCGGACCTGCTGGTGCGGGCGCTGCTCGAATCGGACGGGCCGGTGAAGCAGAGCGAGTGGCCCGCGGTGGAGGCTGCTGCACGGCCGGCCGCGGACGGCTCCGGGTCGGACATCTTCTCCAGCGACCTGGCGGGAGCGCTGCGTGACGCGCTCGCGGGCGGCCCTGCCTGCCTGGTCAGGCTCCCGCTCGGCTGGAGCGGAAGCGACCTTGAGGTTGGGCATCCCCTGGATTACCTGGGGCAGGACGGTGGCGCTGGCATCGGCTCAGGCCCGGGCATGGCGGTGGGCGCGGCACTCGCCCTGGATGGCAGCGGCCGGCTCCCGGTGGCTGTCCTGGGCGACGGCGACTTCCTGATGGGCGGAACCGCCGTGTGGACCGCCGCGCACTACCGGCTGCCGCTGCTGATCGTGGTGGCGAACAACTCGTTCTTCTACAACGACGTGGTGCACGCCGAACGCATAGCCCGGCAGCGGCGGCGCCCGGCGGAGAACTCGTGGATCGGCCAGGCGCTCTCGGATCCCGATCCGGACCTCGCGGCGTTCGCCCGGTCGCTAGGCTTCCAGGCTGCTGACCAGGTACGTGACCGGTCTGCCCTGCCGGCGGCGCTCGCCGAGGCGGTGGCCGGCGTCCGTTCAGGCCAATGCGTGCTGGTGGACGTGCGCGTCCGACCGGATGGCTACCAGGCCCTGAACGGATAGCAGCGCCGGGCCAGTTCTGCAATACAGAACGTGCCCTCGTCCAGATCCTTGGCGGCGGCTGCCGCGATGTAACCTCGGCCGGTGGAACGCATCCCGAGCCTTGTCCTGGTGGACGGCGAACGCGTCGGCGCGGTCTCCGGGGCCACCCTGGACGTCATCAACCCCGCCACCAACGAGGTCATCGGGCAGATCCCGCGCTGCGATGCCGATGACGTCGAGGCCGCCGTCGCCGCGGCCACGCGGGCGGCGCCCGTCTGGCGGCAGGCCGAGCCCCAGATGCGCGCGGCAGCGCTGCTGGCCTTCGCCGATGCGGTTGCCGAGCGTGGCGAGGAACTGGCCCGGCTGGACTCGCTGGACAACGGCAGCCCGCTGCATGAGATGCGCAATGACATCGGCCTGGCCACCAGCCAGATCAGGTACCTGGCGGGCCTGGCGCTCGAGGTGCGCGGCCGGACCATGCCGGAAACCCCGGGCCGGCTGAATTACACCGTGCGCGAGCCGTTCGGGGTCGTGGCCCGGATCATCGCGTTCAACCACCCGCTGATGTTCGCCGCGACCAAGCTGGCCGCGCCGCTGGTGGCCGGCAACACGGTGATCCTCAAGCCGTCCGAGTTCACGTCGCTGTCGGCGCTGGCGATGGCCGATGACCTGCAGCGGCTGTTCCCGCCCGGCGTGGTGCAGATCCTGACCGGGCTGGGCGCCGAGGTGGGGGACGCGCTGGTGCGGCATCCCGGCATCCCGCGGGTCGCCTTCATCGGCAGCGCGGCGACCGGGCGGCGCATCCAGGCCAGCGCCGCGGCGTCAAGCGTCAAGACCGTGACCCTCGAGCTGGGCGGGAAGAACCCGATCGTGGTGTTCCCCGACGCCGACCTGGACCTGGCCGTCGAGGGCGCGATCCGGGGCATGAACTTCACCTGGCAGGGCCAGTCCTGCGGCTCAACCTCCCGGCTGCTCGTGCAGCAGGACTGCTACGAGGACTTCGTCGGCCGGGTAGGCGGGCGCATCGCGGGCATGCGCGCGGGACCACCGCTCGACACCAGCAGCGACCTCGGCGCGATCGTCACCAAGCAGCAGCTGGACAAGGTGCTTTCCTATGTGGAGATCGGCAAGAGCGAGCAGGCCCGGCTGGTGACCGGCGGCCAGCGGCTGACCGAAGGAGACCTGGGGGCCGGCAACTTCGTCAGCCCCGCGCTGTTCGCCGACGTCGATCCGGCGGGCCGCCTGGCCACCGAGGAGATCTTCGGGCCGGTGCTGGCCGCGATCCCGTTCGCCGGCTACGACGAGGCGCTGGCGATCGCGAACAGCGTCGAGTACGGGCTCACCGCCAGTGCGTTCACCCGTGACCTGGGGACTGCGATCGCGTTCTCCCGGGACGTGCAGGCGGGCTACGTATGGATCAACGAGACGGCGCGGCACTTCATCGGGGCACCGTTCGGCGGGGTGAAGAACAGCGGCGTGGGGCGAGAGGAGGATCTCACCGAGATCGAGTCCTACACCCAGCTCAAGAGCGTGAACATGAGATTCGGGTGACCGGCCCTAGCGGGACGACGCAACGTGGCCGATGATGTCGGAACGGATGCCTTCCACCGCCTCGGTCAGCCCGGGAATCATGTTGATGATCTGGCCACGGTTCAGCCGCACCGTCGGTGCGGAGATGCTGACGGCCGCGATCGCCGCGCCGCTGGTGCCGCGCACGGCCATGCCGACTGCCACCACGCCGCGCTCGCTCTCCTGGAAGTTGGTGCCGAAACCCTGCCGCCGGATGGCCGAGAGCATCCGCTTCATCGCGGAGATCGCCGCGGGATCGTCGGCCAGCTGCGGATGCAGCAGGGCAACCTCTTCGAACGGGAGGTCGGCCAGCAGCACCTTCCCGCCCGACGTCAGCCGCGCGGGAAGCCGGACGCCGACGCGGCTGCCCACCCGCAGCGCCTTCTTGCACTCGAAGGTGTCGATGAACTGCGCGTCCGATCCCGACAGGACCACGAGATTGCTGGTCTCGCCCACACGCTCGGTCAGCCGGGCGAGGTGCGCCCGCGCGATCCCCAGCAGCGCGGTGGCGGAATTGGGGCCGCCGCCGAGGTCGGCGAAGGCGCTGCCGGCCCGGTACGTGCGATCGCGCGCCTGCTCGACAAAACCCCGGAACCTGAGCATCGAGATAAGCCGGTGCGCGGTCGAACGGGCGACACCGAGCTCGGCCGCCGCCTCGCTCACCCGGAGCACACCATCCCGCTTCAGAATCAGCAGCAGCTGCAGCGCGTAATCAACGGACTGGATCGGATAGGGGGGCGCATGATTCTCCACAACAGAACTATAGCCATCAATAGTTCCGCTAGCCGCACGTTGATCCTAGCGTAGACCCGCCTGAGCTGGCCCGATTCGGGCGGACGGATTGCCGAGGAGACCCGCATGTCATCGGATCGACTCCCCGACACACTGATCGTCGGCGGCGGTCTCGGGGGGCTGTCTGCCGCGCTGTGCATCGCGCGGCAGGGCGGGACCGTCAACGTTCTCGAGCGCTCGAAGAGCTTCGCTGAGGTGGGGGCGGGCATCCAGCTCGCGCCGAACGCGACCCGCATTCTGCAGCGGCTCGGGGTGCTTGACATGATCCTGCCGGTCGCCGTGCTGCCACGCCGGCTGGTGCTGGCCGACGCCATCGAGTCCCGGGAGCTCACCTCGCTTGACCTGACGGACTTCCCGGCCAGGTACGGCGCCCCCTACCTCGTGCTGCACCGCAACGACCTGCTCACCGCGCTGCTGGAACGGTGTGCGGAGAGCGGGGTCGGTCTGCACACCGACGCGACCGTGACGGAGCTCACCGACACCGGATCGGGCACGGTCGCCACCTGCGCCGACGGCCGGGAGTTCCGGGCCGAGATAGCGATCGGCGCGGACGGGCTGCACTCGCGGATCCGGCGGTACTTCACCGACGACGAGCCGGTGAACTCCGGATTCGTGGCGTACCGGGGCGCCGTCGCGATTGACCAGGTGGAGCGGCACGCTGACCTCCGCGACGTGGTCGCCTGGCTTGGGCCCGGCTTGCACCTCGTGCAGTACCCGCTGCGCTCGGGCCAGATGTACAACCAGGTGGCCGTGTTCCGGAGCCAGGCATACCTGCGCGGCGAGACCGACTGGGGAAACCCTGCGGAGCTGGCGGAGGCGTTCGCGGGCTGCAGCGAGCACGTGCGGGAGTCGCTGAAGACGCTCAGCATCGTCAACCGCTGGCCGATGCTCGACCGGCTGCCGATGCCCGACTGGGCTCGCGGGCGGATGGCCCTGCTCGGCGACGCGGCTCATCCCATGCTGCAGTACCTGGCGCAAGGCGCCTGCCAGGCCATCGAGGACGCTGCTGTGCTGGCGTCCGCGCTGGCCGCCGCGGGCGCTGCCGGCCGCCCGCTGCGCGAGGGGCTGGCCAGCTACGCGGCAATCCGCGCGCCGCACGCGATGCGGGTGCAGCGTACCGCCAGGACCTGGGGCGAGATCTGGCACGTGGACGGCGTCGCCAAGCAGCTTCGCGACGAACTGCTGCTCGACCGGGACGTGAACGACCATAAGCATGTGACGTGGCTCTACGGAGAGAGCGCCGCAGTCACGGGCTCCGGTGACCGGGCCGCAACTGAGGAACCCGCGGCGCGGGCCCGGGACCGCGCCGGCGGCCAGCGGCAACAAGAGAAGGAGAGCGCGCCGTGACCAATGTGATGGATGATGCCGCCCTGCAGCGGCTGTACGGCGACTTCGCCGCCGCCAACCTGAAGCCGCTGTGGACCGAGATCAGCAACCTGATGCCAGAGTTCCCGGAGCCCGAGGCGCAGCCATGGCACTGGGCCTGGGGGGACCTGCTCCCGCTGGCCGAGCGGGCGGGGGATCTTGTGCCGGTCGGCCGTGGTGGCGAGCGACGGGCGATCGCGCTGGCCAACCCCGGCCTGCACGGCCGCCCGTTCGCCACGCCCACGCTCTGGGCCGCGATCCAGTATCTGGGCGTCGGTGAGGTCGCCCCGGCGCACCGCCACTCCCAGGGCGCCTTCCGGTTCGTGGTGCAGGGCGACGGTGTCTGGACGGTGGTCAACGGTGACCCGGTCCCGATGCGCGCGGGTGACCTGCTGCTGACGCCGTCGATGTACTGGCACGGCCACCACCACGCCGGCGACCAGGCGATGGCCTGGCTCGACGGGCTGGACATCCCGCTGGTGCAGAAGCTGGATGCCGGGTTCTTCCAGTACGGCGACGACGGCATCGAGGACAAGTCAACGCCCGAGCGGTCCCGCTCGGAGCGGCTGTGGGCGCACGCCGGGCGCCGGCCGCTCTCGGCGCTGGAGGACTCGCCGAACTCGCCGCTGCTGGCCTACCGGTGGGCCGAGACCGACGCGTCGCTGACCGCGCAGCTCGAGCTGGAGGATGAGGACGCGCCCGGGGTCTTTGAGCCGGGTCACGCGGCGATCCGCTTCACCAACCCGACAACCGGCGGGGACGCGCTGCCGACGATACGCACGGAGATGCACCGGCTGCGGACGGGCGCCAGCACGAGCACTCGGCGCGTGGCCGGATCGGCGGTATGGCAGGTGTTCCGCGGCAGCGGGGCGGCACATCTGGCCGGGCACCGCTTCCAGCTCGCCGAGGGCGACCTGATCACGGTTCCCTCCTGGGCGCCGCTGCGTTTCGAGGCCGAGACCCAGCTGGACCTGTTCACGTTCAACGACCACCGCATCTTCGAGGTGCTGCACCTGGACCGCCGGGAGACCGCCGGGGCGGTGCGCCCGTGAAGCTGGCCACAATCAGACGCTGGCCAAGAACGTGGCCGGCTGGATGACGTCGCGGATCACGGCCACCGTGGACCTGCACGTGGACGGCTCGGCTCGGCACGGCTCGGCCCCGGTCCGTCGGCGAGCGGCAGCATCACCGCAAAACCCCAGCAGATCGCCGGCTGGCTGACCGGCCGGGCGGGCGCCGCTGGTCTCACCGCAGCCGGCGCGGTCCCGGATCTGCCACGGTGGCTATAGCCAGCGAGACCGCCAGGCCCAGCATGAAAGGAGAAGCGTGGACACCGAGCAAGAGTTGATCACGGCGACCGCCCAGGCGAACCGGGCCCTCGGCGCCAGCGGCCAGTCGGACATGGTCTGGGGCCACGCATCCATCCGCGACCCCGGCGGCCGCGGGGCGTGGATGAAGGCCGCGGGGTGGTCGTTCGAGGAAGTGACCGACGCCAGGGTCGCGCTGATCTCGCCCGAGGGCGAGGTGCTCGCGGGCAACGGGCCGCGGCACATCGAGTACCCGATGCACACCGAGGTGATGAACGCCCGGCCCGACGTCGGCAGCGTCGTGCACACGCACGCACCGGCCGCGCTCTCCTTCGCCGCGCTGGATCAGCCGCTGCTGGCGCTCTCGCACGATGGCGTCGAGTTCGCCGAGCCGCAGGTCGCCCGGTTCACGCTGACCGGCAGCCTGATTAACTCTGCCGAACTGGGCCGGGAACTGGCCAAGACGATCGGGGACGGGGTCGGCTGCCTCATCCCCCGGCATGGGCTTGTCACCGTTGGCCCCGATGCCGCCACGGCGGTGATGCGCGCGGTCTTGCTCGCCCGGGCATGCCACGTCCAGCTGCAGGCGATGGCCGCGGGCGAGATCAAGCTGTGGTCCGACCCGGCCGAGATCGAGCTGAAGAAGGGGCTGGTATGGGCCGAATCCCAGATCAACGCGGGGTACGCATTCCTGTGCCGACAGTCGGGCTAATGCTGGTCGGCAGGCGGCTGCCCAGGCGGACAGGGAACCTCAGCCGTGCCCTGTCAGCGGCTGGCTCAGCCGCAGGTGGTTGCCGCTGGGGTCACGGACGGCGGCGTCGCGGACGCCGTACGGCTGGTCGATGGGCTCCTGGAGGATCTCCGTCCCGGCGGCGCGCAGCGACTCGAAGGTCTTGTCCAGGTCGTCGACCTGGATGAAGACCGCGAGGTCACCCTTGGCGACAATCTCGCGCATCACCTGGCGGTCGGCCGGCGGGATGTGGTGATCCACGGCGGCCAGCAGCAGGTCGTGGGTGTCACCGGGAGCATGAACGGTGAGCCAGCGCATCTCTGGCCCCATCGGGACGTCGTCGTGGACTTCGAAGCCGAGCCGCTGGGTGTAGAAGGCGAGCGCCTCATCCAGGTCAGTGCAGAACACGGGCGTGTGCGTGATCGTGAGTGCCATGTCAGCGACCCTACGCAGGACCGGCCAGGAACGCTTCTCCAATCCTGCACGGCTGCGCGATCCACCCCGGGCGTGCCCAGGCCCTCGTCATGCACGGCGGGACTGGCGTGAGCCGCGAATGGTCCCGTGCCTTATAGGCGGACGGCGGCTCGCCCACCAGGCGCGTGAACGTCGAGCTGAACGAGCCGAGCGAGGTGAATCCCACAGCGATGCACACATCCGTCACGGACATGCGGCCGCGGCGCAGCAGCGCCATAGCTCGTTCCACCCGCCTGGCCTGCAGATAGCCGTACGGTGTGTCCCCATAGGCCTCGCGGAACCGGCGGGCGAACAGTGACGGCGACATCAGCGCGACGCGCGCCATCGCGGGGACATCCAGCGGCCGGGTGTACTCGCGGTCCAGCAAGTCCCGGGCCTGGCGCAGATGCCCCAGCTCAGCGACCTCCATACCGGGACCGTACTCCTATCGCGGCTAGACAGCGGCGCCCCACGCCCCCGCCATCCGCTCGACGCGGACCAGCCCGAGGTCGGGGTCCACGGTCACAACGGCGAACCAGGCCGCAGCCGCCTCGCAGCGCGGCAGTGGTTGGAGTGATCATGTGGCCCGGTGGTCTTCTTCGTGCCTGAGCCGGCCTTGGCGGAGCTCGAGAGCGGCCAGGAGGACGCGTCGGACAAGGCCGGTGAGCGCGTCATCGGCTCTGGCGATGCCGTCGCTTACCGCGGCCAGGATGGCGTCGAAATGATCGCTGGTGGCAGCGGTGTTGCTGACCACGTCGTCCATGAGCTGGATGGCTTTGCGCAGAGGGTCTGAAGGCTCGTCGAGGCCGAGCGTGGCCCGCCAGGGCGAGCCTGCGGCGGCGTCGCTCAGGACTGCGGCGACCCGGCTGGGCGCGTACGCCAGCGCCTCGGCTGCGGCCTCGGCCCAGCCGCACAGGATTGTCAGGTCGTCAACGTTCAGCGGCGGCGCATCTGACAGCTGCCGAACCGGCGCCCCGTCTTGGGAGCCAGCCGCCGCCGGGCGGATCTGATGCTGGCCAACAGCGTACAAATCGACCGCGTTCTGCACCGGGCGACGCCCGTCGTTGCTGCTCCGCTGCGCGGGGCTGACGCATGCGGTCAGCAGGATGCCCTGGGCCCCGGACTCCAAGGGGATCTCGCTGAAGCCGTTACTGGGGTCTTTCCACAGGCCGACTACACGTGAGGCATCGAGTCCGCGGGGACGGCACCGCTCTACCAGGCCCCAGGCGCTGAGGGTCAGCACAGCCGAACCTGGGTCGTCGGCAAACACGCTCGCGTAGCGAGCGGACCACCGCGATGCGAGCTGCGGCCCGTCGAGGAGCGGCGTCACGATCCCCGTCGGGCCGATCGCGCGGATGAAGTCGGCGACTTCGTCGTTCTGAGCA
>Ga0209169_10001060_pt1 | contig 16820 bp, 11 predicted proteins | sample HubBroMetageWRM4_FD_188346 | JGI IMG/M metagenome (GOLD analysis project Ga0209169, IMG submission 188346) | Warmed soil microbial communities from the Hubbard Brook experimental Forest, New Hampshire - Hubbard Brook CCASE Soil Metagenome WRM 4... | ecosystem: Environmental > Terrestrial > Soil... | reverse complement strand
AGCGCCCGGCCTCCGACGCAGTGGCGCTGGTGCTGGGACGGGCGGGCGCCAGCCTGGTGTCGGCGGGCATGGCGATTTCAATGCTTGTGACTTTGAATGGCACCATCATGAGCGGAGCCCGCGTGCCCTTTGCCACCGCGCGCGATGGCTATTTTTTCAAGGCTATTGCTGAAGTTCATCCCAGCTTCCACACACCATCGGTGGCAATTGTGGTGCAGTGCGGGCTGGCGATAGTACTCCTGCTGCTGGGGGGCAGTTTCCGGCAATTCTTTTCGCTGGCAATTTTCGCGGAGTGGCTGTTCTACATGATCGCGGCCAGCACAGTTTTCGTTTTTCGACGCCGCGAACCGAACCTCGAGCGGCCGTATCGTGTTTGGGGATATCCGGTGATTCCGGCGCTATTTGTGCTGGCTTCCACGGCTCTTCTTTACTACACATTCACCGCCAATCTCAAGAGTTCGGCCGGTGGATGCCTGGCGATTCTGGCAGGTGTTCCAGTGTTCTATTTTTTTGCGCGGCGACGGTCGTCGGCCCCTCGGTAATTCTCCAACAGACTGAATATCTTAGGGTTGGTTACCAAAGGACACGCGCAAGCGACACGTTTACCCCCTGCCTAATCTCCCATAAGGTGAAGACTCCAACGCCAAGCGCTCTCCCCAGCCTGGGCCCCCTTTTGGAGTCATGGATGCCAACGAAAGATGGCGGTTTTCAACTCGGCCTGCTGCCTGAAAAGAAGTGGAACTGGCGGACGTTCGCCACGAGCTACGGAATTCTCGCGGGCCTGATTCTGCTGCTGATTGTCGTCGGAATCATGACCTCCGACACGCTGATTCCGACCATCGGTTATCACGTCACCGAGCTGATTCCGCGGCCGTCTCTGCGGCCGGAGGCGCTGCCGAAACCGAAACCGCTCCCAATACATGCGAAGTTGCTGCCGCCGGAGCCCGTTTTCCAGGCACCGAAACTAATCGTGCCAAAAGAAGTCCGCGCGCCCAAACCGGTACCGCAGGAAGTCGAGCCGCCCAAAGTGACGATGAATAACTTCGCGCCGGCGGTGTTGACGCCGACCAGTGGAGCGCGCCCGGTGCTGATTCATACCGGGGATTTCTCTGGAAGTTCGGTAAAGCCGACGGTGAATGCTCCGATTGAAAAAGTGCAGACCGGTGGATTTGGCGATCCGAATGGACTGAAGCCGAGCGACAACGGCAAACCGAATGGCAAGCTGGTCGCGGCCGTCGCCGGAGGCTTCGACATGCCGGTGGGCCAAGGACAAGGCAATGGGTCGGGCGGCGCCAAAGGTATTAAGGGAACCGTAGCGAGCGCCGACTTTGGAAACGGGGTTGCTACTGGAGGACAAGGAGACGGACGGAGGAGTGGCCGCGGTAGTGCGGGAGTCCAGACCTCAGGCTTTGGTTCGCAGGAGATCGCGCAGAATACGCCGCATGTTCAGCGCGTGGATAGCGGTCCAGCGGCTACATCGGTCGAGATCACTTTCAAGCCCAACCCGGTTTATACCGACGAAGCGAGAAATCTGAAACTAGAAGGCGAAGTCCTGCTGGAAGTGCAATTCGCGGCGAACGGGCAGCTGCACGTGAATCGCGTGGTCCGTGGTCTGGGCCATGGACTGGATGAAGCTGCGATTGCGGCGGCGAACAAGATGAGATTCAAGCCGGCCATGCGTAGCGGCCAGGCGGTGGATTCAACAGCAATTGTGCACGTGGTATTTCAACTGGCGTATTGAAACTTTGGAGATAACGGTTATGCGGATGTTTATGAGCAAGTCTATGAGCTCCCTGAATTGTTCGGTTTTGGCTCTGCTGGCGTTGGCAGTCACGGCAGTGGCCCAGCAGACGGCGCCCGCGCCGCAGAACCCACAGCCGGTTGCGGCGACGCAGCCCTCCCAATCTCCGTCCGCTGAGGCCCAGTCTGGTCCGACTCAGGCCAATTTGGCACCACCGACCACCATGGACCAGGTTGTCGACCGCGTGATCATGCGCGAGAAGGACCTGATCAAGTTCCTGTCGCCGCGCACTCCCATTGTGGAGACCTATCTGCAGAACCTGACGCAGGATCCGCAGCTGGGGCCGATTCCGCAGGACGATCACTACTTCCTGGGACGCATGGACTTGAGCGAATCCATCGACCGCAGCGACTATCTTGACGGCAAGGGCAAAGACACTAAAGACGAAGGCATGGAGAAGCACCTTCTCGGCGAGTTCACGAGGAAGTTCAAGTTCCAGTACCAGCCACTGGGTTTTTCGTGGATGATCTTCGCCGACCGCAACGACTTTGACCGTCAGCACTACGATTTCCACTATGCACGACGCGAGTTCCTAGGCGACGTGCGCTGCCTCGTATTCGATCTGACGCCGAAAAAAGACGCTGGCCGGGGACGCTTTCTCGGTCGTATATGGGTCGAGGATCAGGACTTTAACATTGTCCGTCTGAATGGAACCTATTCGCGCCCACAGCGCAATAACTATTTTTTCCACATGGACAGCTGGCGTCTGAATCTGGTCCCGGGTTATTGGGTGCCAGCCTACATCTACAGCGAAGAAGGCGATTTCACTGCCGGACACGTCAACAAGATTGCATTCAAGGCCCAGACTCGCATGTGGGGATATAACCTGAAAACCGGGTCGGCAAACGACGAACTCACGAACATCCGCGTGGACAGCGTGAAAGATGATACGCCCACCGCCCAGGATGCGACTCCTCTAGCCGCCGAGCGCGAATGGCAACAGCAGGCGGAAGATAACGTGGTCGAACGGCTGGAACGCGCCGGGCTACTTGCGCCGGAAGGCGATGTGGACAAGATTCTGCAGACGGTGGTGAATAACCTGGAAATCACCAACAACATTGAATTGCCCCGCCCTGTTCGGACGCGGGTGCTGACGACTTCTCCGCTGGAAACCTTCAGCGTTGGCAACACCATCGTCGTGAGCCGCGGCTTGATCGACGTGCTTCCCGATGAAGGCAGTCTGGCCATGGTGCTCTCGCACGAACTGGCGCACATTGTCCTGGGACATAACCTAGGCAGCCAGTACGCATTCAACGACCGCATGCTGTTCTCGGACGAGGGAACCTACCAGAACCTCGGCTTCAAACACATTCCCGAAGAGGAAGCAGCCGCCGACAAGAAAGCCATCGAGATGCTGAAGGCCTCGCCCTACGCGCAGAAACTGGACTCGGCGGGACTGTTCATCAAGGCTCTCCAGCAGCGTTCTCCGCAATTGAGCGCACTGCTGCAGGCACACCTTGGCAACAGCATGACCGAGAACGGGACGGTGACGCGCATGGCTGCGCTCGCCACTTCGGCTCCGGCACTCGACTGGAACAAGCTCGATCAGATCGCCGCGCTGCCTCTTGGCGGACGCGTCAAGCTGAATCCGTGGGATGACAAAGTGGAGATTGTGAAGGCGCAACCGGTCGCGATCACGTCGGCCCGCGACAAGATGCCGTTCGAGGTCACTCCATTTTATCCGCGGCTTTCGCGGTATAACGCTGCCAGCACGGCCGCGCCTACCACCGCGGCCGCACCTCCAACGGCCGCAACGACTGCCAACGCCGCGCCCACGAATTAACCCGGACGCTTAAGTTGAACGAAGCGCGGGCCGGGAACCGGAAGCAATTCCGGTGTTCCCGGCCAGCGTGTTTCCGGCAGATTTATTTCAGATGGAGGTTTTGATGGGGCGTTCATACGTACGCCTGCTGACGCTAACACTGGCAGGAAGCGGTCTGGCGCCGCTGATCACCATTCTTGCCAGCTCGTACCTGCAAAACGGGGTCCTGCCCTGGCTGCAGTTGCCTGTTTACTTGCTGATCGCGCTCGGAATCATCTCGCTGGCGCTGTTGTTTCGCTGGTGGCTGCGGCGGATCGAAGACCAAGGAGACACTGCCGCTGCCGAGCAGGCCGTCTTCCTGCTGCACGAGGTACCTGAGAAGTGGATCAATCCTGCGATCGTCGCCTCCGCGCTACTGAGCCTATTTCTGGAACTTGCCATCATCCGCTGGCAGGCCACGGTTTTTCCCTTTTTCTCTTTCTACAAGAACCTGTCTTTACTCTCCTGCTTTGCGGGCATGGGACTGGGCTATGCCCTGGGACGCCGCGACCGCGTGCCTCTTTTCTTGACGATGCCACTGCTGTGCTGCCAGTTCCTGTTTATGATCGGCATGCGTTACGGCATGAGCTATGAGCAGTTTCACAGCCTCTATGCTTTGCCTTTTCGTGAGCAGCTGAACATGGGGCTGCCGCAGGTGGGTCAATATTGGCAGGCATTTCAGAGCTATTACGTACTGTCGGTTGTCTTCCTGATGACTGCGCTGGCATTTGTTCCCGTCGGACAGCTGTGCGGCTGTCTCATGCAGCGCCGCGAAAAACTGACCGCCTACGGACTGAATCTGCTGGGCAGCCTGGCGGGCGTGCTTCTAATGTTCTTGGTGAGCGCTTACTGGACGCCCCCGGCACTCTGGTTCGTGATCGCATTCGCTTTCCTGATCGCTTTCCATGTACGGAGAGTAAAGGTGCTGAGGCTGAGCATATCCGCGGGGATCCTGGCTCTGCTGATTCTGGAATGGCCGGTCAGCCCCGACTGGCAAAGGATCTATTCTCCCTACCAACTCCTCGAGGTTGGGCGCAGCGAGCACGGGTTCATGGAAATCCGGGCAGCGGGCCACTACTACCAGAAGGTGTACGATTTCATCAATTCCGGCGACCGGGGGCCAGCCGACTCCGATGTCCGCATCGCCCGCAACTATTATGAATTGCCCTATCGAATCAAACAGCAGCCGAAGGATGTAGCCATCGTGGGCGCAGGATCAGGCAACGATGTTGCCGCCGCCCTGCGCGCTGGAGCCGAGCACGTCGATGCGATCGAGATCGATCCTGCGATTCTCATGCTGGGACGTGACGGCCATCCCGAACATCCTTACGCCGATAAACGGGTGCGCGCGGTCAATACGGACGCCCGCTCCTTCCTCCGCACCACCGACCAAAAGTATGACCTGATCGTATTCGGGCTGCTCGACTCCCATTCTCTACTGAGCCAGGCGTCGAGTGTACGGCTGGACTCTTTCGTTTACACAGTGCAGGCGATGCAGGAAGCACGCGCGCGTTTGAAGCCCCACGGAATGATCTCGCTTACCTTTACCGTGCTCAACGATCAACTGGGCCGCAAGATCTATCTCATGCTCAAGGACGCCTTCGACGGGCGCGCGCCGCTTTGCTACATGATCGGATACGACTCCGGAATCATCTTCCTGGAGTCGGAAGATCCGCTGACCCTGCCGCCGGATCTCCTCGCCAAGAAACGCTTCCTGGACAAGACGGCGACATACGCTAATCCGAACATCCGTGCCGACGTGTCTACGGACGACTGGCCGTTTTTCTACATGCCAGCGCGAATCTATCCTGTCTCGTACCTGGGGATGGTCGTCTTGGTATTGGCCCTGTCACTGTTCCTGATTTCCAACTTTCTGCCGGAGCGGCCCCAGATCGGCAATTTCCCCTTTTTCCTTCTGGGAGCGGGCTTCATGCTGATCGAAACCAAAGGCATCACTGAGCTGGGGCTTACCTTCGGCAATTCATGGCAAGTGATCGGAGTGGTGATCGCCGCTATCATGGTAATGGCCTTCTTGGCCAACTGGGCCGTGCAGCAACTCAAGATTGAGCGTCTGGGTTTGCCGTACGCATTGCTGCTGGCATCGCTGGCCGTGGGCTGGTGGGTCGCGAAAAACGGGGGCCTGCCGTCGACCTGGAGCGGCCGCATCGGAACCGCAATGCTGCTCACTTCCCCGATGTTTTTCTCCGGCATTGTCTTTTCTGCGCTGCTGAAATCCCGCGGCGACATTTCCGGAGTCATGTCGGCGAATCTTTTCGGCGCGATGTGCGGCGGGTTGCTAGAGTACAACTCGATGTATTTCGGGTTCCGGTTTCTCTACCTGATCGCCGCCGCCTTGTATCTGCTCGCTATCGGTTGGGAATTTGTTCCGTTCAAATGGAAAACGGTAGCAGCTGTTCCAGCGCGGGCGGTAGGGGTAGCCGCGGGACAGTAGTCTGAATTTGACAAGATGCCAAGTTGAAAGAAAGCGCAGGCCGGGAACCGGAAGAAATTCCGGGCTTCCGGCTTGTGTCTAATTGGAGTAAACCCGGGCTCGAAAAATCGGCCTCCTTTCGAAGCCAGAACCCGCCTTGGACGCCTCTTTCATCTCCTACCCAATCTCTCTCACTTTTGCTAAACTGGTTCGCCTGCACCTGCCGCCCCCGGGAAGGTTGCAAATACCCAGCGGTTCACACTCTGTGGAAAGTTCTGTGCTCGCTGCCAGAGGCAGCATTCAAGAAAGGTCGTGCATCTTGTTCAAGAAGTCTCTTCTCACAATGGCTATGATTCTGCTGCTTGTGTCCGGCGCCGCGCTGGCACAGACCCTGACTGCGCTCAAGCACCAGCCACCGGATGGAGTCGGTCTCTCGTTTCAGTTGACCGACGGCACGGTTATGGTGCAAGGGAACGCTGGAAACGATTGGTGGAAGCTCACACCCGACATCACCGGGAGCTACGTCAACGGAACCTGGACACAACTCGCATCTCTTGCCTCCAACTATGATCCCTATGCCGAAGCTTCCGCGGTATTGGCCGACGGACGCCTGATCATCGAGGGCGGTGAGTACAATTTCGGGGACTTTGCCCTTACCAATCTGGGTGCGATCTACGACCCGGTAGCCAATACATGGACCCCGGTGACGCCGCCGAAAAACTGGCTCTACATCGGAGATTCACCGTCGGTGGTGCTGCCGAACGGAAACTATTTGATCGGAAATAAACTTACGAAACAGATGCGGGAGCTCACTCCCTCGACCATGAAGTGGAAGTCAGTGCCTTCAAAAGGCAAAAAGGATTTCAACGCGGAAGAGGGGTGGACCCTGTTGGCGGACGGCTCGATTCTGACCGCAGATGTGAAAGCTGCTCCCAACTCCGAGATCTACACGCCGTCGGCGAAAGAGTGGGTGACGGCGGGCAGCACGATTGTCGATCTGCATTCACCGTCGCCCGACGGCTGCCTCAACTACGGCCCCGGCGGCAAACTTTGCTACTTTCCTCCTGGAGAAATCGGCCCGCAAATACTGCGTCCCGATGGCACGGTCTTCTGCACCGGCTCATACACAAAGGGCAATGGTGCTGGGAACACTGCCATTTACGACAGTCTCACGGGTAAGTGGACCGTCGGCCCTGTCTTCCCCGATGGTGATAACGCCGGCGATTCCTTTGCTGTCCTGCTGACGAATGGTGACGTGCTTGTTGAAGGCGATTCCGGGACTTCGTACCTGTGGAATGGGGCGACCTTTACTGTCGGGTCGCCTACTCCGGGAAGCCTGATGGTGTTGCCTAACGGCCAAGTGCTGGTCGGGGGCGGCACCACGGAGGTCTACACCTCGTCCGGAACCTACCAGACCTCGTGGCAGCCGGCCATTTCGACTTATCCGTCAACCGTAACTCGTGGATCGACTTATCCGATCTCGGGCACACAGTTTAACGGATTGTCGCAGGCGGCCGCTTTTGGAGACGAGCTCCAAACCGCGACCAATTATCCTCTCGTGCAGATTACGAACAACAGCACGAAACATGTGTTTTACGCGAGAACCCATGGTCACAGCACCATGGGCGTGGCAACGGGCTCGGCGACAGTATCCACGAACTTCGACGTACCGGCGTCAATGGAGACGGGCGCGAGCACATTGGTCGTGATAGCGAACGGCATTCCTTCTCCTGCCGTTAGCGTTACGGTTCAGTAACAAGGGAACTTGAATAACTGACTGCCCTTGTGCCTCCTGCGATGGGAGACGCAAGGGCAGTTTTTTTAGCCAGACAAGTTACCGATCTCCCGCTCTTTTCTAGAAGTGCTTTCGGAGGTCGCCGAAACGATCCACCACCAGCAGACGCTGCGGTGTCCGAGCGGTCCCGACTTCCTCATGCTCGAGAATCCAGGTATTGCCGTGAGGGATGAAGACAGCGTGCAGGCCCGCGGCGAGAGCGGGATTAATGTCCGACTTAGGGCTGTTGCCGATCATCCAGGTGGTGTCTGGCGGAAGGGCGTATTTGGAGATGGCCGAGCGGTAGGTAGATTCGTCTTTCTCTGCCACGATTTCGACGGCGACAAAATATTCTTTCAATCCTGAGCGCTCGACTTTTCCGGATTGTTCGGCGAAATTTCCCTTGGTCATCAGGATGAGACGGTGACGCCGACCGAGATAACGCAGGGTCTCTGCCACTTCGGACAAAATTTCTATCGGATGATCGGCAATCTGGTGGGCGAAACTGCGGATGCGTTCGTGCAACTCGGGCGTGACCGGATCAATGGAAAGCCTCTCGAAGGTTTCCACCAGTGAGTGAGTGAAGCTGTGCAGGCCATAGCCGTGCTTGACGATGGATTCTCGCTCCACATCATTCAGAATCAGCCGAACCGCCTCTGGGGAGTGTTCGCGATGATCGAGAAACGAAATGAACTTTGCGATGGCGCGTTCGAAATAGATATTGTTTTCCCAAAGCGTGTCATCGGCATCGATGAGCAGCGTCTGGGCGCCATTCTCCCCACTCATATAATTATGATAATGGCTTCAAGGCGGATTCGGGAGTTCGATAGGTGAAGGCCCTGAGGCCTTCGAAGAACGCGGGCTTCAGGCCGTTCGCTTGCGGCTTTCAGTTAGCGGCTACTACACCCACTCCACACGCGGCGTCTGCGGAATGATGCCTGCCTTGTGCCCCATGTCGAGCAGGCGGCGTACGGCTTCGCGGCCATCGTCGCCGTAGTCCAGCGTGCGCTCGTTGACGTACATGCCAACGAACTTATCGGCCAGTTGGGTATCGAGATCGCGGGCAAACTGCATGGCGTAGCTTAGCGCTTCCTCGCGATGATCAATGGCGTACTGAATGCTCTCGCGCAGCGCCTGGGTGACACTGGCCATCGTTTCCGAGCCAAGCGAGCGCCGAATGGCATTTCCCCCGAGCGGCAGCGGCAGTCCGGTAACCTTCTGCCACCAGCGGCCGAGATCGACTACCCGGTGCAGTCCTGACTTGTCGTAGGTGAGCTGGCCTTCGTGGATGATGAGACCGGCTTCGTATTTGCCTTCGAGTATCTGCGGGATGATTTGATCGAAGGGAACGACCTCCACGTCAATGCCGGGCGCGAACAGCTCGAGCGCCAGGTAAGCAGTCGTGAGTTTGCCGGGGACCGCGATCTTCTTGCCCTTGATATCCTCGTGCGTGAACGGACGCGTGGAAACGAGCATGGGGCCATAACCGTCTCCCACGCTGCCGCCGCAGGACATCAGCGCGTAGTTGTCCTGAATGTAAGGGAAAGCGTGGAACGAAATTGCGGTCACATCGTAGACGCCTTCTTGCGCCTGACGGTTGAGTGTCTCGATGTCGCAGAGGGTGTGGCTGAACTTCAGTCCGGGCACACGAACTTTGTTGGTGGCGAGGCCATAAAACATGAATGCGTCATCGGAGTCTGGGCTGTGGGCCACCGTGATTTCACGAACTGGAGAAGATACTGTACTCATAAGATTCCGTAATCCTGTTCTATAAACATCGGTCGCTGGAAAAACTTTAGATTCTTTGGCGAAGTGGGCTTGTCCCGCTCCGGCTGCAAAGGGAGGCGGGACTAGCTCCCTCTCTACACTGACGTCTGTTTGCGCCTCGCGGCGACGGCGGCGGCCATCAGCACCTTGATGACTTCCGCAAAAACGAACCAGTAGAAGCCGTATCGGATCGCTAGAGAAACAGAGTGGGTGAGCACGGCGAGCCAACTGAGCCCACCCGCGAAGAGCACGAGTTCGCCAGCCACGGCCGACAACGCAGCCCATCCGAAGCGGTGCGAACTTTTTCCCGGTTTCCGCTCATATATCCATCCGGTAACGAAGGCCACCAGGGGATAGGCCATGAGGAAACCGCCGGTCGGGCCGAGCAGGTGGCCAACACCGACTAGAATCGACGGGCTGAATACAGGCAGTCCGAACGCGCCTTCGACGAGATAGAGCGCCAGCGCGGCAAATCCGCGACGCGAACCGAGCAGCAAGCCCACGGTGAGAACTCCGAAGTTTTGCAGCGTGAGCGGAACTGGCGTGAAGGGCAGTGGTATGGTCACGCGCGCGCACAAGGCAACAAAGAGGCTAGCGGCTACTACGATGGCTGTCTGTTTTGCTCCTTCTTTTCGCCAATCTTTTTCCCGACCTTTTTCCCGAACTGGAAAGGTGGTTGAGTGGCCAAGAACTTGCGTATCTGCTCTAGACATGGCGTTTCTTTCCTCGTGGCGAAAGCTCGCAGGAGATCAGGCTTCAGGTGGCGACGAGTGGTCGAGGCCGTCGAGTTCCGCCCTGTGGGCCGCCGCGCGCTTCATTTGCCGCCGGACCCGCATATATATCGTAAGCGCAACCGACACGACCACTGCAGTACTGACTCCCAGTATGACAAACCACCAGAGCATCCGCACAACAGCTTAAGAATAGCAGATGGTTGGCTACGAGAATGTGCTCCGGATCACAAAAGGAAGAGAGAAAGATGGCTGTAGTCAGCCCTTCTTCGCTGGACTGGCCAGTGCTTTGCGGCGATTCTCGAGATTCTTGGAGACGCGCTCCAACCGCTTGCGAGCCACCTTCGATCCGGTCGCCACTTTCTCAATGTTGGCGAAAGCGTCGGCATTGTTGGTCTTCGCCCGAAATTCCTTCAGGAATGGATAGACCTTGGCGAAAATGAAAAACATTTCACCGCTGCAGCCCGGCTGTAGAAAGAGCTCTTCGTTGAGCGCGCCCTGCAGAACGAACGATGCCGCCATATCCCAATAGCCTCCCACTTGGCGAAGCCAGGCGTTCTCCTGGCTCGGAAATGAATTCACAACTTTAATGAACTCATCGGCGCTTTGCGGCCAGAATTCCGCCGTAAGCCAGTGTCTCGCTTTGCGCATCTCCGCTTCGCGGCGGAGGTCGTAGAGCTTCAGAATCAGCTCTGCATCTTGCACAGTCGCTTTCTTCGCCATTTTCGTCCCTCGTTATATGCTTCTCAAATTGGTTTTTTGAAATCTTGAACCGGAGCCGCGGTTCAGGCATTGGAAGCGGCCGCAGTACCTTCCGTGGCGCGCTCGTAATCGCATTCCTTGTTCGGACACGCGATCACCGACCCATCTTTACGAAGTCGTTCCACCAGGTACTCATGTCCGCAGTGCGGGCACGTCTCGGGGATGGGCTTGGCCGCAGAAGTGAATTTGCATTTTGGATAGTTCCCACAGCCGTAAAAGGTGTTGCCTTTGCGCGCCCGTTTCTCAACGAGTTCGCCTTCTTTGCAGAGCGGGCACTTCACGCCAATGAAGTTCTGCTTCACATATTTGCATTCGGGATATCCGCTGCACGAAGTGAACTCACCGAAACGGCCGTGCCGCAGGATCAAATTACGTTTGCATAGTGGACAGGTTTCATCCAGCGGTATGTCGGGCACTTTCTTCCCCTGATCGAGACGCCGCGTGGTCTTGCAATCGGGATAACCGGTGCACGCCATGAATTGTCCGAAGCGCCCGCGTTTTAGCACCATGACGCGGCCACAATTTTCGCAGTACTCCTCCTGGGCCGTCTCCTGGATATCGGCCGAGTCGAGATCGGGCAGATTAATGGGATTCTCTTTGGTGAACTTGCAGGTGTCTGGATTTTCCTTGTCGTAGGTGCTGCATGCATAGAACGACCCGTGCTTGCCCCACTTGATGACCAGCGGCGATCCACAGAGTTCGCATTTTTCGTCGGTCGGCTTCTCCATACGCTTGATGTTTTCCATGTGCTTCTCGGCGTATCGGAGATCTTTGGAGAATTTTTTATAGAACTCGACCAGGGCGTCGTTGCCGGTCTGCTTGCCTTCTTCAATTTCGTCGAGTTCTTCTTCCAGACGCGCGGTGTATTGGAAGTCGAAAATATCCTTGAAGTTCTCGACCAGCAGATCGGTGACCACCAGGCCAATTTCGGTAGGCACAAACTTGCCGCCGATTTTCTGCGCGTACATGCGCTCCTGAATCGTGCTCAAAATCGTAGCGTAGGTCGAAGGCCGGCCAATGCCGCGTTCTTCAAGCTCCTTGACCAGCGAAGCTTCGTTGAAGCGCGGAGGCGGTTCGGTGAAATGCTGCTCCGGGAGGAGCGCCTTCAGCGTCAGCTTCTGCCCGGCTTCAAGCGGCGGGAGCTTGTGCTTTAATTCTTCGTCTTCTTCGTCTTTGCTATCTTTGGCCTCTTCATAGACCTTAAGGAAGCCGTCGAACTTCATCACCGATCCGGTAACGCGGAACCAGAACACGTCGCTTCCGGATTTGGCGTCAATGTCAACCGAGGTCTGATCGAAAACGGCCGGATTCATTTGCGAAGCGACGAAGCGCTGCCAGATCAGTTTGTAAACCTTGAATTCGTCTTCCTGCAGATACTGCTTGACCTGATCGGGATGGCGCATGGCCGACGTCGGGCGAATGGCTTCGTGCGCCGCTTGTGCTTCTTTCTTCTCCTTATATGTATTGGGAGAACCGGGTAAATATTCGGCACCGTACTCGCTGGTGACGTATTCGCGGACCTCGGCTATCGCCTCGGCCGAAACCCGGGTCGAATCGGTTCGCATGTAGGTGATCAGGCCGACCAGTCCCTCGTCGCCGATTTCGACGCCTTCATAGAGGCGTTGCGCAATCATCATCGTCCGCTTCACGCTGAAGCGCAGCTTGCGTGAGGAATCCTGCTGCAACTTGCTGGTCGTGAATGGCGGAGTGGCATTGCGACGGCGCTCTTTCTTTTCCGCTGAGCGGACGACCCACTCGGCCTTTTCCAGCGCCAGACGGATCTGTTCCGCCTGCTCGGCGTTTGTGACTTCGATCTTCTCTTCGCCTTTGCCGAGAAAACGAGCGTCGAATGCTGGAGGCTTATTGGCGGCCAGATTGGCATCGATCGTCCAATATTCTTTTTTCTCGAAGGCCTTGATTTCGCGCTCGCGATCGACAATCAAGCGAAGCGCAACGGTCTGAACGCGACCGGCGGAAAGACCGCGGCGCACTTTATCCCATAAGAGAGGAGAAACCTGATAGCCCACGAGGCGATCGAGTACGCGGCGGGTTTGTTGCGCATCCACCAGGTTGCGATCGATGTCGCGAGGATGTTCGAAAGCTGCCTTGACGGCGCGCTGCGTGATTTCGTTGAAGGTCACCCGGCGGATGCGCGCCTCGTCGCCGATGTCGTCCGTCTTTTTCTTCTTCCCCTTCTTTTTCTTGCCGGAGTCTTCACCGAGCTCGTCGGCGAGATGGGCGGCGATGGCTTCGCCTTCGCGATCCGGATCAGGCGCAAGGTAGATGTGGTCCGCCGACAGCGCCAGCTTCTTCAGCTTCGCGAGGACCTTTTCTTTTCCAGGAATAACGACGTACTCGGTTTCGAAATCGTTTTCGACGTCGACACCGAGGCTGCTCTTGGGCAGATCTTTCACATGGCCGTAAGAAGCATCGACCGTGAATCCCTTGCCCAGATACTTCTGGATAGTTTTCGCCTTAGCGGGCGATTCGACAATGACTAGACCTTTGGACAATGTTTCCTCAGATGACAGCTTATTTGACTCGAAACTAACACGACTTGGCAAATTTCGCGAAACCGTCGGCCACGAATTGCGAGCTTCGAGCCGCGAGCAAGCAAGAACAGACCGGCTTGCGATTGCATCAAAAACTCACCGAACGCTATCGAACGACAGCCCTTTGACCAGCTGGATGGGCTGAGCCTTTGTATCAGCGAAGTCAACATGACGTCCCCGAGCACTGGGATTCACGCTTGCTCGAAGCTCGCGGCTCGCAGCGCCTCAAAAGCTCTTCACGAAATTCTTCCCTGGCAACTGTCGTATCTTCCCGTTCAGCTCCAGCTCGAAAAGTGCGGCGAAGATTTCTGATGACGACACTTCGTTCTCCAGCAACTCGACCAGCTCATCGATGTGCGTGGATTCATCGGCCTTCAGCAACTTGAGTATCTTTTTTTCGTGGGGCGAGATTGCCTCGTCCGGAAATAGAGATGCGGTCTGCGGCTCGGGAGATTCATTCTGCATGGAACTCAGAGCCGCCTGCACGTCCGCCGGAAGTTCTTCCCATACGTCTTCCCATGTGGCAACCAGCTTCGCTCCCTGCTTGATCAGCGTGTTTGGGCCCCAGGAATTCTTGTTGGTCACGTTGCCCGGGACGGCGTAGACATCGCGATTCTGTTCGAGCGCGCAACGGGAAGTGATACGCGTTCCGCTATATTCCGCGGCTTCGACCACCAGCACACCGGCCGACATGCCACTGATAATCCGATTGCGGATGGGAAAGTTCTGCGGGGCAGGAGAAGTCCCGACGGGGAACTCGGTGATCAGCGCGCCGCCGAGGGCAAGCATCTGTTCGGTGAGCCGCGTATTTTCCTTGGGATACATGACGTCAATTCCGGTGCCGAGGACGGCCACGGTTTTCCCCTTGGCGGCGATGGCGCCGCGATGCGACGCGGTGTCGATGCCGCGAGCTAATCCACTGATGATGACCAAGCCACGAGCGGCGAGGTCGGTGGAGAGACGTTCGGCCATGCCGCTGCCATAGGGGGTGGGATGACGCGTCCCCACCATCGCAATGCCGGGCTGGGCCAGCACTTCGACGCAGCCCTTAACAAACAAGATTACCGGCGGGTCGTAGATTTCCTTTAGCCGCGATGGATATTCGGGATCGCTGAGCGAAATGATTCTGGCGTGCGCCTCGGCCGCCTTCCCGCATTCCTCGAGCGCCAGTTCCATCGACTTTCCCGTGGCGATCGATTGTGCGGAAACGGCGCGCATTCCCATCGCTTCGAGTTCGGTCAGGCTAGTCTGGAAGACGCGCTCGGCACTGCCACAGTGCTCGATCAGTTTCTTGATGCGGGTGGGGCCCAATCCCGGAGTCAGCGCCAGCGCAAGCCAATAGGTGGCCTCCGAAGAAGTGGGAGGAACGGCTGCAATCGCCACATCGGACATAGCAACATCGTTATAGGACATATTGCGTGACCCTAGCCCGTCTCTGAAAACGCTGTCAAGGACGGGGCGCACATCGCTTTTGGTATATTCGTAAAGCGATGAGCCGGTTAAAGATCTCGGCCATTTCCTACCTCAACACAGCTCCTCTCATGTGGGATTTTGAGCACGGAGATGCTGGCACGAGCCTTGATTTTGATATTTCCTACACCATCCCCTCGGCCTGCGCCGAGGCGTTGCGGGAGGGGACGTCCGATATTGGCATCATTCCAGCCGCGGCCTATACGACGGTCCCGGATCTCGTAATTCTTCGGGACGTGGCCATCGCCGCTCGCCGGGCAGTGCGGTCGATCCTTCTGGTGAGCAAACTGCGCGCCGTTCCTATGTCGAAAGACGCGTGGTTAACGCGGGTGCGCACAGTCGCGCTCGATACCTCTTCAATGACCTCAGTGGCCCTGGTCAAGATTCTGTTTTCGCAGTGGCTGGGCGGAGGGCGTGATTACAAGCCCATGGCTCCCGACCTCGATGCCATGCTCGGCGCGTGCGATGCGGCCTTGCTTATTGGAGATCCGGCGCTGCAGGTTGACCGCACGCGCTACTTTACGCTTGACCTGGCCGAGGAGTGGGTCGCACGAACAGGAAAGTCTTTCGTCTTCGCTTTCTGGGCGATTCGCAAACAGGCGCTCGCCGGACGAGATGGCGCAGTCATCGCAGAGGCATTCAAGAACTCGCGGGATCATGGCATGAGGCCGAAGAATCTTGAAGCTATCGCGCAGGAGTGGGCGCCGCGACTCGGCCTTACAGTCGAGGAGATCCGCGTCTACCTGACGCAGAATATCCATTATTATCTCGACCCTCCCTGCCTGGAGGGGCTTGATTGTTACTACCGGCTGGGTGCAGAAGTTGGAGCGCTGCCGCCAGCGCCGGAACTTCGTTTTGTTTAGATCGCTACGGACACTCTCTGCACTTGGCAATGATGAGAGTGATATCGTCGTGCTGTTCGTCAGGGCTGAACCGTCGAACCTCGTCAACAATCGCCGTTAGCACATCCTGCGAGCACAATTCGCGATGGCGGCGCAACGCTTCGATCAAACGCCGCTCGCCAAATTCCTCTTCCGCAGAATTGAAGGATTCGGTGATGCCGTCGGTGTAGAAGGCGACGATGTCGCCGGCAACCAGGCGGCATTCGGCGATGAAGCAATCCCATTCCCTGAAGAGTCCCAGAACCGTGCACGTCGAGCGCAGCCGTTCGAGTTCGTCATTTCCGTGGAGCAGCAGAGCGGGAAGATGTCCGCAGTTGGCGTAGCGCAAGTGTTGCGCCTGGTCGTCGTATTCGGCAAAGAACAGCGTAGCGTAGGCGCTGTCAACCGTATTGTCGTAAAACAAATCGTTGACCGACCGCAACAGCCGCTGTGGCTCATGCAAAGCGACAGCGCACTGGCTGCGGAGGTTCGCCTGCAAATTCGCCATCAGCAAAGCGCCGGCAATTCCCTTGCCCGCAATGTCGCCCAGCACCAGCCCGACCCGGTCTTGCCCCAGATGAAGGAAATCAAAATAATCGCCACCAACCTCGCGAGCCTGAATGCAGACACCCGCATAATCGAGTGTTCGCAGGGGCGGGAAGGTCTGAGGAAAAAGTCTTGCCTGCACTTGCCTGGCAATCTCCAGTTCGTGGGCTGCGCGGCGTTCGGATTCGAGTTTCTGCGCTGCCGCACGTCGTTGGCCTTCCACCGCGTGGGTCATTTCGTCAAAGCTGACCAGCGCGAAGGAATTCCGATCGATGTCTTCAAAGCGGGTGAATACTCCGCCCCA
>Ga0209169_10001059_pt1 | contig 16825 bp, 9 predicted proteins | sample HubBroMetageWRM4_FD_188346 | JGI IMG/M metagenome (GOLD analysis project Ga0209169, IMG submission 188346) | Warmed soil microbial communities from the Hubbard Brook experimental Forest, New Hampshire - Hubbard Brook CCASE Soil Metagenome WRM 4... | ecosystem: Environmental > Terrestrial > Soil... | reverse complement strand
CGAGGGCGGACGGCATGCCGTGACCCTCAACGAGTTGCAGCATGTCGTCGAGGTCAAGCCGAAGAGCGTCATCCCGTTCCAGCCGACCCTGTTCACCACGATATCGGGCGGGGCGAAGATCGCCGTGGCACAGCGAGCCAAATTCACCGATGCGATCGCCGCTCTCGCGCTCGAACTGTCGGGCCGGCCGCCCGAGCGGCGTCGCTGGTGGAGGGCCGACAGATGAGGTCGGCCGGCTTCGGCCGCCCGCTGGCATCGCGCCGCGGTGTCACCTCGGCCCAGCATTCCCCCAGTACGGCACGGACCGGCGGCGGTTGCTTGTCACCCCTGGCGCAAGTCGGCCACGCAGTTTCGCACCCGCGCGCGGGTCACCTGGCCCGCCATTTCCTGCCGCTGTCACGAGGGTTACAAAACGGTGCCCGGCTACTGTCGGGCCGGCGCAAGCCGCTGCGCCCTGCGGCCGGTTAGCGTCGTGGCGGCGCGCGGACAGTGACGCGGCTGCGCGCCCCGGTGCGAGGGAGGAGGACGCCGCATCATGGGTCACGGCCGCGAACGGCCAAAGCCTCAGGGCGAAAGCGAACAGCCGACGGTCCCGGGCGAGCACGAGCTGCGCCGCCTGATCACCGCACAGCTCGCGGACATGTGCGGCCTGCACCACGCCGAGGTGGATCCGGACCGTCCGCTGGAGGAGCACGGCCTGTCCTCGCGCGACACCGTGGCCCTGGCCGGTTACCTCGAGACGCTGCTGGGCCGGCCGCTGCCGCCCACGCTCGTCTGGGAGCACCCCACCATCAGCGGCCTGGCAAGCGCCCTGGCCGGTGCCGCAGCGGACGGCCAGATGAAACCGGCGGCACCGCTCCAGCCGGCCGCGGCGGGCTCGCCGACAGATGACGTCATCGCGGTCGTCGGCATGGGTTGCCGCTTCCCCGGCGGCACCGCTGGCACGCTCAGGGACCCCGAGTCGTTCTGGAACTTCCTGCTGGCCTGCGGCGACGGCATCGGCGAGATACCGCCCCAGCGGTGGGCGGCATTCGATGACGGCTCGCCGGCGGCCGGCGACGCCCTGGCCCGCGTGACACGGTCGGCGGGCGTGCTGGCCGACATCGCCGGATTCGACGCCGCGTTCTTCGGCATATCCCCGGGCGAGGCCCTGGCCATGGATCCGCAGCAGCGCCTCCTGCTGGAGGTCTGCTGGGAGGCACTCGAGCAGGCAGGCCTCCCTCCGGCGTCGCTGCGCGGCAGCCGCACCGGGGTGTTCGCAGGCATCAGCGCGGCCGAGTACGCATTCCTCACGACCTCGGACCTGTCCCGGATCGACGCCTGGACCGCCACCGGCGCAGCCACCAGCATCGCCGCCGGCCGGATCTCGTATGTTCTCGACCTGCGCGGGCCAAGCATGGCCGTGGACACCGCCTGCTCTTCTTCGCTGCTCGCCATCCATCTCGCGGCCGCCAGCCTGCGCCGCGGGGAGAGCGATCTGGCCCTAGCGGGCGGGGTGAACCTGCTGCTCTCCCCGGTGATCACCATGACGTTCGACGCCGGAGGGGGCACCTCGCCCGATGGCCGCTGCCGGCCGTTCGACGCCGGGGCGAACGGCATGGTGCGCGGCGAAGGCTGCGGCATCATCGTGCTGAAACGGCTGGCCGACGCCCGGCGCAACGGCGACCGCGTGCTCGCGGTCATCACCGCCACCGCAGCGAACTCCGACGGCCGGTCCAATGGCCTGGTCGCGCCCAGCACTGCGGCCCAGCGTGACGTGCTGCGCGACGCGCACACCGCTGCGGGAGGACACCCGGGCCAGGTGGACTACGTCGAGGCGCATGGCACTGGCACGCCGCTCGGCGACCCGATCGAAGCGCAGGCCCTGGGCCAGGTGCTCGGCGCGGGCCGGCCGGCCGGCCGACCGCTGCTGATCGGCTCGGTCAAGGGCAACATCGGCCATCTCGAGGCCGCCGCCGGCGTCGCCGGGCTGATCAAGACGGTGCTTGCCCTGGCGCACCGCCAGATTCCGCCTACGCTGCACTTCACCGCGCCGAGCCCGCGTGTGCCCTTGGCCGATCTGGGCCTGGCCGTGGCCGCGCAGACCACGGACTGGCCTGGCAACCCCTGGCCGCCCACGGCCGGGGTCTCCGCTTTCGGGTTCAGCGGCACCAACGTGCACATCGTCCTGGCCGCCGCGCCCGCCGAAGACGACTGGGCGCAGCCTGAGTACCAGGACCGCGAACCGGTGGCCTGCTTGCTGTCCGACAGGTCGGCCGAGCGCGTCCGAGATCGGGCGCGGCAGCTCGGGGCCTGGCTGGACGGCAGGCCCTCCGGCGAGCCGCCGCTGCGATCGCTCGCCCGCACCCTGGACCGGCAGAGGGGTCGCGGGCCGCACCAGGCCGTGGTCATCGCCCGCGACCGGGCCGAGCTGGCCGCTGGGCTCGGTGCGCTTGGCGCGGGCGAGCCGAACCCCGGCGTGGTGACCGGGACCGAAGGCCAGGCCGGCCCGGGCGTGGCGTTCGTGTTCTCTGGCTACGGGTCGCAGTGGGCCGGCATGAGCCGGGCACTGGCCGCTGCCGAGCCGGTGTTCGCCGAGGCCCTCGCCGAGGTCCAAGCCCGGCTGTCCGAGGCTGCCGGGCTGTCGCTCGCCGAGACCGCCAGCGACGCCGAGGCCCTGCGCCAGGTCCAGCACGCTCAGCCAGCGCTGTTCGCCATCCAGGTGGCCCTGGCCCGGCTGTGGGAAGCACGCGGCGTCTGGCCGGCCGCGGTCATTGGCCACTCCATGGGGGAAGTCGCGGCGGCCGTGGTCAGCGGGGCGCTGAGCGTGGCCGACGGGGCGCGGGTGATCACCTGCCGGTCCCGGCTGCTGTCCCGCCTGGCCGGGGCCGGGGCCATGGGCTATGTGGGGTTGCCCGCCGACGAGGTCAGCGAGCTGGCGGCCGACCTGCCGGACGTGCACCTGGCGGTGCTGTCGTCACCGGCCGCCACGGTGGTGACCGGCGACGCCGGGCAGCTCGCCAGCCTGGTCAGCCGGGCTCGCGCCGGCGGCGCGACCGCGCGCCTGCTCGCCGTCGAGGGCGCGGGCCATTCCCCGCAGGTCGACCCGCTGCTCGGCGAGCTGACCGCGCAACTCGCCGGCATTACAGCCGGGCCAGCCGGGCCGCGCTTCTACTCCACCGTGCACGATGACCCCAGGACTCCGCCGCGGTGCGACGCGGCCTACTGGGCCGCCAACCTGCGGCGGCCGGTCCGGCTCGGCCCGGCGGTGGCGGCAGCCGCGCGGGACGGGCTACGCACGTTCGTGGAGATCTCCCCGCATCCGCTGCTGGCCAGGCCGCTGGCCGAAACCGTGCGGCACGAGACCGGCGAGCCCGGTGTGATCACCGGCACGCTGCGCCGGAACACCGATGAGGTCCTCGCCTTCCACGCCGGCCTGGCCACGCTGCTCACGCACGGGGCCAGCCTGCCCCGTCCGGGCCGGGGCCCGGTCATCGACCTGCCGCCCGCGCCCTGGCGCCACGAAACCTACTGGCCCGATCCGCCGCTCCCCCCCGGTCCGCCCGGTCACCCCCTGCTCGGCCCGCACGTGGAACTCCCCACGGGCGGTCACGCCTGGCAGCTGCGGGCCGGCGGGACAACATGGGGCTGGCTGGCCGAAGCGGCCCTGTTCCCGCTGAGCGCGGCGGCCGAGATGACCGTGGCCGCCGCGTGCGAAGCGTGGCCGACGGCCAGCACCGCCGTGCAGGTCAGCGACCTGCGGCTGGCCCGGCTGCGTCCCGTCGGCGCCGACACCGTGCTCACCACCACGCTCGACCCGCTGGACCCTGACACGGCCGGCGACCGCCGCGCCGCCGTCCGGATCCACGCGCAGGACGCGGCCGGTGCATGGCAGCTGCTGGCCACCGCCACCGCGTCGTCCACCGCCGCCCCGGCGCCCACCCTCCCCGAAGTCGGCACACTCACCCCATGGGCCATCTGCGCCCCAGCAGCCACTCGCCCCTCAGCTGGCCAAGCGGAGGGGAGGGACCGGCCCGGCACCCCACCCGATGCCGGGGGGGACATGGGCCGGTCCGACAGCCCCGCCCGTGCGGACCGGCCCGAGGACGGGCCGGACCCCGATGCGACTGGCATCCGGGGCGTGCGGGGTGCTCGCGGCCAGCACATCCCGGCCGAGGTGCTCGACCGGTGCCTGGCCGCCGCCTGCACTGACGGCGACGATGTGCCCATGGCCATCGGCGCGCTGCGGGTCGTCGGTGACGCGGCGGGCGGCGGTCAGTGCCGGCTCGGCAACGTCCGGCGCGGTGACGGGCAGGTGACCGTGGACTTGCGGCTCACCGCTGACCAGCCCGGGAATGGGCCGATCCTGATCGAGGCGTTGGACGTGCGGGTCAGCCGCGTGCCGCGAACCGCGATCCCCGTCCCGTACCGCGACAAGCTGGTCGAGCTGAGCTGGCAGCGGCACGATCTGCGGGCCGGCCCGGCCGTGGGTCAACCCCGTTGGGTACTGGACGGCGAGGAAGGCGGACTGGCCGGGGAGCTGGCCGCTCGCCTCCGCTCGGCCGGGCACCAGGTCGAAGTCGGCCCGGAGAGTCTCGACCGGACCACGCCGACCGGGGCCGTGCTCGTGGCCCCCCGGCCGCCACCGGGCCAGGAATCGTCCGGGCAGTTCGTGCTCACGGCCATCAGGTTCGCGGCCTCCCTCGCGGCACAGCCAGGCCCTCCGGCCCGGCTGTGGATCGTGACCGCCGGGTCGACGGCCGCGCGGCCAGGCGAGGCTGGCCACCCTGGCCTGGCGGCCGTGCGCGGCCTGGTCCGGGTGCTGGCGCTGGAACGTCCCGGGCTCCGGGCCACCCTGGTCGATCTTGATCCGGCGGAGTCGGGGGAAGCGGCGGCGGCCTGCCTGGCCAGCGAGCTGATCGCGGACGAGCCGGACGACGAAATCTCGTGGCGGGACGGCAGCCGGCTGGTGGCCCGCCTAGTCCGGGGGGAAGCCGGCCGACGAGCCCTCCGCCCGGCCGTCCGGCCGGGCGGAGGGTACATCGTCACCGGCGGTTGCCGGGGTCTCGGGCTGGTAGTAGCCCGCTGGCTGGCCGAGCGCGGCGCGGGCCGGATCGTGCTGAACGGACGTTCCGGCGCTGCGGCGCAGATCCGGCCGGTGCTCGAGCAGCTGCGCGCGACCGGGACCAAGGTGCGCGTGGTGCGCGGGGACATCGCCAGGCCCGGGGTGGCTGAGAAGCTCATCGCGGCCGCGGGTGGCGGCGGCACCCCGCTACACGGGATCGTGCACGCGGCCGGGGTATCCGCTGACGCGCTGCTCGGCGACGTCACCGCGGACGAGGTGTCACGAGTGTGGTCACCCAAGGTCACCGGGGCCTGGCGGCTGCACGAAGCCATCGAGCGCGCCCGGGCTGCAGAGAACAAGCCGGAATGGGCAGGGCCGGACTGGTTCTTGCTGTTCTCTTCGGCTGCGGCGCTGGTCGGCTCACCGGGACAGACCGCCTACGCCACCGCCAACGCGTGGCTCGATGCCTTCGCGGCCTGGCGCCGGGCCCAGGGCCTGCCCGCTACGGCGATCAACTGGGGGGTGTGGGCAGCCGCCGGACAGGCCAGCGACGTGGCCATCGGCGGTATCGAGCCCATCGGCCCGGACGAGGGCGTTGAGGCCCTGGAGGCGCTGCTGGCCGACGGGCGCCCGGCCGCTGGCGTGATCCGCATGGACCGCGCGGCAGCCGCCCAGGCCTTCCCCGAGATCGCGGCGCGGCCGTTCTTCAGCTCGATGCTGGCCAGCGGTCCTGGTCACGGACGTGACCAGGCCAGCGCCGGGTCCGCGGACTGGCCGGGCGCCGAGGCGGTCCGGGCCGACCCGGGGCGGCACCAGGCGCTGATCGAGGAGCGGGCGCTGAGTCAGGTTGCGGCGGTGCTCGGGCTGGCTCCGGACCAGCTGCCTGCCGATCTGGCCCTGACCGACGCCGGGCTGGACTCGCTGGCCGCGCAGCGCATCGGCTACCTGCTCGAACACGATCTGGGCGTCACCATCGACCCGGCTCTGCTGCTGGACGGCGGCACCGTGGCCCAGCTGCAGCACGCACTCGCGGCGGAGCTGGGCCTGCAACCAGCGGCCGCGGCGGCGACCGAGCCGGGCACCGCGCCGCCGACCGGGGCAGACGGCCGGCTGCTGACGTCGCGTAACGGACCTTCTTATGGAGTCGAGCCAAGGGACGCGGCCGAGCGACAGGTGGCCCGGGTCGCCGCTGACGTGCTCGGCATCACCGCGGTCGGCGTGACCGACGATCTGCGTCCGGCGGGCCTGACCAAGGCCGCGCGGGCCGAGATCGCCGGGCGGCTGGGGCGCGAGGCCGGCCGCGATCTGGACGCGGCGGCGCTGTTCGCCATCCCGACCGTCGAGGCAGCGGCCGACCTGGTCAGGCTGGCCGAGGACGGCGAGGTGTCCGGGCTCATCAGGACCATCCAGGCGGGTGCCGGGACGCTACCCGTGCTGCTGGCCCACCCGGCCGGGGGAACCACCGGCGTGTACAAGGCGCTGGCCAGCCTGCTGGGCCGCGACCGACCGGTGTTCGGGCTGGAACGCCTGTCCGGCGAGGTCAGCGACCGCTGCCGCCGGTATGCCGACGCCGTACGCGAGCGGTTTCCTGGCGGGTGTGTCCTCGGCGGCTGGTCGTTCGGCGGCGTGCTCGGGTACGAGACCGCACGTCAGCTCGCCGCGGACGGCTACCGGGTACGGCTGGTGGTGCTGCTGGACGCGGCGCTGCCCCAGCCGGTGCCCTCCGGCGACGAGGACCGCGCGCTGGCTCGCCGCTTCGTGGCCTTCGCCGACTACCTGACCAGGACCTACGGGCGGGAGGTGCGGCTGTCCGGCGGGGAACTGCTCGGACGGCCCGAAGACGAGCAGCTCGAGCTGGTGCTGCGGCGGATGTCCGAGGCGGGCCTGGACGACAAGCTCAGCCCGGCGATCCTGCGCCACCAGCGCACCTCCTATGAGGACACCCGATCGCTCGAGCGCTACCGGGCGGGCGGCCATGAGGGGCCGGCAGTGCTGTACCGCGCGGAGCGGGCAACGCCCTGGACGGTGCGCGATCCCCGGTACGACATCATCGGCGAGGCACGCGGCTGGGACCGGTTGTGCCCGCGCCTGGAGGTGGTCGGCATTGACGCACACCACCTCAACCTGCTTGATCCCCCCGCCGTCACCATCGTCGGCGCTCATCTATGCGAGCTGCTCAGCAGGATTGGAGACGAGTCATGACCGGCCCGACCGCCTCGACCACCCTCACCGATGCCGTCATCTCCGGCGCCCCCGCGAATGAGCTGACCCGCTGCCCGCTCCCTGAGGCTTACCGGGCCGCGCACACCAGGCGCTCCGATGTGGCCATGTTCGCCGGGGAGTCCGGTGACAAAGACGTCCGCAGGTCGCTGCACCTGGGCGAGGTCCCCATACCGGAACTGGCCCCCGACGAGGTGCTGATCGCGGTGATGGCGGCCGCTATCAACTACAACACGGTCTGGTCGGCGATCTTCGAGCCGCTGCCGACGTTCGCGTTCCTCGCCAGGTACGGGAGTCAGGGCCGGTGGGCCGCCCGGCACAACCTGCCTTATCACGTGCTCGGCTCGGACGCGTCCGGCGTGATCGTCCGGCTCGGCGCCGGCGTACGGCGCTGGTCGGTCGGGGATCGGGTGGTGGTCAGCCCGGCCTACATCGACCAGGAGGACCCGGCGGCTCAGGATGACGCCATGACCGCAGACGAGCCGCTGGCCTGGGGGTTCGAGACGAACTTCGGCGCGCTGGCCGATTTCGCCGTCGTGAAGGCGAGCCAGCTGCTGGCCAAGCCGGCCCACCTGACGTGGGAGGAGGCGGCTAGCACCACGCTGTGCGCTGGCACTGCCTACCGGATGCTGGTGAGCCCCAGGGGCGCCGCGATGAAGCAGGGCGACGTGGTGCTGATCTGGGGCGCGACCGGCGGGCTCGGCGGTTACGCCGTGCAGCTCGTCGCGGGCGGGGGCGGCATCCCGGTCGGGGTGGTCAGCTCGGCCGAGCGGGCCGAGCTGGCCCGCAAGCTTGGTTGCGCCGGCGTCGTGAACCGCGAGGACCTGAACGGCTCGCTCTCGGACGTCAAGGGCTGGCGCCGACTCGGCGAGGAGATCCGGCGGCAGGTAGGCGAGGACCCGCACATCGTGTTCGAGCACCCGGGGCGGGCCACCTTCGCGGCCTCGGTCTATGTGGCGCGGCGCGGCGGCACGGTGGTGACCTGCGGCTCCAGCAGCGGCTACCAGCATGAGTACGACAACCGTCACCTGTGGATGAAGCTGAAGCGGATCATCGGCAGCCACGGCGCCAACTACCAGGAAAACTGGGAGATGAACCGGCTCGTCCGGCTGGGCAAGCTGGCGCCCACGCTGTCCAGCGTCTACCCCTTGTCCGAGGTGGGCGAGGCCACCAGGGCCGTGCAGCAGGGACGGCACGTCGGCAAGACTGCCGTGCTGTGCCTGGCTCCCCGCGAGGGCCTGGGCGTGGAAGACCCGGCCATGCGCGAGCGCGCCGGCGAGTCCCGCCTCCGCCTCTTCCGCGAACCCTAACGCCCGTTTGGCGCGCTTGGACTGGGCGTTCACGCCCGCGGTCAAGCGAGGCGGGGTGGGGGAACGGGGCGGAGGTGGTCGCTGGGGCAGGCAGAGCTGGCGCGGGAGGGGCGGGCGCTGGCGCGGGTTGTGGTGCTGGACCGCGATGGGGTGACTGGGCGGGGTTTGCCGTTGATGCGGGCCGGAGTCCGGGCGGGAGTCAAGGCGTCGGGGCGGGGTGCGCTGGTGGCACGGGCCTGGGTTAGGTCGGTCGCGGCGTTGGCGGGCGCGGCTACGACCATTCCTGAGGCCGGCCGCGAGCCTTTCCCGTGCGAGGATGCCGCGCCGAGCAGGCGCCCGGCGCGCAGTGCGATCTCCAGCTCGAACCGGCTGTCGGGGTCGTCCAGTGTCTCCCCGAACAGGCTCTGCAGCTGGCGTAGCCGGTACCTGGCCGTCTGCGGATGGATGTGCAGCTGGCGGGCCACGGCCTTGGCGTTGCCCCGGTTCTGCAGCCAGGACAGCAGAGTCTCGGAGAGGATGTCCCGCTGGGCCGGGCGCAGCCCCTGGAACGGCACCAGGCGGGCCGCGCTGAGTACCCGCGCCAGCTCCTCGTCGGCGAAGATCACGAGCGTGGCCAGGTGATCCGCGCAGCGGACGACCCGCTCGGGGCAGGATGGTATCCCGCGCTCGGTCAGAGCCAGGGCTTGCCGGGCCCAGCGCAGCGAGCGGCTCGCCCGGGCCAGCGGCACGGCGGGCCCGATCGCACCGGTCCAGCCGCGCAGGCCGCGCTCGATCATCTGCGCCCGGCCCGGGCCGTCAGGATCGGGCACCAGCAGGCACAGTACGTCGCGGGAGGTGTCCATGATGACGTCGGGCGGCAGCGGGGGAAGAGGCCCGAAGTAGTCGTTGTCCTGGTGCCGCAGGGCCACGATCGCGACCCGGCGCGGCAGCGTCCATCTGGCCGCCCTGGCCAGTTCGGCGATCGCGTCAGGGGAGGCCGGGGGATCGGCCACCACCAGGTTGAGCAGGCGCCGTCTGCGGCGTTCCAGCTCGCCGACGACCTCGGCACGCGCTGACGTGAAACCCTCGGCGCACGCGCCAGCCAGCTCGTCCAGGTAGAGGAAGATCGCCTCGCCGACCCGGGCGAGCACGTCGGCGTCCAGCCATTCGGCCTTCGCGCACAGGCTCCGCCAGGCGACCCGGGCGCCCAGCCGCAGCGCCATCTGGAGCGGTTCGAGGTTGCGACCCTCCCCGGCTTCGATGCGCCCGATCTCCCGGAACATCTCCGCAGTTCTTTTACGCGGAGTCGCGGGGTTGGCGATGCGCTCGACGAACTGGCCCAGCGCGTGCGTCACGGCCCGGCGAACTGTGCCGTGGTAGGCGTCGTCCAGCGGGCGGGCGTACTCGGGCACCCCCCGCTGGATGGCTTCGATCATTTCCTCGGCCATGCGCTCGAGTTCGGGCAGCATCAACTCGGCGGTCTCGGACGGCACCCTGGGCCATGCCCCAGCAGCGGCATCTGGCGTTCGTCCCACGTGCCTCACCACCCGGAAAGTGAGCAACCCCCCGCATCTGCCGTCTAGAAGTTACTTCCTAGTAATAAGGAAGTTACCCGAACATCGGGAAGAAATCTTCACGAGAAACGCGAATGGTTTTTCGGTCCTTTTGTCACTTCGGTGCTATAGGCCGACCGGAATGAGGCAGGCCGCCGAAGCGGGGCAGGGGGCGGTTGGTGTGAGTGGTGCCGGTGGTGTGCACCACCGCAGAGCGGTTAACAAGGGCAACTTCGGGATTGGGCGTGAGGCCGGACAGGCCGGTGAACTCGGCTAGCAGCTGTCGCAACCGGTAGTCGGCTGGTCCAGTCGGCAGAACCTGGTGTGCCGACCGCCGAGGCGATCAGGGTGGTTCTGCGGCGGGACGCCAGGCGCGGCCGGCGGACCTGCAGCCTGACTTCCCGCGGTCTCTTGCCTCCACCCGGTCACCAGCGCCTCGTGGCGCACACATATGTGTCGCACACCCGCCGACAGCCGCGTCCGCCGATCTACGCTATACCCGAACATTTCCGGCGTAGGCTGAACCCTCCAGCCGGCGGTGCGTTGGAACGGGAGACGAGCATGTGGCTGGGGGTGCTGGGGCCTCTCGACGTGCGGCACGGGAATGCGGGGATCGCCGTCCCGGCCGCCAAGCAACGGGTAGTGCTCAGTGCCTTGCTGGTACACGCGAATCAGGCGGTGTCCTTCGATCAGCTCGCCGAGGCCGTGTGGGGCGATGTCCCGCCCGATGGCTCCCGGGTGACACTGCGCAATTACGTCAAGCGTCTGCGCCAGATTCTCGGGCCGACCGTGGGCGAGAGAATTCAGACTCGCGATCCCGGCTACCAGATCGACGTCGACGACAGCGAGCTGGACCTGCTGTGCTTCACGAAGCTGTTCGAGGCAGGCGGCGCCGCCGTGCGCAGCGGAGCGTGGGAGCAGGCGGAGGCCGCTCTCGGGGAGGCACTGGACCTCTGGCGGGGCGCACCGCTGGCCGACATCCCCTCGGACGCCCTGCGGCGCGACCAGGTGCCCCGGCTGGAACAGCTGCGCCTTCAGGTCCTGGAGTGGCAGTGTGAGGCGCAGCTGCACCTTGGCCGCCACGAGGACCTGGTGCCGCAGCTGGGAGTGCTGGTCGCGCAGCAGCCCCTGCGGGAACGGTTCCACGCGCAGCTGATGCTGGCCTACTACCGCTGTGGCCGTCAGGCCGACGCCCTGGGCGCCTACCAGGATGCCCGCCGGGTGCTCATCGACCAGCTCGGTGTGGAGCCCGGGCCCGAGCTACGCGGCATGCAGCAGCGCATCCTGGCCAGCGATCCGATGCTGGCAGGGCCGACGGCAATGCCATCGCCGCGCCAGCTCCCGCCGGCGGCTCGGTACTTCGCGGGCCGGGCGAGTGAGCTCGGGGAGCTGGCCGGCCTGCTGGAGGCTACGGCCGCCGCCGGCCGCGGTGTGGTGATCTCCGTCATCGGCGGGGCCGCCGGAGTGGGCAAGAGCGCGCTCGCATTGCACTGGGCCCACCAGGTAGCGGAGTGCTTCCCCGACGGCCAGCTGTACGTCAATCTTCGCGGCTTCGACCCGTCGGGCGCGCCGGTGACGCCCGAGGACGCGGTCCGCGGTTTCCTGGATGCGTTCCGGCTGCCGGCCGCCGCGATCCCGGCCAGCCCGGATGCTCAGGTTGGCCTATACCGCAGCCTGCTAGCCAAGCGCAGGATGCTCATTGTCCTCGACAACGCCCGGCACACCGAACAGGTACGCCCACTGCTGCCCGGCGGCCCGGGCTGCCTCGTGGTGGTGACCAGCCGTAGCCGGCTAACCGGCCTGGTCGCCGCGGAAGGCGCCCATCCCATCACCCTTGACCTGCTTACCGACGCCGAAGCTCGGGACCTGCTGGGCCGTCGGCTGGGAGCGGACCGGCTGGCGGCCGAGCCGGCCGCCGTGGCGAGCCTGGTCAGGCTGTGCGCACGGCTGCCGCTCGCCCTTTCGATCGCCGCCGCTCGCGCGGCCACCAACTCCGGCCTGCCGCTCGCCGTCCTGGCCGCCGAGCTCGCCGAAGCCGGGCTGGACGCGCTGGCGACCGACGAGGACGCGACGGACATCCGGGCGATGTTCTCCTGGTCCTGCCAGAACCTGAGCCCGACCGCCGCACATACGTTCCGGCTGCTGGGCGTGCACCCGGGGCCGGACATCAGCGCGGCGGCGGCGGCCAGCATGGCCGGCCTGCCCCGGCCGGTGGCGCGAAAGGCACTGGTGGAGCTGACGGCGGCCCAGCTCATCCAGGAGAGCGCCGGGGGCCGGTTCGCCTTCCATGACCTGCTGCGCGCCTACGCGGCGGAGCTGGCCGACGCTCGGGGCGACACCGCCGAGCGGCAGGCGGCCGAGCGCCGGATGCTGGATCACTACACCCGCACCGCGCGTGCCGCTGACCGGCTACTCGACCCGCTCCGCGATCCCATCACGGCCAGTCCGCCCGAACCAGGAGTGACAGCCGGGAACCTGTCTGGCTATGCCGAAGCGCTGGCCTGGTTCCAGGCCGAGCACCGCGTGCTGCGGGCCGCCGTGACCCTGGCCGCGCACGCCGGGCTGGACGCTTACGTGGGGCAGCTCGCCTGGGCCCTCACGACCTACTTCAACCGATGCGGGTACTGGCAGGACTGGGCCTACGTCCAGCGCACCGCGCTAGCGTCGGCCGAGCGCATCAAGGACACGGCTGCGCAGGCCCGCGCGCACAATGAACTCGGCCGCGCCCGCCTGCGGCTCGGCGGCCGCCAGGACGCGCTGGCCCACCAGCGGCGGGCGCTCATCCTGTTCGCGGCGCTGCGCGATCCGGCTGGCCAGGCCCGCAGCCACATCGATCTCGGCCGGACGTTCAGCGCGCAAGGGCGCCACGACCTGGCGCTCGATCATGCCAGCCGGTCCCTGAGCCTGGCCGAGGCGGGCGGCAGCCCGGTGCTGCGGGCCGGCGCGCTCAACAACATCGGCTGGTACCACGCCCACCTGGGAGACCATGCCCAGGCCCTCAGCTACTGCCAGCGGGCGCTGGGCGTGTTCCGTGAGCTCGGCCATCGCGACGGCGAGGCTCAGACGCTGGACAGCATCGGGTACGCATACCACCACCTCGGCCAGCATCAGCAGGCCGTGGCCTGTTATCAGCACGCGCTCGGGATTTTCCGGGCCCGAGGCACCCGGTATGACCAGGCGTACCTGCTCAGCCACCTCGGCGAAGCGCACCGAGCGTCCGGTGATTCGCGCTCCGCCCGCGAAGCCTGGCGACTGGCCCTGGCCATCCTCGACGACCTGCATCACCCCGACGCCGACCAGCTCCGCGTCAACCTCCGGGATCTCGATGCGGCGCGATCGGGACGCGCTACCTAGACGCGACCCGGATGCTACGCGCCCGCTACGGCGAGGGCGCAGCCTGGGCGGGATGCGCGTCCCCGAGCGGCGCCGCTAGCAGACGAACGGAGAACGATGATGAGACAACTGCTCGCTCCTGATCACCGGATGTGGCGCCGGGCCGTCACGGCCGGCATATTCGCAGCCGTCCTGGGCGGCACCACGCTGGCGGCGGCAGTCCCGGCCGCGAGCGCGGCGCCTGCCGCGCACCAGGCACCCGCCGCCAACCAGGGCAAGGTGGTGGACAAGTCCTGCCAGAACAGGACCGGCGGGGTCAGGACCTGCGAGTGGCTGTACGAGTGGCGGTACAAGCTCCTCAACAACAAGTACACGATCAACGTCGAGGCATATGGCTCTATGAACGGCAAGGTCAACAAGGATATTAAGAATATCTATACATATGGTAAGCAGGCTTTTTTCGCTCCGAAACACGCAATAGCGGTTCTGGCGGGTCCGGGCGGCACGGGCTATATCGCGGGTCACGATGGCAAGCGGCTCTGCGCGGGCGACGTCGCGGCCGGCCTGCAGCCGGCGTTCACCTACAAGTTCTGGGAGCCGAAGCCAACCAGCAAGTGGATTAGCGGTACCGCAGAGGGGAGCTGGCAGAACAATCCCTCGCCCTGCAACTCGCTCTGACGAGTCAGCACGTTGACGAATCCGCGTGGCCGGGGGCTGGTGCTAGGTGCCAGCCCCCGGCCACGCCTGCGCCGAGCATCCGGCGGGACCCGCAGCCGTGTTCTGACCTGCAGCTATGCAGGAAGCGCACAGCTTGTGATGGTCAGAGATGCAGGTCCGGAACGTGGGCATTCAACTCGCCCGCGGACACTGCTCATTCGGCTCACCCCTTGTGGTGTTCGTCCTGGCCAGCGCCGTTTTCTGGTTCATCGACGCCCACCGGGATCACTGTGCCGACGTCTCCGGCTAGCAGCTGCTGCGGAGTCTGACCGAAGGTGTACCGGGCCGGACCGGGCCCCGGAGTGAGGGTGAACGACCAGATGACGTCATACCGGTCGCCCGGCCACTTCCGCGGGATGACGGTTCCGTTGACGACCGGCAACGAGGATGCGATCACTGGAATGTGGCTGTGCTCCCAGCAAATGAGCACCACTCCAGAGTGGCTGCGCAGCAGGCTGCCAGCGAGTTGCTGTTCCTGACCCTGAGTGAACTGGCAAGTTATCGGCAGCCCCAGATGCTCGCTTAGACCCTGAATGGTCTGATATGACCGATGCGCGGCCGTCTTCCCTGGATGCCCCCAGGAGGGCGCCACCAGCACAGTCGGAGTTCGCAAGCCAGCCCGCACCGGACGGAAGTCCGGATGGAACAGGGCAGCGAGGGCGCCGGAGCGCTGCCATCCGCGCGGCAGCAGCGAATGCTCGTTCTGGCCGCCCTCAAAGTCAACGCCGGACAACGGCGGCTTAAGCGGCTTCTCCGCATGCCGGATGATGTAGACAACTTCGGGCGGCACGTTCATGCCGTAAACGTAAAGCATGATGTTCGGGAGGAGCGTGCCGTGACGCAGGACCCGCCGGGGGCCGCGAAGGGCGGCGGCAAGCTTCCCGGCTTTGACACGAGCACCGCGAACGCGGCCCGCATGTGGAACTACTGGATCGGCGGGACGGACAACTTCCTCGCCGACCGTGAAGCCGGGGATCGGGTGCTGGAGGCAATGCCAGCGCTGCCGGTAGTCGCCCGGACGCTCCGGCGCTTCCTGGCCACCACGGTGGACGAACTGACGGCCGCGGGCGTCCGCCAGTTCCTGGACATCGGAAGCGGGCTGCCAACGGCCGACAATACGCATGATGTGGCGCAGCGAGCCGCGCCCGAGTCACGAATCGTCTACGTGGATCATGACCCGGTGGTGATCAGCCAGGCCCGTTCTCTGCTTACCAGCAGCGCGGCGGGAAAGACGGACTACATCCAGGCCGACCTTCGGGACTGGCCGGCGATCTCGGCCGGTGCCCAGCGGACTCTGGACTTCAGCCAGCCGGTCGCCGTCTTGCTGATCGCGGTGCTGCACTTCATCCTCGACGCGGAGGGCCCGCACCAGATGATCTCCCGGATGATGGCCGACCTGGCACCCGGCAGCTACCTGGCCATCGGGCATGCCGCCAGCGACATCGGGGCTGATACGGCCGCGGCGATGGCGCGCAGCTACAACGCCACAGCATCGCTGACGATCACGCCCCGGGACCGGCCCGCGGTGGCCCGGTTCTTCGATGGCTTGGAGATGACCGGCTCGGGCCTGATGCCGCTCGCCCAGTGGTCCGGACCCGGCCCGGCCACCACCGCCGACTCCGGCCTAAGCTGCTACTGCGGTATCGGCAGAAAGCCGTAGCCAAGGCGCAGCAGGCAGATTGCCCCGTTCGGGCGCGGCAATACGGCTTGGCCAGGGATTCGGTTGCCGTCCATAAATCGGATCTCCCTGTCATTGGTGCATGCGCCGCCGAGTTGGCGAAGAATGGCTGATTCTGCCACCAGCGAGGGTCGTCGGAGGTGGCCGGGGCGTCGACCACAGGCCATTGAGGGCCAGCTGCGGGAATCGCTCAGGTACGGGTATACCTGCGACCCCGGACGGCCGATGGTGACGATCTTGGTGATGGAGCGACGGTGCTGCCATCAGGTCATGACTGATCCTGCCAGGGCTGGCCAGGGGCGTCAGCACAGGCCCTTTCGCCATGTCCATTTACTATGGCACATTTATGCTGTGGATGGCTGATAGATCCCACATAGAATGGTTAATCACAGTGGGGATATCTGGCCAACAGAGCCATCGATCACACCGTTCCGTGGTTGAATACGAACTTGGGAGGTCTAGACCCCGCCAGCCCGAATTTCGTCACTCATGTCACAAATTCGACGGAAGCGGCGGATATGGACCTTCCCGGCTACTCTTCAATTCAATCTCCGGCCAGATCCGGTGCGCTGGCTGGGCCAGTGCAAGCCAACATTCCCGAACCGCCCGGATGGAGCGCGCGATGGGCGGACCGCCTGCCCGCTCCCCGTCTGGTGGAGCCCTTCGACCGTGTTGCGCGGCTGGCCGCGATGATCCTGGGCACTTCGCTGGCATCCGTCACCATCGCCAGATGGCGCGCATCCCCTGGCAGGAGCTGTCCCGACGTCCCGGACACGACCGGCCGGCAGAGCCCGCTTGAGCACTCATGGCTCCAGTCCGTGATCAAATCCCAGGAGAAGCTGGTCATCGACGACGCCCACTTGGACCTGCACCCGAGGGCCCGCCGCCCGTCCGAGCCGGCCCGGGTGGGCGCCTGGGCGGGATTCCCGGTACGTGACGCGCGCGGCAACGTGGTGGGCGCGCTTTGCGTGGCTGACCGCCTGCCACGCCA
>Ga0209169_10001058_pt1 | contig 16826 bp, 23 predicted proteins | sample HubBroMetageWRM4_FD_188346 | JGI IMG/M metagenome (GOLD analysis project Ga0209169, IMG submission 188346) | Warmed soil microbial communities from the Hubbard Brook experimental Forest, New Hampshire - Hubbard Brook CCASE Soil Metagenome WRM 4... | ecosystem: Environmental > Terrestrial > Soil... | reverse complement strand
CCAGCAAGCACACCGCGAGGCATGCGAGTCATCACGGCGCGCGGCGTCATCCCTGGCGCTGGACGACAGGGTCCACGGCTACTGGCGCGGCCCGCTCCCGCTGCGCTGGGTGTACCTCCACGTACTGCGCGAACTCGCCCAGCACTGCGGGCACGCGGACATCCTGAGGGAGCAGATCCTCAACGGTTAGCGCTCGCTTAAGGTGGGCTGGTGGACGCGGCGCAACGCGAGCTGAACGACCAGATCGACCAGGCGACACAGCGGCTTCTCGATGCTGCCCGGATCATCCCCGAAGCCGACCTGCGGGCCCCGTCACTGCTGCCGGGGTGGACCCGGGCGCATGTCCTGGCGCACCTGGCCCGCAACGCCGACGCCATCCGGAACCTGCTGATCGGCGCCCGGTCCGGGCAGGACCGGCCGGCCTACGCCAGCGCGGACGCGCGGGACGCCGGCATCGAGCAAGGCGCCGCCATGAGCGCCAGGGACCTGATGGCTGACCTGGCCGACTCGTCGATGGCCCTGCGGACAATTGCCAGGCAGCTGCCCGACCAGGCCTGGCAGGTGCAGGTCCGGGTGCTGGACTCGGCACCATTCCCGGCCGCCGGGCTGCTGACCCGGCGGCTGGTCGAGGTCGAGTTGCACCACTGCGACCTGGCAGTCGGGTACGGCCCGGCGGACTGGCCGGCCGCCTTCGCCGCCATGGACCTTCCCGAGCCCATGCGATCACAGCGCCAGGACCGGCTCAGGCACCCAGCGGCCAGATCCCCGGTGCCCGGCCGCCCTATCGCGCCATGGAAACCTGGCCGGCGGCTGCCGGGAACCTGGCTCGGAACAGGTAATGAAAGCAAGGCGTGAGCTTGGAGGTATGAAATGCCCTGGTTCCCGGAGTTCATCAGTGCTGCGGAGCTGGTGCGCAAGCAGGCCCGCGACGCCGGTCGAGCCGATCCGGTAGCGCAGTACCTGACGGCACTGAACAAAGGTGACACTCACCTGCTGGAAGAGTCGTGGCCCGGTGAGGTGGTGGTCTACGATCCGCGCGTGGGCGAGGTCCGCGGCCACCGGGAGCTGCGGCAGTTTGTCAGCCGCAACCTGTCCTGGCTGGCCGGCCTGCACGCGCGTACCGAGACCGTGGCCCGCACCGTGGACGGCGGAAGGGCCGTGGTGGAACTGCTGGCCCACCTGGACCACAACGGGCGGGAGCTGGCGTGGCCGGTGGCGGTCGTCGCCGAATCCCCCGACGACTTGTCGGTGGTGTTCCGCACCTACTGCAGCCAGTGGCCGGTCGACGAGCTGCGCCACCTGCGGCCTCCGATCCTCGAGCCCGGGAACGCCCGCCCCGGTGATGTAGTCGGCCGCTACCAGGACGCGCTGGCCGCTGGTGATACCGAGGCGGTGGTGAGCACCTTCGCCCCTGATGGGTACTTCCGCGGCCCCTTCGGCCCGGACCACGACCACCGCGGCACCGCCGAGCTCCGCTCCTTCTTCGCCAGGTGCTTCAGCGCGGGCGGCGGCATCAGCCTGCAGGATTGCGCCGTGACCGACGATGGCGTGCGCTGTGCCCTGGAGTACAACACCGTCCGCTGGGGCAGCCACGACCTGCCGCCCCAGGCCGGAATCGGCATCTACGAGCGCGGCCCGGACGGGCTGCTGGCCGCGGCCCGCGTCTACGATGATGTCGAATCACCCGCCGGGCACGCCTAGGCCACTGACATCAGGCAAGAGGAGCAGGCAGCATGGACGAGAAGCTCGAGGTGGTCACCATCCCCGTCTCGGACGTGGACCGTGCCAAGGAGTTCTACGGAAGCCTCGGCTGGAGACTCGATGCCGACCGGGCCGTCGGTGACAACTTCCGCATCGTCCAGCTCACGCCTCCGGGCTCCGAGTGCTCGATCCAGTTCGGCACGGGCATGACGTCGGCCGCGCCCGGCTCTGCCGAGGGCCTGTACCTGACCGTCTCCGACATCGGGGCTGCCCGCGCCGACCTGGTCGCCCGCGGTGTCGAGGCTAGCGAGGTGTTCCACGAAGCGGCGCTCGGAGACCGGTTCCATCACGACGGCGACAATGGCCGGGTCAGCGGTCCTGCGCCCCATGATGCCAGCTACGGCTCGTTCGCCTCGTTTAGCGACCCCGATGGCAACAGCTGGCTGGTCCAGGAGATCACGACCCGGCTTCCCGGCCGCGTTGACGCCGCCGCGACCTCGTTCACCTCGGCAAGCGACCTGGCGGACGCGATGCGGCGTGCCGAGGCCGCCCACGGCGAACACGAGAAGCGCATCGGCGCGGCCGACCCGGACTGGCCCGACTGGTACGCCAGGTACATGGCGGCGGAGCAGGCCGGGACGGAACTCCCAACCTGAGCGACCCCGCTTGACGACAGTCTTTCGTTCGTGTTAGCTTACCGTTCGTGGAGACTTACGAAGCGGTGCTGGAGGCGCTCGGAGACAGCACCCGGCGGCAGATCGTGGACGTGCTGAGACGCAACGGCCCGTCCTCGGTTGCCGAGCTGGCCGCACGCCTGCCTATCAGCCGCCCCGCGGTCTCGCAGCACCTGATGGTCCTGCGCCGCAGCCGGCTGGTCACCTACGAGGAGTCCGGCACGCGCAATGTCTACCGGCTCGACCCGGCTGGCATGAGGGACCTGCGGGCCTGGATGGACGACTTCTGGCAGGAAGCTCTCGACACCTACGCCGAAGCCGCCAGGAAGGACGCCGCCTCAGTCCGCCCGGAACAGACGAGAAAGGGACTGTCCGATGAGTGACCAAGCCAGCGACACCGCGCCCATCCGCAAGACCGTGACCGTGCCGGTCACGCCGCAGCGCGCATTCGAGCTCTTCACCGCCCGCATTGGCGAGTGGTGGCCGCTCGCGACCCATTCCGTAGGTGACGACCAGGCCATAACCGTGGCGTTCGGAGAGGGGATCGGCGGCAGCATCGTCGAGTCGCTCGCCGATGGCACCACGTCGGTATGGGGGACGATTACCAGCTGGGATCCGCCGCATGGCGTCGCCTGCACCTGGCATGCCGGAACGCCGGTGACCGAGGCAACCAGCCTCGAGGTGACCTTCACTCCCGACGAGCATGGCCACACCGTGGTCGAGCTGGTCCACTCCGGCTGGGATAACAGGCCGGACGGCGCCGCGGTCCGCGCCGGATACGAGACCGGCTGGAACCCGGTCATCAAGCACTACGCCCGCTTCGCCGCAATATCCGACCTGCCCGCCCGCGCCATATAAAAAAAAGAAAACCATTTTGGCCGAACGAGCCGTGGTTCCCCATCGCGCGCCCGCATCTCGCCTTCAGGGCTTTCCGGGCGCGCGATCGCGGGTCGGGTCACTTCCCTCGCGTCAACGGTCATGGCAGGTGCTGGTAAGCGGCCCGCCGGGCCGCGGGACGGCGCGGTGGGAACGGCGTGCGCGGCGGGGGCGAGTACCTGGCCGAGCCAGTCGTAGGCGTGCTGGTGGAACAGGACGCGGGCGCCGCTTTCGCAGTGCTGCCCGGCCCCCTCGGCGGAGCTGAACCGGTAGTAGCGCTTGGGGCAGGTGAGCGCGTCGTAGAGCTTGCTCGCGTCGATGCTGAGGTCGTCGTCTTCGGCTGAGCAGACGAAGGTAGGGCAGCTGATGCGGTCCTCGATGCCCTTCAGCGAGTACTGCGGGGCGACCCGGAAGAACTCGAGCGGGTCGCTCAGGCCATGCACCATGAGGTTGCGCCGCATCGCCCATCCGGCGGTCGGCTTGTTCATGACCACGCGGGTCAGGCGGTCGAGCAGGCGCAGCAGGGCGTGGTTGCCGTCCGGGAGCTGTGCTGCGAGGAAGCCGGGCAGGCGGCGCGCCGTCGCGTCGAACAGGTCGTAGGGGCCGCAGTCGGAGATAACCGCGGCGAGCCGGTGCTCGGCGGTGGCGGCGCGCGGCGCGAGGTAGCCGCCGAGGCTGAGCCCGGCCAGCGCGATCCGCGCCGGGTCGACATCCGGCCGGGTCAGCAGGTAGTCCACCACCGGGGTGATGACGTTCTCCCAGTCCGGGCGGATCGGCACCCCGCGGTCGATGAGCATGGCGCCCTGGCCGGGGCCCTCGAACGCCAGCACGTTGTAGCCGCGCTCCAGCGCAGCCGCGCCGTTCGCGAAGTACAGCTCCTCGGCCGTGCCGTCATACCCCGTGGTCAGGATCACCGTGGCCCGCGGTGCCTCGTCGGCGGCGGCCCGGAAGTAGTAGCCAGGCAGAAAGGAGCCCTCGTACGGGATCCGAACTATCTCAGGCGGCACCGCCAGCAGCGCCGCGCCACGGCGGAAGCTGTCCACCTCCCGCCGGTGTGCCTCCGCCAGCCGGGGATCTGCCGGCGTACCCATCGCGAACAGCCCGGCGGTGCGGAAGTAGTTGGCGGCCCGGAAGAACCCGCTCCGGGCGCTGGCTGCCTGCCCGGCGACCGCGCTCGCCTCTGCCCGCTCATGCAGGCGGGCCGCCGTTGCCTTCCAGGCGTCGTGCCAGGAATCCAGGTTGGTCCCGCTGATCTGCCCGGCGGTGGCCAGGCATTCCCCCGCGTCCGCGCCGCCGTACGGCGCGTACCCGATCGCGCGCAGCAGCTGCGCCTCGAACAGATCGTCCTTCATCAGCTTCGCCATCGCCGGCATCCCCTACACTAGACTTGCAAGCGTTTACTTACACTTGTAAGACCATAACCGCTAAGCAAACGGATGTAAAGTCAGCATGGAAACATCGACCCGCACCAGGAACCCGCGCGGCAGCGGGACGCGCCTGCGTGAGGAGATAATCGACGCCGCGATTGCCCTGATCGACGAGACCAACGACCCGGGAGCCCTGACCCTGCGGGGCATCGCCCGCAAGGCGGGCATCACCGCGCCGTCGATCTACCCGCACTTCGCCGATCTCGCGGCGGCCATCACGGCCGTGCTGGCCAAGAGCTTCGACCAGCTACGTGACGCGGTACAGGCCGCGCTCGATGGCCAGGACGACCCGGTCCTAGCTCTCATCGCCGCCGGCCGTGCCTACGTACGGTTCGCCTGGGACCACCCCGCGCGCTACCGGCTCATGTTCGCCGACGCCGGCTACGCTCCCGACGCCGTCGCTACCTTCACCCTGGTCGAAGAAGCCATCCGGAAGTGCGTCGCCACCGGCGCGAGCGCCAGCGAGGACCCCCACACCGATACCTGGCTCCTGTGGGCCGCCTTCCACGGCGTGGCCACCCTAGAAAAACCCGCCCGCCCCGACTACCAGCGCCTCGGCCCACTAGACCGCCCCGCCATGCTCGAAACGCTCACCCGAAGAATCACCCGGCTCGCGTAACCGCCTATGGTCAGCAACCGGGTTGCCAGGGCGACCACCCGGTGCGCGTTCAACATGATCGCAAACCCCGCGCACACACGTGACCTACGGGCGGTAGCCTGCCTTGACTACCCGCATTAAGGTCGGATTTCTGTGACACCGGACGATCGCGACCACGATAGCGGGAAAGGCGACTGGCTGGACTACCATCGTGTCTCGCCTTGGCTTGGACCGCCGTGCTGGTGATGAATATTTCGTCCGCTACGCGGGCTGCTGGCTAGCCTGCTCAGACCGGATCGCAGGCTTCCTTGGCGTCCGAGCCGGCTTGGCGGAAGCAGCAGGGATCAAGGCGCGGCCTCCGCTTCTGGCAGATCCCTGGCTGGACGTTCGTGCGGCGGCGTCCGGAGCATGATGCCGGAGTCCCATCCGGCTGGGTTTGACATCAACGCTGAAGTCCTGCTTCAACACTTGTGCGAGCAGCGACAAGGTAGCGATCGTGGGCTCATGCTCGCCAGACTCCAGGCGTGCAACGTTCGGCTGGCGCATTCCGAGGCGCCTGGCCAGTTCAGCCTGTGACAAGCCATGCTTCACCCGGTACTGGGTCACCCTGATCGCGACTTCATTGGCTAGGCGCGTCCGCTCGTACTCGCGCCTGTACTCCGGGTCCCTCATATCATTTGCGCGGATTGTCTCAGCTGTCTTCAGCTGCGAGATCTTCACCAAGTTAGTCCGATGCTCTCTTCGTATGTCTCTGTAAGTCGGATACGGCAGCATCGGCCCCATCGCCTCGAGCTTGGCGACTGCGTTGTCTACCGCGACCCGGTCCCTAGCTGGCAGCCGGGCTCGCTCATCCTCCGCCTCTGGCAGGTAGACGACCTCCCACACACCAAAAACTATATCATGCTTGATATTGTTCCCCGCATCCGGCAGCCGCGACGGCCCTCAGGATGCCGTTGCTATGAACGAGCCGATGACCCCAACGCAGTTCGCGGAACTCGAGGAAGAGCTACAACGCCAGGCACGCGAACTCGGCGCTTGGTTCGCCCGGGGGCATACGCCCGCGGGCCGATGCGGCGCGCCCCTGGACTATGGCACCTTCTTCCCATGAACGTCTCCCGTCCCCACCCCACCACCGCACCCGGCAGCAGCCTCATCGAGGCGGTCCTGGCGGCGTTCCAGGCTCACCGGGTGGTCGCCATCGGCGACGCGCACGCGAGCCAGGAGGTCCATGACCTGCTGCTGACGATGCTCAGCGATCCCCGGCTGTACGGGACGGCCAGCGACATAGTCGTCGAGTTCGGGACCGCGTTCTACCAGGACACCCTCGACAAGTTCATCCTCGCAGGCGAGCCCGTCAGCGACGCATGCCTGCGCCTGGTCTGGCGCGACACCACCCAGTCTCCGAACATCGTCCTCGACTCCCCGGTCTACGAGCAGGTCTACCGCAGGGTCCGGGCGGTCAACTGGACCCTGCCCGCGGACATGAAGATCCGGGTGCTGGCCGGCGAGCCGCCGTTCGACTGGTCCGCGGTCACAAGCGCCCGCCAGATTCCCTTCCCGCAGCGGGATCTCTACCCGGCGTCGCTGGCCGGGCAGTCGCTGGCCAAGGGCCGCCGGGTGCTGCTGGTCTACGGCGGCATGCACCTGCTCCACGCGCCCCACGGGCGGACCCTCACCGGGCTCATCGAGCAGGAGACCGGGGTCCGGGCCTACGTGATCGTGCCCCTGAGCCCGCTGGCCACCGATCCCGGCGGCGTGTTCCCCAGGCTCGCCGCCTGCCCCCGCGGCACCGTCATCCCGACCGCGGGCACCTGGCTCGGACAGGTCAGCGCCGGTGACATCCTGCCCGGCGCGACCAGATCGGTGAACGGGCAGGCCCCCGAGTTCGTCAATCCCTGGTGCGGCATGACGTTCGGGCAGCTGGCGGACGCCGGGCTGTACGTCGGCCAGGCCGCGGACCTGACCGCGGCATGGCCAGACCCGGCCATCTACCTCGACCCCGTGTACTGGGCCGAGCTCAAGCGGCGCGACGCCATCCAGGCCCAGAGCACCCGCCCGCCCCTGGACACCTTCCGGGAGCAGCGCCCGCCCGCCTACCCGCTGCCCCCGGCCGGGCCGGCCCGCTCAGGAGGGAATGACACATGAACGCGACTATCGAGATTGACGGACTGCGCAAGCGGTTCGGCCTGGTGCAGGCGCTGGACGGGATGACGTTCTCGCCGCCGGTGACGCCGTGATGGCGGCTCCAAGCAAGCAGTTGTGAATATTGACGACAGTGTTCACAAGAACATGCGGAGCCGTCAGGTTGTGCTGTCACGTTGGCCGGTAGATGTCGGATCGGTGATCTACCCGGACCACGCGGACCACGCGCTCTTCCTCGTCGATGCGCAAGACGACCCGGTACTCGCCGCGCCTGGCACCGCGGAAGCCCTCCAGCTCGTCGTGCAGGGGCTTGGAGACTCGCCACGGATCCTGGCTGAGCGGCCCGCGGATGAACTCGAAGATCGCCCATGCGGCGTTGAGCGGGATTCCCTTAGGCGGCCCCGTCTGGAGAGTCCGCAGCACTCCGGGCGCGAGCCGGACGGAGTATACGTCGCTCACGCGTCGGCGTCCTCCTCACGCTGGCGTTGTTCGAGCGCGGCGCGCAGTTCGTCAAGCGTGTGATGGTCGCCAGCCGAGATCTGCTTGTCGGCGGCGAGGATGTCCTCCAGGGCGCCTGGTTCCGCGAGCAGTTCACGAGTCATCTGCAGGGACTCAAAGTCGTCAACGGATATGACCATGACATGCGGCCTGCCGTTCCGCGTGACGATCACGCGGTCATGGGTGGCCGCCACCTCATCGGCGATGGCCGAGAAGCGCGTCTTGACATCGTTCAGCGGCAGAATGGTCATGACCAGAATTATAGTTGACCATAATCCTGACCACATGGCGGGCGGTCACATTGGGCTGCTCGGCGCGTTCGTGATCGCGGAGGCGGCCGACATGTCGGCGGCGGCGTTCCTCGAGAACGCCGCGGACGGGCAGACCATTGAAGATACCGGCCGGATCGCGCAGGTCATGGCATGCTTCGACGCGCTTCGCGGGGACGCGCTGACTGTGGCGGCATCCCGGGAGCTGATAGCGAAGGTGGCAGAGGAACGATGGACAAAGTAGAGACCACGTGACGGAAGTCCAGTTACAGCGACGCCAATGGCGGCAACTGCGTCGAGGTCGCGGACGGCCCCGACGCGGTGCTGGTCCGCGACTTCAAGGACCCGAACGGGCCGCGCCTTGCCTTTGGCTTGGCGATGTGGGAGGCATTCACGGCGTCGATGGGGGCGGGCGCGCGAAGCATGTTATCTCGGCCAGGTCCGCCCGCATGCGCATCCGTCTGGCGGGCTCGCGCCTAGGTCGATGACCTGGCTGGTGGTCGTGGACACGACGACGGTGTGGGTGCGGGCGTAGGCGGCGATGGCCAGCGCCAGCTTGGGCTCAGTGCCTGCTGGTGCCCGGTAGGTGCGGGCGAAGCGGATGAAGCCGGGGGTGAGCCGTGCGCGGCCTTCCAGGAGCAGCAGGCTGCTGGTGCCGTATCGCTGTTCCAGGGACCGGGCTGCGGATGGGCCGGGCTTCTCGGCTAGGTCGTACATGAGAAGGTGGCCGTCTTGCTGGACGGCGGCGATCACGCCCCGGCTGGCCGCTAGCTCGCGCCGGTAGGCGCGGGCGAGGACGGCCGGATGGTCGGGCGGCGCTGCGCGTAGGGCGGCCAGCGGATTGCCTCCGCGGTAGAGGTTATCGGCGAATGCGACGTACAGGTCGCCGGCTGCGGCGAAGTGGCTGGCGCCGTTCAGCACCGAGGTGAGGTCCGCGTACGGCCCACGCTGGGTGATGAAGGTGACGGTGAGCTCGGCTGGGACGGCTGTGGCCGGGAGCCCGGCCGCGCGGCTGTAGCTGTCGTGACCTTGCTGGCCGAGCGCCTCGCCTGCCCATCTGGTGAACGCCTCGTAGTAGGGGTGGCAGACGATCACGACCTCGGCGGGGCCGGGCTGCGCGATTTCCTCCAACAGGTGCACGATTCCGGGACGGCCGTCAACGGGGTAGAACTCTTTCGGGACATAGCGTGCCCAGCCGGCGATCCTGGTGCCCAGCCCGCCCGCGCACACCACGACCTGGATGCCGCCGCCGGTCATGGCACCACGAACCGGTGGGGTAGGTTAACCGGGTGTATGTGCGCGTGACCGGTGTCGTCATCGAAGACGGCCGCATCTTGCTGCTGGACCAGGACACCGATACTGGGCGGTCGTGGAGCCTGCCCGGCGGCAAGGTCGAGGAAGGCGAGACCCTGTCTGTGGCCCTGGTCCGGGAGATGCGGGAGGAAACCGGCCTGGACGTCGAGGCCGGTCGGCTCTTGTACGTGTGCGATCACCTGCCCGGCGACGGAACCCACGTGGTTCACCTCACGTTCGAGGCCCGCCGTACCGGCGGGACGGTCGGGAAGGTGACGGCTGGCCTGGACACGCGGCCAATCCGGGGCGTGCAGTTCGTCAAGCTCACCGACCTGCCCTTGCTCGGGTTCAGTGATCGGTTCGTCGAGCTAGCCATGGCGGGATTCCCCGCTGCCGGCAATTACATGGGAGCCAAGGCCAGCATCGGCCTGTGAACCGGTCAGTACCCGGATCAGCCGTTCGTCGGCCTCGGCGAGCGAGCAGGACCGGTCGGCAAGGCTGCTGATCCACGCATGTAGCTGTCGTGCCAGCTCGCTGACGCTGACTGGCGAGCAGGCGCCGTCGCGGACCAGCCGGATGCCGACGCCCCGGGAGCTGCCTGTCAGGTGGCGCCAGCGCGGCCGGTGGATCTCCTCGGGCGTGTCCGGGGTGTTCCACGCCGCGCCGTGCAGCCAGCGGGCCGCCGGCCCGGCGCAGAGCTGGCCGGCGTCCGGGCCGTCGCCGCACCACACTTGCAGGTTGCCGGTCAGATGGTGGATGTCCCGTTCGCCGAGTCCGGGCTCGATGACGGGGGTCACGTCCGCGAACCTATAACCGGCGTTCAGCGCCGGGCCTGTGCGCGGTGCCGACAGCTCGACCAGCTCGATCAGCTCGGCACGGCAGGGCAGCCGGGCACCCTCCCAGGCCGTGTACGTGGCGGCGCCGATCCAGGTCACCCAGTAGACGGGGTGCATCTCATAGCCGTCGCTGACCTGCCACCGCCCGGCGTCCGGATCGAAGTGCAGCCGCCCGCCGCGCTCGTACGGCATCTCGCATGCCATCAGGGGCGTCCCAGCATGCGAGCTGGCCAGCCCTGCCTGTTCCAGCTCATTGAGCATCACGGTGAACTCGGCGTTGGTGACCAGGAGGTTCCGCCACTCCAGCTCACCGCGCCGCACGTAACCAACGCCTGCATGCGTTCGTGGGTGTCGCTGCCACACCGGTGCCGGTGCCGGGGTTCGTGGATTGCTAGCGGGTGCGAGCCGGTAATGCCGCCCGTCGCCGAGCCAGGCTGCTGCCAGTTCCGCTGCGGTGGCGGTCATCACGCTGGCAGCGGCGGCAAGCGCGGCAGCGGTGGCTTCCTGTACGGCCCCGGCTTCCGCCTCGCTCAGGTATGCGACTAGTTGTTCCTTAGCCGTGGCAGTGCTGTAGATGCCGTCTTCCTTGTTAGATACGCCAGCTTGTCGGGGTGTGAGGCCGACCGCGACCCCGCGTGCCACGCCGAGCCTGCCTGCCAGCTCCGGCGCCACCCGCACCAGTTCGGCAAGAGCCATCTGATGTGAGTGGACCGCGGCCTCATACGGGATGTGGGCGGTGTCTCTGCCATCCACGGCGGTGGCCAGCAGCACCGTGTTGAGGACCTGGAGCCTGGTCAGGGCGACAAAATCGGGCGGGTCATCGTCGGGTACCAGGACCGCGTAGTGGTGTTCCCGGTCAGATCGTGTCATTGCGATCATCTGCTGGTAGCGGGAGCGGTAATCCCACTGGGTGAACAGGCTGCTGCGCAGGAAGGAGGATGCGACGCCGAGCGGGCTGCGGGACAACACCGCGACCGGGCTGTCAGGGAACAAGGCGAGCAGCGAGGCGAGCGCGAAGAACAGGTTGGTCTCCTTCACCCCCTGCCGGGCAGTGCCGTACTTGCTTGTGACGAAGGTGATCAGCCAGTGCCGCCCGTACGTGCCGAGGGCTGCGCCGGTCACCTCTCCGGGCGGTACCGCCTGCGGATTGAGCGCGGACAGGGGATGATCCGCGCTGAGCTGCTGCCGGAACGGCTCGTTGTGCTGATCCATGACGGGCCGCAGGGTGTCCGAGAGCCAGTTGGAGCCGACCCGCTCGCTCGTACCGAGCATCAACAGGGGCGGCAGCAGCGACGCACCCCGGGCCTGCGCCGCTGACCGCATCACCTCGGTACGCATTCGGATCTCGGCCAGCACGCCCGCAGCGTCCGCCGTGGCGCCGCGCACAGTTCCGCTCATCACACTCGATTCCCTCCTCCGCTGCTGGCGCCCGGGTCGGCCGCCACAATCAGCACAGCGCGAGCCGGAGGGCACGGGAAGATGCCCGCCATTGCGCCGGGTGCCGGAGGGATTGCGGTGTTGCGCGCAGTTGCGCGCGAGCGGGCCTGCGGGCGTGCGCATGTCTGGGCCGTTACAGTTAGAACACGGACAGGCCCGATGGCCACGGCCTGGGCGAGGCGTGAGCGAGGACTGTTGCGCGGACGGCCGATGACCAACCACGAGCTGGCGGCGCTGATCCAGGCCGCCGGGCGCTCGCACGCGGCCCTTGCCCGTAAGGTCAATACGGCTGCGGCCGGACGGCACGGGCTGGATCTACGGTATGACCAGGCCAGCGTGTATTGGTGGCTGCGTGGCCGGGTGCCGACCGACCCGGTCCCCGGGCTGCTCGCGGAGATCCTCAGCGACTGGCTCGCCCGGGTGGTGCAGGTGGCCGACTTGGGGTTCACCGACCCTGGCGGCCATCTCGGGCTAGATTTGGCGGCGGCACCGGGCCAGGCAGCCGCGTCGGCGTCGGAACTATGGAGGCACGTATTGCAGCGGCGGGTATTCCTCGGGTCAGGGTTCGTGATCGCCGCGACCGTCGGCGCCGGCTTCGACTGGCACTTCACCCCCGTCCCCGGCCCGGCCGCCATCGCCCGCCGCAACGGCACCCGTGCGGTCGGGCTCGCCGACGTGGAACGCATCCGCCAGGCACGCGACGAGTTCGAGACGCTGGACCGGGTGCACGGCGGCGGCCACGCGTTCACCTGGCTGGCGGACTATCTGGACCGCGAGGTCACCCCGCTGCTCGTCGGCCGGTACAGCGCCCCGGTGGGCCGCGAGCTGTTCGCCGCCGCCTCGGCCCTGACCGAACTCGGCGGTTGGATGGCCTACGACCAGGGCAAGAGCCAGGGATTGGCGCAGCGGTTCTTCATCCAGGCGCTCAGCCTGGCCCGGCAATCCGGCGACCGGGCCTACAGCGCGCACGTCGTCTCCAACCTCGCCACCCAGGCCCTGTTCCTGGACCACGGCACCGAAGCCGCCCGCCTGGCGCGCGCCGCCCGCTCTGGTGCCGGACGCGCCGCCACGCCGACCCTGCTGGCCCGTCTTGGCACGGTCGAGGCACGCGGCTGGGCGCTGGCCGGGGACCAGCACGAGACACAGGCTGCTATCCGTCGCGCTGAGAACGCGATGAGCCGCTCCGACCAGACCGCCGACCCGTCCTGGTTGGCCACTTACACACCAGCACACCACGCCGGCTCCATCATGCACGCCCTGCGCGACCTCGGCGCGTACCGGGAAGCCGCCACGCACGCGGACGCGGCTCTCGACCTGCCCGAGATCAACGTCCGCACCAGGGCGCTGCACCGCACGCTCCTCGCCACAGTCCAGGCCGGGCAAGGCGACCTTGATGCCGCGTGCGCTACTGCCAATCGCGCCTTGACCGCCGCGGCATTGATGACCTCCGCCCGGCTTAACACGCGGCTCCGGGATTTCACCCGCCGCGTCCGCGCCCGCCACGATCAGCCCGCCATCCGCGATTATATGGAGCAGGCTGCCGCGCTGCTCCCGCCCGCGTGACCAGCCGCCCCGCCCGAGACGGCGGCTACGTCGAGCCGGAGCAGTGGTACGCCCAGCTCGCCACCCAGTACACGGCAGTCGGTGCGCTGATCACCGACACCGAAGGCCGAGTCCTGCTGGTGAAGCCGAACTACCGGGACCACTGGGTGCTTCCCGGCGGGATGGTCGACGACGCCGAGACACCAGAGGAAGCCTGCGTCCGGGAACTGAAAGAAGAACTCGGGCTCGACCTGCCCATTGGGCGGCTGCTCGTCATCGACTGGGCACCCGCCTACGCCAGACGCCCGCGGCCGATCGCTTACTTCCTGTTCGACGCCGGAACCCTCCCCGGCCCCAGCCACATACAGCTACAGGAAAGCGAACTCGACGACTGGGCCTTCATCCCGCTACTCCAGGCCACACCCCAGCTCCCCTCCCACACTGCAGCCCGCCTGCCAGCAGCAGTAACCGCCCGCAATGCGGCCACCACTATCTACCTGCCGCAAGCGTCTACTCCTGGCCGCTCGTCGCGTTCCTGACCGGCGTGCACGACGGCTTCGTCGCGGTGATGTGGGCGGGTCCGGCTGCCCGTTGGATCACCCGCTGACCTGGACGCCCAGGTGATCACCGCCTGGACCACGGCGACGAGGCCATCCTCGAAATCGCCCTGATCCCGTTTGCCGACGGGTATCCCGAACTCTCCGAGGCGTACTGCGCGCTTAGACCAGCTTTACCACGAGCCCGAGGTCATCGAGCACGCGGACAGCGTCGGCGGCTCTGGAGATGAGCGGCTCGGCGGCCTCGGGGGCCAGCGGCTGGATGACCAGGTACTCGCGCTGGCCGATCCCGCGGAGCTGGGTGAGCTCGGCGGCGGCAAGCTTCTCCCGCAGCGCCCACAGCTCCTGGCTCAGGCCGTCGCAGCCGTAGGCGGGAGGCAGGTTCCTCTCCAGAAGGTCCAGGGCCAGACGCAGCTGTCGGGTCGCCTCCAGGCTGGCTCGGACCTCCTCGATGTCCAGCTCGGGCATGAGCGTGTCTCCGTTCCGTGGTGGTGATGCGCCGGGGAGCCCGGGGCGGCTGGCCGGGATGCCAGCGGTGCCGGGGGCTGCCCCGCTGGCCCGGCTGCCGCGCCGGGCAAGCTCGCCGGTGACTGCGCCCAGGAACGCCCGGGCCGGCCCGTGCATGCCGTTGGCCGGCGTCATGAACCCCAGGCCGGTCACGATGTCCCTCCGGGCGGCCTCAAGCTGCTCGTCGGACATCGCCCTCACGTGCTCTGTCAGGTCCCGTCCGGACATCGGCCGGGCATTTCCGCTGGCGGCTTGGTCGGCAGGCATTGGCGGCGGTTCCCTTACGGCATCTGCGGTGTGGTCTTGCTGCCCATCGTGCCGCCGCGGGCATAGCGTGGACAAAGGTCACACGTATGCTGTGCCGGCCGTCGCCGGGGTGTGACAGGAACGAGACGGATGTGGAGGCAGGTGACAGCATGCCCCGGAAGTCGGACCCGCCGCCCGCGCTGGTCGCGTTCGCGGAGGAACTGAAGGCGTGGCGGGCGCAGTCGGGCCTGAGCCGTGAAGACGTCGCGGTGAAGGTGAACTACAGCTCCTCGATGATCGGCATGATCGAGACGTGCCAGCGCAACCCGACACCCACGCTCGCTGGGCTGCTCGACAGGCTGTTCGGTACCCCGCAGACCTTCACCAGGCATGAGAAGCGGATGCGCGGCATCCCGTTCAGCGCGGGGTTCCGCCCGTTCCAGCCGTATGAGGCGGCGGCGACCACGCTGTGGCTGTTCGAGCACGCGCTAGTCCCCGGCCTGTTCCAGACCGAGGATTATGCCAGGGCGATCCTGTCGGCGCACCCCAACACCAGCGCCGAGGTGGTAGAGGAGCGCGTCGTGGCGCGGCTGGCGCGGCAGGAGATCCTGACCCGCGAGGATCCGCCTCCCCCGGTGGTGTGGGCGCTGCTCGATGAGAACGCCCTGCGTCGCGAGATAGGCGGCCCCAAGGTGATGGCCGCCCAGCTTGCCCGGCTGCTCCAGGAGGCGCGGCTGCCCAGCACCACGATCCAGGTGATCCCCCGCTCGGTCGCGCACTCAGGGCTGCATGGCGCGTTTGTCGTCGCCGAGGTGCCCGATTCGCCCGATATGGTGGTGTACCTGGAGACCGTGGACGGCGGGCAGACCGTGGAGGACCCCGGCACGGCCGCCCGGATGAGCCTACGATTCAGTGGACTGCGCACTGAGGCGCTGACGGGCAGCGCCTCGGTGAGCCTCATCGAGAGAGTGATGGACGAATGGAACGGCAGCGACTAGACCGTGCCCGGTGGCGCAAGTCGAGCTACTCGGGCAGCGACGGCGGCAACTGCGTTGAGGTCGCCGCCCGGGATCTCGTGCTCGTACGCGATACCCAGGACCGTCAGGGTCCTGTGCTCGCCTTCGGGCGTCAGGCGTGGGAAGCGTTCGCGGCGAAGGCGAAGGAAGACAGACGCGGATAGGGTCGACCCCGAGCGCGACGAGCTGTATGTCGCCGACCTTGTAGACAGCGCGGGCCGTCCGCGAGTACCTGGATGGTGTCAGGCGTGAGCAGCGGGCTAAAGACCCATCGGTGACGAGGGCCGCCCGTCCGCGCTAGGTCAAGCCCTGATGACTGGCAGAGCCGGGTCGATGCGCGAGATGTCGCCGGGGTCTCTGGTGACTACGGCGTGCCCCCGTTCCCTGGCGCACAATGCCACGTGGACGTCGATGACATCCTGGTGACCGGTGCGGGCGCACATCAGGCCCACGCTGCGCGCGGCGTTCGGCGTCATGACGGCGATCTCGACATCCCGCGACTTCAGCAGCCGGGCCAGGCGGACTTGACGGGAACTGCGCCACGCCTGCGCGATCGTGCCGACCGGAACGCAGACGGTGCCGCCGCGCCGAAGGGCCTCATCCAGGCGGGCCTGCATGACGATCGCCTTGCCGGGGTGGTCTAGCGCAAGCAGGGCGCCGGTGTCGAGGGTAAGCCCGGATACCGTGCCCGCGGTCACCCGGCCAGCCTGCCATCCTGCCCCGGCTGGGTAGTGAGACCAGCGCGGTCCAGTTCATCCTGGACCTGCCGCCGGACCTCGTCCGGCACGGGAGTCTCCGCATTCCACGCGGCCAGTACCTGTGCCAGGCTCTCGCGCTCGGCATAGTCCTCAAGAGCCGCCGCGACATACGAGCTGACCCTGCCCTCGCCACCCGCAGCCAGCCTGACCTGCTCCGCCAGGTCATCGGGAAGGCTGACCGTAATCCTCTTCATACATTCATCATACTCGTCACGACCGACGCCGGCCTTCAGACCCAGCCCTTGCCGATCCGGTACCAGATATGGCTCCACCAGTCGGAATAGGAGATGATGCTCGCGGCCAGGATCGGGTAGAAGTACCAGAACATCAGCAGGACGCACAGCAGGTACGCGCCGACGATGCCGGCGCCGACCGCGCGGCGGGTGACGGTGGCGGTGGCGGGGCCGAGGATCAGGCCCAGGCACAGCACGATCGACAAGATCAGGAAC